>Ga0209125_1002891_pt1 | contig 12506 bp, 10 predicted proteins | sample BarGraIncub1131A_FD_184503 | JGI IMG/M metagenome (GOLD analysis project Ga0209125, IMG submission 184503) | Arctic peat soil microbial communities from Barrow, Alaska - Barrow Graham LP Incubations 11-31A (SPAdes) (version 2) | ecosystem: Environmental > Terrestrial > Soil > Wetlands > Peat... | reverse complement strand
CCAGGCACAGGTCCCGTCTGGTCTCTCAGCGAACTAAGCTCAAACAATGCATTTCTCGTCTGGTTGACATACTTTTTCCTGAATTACCTTCTGTCTGCTGCTCGGCTACACAGGCTTCCATGAGGACTTTGCTCCTGGAACTTCCAAGCGCCAGACAGATCGCAGCCTGTCGGATTGATCGCTTAACAAACTTGTTGTACGCAGCCTCGAAAGGCCGTTATTTCCGTGAGAAAGCTCTCGAGATTAAACAGTTAGCTCAGCAGTCGATTGGTGCGAATAGTCCTGCTTCAGAGCTGGAACTCCGCCTTACTTTGCAACAGCTTGATTTCCTTTTGGACCAGCTCAAGCAACTAGAAAAAGCCATCCAAACAATTGTTGCTGCGATTCACTCTCCCATACTTTCTATTCCCGGTATCGGCCCCACACTCGCAGCTATTATTCTCGCAGAAATCAGTGACATTCATCGCTTCAGTTCTCCGGATAAATTACTTGCTTTTGCAGGCATGGATCCTTCCACTTACCAGTCTGGAAAGTTTAAGGCCGACCACACACCGATGGTCAAACATGGCTCGACATATCTACGCTGGGCATTGATGCAGGCCGCTCGCCTGGCCTCCATTTACTGTGATACCTTCCGGCATTACATGGACACCAAACTCGCTCAGGGCAAGCATTATTTTGTTGCTCTGGGGCACGTTTCTAAAAAACTTGTACGCGTCATATTCCGCATTCTAACTACTAACGAGGCCTTTGTTCCTCAAGCGTAGCTCGAGTCCCTTACTCCTTGTTTCAGACTTGTACCACTGGTTCAGGTCTGTTTAGCATGCATTATTTTCAAAGTTCATTGCGTCTAGCGTCTACGCTACTTTTTTCCTATTTAGGACTTGACTTTATATAGTCAGTCTTTTTATTATACTCGAAATATTACTGACCATATGATAAGATGTAGATTATCAGGAGGTAATTATATGGATGGTCAGTGGGTTGGATATTTGGTTACAACGCTTTGGACACTTCTGAACTTAGGTATTATCGTGGGAATTGTCATCTTTCTGAGATGCTTATATAAATATATGATGTTTAAAATTGATACGTACACGCCGCATAGTACAGGCAGGAAATCTTAACTGCTGATTTCAATTTTTTTGATTCCAGTTACTACGTGTACATTAATATCCTATAATGAATATATTAAAAAGAGAACAGGGCTTTCGCCCGGTTCTCTTTTTTGTGAATTATCATTTGAAATTGTAATACTTAGCCAAACACTGCCGCGAATGCCTCGTCAAGTGCATCGATAAGATCATCAATGTTCTCCGTTCCGATCGAAAGACGAATGGTATTGGGCAGGATGCCGCCAGCCTTAAGCTCTGACTCGGTAAGTTGGGAGTGTGTTGTGCTTGCCGGATGGATTGCAAGGGATTTGACATCAGCTACATTGGCAAGGATTGAGAAAATCGGAAGATTATCTACGAACTTCTTAGCCTCTTCCGCGCCGCCTTTGATGCCGAATGTGAATATGGAACCGGCGAATATCGGGAAATATTTAACGGCCAGCGCATGGTATTTGTTGCTTTCAAGGCCGGGGTGGTTGACGAATTCGACGTGAGAATTCTTTTCGAGATACCGTGCAATTTTGATGGCGTTCTCATTGTGTCTTTCCACACGAAGGGATAAGGTCTCAAGTCCCTGAAGAAAGAGGAATGAGTTGAACGGACTCAAGGTAGCACCAGTATCGCGAAGCAGAATAACCCGGGCACGCAGGATGAATGCGAGATTGCCGAAACCATCAACCGGTACAAGACCGTGATAACTGGCATCCGGCTCTGTGTACTGCGGGAATCGTCCGGAAGCCCAATCGAATTTACCTGCATCTACAATGACACCGCCGATGCTTGTACCGTGGCCGCCGAAGAATTTGGTAGCGGAATGAACTACGATATCAGCCCCGTGCTCAATAGGACGGAAAAGGTACGGTGTTGCAAAAGTGTTGTCAACGATAAGGGGAATACCGTTTCTGTGTGCAATTTCAGCCAAAGCATCAATATCAATAATGTTGCCGTTGGGATTGCCAAGCGACTCAATGAAAATAGCTTTTGTATTGGGCTGGATAGCTTTTTCAAAATTGGACACATCATCGGGATTGACAAAAGTTGTCGTAATTCCCTGATATTTGAATGTGTGTGCAAATAGATTGTACGTACCGCCGTATACGGTGCTTGCGGATACAATATGGTCACCGGAAGATGCGACATTCTGGATCGCATATGTTGTCGCTGCAGATCCGGATGCTACGGCCAGAGCGGCGGCGCCGCCTTCAAGGGCTGCAACGCGCTTTTCGAATACATCGGTCGTAGGATTCATGATACGCGTATATATATTGCCTGGCTTTTTGAGACTGAAAAGGTCTGCACCATCTTCGGAATTCTCAAAAACATAGGATGTTGTCTGGTAAATCGGAACGGCTCTTGCTCGGGTAGTCGGGTCAACCTCTTGTCCTGCATGTACCTGAAGTGTTTCAAATTTATAATTCTTCGCCATAATCTTTACGTCCTTTCATTTTCAACCTGCCGCAGTCTCTGCAGCGTGGTTCCTGTTTCCTGCCGGACGCACCTCCTCAGCCATGAAGGGGCCGCATATACTATCGCCGTCAACAGGTTAATCCTACCAAAGCGATAGGTTTACTATATAACCAGAAAATTGATTTGTCAACAGGCAAGTGAAACAAATACTTTCGTTCCTCAATGAGCATCCTGGAATCAGATCATTTTCTATTTATTCAAATCGAATTAATAGATACATGTTTGAATCGTAGGTCTTCTTGGACCCGTCTGTGTTGGAAGATGCATATTGGAACACAATGCGCATAGACGCCGTGTCACCGGAAATATCAAATGTCATTTTGTCCGGGGGTACCATTTCTTTGCCTTCCGAAGCTGTGGTCTGGGACATGCTGTCAATCATGTCACGCAATGAAGCAGTCGCAAGTATATTGCCCTGTGAATCACGAAGCTGCAGATCAAGTTTGTTGTCTTTCTTAACGACAACAACGTCATATGTTTTCCCCTTGTCCGTTATCGTTGCTGCTGTTATATCCGGCTCATCGGAAGTATATTTTCCTGCATTTACTATAATCATATACTGATATGATCCGAGCTCAATTGGCTTCGATGAGTCAAGGGCATAATAACGCGACTGTGTCTGCGTAGGCTCCGCAGTTGTTGTCTGGTAGTACATTGCGAATCCGAATGTATTTTGAAAGTCGTTATACAGCTCAAATTTAACCGGTATACCCGGAACTCTGTCTGTCTCTTTCACATCGTACAGATATTGCATAGCGGCCGTGACGATCCCCTGGTCCTTTTCGGAAAGATTCTTGTTCGGTATGATGGACCCGTCTTTTATCATACTGTTGGAAGTCAAAATCTGGTCCAATATCCCAAGCTGGCTGTTTGTACTTATCGTAAACGCATCAACCGGAGGGGTTACGGAGATAAGTGCAAAACCGGTCAGTACAATAGCAAGGATTACATTTTTTTTGAGCGGAAGCAAAGACATCAGGATTCCTGCAGCTATCGAAAAAATCCCAAACAGGATCACGAAGTAGCGGCCATAGACGATGCCTTCGCCGGGAATTTTGGTAATCAGGTTCACTACCTGGTAAAGTGCGATCAGCACCATCAGCTTTGGAAAAATCATACGGAACAGCTGCGAAATTTTATTATCGACGTTGATGACAAGAACATAGAGCATAATAACAACAATACAGTACGCAAGTATCAGCGGCCGTAGCAAATCCCCCGGGTCCCCGCCGACAAATGTCTTAACCAGATAGGCAAGCAGCACAAGCGTATACAGTGCCGTCAGCGGAATAAGGACATAAGACAGAAGCACCTTGAAAAAGCCCGGAATGCGTGCAAGATGTTCCTGCTTCTCCTTGTCTTCTTCCGTTCCTCCGAAGACAGGAATCAGCGACAGGAAAAGCATCGGTGCGATAAAGATCCATATCCAGACCGCCACATGTCCGAATAGAGTATCAGGGAGGCTGAACAGAAGTACATTCACCGCACTGAGTACCAGTGAAATGCCGCCCCAGAAGATCGCGATGAAGAATGCTGTTGTAAAAAACGCTTTGAAGAAGGTCATGAAAAAATCGTTGAAGTCCGTTTTCCAACGAAGACACGGAACCCAAAGGCTTATGAAGAGTAAGGCAAAGGACAGGATGACAATGCGCAGCACATCCACCACACTGCCTGTATAAGACCCAAGCACAATAAAGTAATATACGGCCGCGAGTCCAATAGCTATGGCCTGTGAAAAAGCCAGCCACATCAGCGAATTGGGACGTTTTTCAAATCCAAAAGACATGGCGGCCGATAAAAATACTCCAAGGATCAGCGCAAAAATCTCCGGTGTATGGTCACTGTTTGTCTCAATACTTATACTTGCATAAACAGCCATTACGAAAAGAAGGAGAAAAACGACCGGAAAACGGATCCATGTATGGGAAATTGACTTTAACCTGTCTTTAATCATCCCAATAAATTTCATATAAACCACTCCTTCTTACATCAAACAGCACATACTTTTTCTTAATCTTATTGTATGTTTTCATGAGAATAGAGTCAATGAATAGCACCTCGGGGAAGCTCTCAGAAGCGACAGGACAGTGTTAATTTCAGATATTGGACCTCATCCTCCGAATCCCCTCAGACCCGGAATCTCTTGAGCCTGAGTGCATTCGACACAACAGATACGGAACTCAGCGCCATCGCAGCCCCGGCAAATATCGGGCTCAGCAAAGGGCCGCCGAATGCATACAGGATTCCTGCCGCGATCGGTATACCGGCCAGATTATAGAAGAATGCCCAGAACAGGTTCTGGCGGATGTTGCGGATTGTTGCGCGGCTGAGTGCTATTGCGGTCGACACCTCGCGCAGGTCGCCTCTCATGAGGACAATATCGGCCGATTCGACAGCAATGTCCGTACCGGTTCCAATCGCCATACCGATGTCGGCAGCTGCGAGGGCGGGTGCATCGTTGATGCCGTCCCCTACCATAGCAACTTTCTCGCCTTTGGCCATCAGTTCCGTGACAGCACGGGATTTGTCCTGCGGAAGGACGTCCGAAAGCACGTCGGTAATCCCAACTTCGGCAGCAATCGCAAGCGCCGTATTTCTGTTGTCCCCAGTCAGCATAACTGTTTTTATGCCCATAGCTGTGAGCTTTGCAATTGCTTCTTTGCTTGAAGGCTTCACCGTATCAGCAACCGCCATAACGGCAAGAAGAGCATTTCCCGAAGCCAGATAGAGTATGGATTTACCAACGGAAGAGAATGTGCGGGCATCGGAATCGGAAGCGGAAAGATCAATCTTCTCTTCATCCATCCATTTCCGGTTGCCGATGATAACACTTCGTCCGTTCACTGATGCGCGGATGCCGCGGCCAGGGAGTGCTTCAAAAGCAGTCGGGTCCAGGAGCATCAGGCTTTTCTTTTGAGCAGCCTCCACTATCGCACGGGCGATCGGGTGTTCCGATCCTTTTTCTGCTGAAGCGCACAGCATGAGTGCCTCATCTTCGGTAAGGGAAGAATCATACAGGCGCAGGTCGGTAAGCACCGGCTTGCCCTCGGTAATCGTACCGGTTTTATCAAATACCACTGTCGTGATTTTGTGGGTCGTCTCGAGCGCTTCCCCGCCTTTGATAAGAATGCCAAGCTCCGCACCTTTTCCCGTGCCGACCATAATTGCAGTCGGTGTCGCAAGTCCCAACGCACAGGGACAGGAAATGACAAGTACACAGACAAAAACATTCAGCACGAAAGAGAAATCCTTGCCTGCAATAGCCCATGCGATAGCTGCGAAAAGGGCAATACCAAGAACCAACGGCACAAAATACAGGGAAATCTGGTCGGCAAGACGCGCTATCGGAGCCTTTCTGCCCTGCGCGTCCATGACCAGCTGAATAATTTTGGAAAGGGCCATGTCTTCACCGGTCTTCGTGACACGCACGGTCAGGAGCCCCTCCTGGTTGATACTGCCGCCGATAACCTCGCTGCCGGCAAGTTTGTCGACCGGCAGGCTCTCTCCCGTAAGAAGGGCCTCATCGACCGACGAGAAGCCTTCGCTGACGACGCCGTCGGCAGCGAATGGAAGTACCCGGACGGACGCGTACAAGATCCCCGGGAACAAGCTGTTCAAGAGCTACCTCTATTTCCTCGCCGTCCCTTAAAAGGACAGCCGTCCTGGGCTTAAGATCCATAAGTTTTTTGATTGCTTCGGATGTCCGGCCCTTGCTTTTCGCTTCGAGGTATTTGCCGACCATTACAAGCGTCACGACAATCGCCGCTGATTCAAAATACAGATTCCTGGCCATCTCCATGTCACCCCGGACGATAAGGACAAACGCATATACACCATATAGAAAAGCGCTCGCAGTACCGACGGCAACCAGCGTGTCCATATTCGGCGCACTCTTGAAAAGAACCCGGATACCTCTGGTGTAGAACCGGCTTCCGGCAAAAAGTACCGGGATACATAACAGAAGCTGTACCAGTGCAAAAACCACCGGGTGGTCATGCATGCTCATAAATGCAGGAAGCGGAAGGCCGAGTACGGGGAACATATGCGACATCGCAATATAGAAAACAGGTGCGGAAAAAGACGCTGCAACAATGAGTCTTTTGCGCACGGAACGCACATCCCTCTCCACGGCAGTCTGTCTGTCTTTTTTGGCTGACGGGTCCGATTCATCGACAAGCCCGTATCCGGAATCCTCGACAGCCTTCTGAATCTTCCTGAAATCCAGCTTAGTCTCGTCGTAACGGACACGCAGGTCTTCTGTGGTAAGGTTGACTTCGCCGAGCTCCACGCCGGGAAGACCGGAAACAGTCTTTTGGACATGAGCCGAACAGGCCGAGCACGTCATACCGGTTACTTTATATTTTTTCTCAATCACAATAATCCCTCAATTCCATTATATGGAAAAACTTCAGAAACGCTTTAATCCTGATTCAAGAATTCACACATTCACACAAATCACACATCATCATTTCCTATTATGATAATCTATATATATTTTAATCGTACCATTTGATACAATTTTTCGCTGCATGTGGTAAAGTTGACAACGGAAACATGCATAGCGTATTCTTTTGACAAAAATAAAAAAGAATGTTGGGTGAATTAATCAATATGAGCGATATAAATAGAGTCCGTGGAAAAGAGACAGGCAACATTCACACTTCCGCTCCGTCAAGCCTGCCGGAAGTCCCGAACGCACGCAGATGGGTCATACTGATCCTTATAACCATCATGACCTTTATGGACACCCTTGACAGCAGCATCGTAAATGTCGCGCTGCCGACGATGAGCGAGAATCTTCGTGTCAACTCCGGCATCATTGCCTGGGTAGTCACAATATATCTGATAGTAATATCCGCTTCGATCCTGATATTCGGCCGTCTGGGCGATATCTTCGGGCAGACACGCATTTTCAATCTTGGCATCGTCCTTTTCACACTAGGGTCTGCTCTCTGCGGAATTTCCCACAGCCTCACATTCCTTCTTCTGGGTCGCTGCGTACAGGCGATCGGCGCGAGCGCAACAATGGCCAACAGCCAGGGAATCATCACGCGGGTATTCCCCGGAACTGAGCGCGGCCGGGCACTCGGGTTCATCGGAACCGCCGTCGCTCTCGGGTCACTTGCCGGCCCTGCCCTCGGCGGCCTTATAGTCTCCGTCACAAGCTGGGATTACATCTTCTGGATCAACATCCCGATCGGTCTGGTCTGCTTCATCCTATGCATGAAATATTTCCCCAAAAAATCAATTCGCAAGGACGAGAGCATGGACCTTCTGGGTGCCACCCTCTTTATCCTGTTTATAGTACCCCTCTTTTTTGCCATCAATCAGTCACAGGTCTGGGGTCTCACAGATCCTAGAATTCTGGCCGGTATAGCCGTCTCTGTCGTCGCTTTCATACTCTTTATTGTCGCCGAAAAAAGAAGCAGCATGCCGCTTTTAGACCTCTCCATCTTCAAAAACACATGGTTCACAATCAGCATCATCTGCGGATTTCTAACCTTTGTCGTACTATTCACCTCCAACATTGTCCACCCCTTCTATCTGCAGGACGTCCGTGAATTCTCCCCGGGAACAGCCGGTCTTCTGATGACCGTATCCCCTCTGATCATGGGCTTCACCGCCCCCATCGCAGGACACCTGTCCGACAGGATCGGATCAGAAATCCTGACACTCATCGGCCTCAGTATAACGGCCGTCGGAATGTTTCTAATGGCAACGATGAACCAGAACACATCCGTGCTTCTGATCTGTATATTTGTCGGCATCGTCTCAATCGGCAACGCCAACTTCCAGTCGCCGAACACCTCGCTTATTATGTCCTCCGTCAGCCGTGACAAGCTCGGAATCGGCGGCAGCGTCAACGCACTCGCAAGAAACCTCGGCATGATAACCGGAATCAGCCTCTCCACCACACTCCTGTACGGCAGCATGAGCCGGCAATTGGGACAGCACGTCACAGGCTACGTCGTAGGACAGAACGTAGCCTTCCTCTACGGCATGCGCATCGTCTATCTGGTCGCCACCGGCATCTGCCTGGTCTGTGTCGCGATCACCGCCATGCGCCTGATGAAGAAAAAGCAAAAACACGTGTAATGCGGTCAGGCGGCAGGTGTCGGTGCGAGTGTGGGAATAATCACTCCGGCTGCGATAGCTTTGCTCTCATGCTCTTCCAGCGTATCGGAATAAATGAAGGTACCTGACTTATCTGTAAAGAAATACAGGGATGGAATGCCAGAAGGATTGATAGCGGCCTCGATAGCCGACGAGCCTGAATTGCATATCGCACCCGCAGGCAGCCCTTTATGAATGTATGTGTAATAATTATTGTAGAAATTGGCAAGATCCCCGGCGGCGTATTCCTTAATAATATATTGGTAATACGTATAGGTTGAATCAATATCCAGAGTCATATTTTGAGCCAGCCTGTTATGAATCACAGCAGAAACGTTCGCCCTTTCTGCTGCATTGGATTCTTTTTCAATCATAGATGCGATGGTAACAGCTTGGTCGAGTGTCAGACCCTTTTGGCTCGCTTCACTGGAAAAAGCATCTGCGTGCTGCTGGAAATTATCCAGGAACTTCTTCCAGACACTTGCCGGACTTTCATTAAGGAAAAAATCATATGTATCGGGATAAAGATACCCTTCGAGCTGGAAGCAGCGGTTCGGTGTTGACGAGAGAGCCGGCAGGAAGCTGTATTGGCTGAAATTATCCGAAGATGCATAACTGAACAGCTTATCAAAAGTATTGACGCCGTTCTTTTCAAGCAAGAGGCAAATCTTGACCATTGTATAGCCTTCGGGAATACTAATCCGAACCACATCAGAGGTAGTTTCCGCGGGTGTTGCTGTCAAAGAAGAGTCTGTCAACTGAGAATTCGAATCGCTTGAAGAGACATCCGCTGACGCCATTGAACTCAAACTTCCCGATGCGTCCTGACTTCCGGCAGATGTTCCGTCAGAAGTACTGGAATTCTTACTGCAGGCTGCAGCCATCGGCAGTATAAAGCAGGCAATGAGTAAAAGCAGAAGCGCTGACTTTTTCATATGTAGAAATTTCACTCCTTATTATTTATATCAATTATTCAAACCATAAGTTAGTCGTACCGGCATCGATGTATTATCGTTACCGACCTCCATTATACGCCAATCGTCAAAATGTTAAAAAATCATATAAAAACACATAGAGAGAATCATACAGGCAAAATATATAAAATAATGTACATTCAAACCCGTTTAATGCCCATTCCGAAAAAAACATTACGGGAAAAAACATTACGGGAAAAAACATCCGAAAAACACATCCGGAAAAAAACATCCGGAAAAAAACAATTGACTTTTGTCCCCAAAATAAGTACAATTTCAGAGCGGGTTTGCGTCAGCAAACTGTCATAGAGCAAAAGGTCATGGAGAGATGGCTGAGCTGGTCTAAGGCGCACGACTGGAAATCGTGTGAGCGGTTGAACGTTCCGAGAGTTCGAATCTCTCTCTCTCCGCCAGAATTTGTCTGAAAACAGGCTTTTCAGACGCCAGAAACACCGGAATAGCAGGCATTTGCGCTGATTCCGGTGTTTTGTTTATTCTAGGGGTGAGCTCCGGTATCTCTATTGCCTGTTCTTATTTTTATGCACCACATTATTTTCCAGCATCTCTTCAAACGGTACCGGTGTAAAGCAATTGATATCAACGCCTGCATTGAGAATATTGGGATTGTTTTGCAGCAATGGCCAGTACTGCGCATTTGTGTTCTCATGAATATGTCCGTGTATCATGTAGCTGCCCCGACTCATTGCATTCCAGCTCATCATCGGATAATGACACAGGATGAGTTTATGTTGTCCGTCGCCGATTTCCGTCATTGTATCGACAGAAAGAAAATACTTTGCGATATCAACTTTGCGGATCCAGGTATTGTCATGATTCCCAAGAATGAGATGCTTTTTACCTTTCAGTCGCTGTAAATACTCTTCCGTCGGAACAGAGTTCCTAAAAAAAAGATCGCCGATAATATAGATCGTGTCCCCGTTTGTGACGCGTCGATTCCAGTTTTCGATGAGTGCATCATCCATTTCCTGAACATCAGAAAAAGGCCGGCTGCACAGCTTTATGATGTTTGCGTGACCAAAATGCTGGTCAGCGGTGAAAAAAATCATGTATGCTCTCCTCTACTCATCTTCTTCCATCAGAAAATCTACAATGTTCTTAAGCCGTATCCCCCTGTCGTCAGTAGCATACGGGTATATATCCATACTGAGAATGACTTTTTCGTAATTGTCGCCCAGCATGAGGAGCGGACGGAGCTCTCTCTCCCGGACCGCCGGATCAGCGATGGAGGCAGCTACCTGGAAATAGACAAGTGAATCCATTCTTGAAGCAATGAAGTCAACCTCCAGATTATCGACCTTTCCCACAGTAACACGATAACCTCTTCTAAGGAGTTCGAAAAAGACGATGTTTTCGTATACACGACCGAAATCGCTGTTTCCGAATCCCAGAAGTTCGTTGCGCAGACCGGTGTCCACAATGTAATATTTTGCCTGTGTCTTAAGAAGCGATTTACCCTTTGTGTCGTATCGATCGGCCCGATAAAGAATATAAGCGTTTTCCAACATCTTCAGGTAGCTGTCCACCGTATCAGATGTTGTTTTGTGTCCTGTGCCGGTCAGATAATCACTGATTTTTTTGGTTGTAACGGGATTTCCAATATTCCCCGCCATATAAATCATAATCCGCTCGAGCAGAGCGCCGTCCCTGACCTGATTCCGATTGATGACGTCTTTCATGATGACAGTATTATAGATGCCGGAAAGATACGTGCGTATGATTTCCGGATCATCTGGAAGAGTCGATATCGTCGGCATCCCGCCATATCGAACGAAACGGCTGAAATATGACGCTTTATCACTATTTCTCTGGTATCCGTAAAAATCTAGATATTCTTTGAAAGAAAGCGGAAGCATCTTGATTTCTACATAACGCCCGGACAAAAGCGTTGCTAATTCAGAAGACAAAAGGTATGCATTTGATCCTGTTATGTATATATCAGCATCAAAATCAACGCGAAAAGAATTGACCGCCTTTTCCCACTGGCTGACCATCTGAACTTCATCGAGCAAAATGTATACCCTTCCGGAAGAAGGAATTCTAGACTTTGCATAATCATAAAAGGTTCGAAAGTCATTGATTTCCGCAAATGCAAAAGATTCAAAATTGATGGATATGATTCTCTTTTCACTTATTCCCCGCTGAAGTAAGGATTCGCGAAAAAGCGCAAGCAGCGTGGATTTCCCGGACCTTCGCATACCTGTGATCACTTTTATTAACGGAGTGTCTATAAAGGAAATCAGCTTATTCAGATATTGATCCCGCTTGTTCATATCCGCCAGTCGAGTAGACAACTCGACACTCCTTTCATTGTATTCGTTTACAATGTGAAGGGATGCCGTTGCCCCTCACAGAACCGGACTTGCGGTTTTCCCGCATCCGGCTCTTCAAACCGTCTTCGATTGCCATTGCCATATGTCCTTTGTGATATGGGGCTTGGGTACATAGAAACTCCAAATGCGCAGAAACTTCAGGAAAGGCAGTTTTCCTTTTTGGTCGCGTCGGTTCAGCATCCTATATGTTTCGTATTTCACGTATTTCCAGTATTTCTGGATACCCATGAAGTTGCCGCTGACACCGTAATAGTTGCAATGACCGCGCACAATCGCTGCCAGCGTCACCATCGTTTCGGATACGACCTTGTTCGTCCTCGTTTTCAGCCATGCCTTAGTTCCCTGCTTCTTTGCTTTCAGTTTCCTTTTGCTCGTGCGGACCCCCAAGCGGTATTTGCCTCCATGGGTTTTCGTGTTGAAGAACGTGAAACCCAAAAAATCAAAATCCTCTTTGGTTCCCTTGTACCTGCCGATCGGCAGGATAC
>Ga0209125_1002890_pt1 | contig 12512 bp, 10 predicted proteins | sample BarGraIncub1131A_FD_184503 | JGI IMG/M metagenome (GOLD analysis project Ga0209125, IMG submission 184503) | Arctic peat soil microbial communities from Barrow, Alaska - Barrow Graham LP Incubations 11-31A (SPAdes) (version 2) | ecosystem: Environmental > Terrestrial > Soil > Wetlands > Peat... | reverse complement strand
ATACTCGATGGCGTTTTAGGGGACAATCTTTCTTTACAGGATGAAGATGTCATTAAAATTGAACCCTACAAAATTCGGACATCTATTAAAGGTGCCATTAAGCACGCAGCTATTTTTGAAGCACTTCCGGAAGAACACCTTCAGGATTTAATCCGTTTTGCAGGGGGTTATACCGAAAATGCTTATAAGAATAATATTACCGGCTTCAGACTAAGTGGGCGCGAAAGGGTTGTAGTGAATGTCTCAGAAAAGCAGATGGCTACATTTAAGTTAAATCCGGGAGATAATTTTACAGTAGAAACGGTTTTAAATAAATTCGAAAATCGCGTTGATTTGGAAGGATCTGTTTATCGTCCGGGAGCTTATGCACTCGAACCTGGGATGACGGTTAAGTCGCTTTTAGCTAAAGCAGATGGCATTAAAGAGGATGCATACTTAAATCTTGCCTTTATCACTCGTAAACAAAAGAACCAGGTACCGGAAATTTTAGGTTTTAATTTGGGCAATGTATTGCATGGCTTAGAGCCCGATATTTTGCTTCAAAAAGATGATTCCATTGAAGTTCGAAGCTTGTTTGATTATAGGGAAGAAGAATTTGTCTCAGTATGGGGCTCTGTAAAATCACCCGGTATTTTTCCAAAGATCGATAATATTACACTAAAAGACTTGATTTCAAAGGCCGATGGTTTTACCGAAATGGCTTCGACGGATTCTGTAGAAGTAATTCGGATAATTAGAGATCCCAAGGTGTTACGTGAAACGAATATTAAAACGATCGTTTTTAAATTCAAAATAGATAAAAATCTCGAATTGAAGAAAGGGGAAGGTGACTTTTTGCTACAAAACGGTGATCAGGTTATAGTTCGCTCCATTCCTGGTTTTGAAGGGATCCATATGGTTCGAATTGAAGGTGAAGTATTACAGCCTGGAACGTATAATATTATCAATAAAGCAGAAAGAATATCTGATCTTGTAAAACGTGCCGGTGGATTTACTCATTATGCCTATCCTTTGGGTGCCTATCTGATTCGATATGAAAAAACGTCTGGTGTAGAAAATATATTGAAGCAAAAAATGGTTGAGAACACCAAGCGACAAATAACAGCTACCTCGGAAAAAAATATTGATCCCAGATTACTCCAACAAAGCGGTGGTACTAAGGATGTTAAATCTTTACAATCAGAATTGAGTGATACTAAATCAGCGCAACAAATCATGGATTCAGAAGGTATTGTCGGAATTGATCTGAAAGAAATATTGCGTCATCCAGGAAGTAAACAAGATCTGTTTCTGGAAGAAAAGGACATACTTTATGTGCCTCGTGAGCTTCAAACAGTACGTGTATTAGGTGAAGTCTTATTTCCTACGTATGTAAGTTATGATAAAAGAATGTCGTTAATAGATTATATTAGCGGCGCCGGTGGTTTTTCAGATCGCGCTCAAAAAAGAAGCACGTTTGTACTTAATGCCAATGGAAATGCCAAATGCACCAAAAGATTTCTTTTCATCAGATTCTATCCTAAAGTGACTCCCGGTTCCCACATTGTGGTACCCGAAAAACCAGTAGAAATAAAGAATTCCATGTCAACAGCAGAGACCGTTTCAATTTTGGGTTCACTGGCTACAGTTTCCGCTCTTATATTTTCAGTGCTTAAATAAAATTATCAATAATGAATGAAAATAAAGACACATTTGTCTACACGGTCAAGAAAAATGCTGAACTTTCTTATAAAGATAGGCTAATAAAATTAAAAGAGTATTGGCATTATCTACTTGGTAAGTGGGTCATCATTGTGATCGTTGGGCTGAGTGGTGGTATTATTGGTTTGACTGTATCCCTCATGGATAAGCCTACCTATAAAGCTCATCTTTCTTTCGCCTTAGTTGACAATTCAGGAGGAGGAGTATCAGGGCTCGCAAGTCTTGCTTCTTCTTTTGGAATGAATCTGTTGAGTGGAGGTGAAGGTGCTTTTAGCGGTAATAATCTGCTTGAAATTATTAAATCGCAACATGCTGTAGAAGAAGCACTTTTGTCACCTGTTACGTATAGAGGTAAAAAACAGAATTTGGTGGAAGTTTATGCTCAGATTAATGAGATGGTGGATGCTTGGAAGAAAGATAAGAAAAATCCGGAATTGCGTAAACTTAGCTTTCCCGTTGGACAAAAACGTGAAACATTCACCCGAACTCAGGATAGTATTTTGCAAGGTATTAGCAAGGATATAATTCTGTCAAGATCATTGATGGTTGAACGTAAAGATAAAAAGCTGGATATTGTTAATATGGAATATACTTGTCAGGATGAACAGTTCTCCAAACTCTTTATTGAAGAACTGATGGCTGATACCTATCAGTTTTATATGGACACACGTACATCCCAAAGTAGGGCAAATATTGCCATGATGGAGGAAAAGGCTGACTCCATTAAAAATTTATATGAATCTTCTCTTTATCGTGGCGCATCCATTTCACAATTTAATATAAACGAAGCTATTCAAGTAGCCGCAGTTCCAAAAATCAAACAAGAAACTAATGCTCAATTGTATGCTGCTGTTTACGCAGAAGTTCTTAAAAATCTGGAGACATTGAAATTAGAAATGGCAAGGGAAAAACCGATAGTTCAAATGATAGACACACCACGTTATCCTTTGGAAAGACGTCATTTTGGGAAAGCAAAAGGTATAATAATTGGTGGTCTTTTGGGAGGATTTTTGATTGTATTCTATTTGTTGGGGTCTTTGTATTTGAAAAATACACTAAAATCCTGATATCCTATATTGATGTGATGAAATTCTCAAAAATCGTATTTTTATGACATTCAATGAATTAAAGAAAAATTTAAAGAAAGATTATACTGGATTTAAACATTTGAAATTAGCCCTTTTAGGAGATACCGCTACGCAATTTTTAGCACAATCCATTCGAGGTTTTGGATATGAAGAACATTTTAATATACAAGTTTTTGATGCAGATTTCAATCAAGTTGCAAGACAGATATTTGACTTTAATTCAGAATTATACAGCTTTAATCCTGATGTTGTAGTTGTTTTTGAATCAGGTCATAAGTTGCTTCAAAAATATAACAAAAAAGAAATCGAGTCGCGTATCGATTTTGCAGATAGTCAGTTAAACCTAATTGTAAATATGACTGAAGTTTTGCAAAACCATATAAAAACTAAAATCATTTTCTTTAATTATGCCGAGGAAGATGATAAAGTTTTTGGAAATTTTGCGAATAAAGTCCAAGGTTCATTCATATTTCAACAACGTAAACTAAATTATTTACTGGCAGAGTATGCTGCAAGTAATAGCGGTTTTTATATTTGCGATATGTCGTCCATCCAGAATAAAATAGGACGAGAACGATTATTTTCCCCCTCCATTTATATCAATAGTGAAATGGTGCTGAGTTTAGATGCACTTCCAATAGTTTCACAGTCTATTTTGCAAATAATAGGAGCCTTTGAAGGCAAAATCAAAAAATGCCTTATTTTAGATCTGGACAATACTATTTGGGGAGGTATCATTGGCGATGATGGTCTGGAAAAAATTCAGATAGGAAGTTTAGGTATTGGCAAGGCTTTTACAGAATTTCAACTTTGGATAAAAAAATTGCAACAACGTGGTATTATCATTTGTATTTGCAGCAAAAATAGTGAAAATATAGCTAAAGAGCCTTTTGAAAAGCACCCGGATATGATACTGAGGCTAAAAGATATTGCTGTCTTTATGGCTAATTGGGAAAATAAAGTGGATAACATCAGACATATTCAAAAAATATTGAATATTGGATTTGATTCCATCATTTTTTTAGACGATAATCCCGTAGAAAGAAACATTGTTCGCCTAAACATTTTAGATATCACCGTGCCTGAATTACCAAAAGACCCGGCTGAATATTTGGAATACTTATATTCTCTCAATTTATTTGAAACAGTTTCATTTTCGTCAGAAGATGCCATACGCACGGAAAAATACCAAAAAGAAGCAGAAAGAGTTGTATTGAAAGCCTCTTTTTCCAACGAGGATGATTTTTTGAAAAGTTTAAATATGATTTCTGATGTACAATCGTTCAACGCTTTCTCAATACCACGCGTTGCTCAATTATCGCAACGTTCCAACCAATTCAATTTACGAACGGTCAGATATACTGAAGAAGATATCAAAAATATCGCTGATTCCGAAAAACACATCACTTTTTCTTTTACATTAAAAGATAAGTATGGTGAAAATGGTTTGATTAGTGCCATCATTCTGGAAAAACAAAAAACAAAGGAGCTTTTTATTGATACATGGATAATGAGTTGTCGGGTATTAAAAAGGGGAATGGAAGATTTTGTATTGAATACAATAGTGGATTTTGCCTTAAGTCACGACTATAAATCTATTGTTGGTGAATATCTTTCAACTGAAAAAAATAGTTTGGTGAAAAATCTTTATGCTAATCTCGGATTTATTCAAGATTCCAATTATTGGCGTCTAGAAACAGCGACCTATCATCCAAAAGCGTGTTATATAAACAAACAAAATAAATAAAAAAACATGAATCGAAAAGAAATTATCAACACACTTGAAGCTATTTTTGAAGATATAATTGATGAAGGTGCAGTGACTTTGTCAGAAACATCAATATCAAAAGATGTTGATGGATGGGATTCATTAACGAATATTCAACTGGTAGTTGCTATAGAAAAGCAATTTAAAATCCGGTTTACTTCAGAAGAAATTATTTCCTGGAACAACGTAGGTGAGATGATTGATTGTATTTTGACTAAAGAAGGATAACCTAATGGATTTTAAACTAAACGAAACTTACAAACACGAGTTTCAGGTCACTCAAGAGGTCTATTTATCTTTTCAGAAGTGTTCAAATGATTGGAACCCATTGCATACAGATGAACTTTTTGCGAAGTCCAAAGGATTTCCTGATAAAGTCATGTACGGAAATATTCTGAATGCTTTTGTATCCTATTTTATTGGTGAATGTTTACCTACAAAAAATGTTATCATTCAATCTCAGGAAATCGCATTTAAAAATCCGGTATTCATGAATGAGAAGCTGAGTTTTGAAGCACGCGTTTCTGGTATTTATGAATCTGTTAATACTGTAGAGTTTAAATATAAATTTATTAAATTTGATGGTGTACTTGCAGCAAAAGGTTTAATTCAAATAGGACTTTTAAGATGAATATATTAATTACAGGCGGTTCTTCGGGTTTGGGTAAAGCCATGGTGTGTTTGTTAGCAGAAAGTCCTGAAAACAAGGTTTTCTTTACTTATAATAGTCATATTGATGAAGCTAAGAATATCGTCTGTAATACGAAGAATATCATAGCTATTAAATGTGATTTTACCAATCCGACCGAGGTACTTGAACTTGAAAAATCAATTCAATCTTTAGACTTAGATGTCTTGATTAATAATGCTTATGTTGGCTTACCTCAGGGAACCAATTTTCACAAAACAGATTCTGAAGCTTTTATAAAGAGCTTTGAGAATAATATTCTTCCAACAATTCGTGTTACTCAAAGTGCAATAGCAGGCTTCAGAAAAAAGAAATTCGGGAAAATAATTAATATTTTGACAGCTTATCTGGTAAATCTTCCACCGTTGGGATTATCAATATATACAGCGAATAAGGCTTATTTACAGCAGTTGTCAAAATCCTGGAACAGCGAATATTCACGCTACAATATTACCTCAAATTGTATTTCACCCGAGTTTATGCTAACTCACTTTTCTTCAGCTGTAGATGAACGGGTGGTTGAACAAATGCAAGCTGCACATCCCTTAGCTAAATTGCTGACTCCCAATGAAGTTGCTGAAAGCGTCGTTTATTTGGTAAATGCTTCGCAACAAGTAAATGGAGTCAATATTGTGATTAATGCGGCTCAGAACGTTTTGTAATTGTAATGACTTTGTATGATTAATATACTAAGAAAAGAAGAATGTACAGGTTGCTCAGCTTGTTTTGACATTTGTCCGACCAAGGCTATTAAACTCGAAACCGATATTGAGGGCTTTTGGTATCCAAAAGTTGTTATTGAATTGTGCATTGATTGCGGACTGTGTGATAAGACCTGTCCGGAATTGCACATGGATGAGTTAAAGCAACATGGAACCAATGCAAATCCGGTGGTTATGTCCTCTCGTCACAAAGTGGATGCTATCCGTCAGGAAAGTACATCGGGCGGCATCTTCTCCGCTTTGGCAAATCAGATGTATCAAAAAGGTGGATACGTAGGTGGTGCTGTTTATACGGCCGATTTTGCTGTTAATCACATAGTGAGCAATAAAAGTGAGGATTTACTTAGAATACGGGGATCTAAGCATTACCAAAGTGAAACTGTAGGCCTTTTTACACAAATTAAGGCAATGTTGCAGCAGGATGAAAAAGTATTAGTTTGTGGAACTCCTTGTCAAATGGCAGGTTTACGTTTATTCTTAGGTAAGGACTATGAAAAGTTGATCATCGTCGATTTTATTTGTCTGGGCATTAATTCACCTAAGGTTTTTCACAAGCATTTGGAATCCCTGGAGCGTCAATTTGGAGCTAAAGCTATTTCTGTTCAAGGGAAAAATAAAGACTTGGGTTGGAGAAGTCTGGCTTATAAAATAAAATTTGCTAACGACAAGGTTTACTTGCGCAAAGGTAAAGACGATGCTTTTACCCGTGGTTTTGTATCGCTACACACCAATTGCCGGCCTACATGTTATGAATGTAAATACAAAGGGTTTCCACGTATAAGTGATATTACCCTTGGTGATTTTTGGGGTATTGAAAATGTAGATAAAACAATGGATGACAACATGGGAACATCGGTTGTCCTGCTTAATTCTCAAAAAGGTTCTGACTTTTTTAATTCGATTAAAGATACTGTTTGGGCAAAGGAAGTGACCTTATCAGATGCTCTTCAGGGAAATCCGGCTTTAGAAAAATCCATTGCCAAACCAACAATCAATCGGGATGAATTTTTCCTGGATGTCGATAAATTTCCTTTTGAAGATGTTGTTGAAAAATATTTTCCTATTGAAAGTACTATTTTTAGTAAAGTGAAAAATAGACTTCAGACCTTCAGAAATATAGTTATTCAAATGGGTTTTCCCCCAAAATCTTATTATCAATTTTTTTGGATAAACTTTTGGCGAAAAAATTCAATATGTAGTGCCCGAAGTTTAAAATTATTTTACCCGACCCGATTCTCGGTTCTTGATATTCACAAAAAAGCAATCGTTTCCATAAAAGGTTCCTTTCTTTTTGGTTTTAAACGAATTAAGGGATCCAAATTGGAAACAAGGTTATGCATAGAAGAGAATGGATTACTGGCATCTGAAAAAGATCATATTTCCATTTATTATGGCACTGATATTCTTGTATTTAAAGGAGCAAAACTTATATTTAAAGGATTAACAACTGTCAATCAGAATGTTCAAATTATTTGTATGGATAACATTACCATAGGTGAAGATGTTATGATCTCTCGAGATGTAGTTATACGTGACAATGATGGTGGACATGAAATTATTGCAGAAGGTTACAAAAAAACAGCACCGGTAACTATCGGAAATCATGTTTGGATTGGTCAGGGAGCCTTGATTATGAAAGGTGTAACCATAGGTGATGGTGCTATTATTGGTGCAGGTGCCTGGGTGAGCACAAATGTTAAAGCTAATGCTTTAGTATTAGGCGATCCTGCCAGAGCTGTTCAAAAAAATGTTGAATGGAGGCACTAAGAAAATAATGGCAACAAACGATAACAAGCGAATAGCTAAAAATACGACAATGCTTTATTTTCGTATGCTATTCAATATGCTGGTAACGCTGTATACGTCTCGTATTATTTTAAATACGCTGGGTGTAAGTGATTTTGGCATATATAATGTTGTTGGTGGTATTGTCGTGATGTTTTCTTTTCTTAATTCTGCCATGGGAGCCGCTACTTCCCGGTTCCTGATCTTTGAGCTGGGTAAGAAAGACCATGTTCAATTAAAAAAGGTTTTTAATGCTTCTTTAAGTAGCCATATAGCTATTGCCTTTTTTGTTCTTTTGCTTGCAGAGACAATCGGTTTGTGGTTTTTGACTCATAAGTTGGTCATACCTTCGGAACGTATGGCTGCAGCTATATGGGTCTATCAGTTTTCCATACTGAGTGCTATGGTAACTTTAACTCAAGTACCCTACAATGCCCTCATTATTGCGCATGAAAAGATGAACATTTATGCGTATGTATCTGTGCTGGATACCATTCTTAAATTAGGGATTGTTTTTCTTTTAGCTGTTGGTGATTTTGATAAATTGAAATTGTATGCTCTTCTGGTTTTTCTTGTATCTTCCATCATAGCTTTAATTTATCGTTTTTATTGTACTAAAAATTTTGCCGAATCTGCCATAGCCTTTAAATGGGATAAGAAATTATATAAAGAGCTTTTCTCTTTTTCTATTTGGGAATTATATGGTGGTTTTGCCATAATGGGCATGGGGCAGGGATTAAATATTCTCTTGAATTTGTTTTTTGGCACTGGAGTCAATGCTGCTCGTGGTATAGCTTTTCAAATACAGGGAGCTGTTTTGGGTTTTGGTGAAAATTTTATAACGGCAGTTAAACCACAGATAATAAAGCTGTATGCAGAAAATAATTTGAAACAAATGATGAGTTTGGTTTTTTCTTCTTCTAAATATTCTTTTTTTCTTACTTTTTTTCTTACGTTGCCTTTGCTGCTTGAAACCCCTTTGGTCTTGAATTTATGGTTGAAAACGGTTCCAGATTATACCGTATCTTTTTGCCGTCTTATTATGATCAATAATCTGATATGGTCAATGAGAAGCCCTATAGTAACATGTTTCCATGCAGTTGGTCAATTAAAGATTGCCAATCTGGTGTGTGGTAGTCTTTTTTATTTGATTATCATTGTGTCCTATTTTTGTTTGAAAGCTGGAATGATTCCAGAGTCTGTTTTTATTGTGACTATTATTGTTTCTTTAATGGTGCAAATTACTGAATTATATCTTCTGAAGCTTTTTATTCGCTATTCAATAAAAGAGTATATATTAAAAGTTGTTGCCCGTTGCTTATTGGTCTTAATCGTGTCAGCAATTATACCTTTTTTGTTTAACTTTGTAATGCAACCTGGATTGGTCCGATTTATAGTAGTAGGTTCTACCAGCGTATTTTCAGTAATGCTATCTGTCTTTTCATTAGGAATTGATGCTGATACAAGAAATTTAGTAGGTATGAAAATCAAAACTACCATTCAAAAATTTAGAAGATGAATCAAAATTTAATACTAAGCAATGGAGTAGGAATGCCCTGTATAGGAATGGGAACATATCCCTTACAAGGGAGAGCTATGCTAAAAGCTGTCGTAGCTGCCACTCAGTTTGGCTACAGAGCTTTTGACACAGCTCATGCCTATGGGAATGAAGCCAGCCTTGGTCAATCACTTCGTGAGGCTTATAAGCAAAATGGATTAAAACGGGAGGATGTATTTATTACGTCAAAGATTGGAGAAAAACTGGAAAATGGTATACCAGACGGAAATTTATTTTATGCATCTTATCCAAACGAAAAAAGGGATATCAAACGCATTGTAACCAATCAACTATATGAAATATTAAAGAATCTTCAAACGGATTATCTGGATCTATTGTTGATACATTGGCCACATCCAGATTTCCTGGTTGAAATTTGGGAAGCCATCATAGATCAATATCATGCCGGAAAGGTTAGAGCTATTGGTGTTTCAAATTGTCGCGAAAGGCATATAAAGAGACTGATAGATGCTGGAACCCTTTGCCCCATGGTCAATCAGTTTGAGCGTCATCCTTTAAACAACCAAAAGGGTCTGATTAAGTATTGTCAGGAATCTGGTATTCAGGTTGAAGCATTCAGTCCGTTGTTGATGATGAATAATAAGTTAATGAAAAGCCCCGTTTTAGAATCATTATCTCACAAATACACTAAAACTATACCACAGATTATACTTCGTTGGAATATTCAACAAGGTGTCATTCCTATACCCAAATCAGGAAATCCTGTTCGGTTACTTGAAAATTTTAGTATTTTTGATTTTGACATGACATCTGCCGATTTGGAAGCAATTGATGCTTTGAATGAAAACTACAAAATGTTGGTAGAATCCAGGTACTGTCCGGGTTATTGACATAAGAAAAGAAAATGAGAGAGAAACTGAAGTTAATTTTTATTGAATGTATTTGCAGTCTAGTCATTGCAGTAATCGTTTATATAGTCCTCAAATCAATAATTTGGGCGGTCGTTATTTTTTTAATTTTAGTAGCTTTGATTATGATTCAGCCAGTTTTACTGGTTCTGAATAAGTTAATTAAGCGTACAAATTGGTATAAAAGTCAATTGGCCGATGGCTGGAAATTTAGGAAAGATATTTCTTGCGAGTTAGACCTTTGCAACCTTGGCAGCAATTCTGGAAATTATGCATTTGATTATGAAAGTACTGGATTAAAAGCAGAAAATTGGGCAGTTGGGCCTCAGACATTATCTTATGACTTCCGCGTTCTTAAAAACTATTTCAGCTATCTGAAAGAAGGAGCGACCGTTTTGATTCCAATTTGTCCCTTTAGTGGTTGCATCAAGGATTTTGAGGAGGAATCAGTCAATTATAAGTACTACTCATTTCTACATCCCAAAATGATATTGAGTTACTCAAAAAATACGAACAAAAAGGTGATGCGATTAGTCAATACTCCTTTTCAACAGTCACCTTTTACGTCTTTAAAACGATTGATCCGGGATATTCCTTTGGTTGATACACAAAAAGAGCTGATTGACGAAAATTTGATGGAGATTGATGCTGAAAGTTGGATGAAAAGCTGGAAGAGTCAATTTAAGATTTCAGATCTTGATGCTCCTGTTTCAGAGCGAAATCAAGATTGCATTAAATACAATATACGCTTGTTAACTGATATGATTACATTTTGTCTGGATCGTAATTTGCACCCAGTTGTTATTTTACCACCGGTTTCCAAGGCTTTGAATTCTAAATTTTCTGAAACTTTCCGTGAAAATTATATTTATTCATTTGTTCGGGAGGCTATCCATGATAGTATCCCATTTCTGGATTATTTTAACGACAGACAATTTTTAGATTCAAGCTTGTATTTTGATGCGCTTTTTATGAATAAAAAAGGTGGAAAATTATTCACTAAACAGGTCTTGAATGACCTACACTTGAATAAAGAAGGATGATTGAGAATACAATACTAAAAAAAGTTGGAATTTTAACATTATCTCATACAGATAATAAAAATTATGGTGCAATGCTTCAAAGCTTTGCGCTTTATACAATGATTCAGAATTTAGGATGCAAACCCTATATTATCAACTGGAAATTCAAACAAAAGAGGACTTTAACTTATAATGATATATCCAGTGAATCAAAAATCCAATATTTATATTTGTGCATCAGACGATTTTTCGGTGTAAAACTAGGTTCAGTTATTCAGTCGATTTCATCTTTATTCGGAGAGAAGCCCTTTATCATTTTTTCTGAATTTTTTTTACCAAACAAAACAGTACGGGTAACCCGTGAAAATATCGCTGAATTAAACAACGAATTTGAGAACTTTATTGTTGGAAGTGATCAGGTTTGGCGGGCAACAAGTCCCGATTTATATGCTTTTTTTCTTGATTTTGTAAATGACTCCCATCGAAAAATTTCTTATGCTGCCAGTTTTGGTATAGATCAATGGAATGAAGCGACCGATGAAGTGACAGAAGAGATACGTAAACTGATAAAACGTTTTGATTCAGTATCTGTCAGAGAACTTTCAGGTGTAGAAATTTGTGATTCCATTTTTGACGTTCAAGCACAATTTGTACTGGATCCGACGTTGATGTTGTCCATAAATCAATACAGGCCCATTTTTGAATCTGAATCTGATGAAGATTTACGAGATAAAGATTATATTGCTTGTATGATTCTGGATTCCAAAAGCAGTGAAAGTATTTGTCGCTCGATGAACGAAAAGTTATCCCTACCTGCTATTAGTATCCGTGGGAAAGATATTACTGTATTTTCTCTGACATTCATTCGCTACAATACTGTTGCCCGATGGTTGAATTTCATTCGTCATGCTCAATTTGTTGTTACAGATTCATACCATTGTGTTATTTTTAGCATTCTCTTCAAAAAGAGATTTGCTGTTATAGCCCATAAAAAGAGGGGTATTGCTCGTTTAGAAAGCTTACTTAACTTGCTTAATCTTAAAGACAGGCTATTTAAAGACGAAGACGCATTCATGAATTCCAAAATATGGGATCAGGAGATAGATTTTAATCGGGTAGAAATTATTCTAGATTGTGAAAGGCAAAAATCAATAGAATTTATTACAAACTCCTTGAAATAAGTCTATGGTAAAGTCTCCTGCTCTGTCGGTAATTATTCCAGTCTATAACGTAGAAAAGTATATAGCTCGTTGTCTGGATTCTCTTTATGACCAAGATCTTGATGAGTCAAACTATGAACTGATTATCGTA
>Ga0209125_1002889_pt1 | contig 12518 bp, 11 predicted proteins | sample BarGraIncub1131A_FD_184503 | JGI IMG/M metagenome (GOLD analysis project Ga0209125, IMG submission 184503) | Arctic peat soil microbial communities from Barrow, Alaska - Barrow Graham LP Incubations 11-31A (SPAdes) (version 2) | ecosystem: Environmental > Terrestrial > Soil > Wetlands > Peat... | reverse complement strand
GAATACTCGTAACTTGCTGATTGCTTCCGTCATCTTTACGTTAGGGGTCGGTGGAATATCGATTCCGATCGGGCAATATGTTTTTGCAGGCGTCGGTCCGGCCGCTGTGATCGGGATCTTGTTGAATCTTGTGTTGCCTAAAGGGGAGGACGCTGCGTAGGCTGCTCGCACGAATTCCATTAATGCTGTCTATTACCTAACACTCTAGAGTCCGGCATTTCAGATAAGATTAAATAATGGGTTGTAAGAAACTTATTTTAGTTTGTTACAACCCATTATGCATGGAATCCAGTTGCTAAAGCTGGGTATCCTTTCTCAATACATTTAAGTATTGAGTGTAGGCAAATCTGCGGTTACGTTTGAAAGAGTTCACTTGTTCAAGAATGTCTTATTTCATTTTATGAATATAAGATGAAATATGCAATGAATAAATCTCTCCTAATTTCACTTATTATATTGTGTTCGATATCATGGTATAATATGGTTATAGCGTCTTGGTTATACAAAAGCTTGTTAAGGGGTGGCATGAATGGCGGTCGATTTAGACGAAAGGCTAATTCAGAGTATCCAAGGAATTGGTCAAAACTATCCTATAGAGCGAATTGTCCTTTTCGGGTCAAGGGCTAGAGGTGATCATAGGCCAACAAGCGATATTGATCTGGCCATTTTTCTATTGCCGCAGTTTAAAAACAGAGGGCGTATGACCAGTGACTTTGACGATCTTAATACGTTCTTGAAAATAGACCTCGTATTGATTACTGAACAAATTGACCCTACATTATTGGCGAATATTGAGAGAGAAGGTGTATTTATATATGAGCGATCCAACGCTAAAAGTCAATAACTTTAATAACGCACTTGCCAGACTAAAAGAAGGTATTGCCAAATATGATGAAGCCAATGACTTGTCAAGAGATGGGATCATTCAGCGTTTTGAGTTTACCTTTGAGCTTGCGTGGAAGACTTTAAAGACAGTCTTTGAAGATGAAGGCTTAACGGGCCTGAACTCTCCGAAGACTGTCTTGCGTGAAGCCTTTGCAGCAGGGCTTATAAAAGATGACGAATTATGGCTTGCCATGCTCGGTGATAGAAATTCTACGGCGCATATTTATAGTGAACAACTGGCGATTGAGATATGTCATAATATACAAGCGAAATATGTTAACGAATTTTCGAATTTGCTAGAGGAAATAAGGACAAGGCTCGGTTAATTCTCTTTAAAAAGATTGGAGCAATCTTTGATTACCGCGATATGCAGATAGATCATAAGGTTGAAGTACTGTAATTAGAAACCTCCAACTTACGAAGGATTAAATGAAACCCCTGAAATTTGGTTTGGTTAATAAGTAAATCCCTAAAAGCCTAATATGTTTTTGGGGATTTATTTTATTTTGTTTTTTTGCGTTATTGCTGAACAACAGCACTTGGTCTGAGGCGGGCGGTCATACAGGTGCCTTAAATACCTCTGGTTATGCACCGCTGACTGCTGGTTGTTTATCTGGTTATATTAAGCTAGGTGAAAGTAGTTACGGGAACAGCATAAGAGCACTTAATCCATAATGCGTAACAAAGAAATGGTTCGGGTGGAATTAATCTTTTTGGATGAATTCGGAGGTCTTTGCCATTAATTAGGATATAGTGTCGGAAACAGTTTGTGGGCGTATGTTTATACATATTACGACACAAAAATAGCTTCTTTCTTGTTGATATTAATTTGGTAATATATTACTATATGCAAGTTACTATTAATGAACATGAAAGAGGTTGTATCGCTTGAAACGTACAATTGAACAAATTGAAGAATTGAGATTACTGATGGCTGAGGTTGCTTCAGATAAAGAACTGACAGATCATAGAGTGGTAAGTATAAGCGAAAAATTAGATCTATTAATAAATAAATTTTATATAGACAAAAGGTCCCACCGACTTGCCATGTGACTTAGGCGGAGGATTAGAATGGGGATAATTCAAATCAGGTTTTCCTTGGCTGCCAAAAACAGTTGGATTACCGAGGAAAGCCACTTTCTTTGTAGAACTTCGGTAAAGACCTATTGGAATAGGAACATAGTCCTACCCAATTGTGCCATTAGGACATTATGGAAGAAGAATAAAAATGTTATTATTAATGTAATAATTGATAAAGAAAAGAGAAAACAAACCGACAGCATGTAATTTATTTCTCATACTTTTCCTTTTCCTTATAACCCCCTCGCTAGCGAGGGGGTTTATTTTAATTGGTTATCTGGGCATCGTTGGCTTAGATATGATATAATAAATTGTTCTACTGCTTTTTAGAACTAGCCAAGTTTTCTTTATAACGGGGAAAGGAACCAACATGAACATTCTAACAGCTGAGAATCTGACGAAAAGTTACGGCGAAAAAGTACTTTTTGAAGATATTTCCTTCGGTATTGACGCAGGAGAGAAGATAGGGATCATTGGGGTTAATGGGACGGGTAAATCCACGTTGCTTAAAATCCTTGCAGGTGTGGAATGGGCCGATCAGGGCAAGGTTACGATGGGGAACAACGTGTGCTTGGAGTATCTGCCGCAAAACCCAGAGTTTGAAGATGAGGCGACGGTGTTGCAGCAGGTCTTTAAAGGGAATTCTCCAGTGATGAAGTTGCTCAGAGAGTATGAAGTGGCCGTGGAAAAGCTGAATGAGGACCCGGATGAGCCGTTGCTGCAACAAGCGTTGATCGCGCTAGGGCAACAGATGGATGAACTGGAGGCTTGGCAACTCGAAAACGAGGCCAAAGCAATTCTGACGAAGCTGGGAATTTCCAAGTTTGATACACTCGTTGGGACGCTGTCGGGCGGGCAGAGAAAACGAGTGGCTTTGGCGAGTGCGCTGATCAACCCGACGGACATTCTGACACTGGATGAGCCGACGAACCACATTGATAATGAGACGGTGGATTGGCTAGAACAGTACTTGAATAAACGCAAAGGTGCGTTAATCATGGTGACGCATGATCGGTATTTTCTCGACCGGGTCGTAGGGCGAATCTTTGAGTTGGATCAAGGAAAACTTCATCCTTACCCTGGGAATTATACGCGCTTCTTGGAATTGAAAGTGGAGCGGGAAGAGCAAGTCGAGGCGACCGAGAGAAAACGCCAAAATCTCTTTCGCAATGAACTTGCCTGGATGCGTAGGGGAGCCAGAGCTCGCACGACGAAGCAAAAGGCGAGGATTGATCGTTTTGAAAAGGTGCAGGCCGATAAACCGACCGATTACCAAGATCGAATTGAAATGCCGGCTGGAGCGTCCCGTTTAGGAAAAAAAATTCTGGAATGTCAGCATGTTCGGAAAGGGTTTCCTGACCGAGGGGATTTGATCAAAGATTTTAGCTACATTTTACTCAGAAATGATCGGATCGGGATTATCGGACCCAATGGCAGTGGGAAGTCAACTTTATTAAACTTGATCACGGGTTTATTGACGCCGGATAGCGGGGCCATAGAGACGGGCACCACGGTCAACATAGGGTATTTTGCGCAGGAAACGTCATATCTGAATCCTGATATCCGGGTGATTGATGAGATTAAAGCGGTGGCTGAAGTGATTCCCACGGCCGATGGCGGCTTTATTACGGCAGCACAAATGCTTGAACGCTTCTTATTTCCTGCGGCGACTCAATGGACTCAAATAGGCAAACTGTCGGGCGGGGAAAAACGAAGACTTTATCTTTTACGAATTTTGATGGGAGCGCCCAATGTGCTCTTGTTAGATGAGCCGACCAATGATTTGGATATTCAAACGTTGACTATTTTAGAAGGCTATCTGGATGAATTTCCGGGCGCAGTCATTGCCGTGTCTCATGACCGGTATTTTCTGGATAGAATTGCGGATAAGATTTTCTCCTTTGAAGGTGAGGGGAACATCCGGTCATACGTGGGGAATTACTCAGATTATCTGGAACAGCTGTATGCGGCAAAACAAGAGGCGGAGCAGGCGATTAGTCTAGCCTCTTTGGACAAAGCGGTACGGGCTACGAATACACCGTCGGGGACGGAAGAACCGCCTGAAAGAAAAAAAGAGCGTCCCCTAAAAATGACCTATAAAGAGCAGCAAGACTTTGAACAAATCGACGCTCAAATTGCACAGGCGGAAGAAGAACAAACGAAAAATAATCAATTGATGCATGATATGGGTAGTGATTTTGGAAAACTAACGGAACTGATTGAAATTCAAAAAACGATTGAGAAAAAACTGGATGACTTGATGAATCGCTGGACGTATTTAAATGAACTGGCGGAGAAGATAGCACAAAATAAGGGCTAGAAAAAATAATCGAAGTACAAAGGCACAAGGCACATAGCACAAATGCGATTTATTTTATTGGAGGTTGTATTAAATGGATGACAAGACAATTGAAGCGATGAGAAAAGTTTTAGATGAAAAAAGGGCGAAGAGCTCCCAACAAGGTGGACCCTCGAAAGCCACGCAAAAAATAGGAGAGAGAAGAAAGGGCATTAAACGGCGCAAAGTCGGCGGAATGTTCGATAAGTAGTGTTAATTAAGGAGAGAAGTAACGTCATATGAGTATTTTAACGGTAGAGAGCGTTAGCCATGGTTTTGGTGGACGAAGAATTTTAGAGGATGTTAGCTTTCGCTTATTAAAAGGGGAGCACGTTGGCCTAGTGGGGGCGAACGGGGAAGGTAAATCAACCTTTCTGGATATTATTACAGGAAAGCTCATTCCCGATAAAGGCAATGTCGAGTGGTCAAACCGAGTGACGGTCGGATATTTAGATCAGCACACCGTATTGACCCGAGGAAAAACGATTCGGGATGTTCTCAAAGAGGCCTTCAAAGCGATGTTTGATTTGGAAGCGGAAACGCTACGGATCTATGACCAAATGGGTAGTGCGTCAGAAGACGAAATGAGCAAGCTCATGAACGACGTGGGAGAAATCCAGAGCATTATGGAAGACAACGGATTTTACTCGATTGATGCAAAAGTTGAAGAAATTGCGAACGGACTGGGACTCGGAGAAATAGGACTGGACAAAGATGTTGAGGAGTTAAGCGGGGGCCAACGAACCAAGGTTCTACTGACAAAACTCTTACTTCAAAATCCCAGTATCTTAATCTTAGATGAGCCGACGAACTTTCTCGATGTCGATCATATTGCGTGGTTGCAGCGTTATCTCAATCAGTATGAGAATGCGTTTATTCTTGTTTCCCACGATGTGTCCTTTTTGAATTCGGTGGTCAACCTCATTTATCATGTGGAAAATGGTGGTTTGACTCGTTATACCGGAAACTATGAAGAATTTATGGCACTTTTTGAAAATCAGAAGGTGCTGGAAATTAAAGCCTACGATAAGCAGCAAAAAGAAGTTGATCGTATGGAAGACTTTATCGCGAAAAACAAAGCACGGTTTTCAACGACTGGGCGCGCAAAGAGCCGCCAGAAGCAGTTAGAGAAAATGGATATCCTAGATAAACCAAGGGAGAAAATCCAACCGAAGTTTCAATTCAGAGAAGCACGCACGCCGAGTAAGATGATTTTAGAGGCAAGGGACATCGTGTTGGGTTACGACGAACCGTTGACACGTCCGTTGAATCTGACCTTAGAGCGAGGACAAAAAGTGGCCATCCGCGGGGTTAATGGGTTGGGTAAATCAACCTTGCTAAAGACCTTGCTTGGATTTATTAAGCCAGTGTCAGGCGAAGTCGAACTCGGAGATTTTCTGTTCCCGGGTTATTATGAGCAAGAATCCAGTCGCAAGAATCATAATACGGCGTTAGACGAAGTTTGGGGCGAATACCCCGGTCTTTCGAATTCTGAAGTGCGCTCAGCCCTAGCAAGGTGTGGTTTGACCAAGGAACACATCTCTAGTAAGATGATGGTATTAAGTGGCGGAGAAAACGCCAAAGTACGACTCTGCAAGCTCATGCTGAAGGATGTGAACTGGTTAGTGCTCGATGAGCCAACCAATCATTTGGATGTAGATGCGAAGGATGAGCTCAAGAGGGCGATCAAAGCGTATCGAGGGACTGTGATTGTCGTTTCTCATGAACCTGAATTCTATGAAGATTGGGTGACTCATGTGTGGAATTTAGAGGAGTGGACGACGAAGATCGTCTAAGTGTTGTATAAGTATCTATCAAAAGGAGAACTGCTTCGCTGATGGAATTGAAAAGAAAAGCTCCGCTTGAAAAACCTCGTTTGGGAATTATGGGCGGAACCTTTGACCCGATTCACTATGGGCATTTAGTGGCTGCAGAAATGGCACGCGATAAGTTTAATCTAAGTAAAGTGCTATTTATACCGTCTAAGACGCCACCGCATAAAGATAGAAGAGACATCTCAGCTGCGGATTTGCGTTTCGAGATGCTTAAACTCGCGCTTGAAGATAATCCAGCGTTTGAACTTTCTGCCCTCGAATTTGAGAGAGAAGGGCCATCGTATACGGTGGATACGTTACGGATCTTGCGCCGCACTTATCCGGAACATGAACTTTATTTCATCACGGGAACGGATGCTTTGCGTGAGATATTTTCTTGGCGTGAAGCGGATAAAATTTTAATGATGACGGAATTTATTGGAGCAGCACGACCGGGATTTGATGCGAGTGATTTTCTCCTTCAGGTTCAACAAGAACATCCGGAAATCCAGGGGAGAATCCATCACTTGGAAGTGCCCGCTTTAGCGATTTCCTCCACAGATATTCGAGCGAGGGTCAAGCGTGGGTACCCTGTTCGTTACCTTTTGCCGGAGCCAGTTCGCCATTTTATTTTAAAACATGGGCTTTATGCTACTGAGAAGCCATGATTAATACAAAAGGTGCAAATGTTGATGAGGGGCTATCGTTCGTATACTCTACTTGAATTTGATCATACTAAAAACGATCATTGAATCAATTCAAAGAGGTGACTAGCGCTATGTCAACAACACTTTATGTCGGGAATCTCCCATGGAATACGACGGCAGAGGAACTCAATGAATTCTTTGCCCCACATGGTGAGGTTGAAAGTAGTCGAATTATTACCGATCGTGAAACTGGCCGATCACGTGGGTTCGGTTTTATCGAAGTTGGAGATTCGGATGCGACACGTATGGCGGAAGAACTAAATGGGGTGGATTTTGGTGGACGGCCCTTAACGGTGAACGAGGCCAAGCCAAAACAAATGTAATACCTGGGGATTGTAAGGGAGACCCTCTGGCATGCTTGGGGGTCTCCTTTGGTCATTCAAGACACTTCCCTTCAGAGGAGCGGGACATTAGTGGAATTACGGGTTGAAGAGGTGCTGAATTTAGCAGCTCGCGTCCTTTCAGAGGAACGTTTTAATCATACTTTAGGTGTTGCGGATTGTGCTGAAGAGTTGGCAAGACACCATGGCTTGGATCCTATTAAAGCGCGTTGTGCAGGGCTAGCACATGATTTGGCCAAAGAAATTCCTATGGCGGATCAGTTGAGTTTAGCCCGTCGGTGGAATTTGCTTCACTATCCTGAAGATGAACAGAATCCAGCGGTGTTACATGGACCTCTGGCGGCTTATTGGCTGGAGCATTATTTCAAGGTGGAAGAGGTTGATGTCCTCGCGGCGGTTGCGAATCATACGTTAGGGAGGCCAGGAATGTCTCCTTTAGAGATGCTCATCTATAGTGCCGACTTGACTGAACGTAACCGCGATTTTCCAAAAGTGGACATTTTGCGCCAATCCTTGTATGATGATTTAGTAAAGGGTACGTTAGACTGTGTTGAGCGCACTTTAATATACTTAAAGAAAAAGAACAATCCCATTCATCCCTTAACCCAGTTGACTTATGAGGATTTGCTAAGGAGGAAAAATGTTGGAACTAGATCAGAAAATGCTGAAACAAATCGTTGATTTTGTAGATGACAAAAAAGGCGGAGATATTACCTTACTCAATTTAAGGGATATTTCAATGGTCACGGATTATTGCTTAATTGTGACGGGAAATACGACAACTCAGGTTAAGGCTATCGCCAATTATTTAGAAGTAAAGTTACCTGAAATCGGCATTCCGGTTTTTCATCTTGAAGGTTTGCCATCGGCTAAATGGATCTTGATGGATTGTGGCGGCGATTTAGTCGTTCATGTCATGACACCTGAACAACGTGAATTCTATCAGCTTGAGCGTCTGTGGAAAGACGCTGGAGTTGTATCGTTTGACCCAGCCCAAGTATAGGCTAAGAGTGTTAGGGTGAAAATGACAATTCAAATGTAAATGCCATGATAGGGAACAGTACTAAGGAACCTTCATTTAGAGAGACGGCAACAGGCATATTTTCTTGAATGTGCCTAAGGTGAAAGCCGTTGGAGGAGACTTCAGGAACTCGCCCTAGAGCTGTGTTCAGGTTACAATGGACACCGGCGCGAGCCGTTATCATCGTTTGAGCACTTATAAAATTGGGTGGTACCACGGGAGCAGGTCTCTCGTCCCTACTGGGACGGGAGATTTTTGCTTTTTTTCATACTGTCAGAAAGTATAACTAAATGTTATATACTTTCTGGGTTTATTTATATTCCATTTAGTTTTACATAACAGATATTTTTTAATCATTAGAAGGGGGCAGGCTTTATGGAAGAGAAGTATTCGTTTTCTGAGATCGAACCGAGGTGGCAAGAACACTGGCTAAAGAACAAAGCTTATAAGACGGAGGAGACCTCAACAAAACCAAAGTATTATGCTCTGGCGATGTTTCCGTATCCTTCCGGAGATTTGCACATGGGGCATGTGCGCAACTACTCGATCGTGGATGTTATCGCGCGCTATAAGCGGATGCAAGGGTTTAATGTCTTGCACCCTATTGGCTGGGACTCGTTTGGCTTGCCCGCTGAAAATGCCGCGATAAAGCACCAAACCCCGCCGGCAGATTGGACCTGGAAAAACATCGCCAATATGCGGCGCCAGCTGAAAGAGATGGGAATTTCCTATGATTGGGACCGGGAAATGGCAACTTGCCACCCTGGCTACTATAAATGGACGCAGTGGATTTTTATTGAGTTCTTTAAACGTGGCATAGCGTATAAGAAAAAGGCGGCTGTGAACTGGTGTCCGTCTTGTAGCACGGTTCTTGCCAATGAGCAAGTTGTGGATGGCGCTTGTGAACGATGTGAAACCGTCGTCACGAAAAAAATATTGGAACAGTGGTTTTTCAAAATTACTGATTATGCGGATGTTTTGCTTCAAGATTTAGATAAGTTGCCGGGATGGCCTGATAAGGTGAAAGCCATGCAACGCAACTGGATCGGTCGTTCTGAAGGGGTAGAAATCAGTTTCCCCTTGGTTGATCGTCCAGAAAAAATTTCTGTGTATACAACGCGAGTCGATACGCTCTTTGGGGTGAGCTATGTCGTCCTAGCTCCAGAACATCCGCTGGTCACAGAACTGGTGAGTGGTACTGAGTATGAAGCTGATGTGATGGCGTTTATTAAAAAAATGCAGGGACTCAATGAAATTGCCCGGACGTCGACGGACGCGGAAAAGGAAGGGCTGTTCATCGGGTCGTATTGCCTGAATCCGTTGAGTGGGGAAAAAGTGCCGATCTGGATTGCGAACTACGTGCTGCTCGAATATGGAACGGGCTGCGTCATGGGTGTGCCAGCTCATGATGAACGGGATTTTGAATTTGCAAATAAGTATAACCTAAAGATTCGTTCTGTGATTGTGCCTGCTGGGAGTGCGCCGGACGCGAAAGATCAACCCCTTGAGGGTGCGTTCACGGGGGAAGGGGTTATGGTTAATTCTGCTTCCTTCGATGGTCTGGATCGTCATGAGGGCTTGGAACGTATTGCCGATGAAGCGGAGCGACTTGGTCTAGGACAACGGAAAGTGAATTTTCGTTTGAGAGACTGGCTCATTTCTCGTCAACGCTATTGGGGTACGCCGATTCCCATTATTTATTGTGATATCTGTGGAACATTACCTGTGCCGGAAGATCAGCTACCTGTGATGCTTCCACCCGATGTCGTCTTTAAAGCTGGGGAAAATCCGTTAGCGACGTCGCCGTCGTTTACAGAAACAACATGTCCAAAGTGTGGAGGCGTTGCTCGGCGTGAGACGGATACGATGGATACGTTTGTTTGTTCTTCGTGGTATTATCTGCGTTATACTGACCCTCGCAACACGGAGAAGCCTTTTTCTAAAGCTGCGGTGGATCAATGGATGAACGTAGATCAGTACGTGGGTGGGGTGGAACATGCCATTTTGCACCTTCTCTATGCACGGTTCTTTACCAAGGCTTTACGGGATTTAGGCTACATTAAAGCCGATGAACCGTTCCAAAACTTGCTAACCCAAGGAATGGTTTGCCTGGATGGCTCCAAAATGTCTAAATCCAAAGGGAATATCGTGAGTCCTGAGGCAATTATTGAAAATTATGGGGCAGATACGGCCCGGCTATTTATCTTGTTTGCCGCTCCACCGGAGAGAGACTTGGAGTGGAGTGATCAAGGGGTTGAAGGGTGTTATCGTTTTCTGAACCGTGTTTGGCGTTTGGTGGCTCAATATGAGCCGGTGATTAAGGAAAACATCAAGAACCGATTCCCGACACCTGACGATGCGGACGTTTGGGCGAATCTGGATACGATCGGACAAGATATGCGCCGTCAAACTCACTTAGCGATTCAGCGAGTGACGACTGACATCGGAACGCGCTATAATTTCAACACGGCGATCAGTACCATCATGGAATGGGTCAACGCTTTGTACATCTATAAGGAACAACCGACAGCAGATCCTGCCGTCGGCAGGGAAGCGGTGGAAGCAATGTTGTTACTGCTAGCGCCCTTTGCTCCGCATATCACCGAAGAGCTTTGGAAGGAAATTGGACATACGGAGAGCGTCCACAAACAGCTCTGGCCTGAAGTGGATGAAGCCGCTTTAGTACAAGATGAAGTGACAATTGTTGTTCAAGTCAATGGTAAAGTCCGAGACCGTATGATTGTATCCGCTGATATTTCAAAGGCAGAGTTGGAAAAACTGGTCCTTGCTCAGCCTGCAATCAGCGAATGGATCGAAGGCAAAAAAATTGTTAAGGTCATTACGGTTCCGGGTAAGTTGGTTAACGTGGTTGTCAGGGACTAGTGTGACACAGCGCTCGGTGCATATGTCGCAGAGCAAACTAACGTGTAAGCAGAGGGTATGGTTGTTGACTTGCTATCCAAGTCAACAACCATACCCTCTCTGAGTTTAGGAAGTCGGCGACAATATTCCCCTCTTTGCGTCCGTATTAGTCACTAAGAGAGCTTTTCTTACATTCCTTTAAGATGAATAAACGGTTTCACTTTACCTACATATGGTACAATGAATTTAGTCATTTTGTAGAAAAAGGGGTGTTTATTTGGAAAAAGTATATGTACTCGATTCTAGTGTGATATTGCATGATCCTAACGCAATATTTCTATTCCAGGATAACGAGGTGGTCATCCCTTACGTCGTTTTAGAGGAAATAGAAAGTAAGAAACGTCTGTTGGAGAATGTAGGACGAGCTGCCCGGGAGGCAATCCGTCATCTTGATCAATTACGGAACGACGGTCAACTTTCTGAGGGTGTCCTCTTGCCAAATGGAGGAAAGGTCCGAATCGAGTTAAATCATTACTCTAATGATGTTTTGCCAGTCAACTCGGATCTGTCTTTAGCGGACAATCGAATTCTAGCGGTCACCTTAAATTTAACTCGGGAAGAAAAACGCACTGTTATTTTGGTTACTAAAGATATTGCCATGCGTGTTAAAGCGGATGCGTTGGGAGTTTTAACGGAAGATTATTATAATGACAAAGTGGCGTTGCCCCCGATTCTGGATGAAATTTTAATACTGCATTTAGAGGATGCTGAGGTTGCTACACTTTACGAAAATAAATTTCTCACCTTGAAGGTGCCCTTGCTGCCAAATCGCTGCGTAAAAGCAGTTTTGAGTGATGAATCAGTCATCCCTTTAGTTTCGTCTCCCAATGGAGAAACCTTAGTCTATCAAAAGGGGTCAAGTAATGCCGCTTGGGATATTAGACCGAAGAATATGGAACAAGCCTGGGCGTTGGAAATGCTCAATAACCCTGAGATTAAGTTGGTTAATTTGATGGGACCTGCAGGGACCGGAAAAACTCTACTTGCCTTGGCGAGTGGCCTGGAACAAACAGTTCATGCAGAGACTTATCTTAGGATGCTTTGCGCTCGGCCAATCGTTCCATTTGGAAAGGATATTGGGTTTCTTCCTGGGGAGAAGGACCAGAAGGTTCGTCCTTATATGCAACCAATTTATGATAATCTTGAATATCTACTTCGACCAAAGCGGGAAAAGGAACGTGAAAGAGGCAGCGAATCAATCGTTGACAGCGCCATTGATCTGCTCATCAAGAAACGGCAACTTGAAATTGAAGTGCTCACCTACATTCGCGGCCGAAGCATACCGAATCAATTCATTATTATTGATGAGGCTCAGAACTTATCTGCGCATGAAGTCAAGACGATTATAACCCGAGCAGGTGAGGGGACAAAGATTGTGCTATGCGGAGATCCAGATCAAATTGATCATCC
>Ga0209125_1002886_pt1 | contig 12527 bp, 12 predicted proteins | sample BarGraIncub1131A_FD_184503 | JGI IMG/M metagenome (GOLD analysis project Ga0209125, IMG submission 184503) | Arctic peat soil microbial communities from Barrow, Alaska - Barrow Graham LP Incubations 11-31A (SPAdes) (version 2) | ecosystem: Environmental > Terrestrial > Soil > Wetlands > Peat... | reverse complement strand
AGAATCATTTTACCCAGTACCATTCCAATCATATATCTTTCTCCCTTGCCAGACTGATACCATTGTGTTCCAGGACCTGCGCTTTAGCAAGGGACTTATCGTAGTAATGCGGATTGGTTTCTGAGGCTGGCTTACCTGTTTAATGTTCTCCCTGCCGGACAGAGATATTTGAAAGGTCCGACCAGGATATAGTCGCGGCTGAAATCAACGGTCTTGTCCTGGGAAAGGTCTGTCTTATTTCCTAAAATTCCCTTCTCCTGGAATGGCTGCGTGCTGACGAACTGGCGGTCCTCGCTGAAGTTGCCTATGAAAATGAAGACCTGACCGTAATGCTATTTGGCAAAACTATAAGCCAGAGATTCGAGACATTCAATGACCTCAGCATGGATTTCGGTCCGGAAAACATCATGCTCGGAGCGAATCGCGATCAACTTTTTTAGCTAGGTGAAACCTGGCCTTCATCGGTGCATCACGGGTTGTGACGGTTGGCCGCGATATCCAAATTGAAAAACGGGGCTGTTGCAAAAGTGATTGAAAAATCACCGGATCAACGGCCTCTTTCTCTATTATATTGCTCAAGGTTTCCCGTGTCCTCTTTTACATTACAAGATCACGCTATCTTCTTTCCGTGTCAATGCTTATGTGTTTGTTGCATAATATAAATACCAAATAATGCAAAAAACACCTGTAAAAGCCATTCCCGAGAAATCAACCTTTTTCGGACAATCTGCAAAGCAATACTTTGTAGATACCACTGTTGCCAGGCGTTCAGGAATTTGATGGGATTTTTGTAACCAAGTCGTTTCTGTACCCGACGACGATTGAAGAAAACCTCTATGTACTCGAAAACTGCTTGGCGGGCGGATTCGCGGGTCGGATAGAAACGCCAGTGCACAATCTCTTTTTATAATATGAAAAAGAAGCTCTCGCTCCACGCATTGTCCCCCGGTGTGCCAACCCAGGAAAAACTCTGTTTCCAACCGTTCCTTAGCAAGCTTCACTACCGATATTTATACCCAAGCGGCAATCCTTATGATATTAGATTGAGAAACAGTTGTGTAATATCCGGATCAAATTGAGTACCTGAACATCTTCTGATTTCTTCTATCGCCTCTTCCTTTGTCATTGCTACTCGATAGGCCCTATCATTGGTCATAGCATCAAAGGAATCAACAATCGCCACTATGCGGGATAAAAGAGGTATTTGTTCTCCTATAAGACCTTGAGGATATCCTTTGCCATCCCATCTTTCGTGATGGCAAAGGATATATTTTGCTATGGGTACAAGCTCGGAAGTTGCTTGTGCAATCCTAAAGCCAACTTCCGGATGTTTTTTCATTTCTCTCCATTCCTCATCATTAAGTTTACCAGGCTTTGATAAAATGGCGGCAGGTATACTCATTTTCCCAATATCATGCAGAGTAGATAATAACTCAAGTTCATTTAGCTGATCCTCAGTCAGAGACATAGCCACTCCTATTGACTTCGATAGTTGTACCAATCTCTCCGCATGTTCTTCCGTTTCCTGGCTCTTTTCGAACATAATTACTTTTATCGATCCTATTATTGAACTGTGGGCGCTTCTGCTTTCTAATAATTTCTGTTTAGACATAGATTCTTCAGCGGCCATCAAGATGTCATCCATCGTCTCAGTTTCTATGTTCTTTGTTGCATATCCTAAAGAAATACTGGGATAAATCGAACTCCCGTGTAACGTGTATTCTTTACAAGTATCATATATGCGGCTACATACTCGTTGAGCAGATTGGCTGTCTGTTTGGGGAAGTAAAACTCCAAACTCGTCTCCTCCGATTCTTGAAATAATATCTTCCTCCCTGCCGCAGCTTTTCAATATTTTTGCTATTTCAATAAGTAATTCATCCCCCTTGGAATGCCCAAAGCCATCATTGATTAACTTCAAACCATTAATATCTCCCATAATAATCGAAAAAGGCAACTGTCTTGGAGTATCGAGGCGTTGTTTTGCCTCTTCAAAGTAAGCTCTATTATAAAGACCTGTCAAAAAATCGTGATAGCTAAGATATGAAATCTTTTCGTTTTGAAAGGCAAGTTCTCTATTGGCTATGAGTAACTCGGCAGCCCGTTTTTCTTTCTCTCTATTTTGAAAGGCAAGCTCCTTATTGGCTATGAGTAATTCTGCCGCCCGTTTTTCTTTCTCTTCGTTTTGGAAGACAAGCTCTTTGTTAGCAATGACGAGCTCTGCTGCTCTGTCTGCTTTCTCTCCGCTTTGAAAGACAAGCTCTTCATCAGCAATAAGTAGCTCTGCTGCCCGGTCTGCCTTCTCTTCGATTTGAAAGGCAAGCTCTTTATCGGCAATCACTAGTTCAGCTGCCCTGTCTGCCTTCTCACCAGTTTGAAAGATGAGTTCTCTATTTGCTAGGACTAGTTCTGCTGCTCTTTTATCCTTTTCTTCATTTTGAAAGGCAAGCTCTTTGTTGGCAATGACAAGCTCTGCTGCTCGGTCTGCTTTCTCTTCGGTTTGAAAGGCAAGCTCTTTATTAGCAATGACGAGCGCTGCTGCCCGTTTATCTTTCTCTTGGTTTTGAAAAGCAAGCTCTTTGTTAGCAATGATTGCTTGTTCTTCTTTGTTTGTTATTTCTGCAACTTGTTTTTTCTGACTTATTGTCTTTAGAGCTGATTCACCAATCATATTTATTAATCCACTGAAAAAATCTAAGTACCTTACTATGGCTTCCTTATTATACACATGACATTCTTCAAGCGCTTTCATGTATTTTCCCTTATCAAAGCCCAACTCCTCTGCTTGTTTGATAAAGAAATCTTTATCAGGTGTTTCAAAGAAGAACTGTCCAATGAATAAGTTGGCAACGTGTACTCCATCTATAATGATGGGAGTTGCAACATCCACCATACCATTCTGGCAAATATAAATTGCGTATTTCTCTTTTTTCTTTAGTCGATTAGCTAAAATTGTATCGCTTCTTAAGCATCGTTCTGAAGATGTTTTATGTTTTCTATGAAACTCCGTGCAAATACTTTTCCAACCCACCCCATGTAGTATGTTCCCTTTAAGATCCACGATAAAATTGGATAATCCAGTGGCGCTATAAAATTGCTCCAAAAGTCCGGATAGTTTTTCAATTTCCAATAATTCCTTTAAATCAATAATGCCTTCTGAGTTGATTCCAGCAGATTTTATCATTGAACTGTTACTCCATTTTCCAAAAAACTCACATCCAATCTCAGTAATTTTAACAATGTAGATTTCATCTGCTTAGCTAAATACTATCCTCAATTTCGACTCCGTACCTACAGATACTTATAGGTACGGAAAATATAACTATGATTCATACTCTTCTATTCTTAGTCTGGTTTGCGAGTACATTATATGATAAATATGATTATTTATGCATTGTATAAATAGCGGCTGACGCAATCAATGATGATGTCCAGGTATGTCTGAATCTTGTGCAGTCTAAAAACATCTGATTATCCGTACCTGCTCAGTATTTTCAGTTAATATACCTTTTTATTTTTTCATCAATCGACATAAAACGTTTTTCGTAAAAGTCAAATGCTTCCTCTTGTTTTTCCTTGACTTTTAACCTGATAGCCTCGTAATTGTCAAATAGTAAAGCAACTATCTGCTTATCCAATAAATTATCGTCTGCTTGTTTTTTGAGAATCCTATATATCTCATCCTTATCCATTCCTTTTCTATAGGGTCTATCTTCTGAGAGTGCAGTAAAAATATCCGCAACTGCCATTATTCTGGAGCCTGTACCAATTTCCTCATTCGTACAATGAAACGGATAACCACTTCCATCTAATTTTTCATGATGATAGGCTGCCCACTCAGCTATTCGCTGCAATCCACCAATTGAATTTAATGTATAGTATGTATAATACGTATGACACCTCATTACCTGAAACTCGGCAACGGTCAACTTATCAGGCTTCTCAAGAATACTGTTTGGTATTATCAATTTTCCAATATCATGAAAATTCCCTGCTATTCTCATTGACTTTACATCTGACTCAGCCAGTCCAAATAGTTCCGATAATATTACCGCACATTCTGATACGCCCGTTGTATGGGTAGCCGTAAATCTCGACTTAAAATCAATTAAGTCTCGAAACAAATTGGAAATTAGCAATATATCTTCGATTCCTATTTCTATATCACGAAAAGGCCCATTGGTTAACAACAACGAATATAATCTCGGGGAGACTAAATCCAACCAAAATTCCTCTCTTCGAGATACATCCACAAAATAGGCAATTACTTTTTTATTGAGAACGGTATCTGCCATTTTTTCAATTTTTTCCACAATATCCTGCGTTTGATGCAAAATATACTTATTTCGATCAACTAATCTCTCCACATAATCAGCTAACAGAATAATTTGAGAGGAAAGAACAAGTGGATTTTCAATTTCTTCGTCCCAATCACTCCAACTTCTGTGATGATTTCTTACAATTTTTGATAGTTTGCTTAACCACGGTATTTGTTCCAATAGTACTTGTCCTCTTATTGCATGAACATTTGTATCAATAACTTCAAAATTATGAACAGCCATTTTTTCTTCCACAGTTATAGCGCCGATATCGTGTAGTAATGCAGCTGCAAAAATGTTTTCAATGATTTCCGGTGCCAGATTGGCTCGTTTTGCTATTTCAAGCGCAATAAATGCGGTTCTCTGCTGATGCTGCAAAATAGATGGATTTGCTAAATCGACTACTTCCGATAAAGATAACAGCAAATTATCCAAGTTTACGGATAACTGTCTTTTCATAAATTATCTCCCTCACTAAAATTACTAATTAATGACTGAGGCAACTACTACCCTGTCTCTGCCTTCGTTTTTTGCTCGGTAGAGTGCATTGTCGGCACTTTTCAAAATTCCCTCATTTGTCATGCCGTGTTCTGGAAAGGCAGCAACACCAAAGGAAAGAGTGCACTTCCCAAGCGGCTTGCCCAAATGGTAACCCAGTAACTCTTTGACGCCCTTTCGCAATTCCTCGGCGCGAAGTCTGGATAGCTTATTAATTTCTATGATTTCCATCAAATCATTAATATCTCCAGAGTTGATTGAGGAAGATTTTGTCCCTGAATTGTTAATTTCATTCTCCAAAGAAGCTCACATCCGTTCTCAGTAATTTACAATGAAATTTCATCTGCTCCGCTGACTCTATCCCCAATTTTTACTTTGTACCTGCCGGCACTTGCAGAGGGAAAGAAAATATATATAAGAAAATTCTTGTCTGGTTTGCGAGTACATTGTACGCTTATACATTATTTCACTTGACATTGATTTTGAAGGTCCCGGATTTTTTATTGCCTATTATTTTTCGTGCCTGGTCCTGTCGCTTTTGCTTTTCTTTTTCCAAGCCAAAACATGAAACCACCCAAAATAACAACCACAGGAATGGCTATAAAATAAAGTGTTCCAGTTTGTGTTTTAGCAATTGGTTGATTTGCTTTTTCAGCATATTTTTCAACTGCGGCATTGTTGATATTAAAATTCTCTTCCGCAATTATTTCTTTCCCCGCTACATTGGCAGTAATAGAAAGAGTGTATTCCCCGGGCTCCAGTGCAGCGCTATCCCAGTGCATAGGAAAATTTATTTGTGTTTTGGGTGCCATGATTATGGGCTCAAACTTGCCTGCAAAGAGTTCTTGCCCATCTTTGTTGGTTACTTTATATACTCCAGATATCTGCCTTTGAATCATTGGAGCATCGTTACGCATCTCAATAAAGACGTTTGGCCCGACGGGATTAAAACCTGCTTTCCCAAAAGAAAACGCGGGTGCTGGCATATCAGGTAAATCAAGTTGGATGGCTACTGCAAAAACAGTCTCTGTTATCACTTTAAATTTTGCTTCATCCTTTTTAGTTTCTTCTTTAACATCTTCGCTTGCAGGTGCTTTTTCACTAATCAGTACACCTCCAAGTATGCTTCCACTTTTCATATCTGGTACTGTAACCTCAATAGGAACGTTAACAGTTTCATTGGGTTTTATAATAACTTCCTTATCCATAGAAATATAATTGGATAAAGAAAAAAACTTATCTAATAAAATTGTCTCTGGAGAGTCTATCTCTGCATCATAAAATATTCCCCCCTCAGGACGAGTATAAGCATTAGCTGGTGCAAAAGTTACCACAATGTTTTCTTTTTTATTATTTGTAATTTGCATGTAAATGGTCTGCTTATCACCTGAGTTTACTAAAAGATTAAAATACCCGTGCACTCCCGCTTTTTGGTTCTCGGGTAATATGGGTTTCACAGACATGGGCTGCTCCGCAGCGCCCGCGCTTGCCACACACGGGAACGCAGCAGTACATAATATTACAAACAGCACAAACATGAAAGTAAAAAATCTTATATGCTTCATACTCCACCCCCCCTCTGGCTGTATAGTTGCATTCTTCACTAAATAATATTAAAATAAAGAAACCATGGCCTTATGTTAGAAACATAAGGCCATGGTTTTAAGTTAGATTAAGCAGCGACTGGTCCCGAAGTAAGTGTTTGAGTAACAGTTGAAGTGTATGTGCCTGCATAGGTAGTTGCTGGTAAAAGAGTTAATGTCATAGGGAGCATGCTTACAGTATATGTTCCCATCCCCTCATCTAAGCCAGCAGTTAAAATATTAATACCAGCGACAGTATCGAGATTACCCGTCGAAATATTAACTATATTTTCAATGAGTGTAGAGCCTACATCAACAGTGGTGATAGTTACTGCCCCTAGTGCTAAAGAGCTGGCAGGCAATAGACCATGAACACTAGGTAAAGCAATTGTTACTGCAGGTACTGCAGGGAATTGAGGGGCTTCTACTGAACCGTTACCTACTACTGCAGGTATCTCGTCTGCAAGTGGTGTACCGCCAGTTAATAAAGATGAACTGGTAAGATCCAAAGTAAATTGCGATGCCTTCAAAGAAACATACCAACCATCACCTGTCCCTGTGGAATCAGTAAGTGTCGTGTCAGCTACAACCGCTGTTGTAGTTTGTGTGGTACCATCCAAATTTACGAGCGTAAGGTCAGCAATTCCTAACTCTGTAATTTCCAAGGTTCCGCCTGTAACTGTTGCAGTAGGAGCAGGATCCGCCGCAAATACTGCTGTTGACATCACCGTCAACATTGCTAAAGCTACCACCATTGTAATGAGTTTTTTCATTTTGTTTTTCATGATGTTCTCCCTTTATCTTGTTTTTTAATTAATGCCCAAACAAATTTGGAAATACTGTTTTTTATTGCTGTTTACATTTTTCACTTATATTTACCTTGATTCATCGCATAAAAAAAACTCCTTTCGGCAACCGGCTGCCACCTGTCTTACAACAGAAGGCCCTATGGCTTTGCGTCCCACTCTTTCGGATGGTTTGCCTTTATCGTTTTAGCATTTGATTGTGACTTTAGTCAGTTGAGCGCCAACGAGCGCGAAAATCATGACCACCCGTCTAACGGGTGATCATGATTAAATAAACTAACCTTAATTTAAAATACATCTTTATCAAATATATGTCAACACATTATTAACAGACATACAAATTTAAAACTAATGGTTGCCTTGTCAAAAGCCCTATTTTATGCAAAAGAGAATTTTTCTCTATACATTCTGACTTGAAAAAGAGCAAGCCTGAATATTTTTTGACTGTCAAGGCGGCCATATAACCTGGATTCCCGCCCACTCATAACGAGGTTGAAAACCTAACACCTAAATCAATATAAAGCGCTTTTTGTTTCTCCAGAAGCTCGCCAACCCGCAGTTTTTGTCCGGGAGAATCAAAACACTCAATAACATCCAGCTTATCCAGGACACCATGCAGCGTGTAATTTTTAAATAAATCATGCTACTGCATCTGCTTTTTGATGTAGGACAGGTAGATCAGGGCTACAAATTCAACAAACAGCTTCCCGTCCAGGCTCTGTTCCGATGATACCAGTGTCCGCCGCATATTCAGTCGTTCCTTGAGATTACCGAATGCTTTTTCGACAACGTCCTTATTCCGGTAAATTTCCAGTGCAGCGAGGGAGTCCATTGTCTCATTGGTGATCAGGGCAAAGAATCCATAGTAACGTTTGGCCGTCATCAACGCTTCGATCGAGACTGCTGCTTTTCTTTATCCCAGTAGGAAACGGATTGATAGGCATAGGTTATGCCTGAACGCTTGTCAGTTTGATAAACAGTGGTTGCCATAAGTATCACCTCCTCATTATGTATGCAATAAAACATAACGACGTTATGAGATAACGGGAATGCAGGATTCATTGTGGCGAACGCAATGCGAACTTGGCACGAACTAGAAGTAAACGTATGTTGTACCTATTTTGAATATAATCAGAACTCCAATGCTACTGTATGTGAACTTCAATAGAGCTACACTAATCATAGCCGGTAACAGGTTTTGAATGGCCCCATTTATCAGATAAGACTGCATGATCCGGCTAAATAAACTTCTTGATCACAGCCATCAATTGTTTGCGCATCTGGATCAGGTCATTCAGTCCACCGATGAAGAGACCCTCAACAGTGTCGACTTCGATCCGACCCACGAGACACTTTGTATCATGCAGTCCGTCATTAATGATCTCCAGCAAATCGACGCCTTTCTTCTTCACTCTTATTCCAAAAATCTCAAGCACCAGATCGCAAAATTGATCGAGAAGATCCGTATCTTCCAGTTTCGAAAAGATGCCTACGTCTATTGCATTCGAAGAAATGAACGCGAAAACCGACTTTCTCTGGAAGCTATGCCCTATGACGTAAGCCAGCATCTCTCTTCCGATCTCTGGAACAGTCAGATCCCCTATATCCTGACATCCGGCACGCTGGCCATCCGGGGCGATTTCCAACGAACGCAAAATGTCCTTGGCCTGCAGACCGGAGCCGGATCACGAAGACTCTTCACATCCTCTGTTCCCTCTTCATTTGATTATGAGAATAACTGTCTATTGTATCTTCCTGCAGAGATCCCTCTTCCGGACCTTGATAGTTCAGAATACCTTGCCGGAATAACCGATCAGATCCAGAAGCTAATCTTGGCCACACATGGCCACACGCTTGTGCTTTTCAATTCATACCGGCTGATGGGAAAAGTGCGGGACACCCTCCAATCAGATACTCTTCCCTTTCCCATCCTGGTTGGCGACAAAGATCTGCAGATGGTCATCCAAAAATTCAAGACATCACCAAACGCCGTTCTCTTTGCAACCGGTGCCTGCTGGGAAGAAATGGATTTTCCCGGGGATATGGTCTCCTCTCTGATCATCGTCACGTTGCCCTTCAGTGTTCCGGATCAGACCCGGCGCCAGGAACAGCTGAAATACCCAACTCTTACGGACTACATTCTATCTTCTGTTGTTCCGGACATGCAGCAAAAGCTTCGCCAGGGCTTTGGAAGAGCCATCCGGACAGAGACCGATACCTGCGTCATCAGCATCCTTGATGCACGAGGCATTCAAGGCGGCCGGTATTATCACCATGTACTCGACGCACTTCCCGCAATGCCAGACACGGATCGAACAGAAATCGTATCCGAATTTATTCGCGCGGTCAAAAATCCATCCTATTTTTCCTGATTCACTAACTTTAATTACTTAAACAGATCATCAGCAAACAAAAAATGACATGAAGGAGAATTTTTATGAAAAGAATGAGAACCATTAAGGGCGCACTCGCCGAAATCAAGCAGGAAGATCCATATACATGCATTACGGAGCATTTTTTGCGGCAGTTAATCTGGCAAGGCAAGTTACAGCCATGCAAAGCAGGCAACAAAAACCTGATAGACATGGATGAGTTGATGAATCTTCTGGGAAATCACACAGCTTCAGGACCTAGCTTAGCATCGGTTGAACCAGAAAAAACGGCACCCATTCTTACAGCCAAACCAATGTATTTACAAGTGCAAAACCAACCCGCACGCAGGGTAAGACCGGTACTGGATTATTCAAGATAGGAGGCATATTTGAATGGCAAGCGCTTTAAAAAGAGGCTGCTCTTATCAGATTCGAGTAAGTGTCGGCAGAGACTCAACAGGCAAATACGTCTATGAGGTTACTACTTGGACGCCTCCTACTGGACTTACCGTAAAAAAAGAAAAAGCCGCTCTTGAAGCTGCCATACTTGACTTTGAGCGCCAGGTGAAATCAGGACGATACCTGTCAGGCGAAAAAACAACGCTCCTTGAATTTGCGAATACACATTGGCTGCCATATGCTAAATCAAATCTAAAGCCAAAAACTTTAGCAGATTATTGCGAGTTCTTGGAAAAACGAATCCTGCCTGTATTTGGTAGACTTCCGCTTGCGCAAATCCAGCCAATCCAAATCATTAATTGGTTACGAGATCTGGATCAGAAAGGTATGAGAAATACTGCTCGCTATCGCTTGAAGCCGCACGTACTTCATCTACTCAAAACCAACAACATAACCGCTGAAAAGCTTGATATTGCCTCCAATACAAATACCAGACTTCGCAGTGGCCATGTTGTTTCGTTCGAGATAGCGTGTAAGGTTTCATCAGTATTGAATTTTCCCATTGATGAGGTTTTCGAGTCATTGGGAATGGACGACAAACTATCAGACAATACAAAGGGTAACTATTTCCGCTGTCTTTCCTCTGTCCTTTCGACAGCCGTACAATGGCAGATGATTTTGGAGAACCCCTGCAAGCGCGTAAAAGCACCTTCTCAAAGAGGCCATGAAATATCACACATGAATATTGATGAGGCGCAAAAAGCATACCAGGCCGCCCTAAACTATCACGATATCAGAGTCGGAACGGCAATTATAACATTACTGCAGACAGGCATACGCGAAGGCGAGCTGGCAGGTCTCGAGTGGAAAGATATAGATTTTGATAAAAACGAAATCCACATCCAACGCAATTCCCAGTACATCCGCAAAATCGGAATCGTCACCGGAACCACCAAAACAAGAAGCGGAAACAGAGCAATAGCCATTGCTCCCGACCTAATCGAACTATTAGAAAAATACAGATACTGGCAAAACACAGAAAAAGCCCGAATCGGCGATCTTTGGCAGAACACTGATCGCCTATACACCCAATGGGATGGCTCCCCCATCCATAATCAGACCATTACAAAATGGAACAAAAAATTCCTGGCAGACTCCGGATTTAAATATACAACAGTCCACGGACTCCGCCACTCCTTTGCCACCCTGCAAATAGCCGCCGGCACCGACCTTCGAACCGTCTCACAGCTTCTCGGTCATGCTGACGTATCCACCACAATGAATATATACGCACATTCGCTGAAGACATCTGAGACAGCGGCGGCTAGTAAGATATCCAAGATTTTGAGGGGGGAGGAGATAAGGTGACGGTATGAGTTATGGCTTAACTAACAAAAAATTTGGATTAGAAATCGGGAGCAGGCTACCGTAATGTGAAAGAATTTCTTTTTATATCTTTAATTCTGACAGTCTGCGCCATATCCATAGACATCCAACTTATGGCCCGTTATCGCAAAATGTCCTGTTTCCGAGGGGATTTAAGAAAAAAATTAATCCTACGTTTACCTTGATTAACCTTACCCTCAAATAGCAAACGATGCTTATAAAAAGCAAAGAATGTAGAATGGGGCGCAGTATGCTAATATAATGTTGTTGAGAATATAAAAACAAGGGGGTTGTAAATGATTTTCGCTTTCTTACAAATTATCGGCGGGATAATTATGTCTTTTGGTCAAATACCACAAATTGCGCAGATTTTAAAGACTAAATCTGCTAAAGATTTAAATTTAAAAACTTACATTATGATGTTTACAGGCATTCTTTTAATGGAAGTATATGCAGCAAACCTTGTGCTTCATGGCTCAGGAGGAGCATATCTTATCACAAATACCATTTCCTTACTTGCCTCAGCAGTTATGATAACTCTAATTATGAAATATGGAAAGAAAAATGATACATGAAAAGCTGTCAATATTTTTGTTCATTAAGACAGCGCTGCAAAAAGCTCGAGAATCATACATATCGCACATAGGCAAACAGAATATCATTTGAGGTGGATGGATTCTTTGCAACAGCTAGATATGTCTCTGTTCTTTTACTTAGCCTCAATAATGCGTCATGTGGAGCAACCGCATTTGCAGCTAAATTTTTCAGCACATTTGTATCATCTGATTCTGAAAGCATTAACAAAATGTCTTGTTCCGTTCCAGAATTACGTGACTGAACATAATGCAAATGCTTTGTTTTTCGTATTTCCTTTGCTTGAACATTTACATCCTCGAGAGTTCGAGTTGACGGGATAGATGTATCTTGAAAAAATACCTCTGGATAGTTTTGGAAACATATCTAAACATTTATTTATTTTTGTTAAGCTGTTCCCACTCTTGCCCTAAAACCTTTTCAACAAATACCCTGGTAACCTCTGGATCAAACTGAGTGCCAGAACATCTCCTTATTTCATTTGTGGCTTCTTCTTCACTCAATGCTTTGCCATAAGTTCTATTACTAGTCATAGCGTCGAAAGCGTCAGCAACGGTAATAATCCTGGCC
>Ga0209125_1002885_pt1 | contig 12528 bp, 10 predicted proteins | sample BarGraIncub1131A_FD_184503 | JGI IMG/M metagenome (GOLD analysis project Ga0209125, IMG submission 184503) | Arctic peat soil microbial communities from Barrow, Alaska - Barrow Graham LP Incubations 11-31A (SPAdes) (version 2) | ecosystem: Environmental > Terrestrial > Soil > Wetlands > Peat... | reverse complement strand
TACCTTTACAATTCACCCTTATTAGATTGGATAGAATAAAGTCTATTTACTTATTTTTCTTTTTTGTTTGTTCGTTATTTTTTATATTCATATCATTGGCGCGTATATCTTTGTCATTATCTGTTCTCTTAATTCCTACTGAAGATAATTGCTCGTTAGTAAGTTTCTGATTTACAGTCATTTAAAACACTCCCCTTTCTTCATATATATTTTCCACTAGAAGAGAGATTTATACTACTATAATTTTCCATATCACATATTAGAATAAAACAATTTTTAAATTTAGAATGAATCAGTAAAATTATTCCAATCATTTAATTATATCAACAAAAATAGAAAGGACTATCTGTGTTAACATGATAGATAATCCCTTCTATTTTCACTAATATATTATGTTACTTATTATTTAAGAATTAAATTAAGAGCTTGATCTAAATCAGCAATAATATCTTCAACATTTTCAAGACCTACTGCTAGTCTTATTAAACCGTCAGTTATACCCGCCTCTAATCTTTCTTCTTGCGAATATGGTGAATGAGTCATTGAAGCCGGATGCTCAATTAGTGTTTCAGCATCTCCTAAACTAACAGCTATACTGCAAAGCTCAGTTGCATTTAGAACCTTTTTACCTTCTTCAATTCCACCCTTTATTTCAAAAGCAATAATAGCGCCTGGAAGATTCATTTGTTTTTTTGCGAGTGTATGTTGTGGGAAACTCTTAAGTCCCGGGAAATATACTTTTTCTACTGCTGGATGCCTCTCTAAAAATTGAGCTACAGCCATTGCATTTTCACAGTGTCTTTCCATTCTTATTTCTAGAGTTTTCATTCCTCTTATAATCAAAAATGCATCAAAAGGACTTAAGCAAGATCCTGTCATATCCTTAACCCCAAATAATCTAACTTGATCAATAAATGCTTTAGATCCAACAGCAAAACCAGAGATTACATCACCATGTCCATTTATAAATTTAGTTCCAGAGTGTATTACAACGTCTGCACCGAGTTCTAATGGTCTTTGTATGTAAGGAGTACTAAATGTGTTATCCACCATAACTATACAATTTTCTCGAGCGTGTGCAATTTTTGATATTGCCTCAATATCTGTTATAAGTAATGTTGGATTTGCAGGTGTTTCTAAGAAAATAACCCTTGTATTTTCTTTCATAGCACTTCTAACATTTTCAGGATCTGAAGCATCAACAAAAGTAACTTCAACTCCATATCTAGAAATACCATGAGCCAAAAATGCATGAGTACATCCATAAATAGTTTGTGCGCAAACCACATGGTCCCCAGCCTTTAATGCTGTCCACATAGCTGAAGATATAGCTCCTATGCCTGATGCCATAGACATACAAGCTTCTCCACCTTCAAGCATTGCCAATTTTTCCTCTAAAACTGTATTAGTAGGATTTCCAAGTCTTGTATATATATATCCCTCTTCCTCTCCTGCAAATCTTCTTCCACCTTGCTCAGCTGAATCAAAAATAAAGGTAGCTGTTTGATGTATTGAAGTAGCGAGTGATCCATATTGATCCTTCTTATTTCCACCATGTATTGCTTTAGTTGCGAATCCACTATTACGTAAATGCTCTCTATCCATTATAATTCCTCCTAAAGTGATTATTTCTTCATATATAGATATATAGATATATAAGCAATTTTGCTGCCACTTTTAATAAAAACATCCTTTAACTTTTATTATAAAACTCTTAAATCACATAAACTAAATAACATGCAAAGAAGCCACGGATATTTGTATTGGAAAATGGAATTAATTTAATATTATTAAACCCACAGATTAGATTTTATTTTGTAAACTGGAACTTTTTATAACCATTAATGTAGTAAAAGTGTAAAGAATACTTTCCATACGGAAAGTATTTTTTACACTTTTAGTCCATTTAGCGTTCATGTATTTCATATTTTTTAATTTTATTTATTATAGTAGTGTGAGAAACCCCTAATTCCTTTGCTGTTTTTCTCAAGCTTTTATTTTTAGAAAGAGCAGTTATTATTGCTTGTTTTTCACAAATTTCTACCACTTCCTTGAGCTTTAAAGCTTTATGCACATCCAGATCAATTTTATTTTCGACCTTACTTGCTACACCTATATCCATAATAAGATACTGTGAAGATATATATTTTCCATCACACAAATTCATAGCCCTCTCAATTACATTTTGTAGTTCACGTATGTTACCAGGCCAATTATATGCTAGTAATTTATCTATAAAAGAGAGCTCTGCGCCCTTTATTTCTTTATTTAGCCTTTTGTTGAATTTAGAAATAAACAAAGTAACCAAGGATGGAATATCCTCTAATCTATCTCTAAGAGGTGGAATAATTATTGGAATAACATTTATTCTATAGTATAAATCTTCTCTGAATTTCCCATGTTGGATCATCTCTTCTAAGTTTCTATTAGTAGCCGCAATGATTCTTACATTTATATTTTCTTCTTTTGTACTACCAATCTTTCTAATAACACCTTCTTGAAGAACCCTTAAAAGCTTTGCCTGTAAAACTATAGATAATTCTCCTATTTCGTCTAAAAATAAGGTTCCCCCATCGGCCTCTTTAAAAAGGCCTTCTTTCCCACTATTCATGGCCCCCGTAAAGCTCCCCTTTTCATAGCCAAATAGCTCACTTTCTATTAAATTATCCGGCAGAGCCGCACAACTTACAGTTATAAAGGGACTATTTTTCCTACTACTTAAACTCTGAATGGCCTTTGCAAATAACTCTTTTCCAGTACCACTTTCTCCTCTAAAGAGTATAGTAGAATCACTCTTAGCTACAGTCTCAACCATTCTTTTGACTTTCTCAATCTTAATGCTATTTCCTACAATTTCCTTAAATGCACCTTCGGTAGTTCCAGCGATAACATTTGCAATTTCTATAGCTTTATGAATATCCTTTATAGATGCAACTGCTCCTATGGTAATATTATTATCGTCTACAATTGGTCTACCTGTAGTTAAGTAATGTACTTCCCCTCTTTCTGTTTCAACCTTCACTTCAACATTATCATACTTTAGCCCACTATTTATAAGCTTTATAGCTGGAGCATCTTGACCTATTAAATTTCTAATATCAATTCCTATAGCCTCTTCTTTTTTACAATGAAATACCTTCTCGCAATAATTATTGAAGATATCTATTTGAAATTTTTTATTTATAACCATTATCCCTTCGTCTACTGAATCTAAAATCGCTAAAAGCTTTCTTTCATTTTCTTCATAATTAAGTAAGTCAATTTCATTAACCGTAATAACCTCTTCTATTGAACAAAGCTGCCTTTTTAAGGTTTCCTTCTTGGCATCATCCATATTTTGCATCTTAACACAAATCTTTTTAGGAAACACTTCAACAGAAAGGAGGTTTATTGTTGCATGATAAATTTTTTCTAATATTATTACGGTTATACCCAATCTATCTTTAGTTATTATTTCAAATCTAATATTTTTCTCCATGCTCTCTCCTCCTGACTTCCTCTTTTAACTAAAATTATAGCATACAAATAGATATACTTGTATGCCAGGATTTCTTTATTCTTATTATGCTTCCTTATGTCTCTACATCTTAAGGTTATGTTAACAGATATTATAAAATGTATCTTTTAATTGTAACTTTTGATATAATATTAATTATGCTTATGACTTAATTGGAAGTTCGTATATATGGGAGGTTGATTAAATTATAATGCTTCATTATTTAATAAATTCTACGCATTGGGCATGGGTTCAATTTTTTATTATTATTTCAAATTCTTCAAACCCAGAACCTCAGATTTTTATAAGCCTATTAGTTTTTATTATACTATATCTTATGAAAAACAAATTAGAAGCTATTTGTTGTGCCTTTAATATCTGTGCCACTGGCTTTACAAATTTAGTTCTTAAATACACAGTAAAAAGAATTAGACCCATGGAAATACGATTAATTGATGCTCATGGTTATAGTTTCCCTAGTGGTCATGCTTCTATTTCTACCGCTATAGCTATTGTACTTATTTACTTCATGTTTAAAAAAATTAAAAATAAAAAAATTGCTTATATATTGAGCGGTTTAGTATTTACATATTTAATTCTTGTAGGGACTAGTAGGGTTTATCTAGGTGTTCACTATCCAACAGATGTTCTAGGTGGATGGGTTATCGCAATAATATGGTCATATATAACTATTTCTGCTTATAAGTTTTGTATGAGCAAAGGAGTAAATAAATTTTTAGATAAATATTTTACTATTAAACTTAATCTTTTTAAACGCAAATCAAAACCTATTTAGTTTTATAATGCTTTTAAGCCATAATTATTCATCATTGAATAATTATGGCTTTTTATATTTTAGTGTGGGGACGGTAATAAAGCAAAATAAAAAGACATTAGATAAGTAAACATACTCATCCAATGCCTTTTTATATTAAAATTTAGTTTAATTAGCTCATTGCATATTATTTATCTAAACCCTTATCCATAACTTCTTTAATTTGTGTTTTTATATTCTCTGCCCTAGTTCCAAATATTGCTTGAATACTGTCGCCAACTTCAAGCACACCAGCAGCTCCTAATTTCTTAAGTTCCGCTTTATTCACATTTTTAGCATCTACAACTCTTACACGTAAACGAGTAATACAAGCATCTAAATCTGTGATATTCTCTCTTCCACCTAATGCAATTAATACTGCTATTGCATGTTCTTGACCTTTAAGATTAATTTTCGAATCTTTTTTATCTTCTTCCTCATCGTCTTCACGACCTGGAGTTTTAAGATTCCATTTTCTTATAGCATAACGGAAGCCGAAGTAATAAAGTACTGCTAATACTAAACCTACAGGGATTACTAACCACCAAGCTGTCCTATTTGGCATTACACCAAACAGAATGTAATCTATAAGTCCCCCTGAGAATGTCATTCCTATTTTAACATTCAAAAGTTGCATTGTCATAAAGGATAATCCTGCGAATACACAGTGAATTCCGAACAATAGTGGTGCTACGAATAAGAATGAGAATTCAATCGGTTCTGTTATTCCTGTTAAAAAAGAAGTTAAAGCTGCAGATATCATAATACCCGCTACAAATTTTTTCTTTTCAGGTTTTGCTTCATGAATCATTGCAAGTGCTGCTGCTGGTAGCCCAAACATCATAAATGGGAATTTACCAGTCATAAATGTTCCTGCTGTAAATGGCACACCATCTTTATACTGAGCCATAAATATAAGTTGGTCTCCGTTTACTACTTGACCAGCTTTATTTATATACTCCCCAAACTGATACCAGAATGGGTTATAAAAAATGTGATGTAATCCAAATGGAATTAATGATCTTTCTATTACTCCAAATACAAAAGCTGCGAGTGTTGGGTTAGCATCAATCATACCTTTCGAGAAAACATTTAAACCATGTTGGATTGGAGGCCATACGAAACTCAATGCAATACCAATTCCAATAGCAACTACGGCTGTAATAATTGGTACAAATCTCTTACCTTGAAAGAATCCGAGGTAAGAAGGTAATTCAATGTTGTAATATTTCTTATATAATTGCGCTGCTACAATACCTACTATAATACCACCAAATACTCCTGTTTGAAGTGATGGAATACCTAGTACCATTGCAAACTGTGGATGTGCTCTGTTTATTAATTCTGGAGTAACCCCAGCAACAATACCCAAAGTTTTGTTCATTATTAAAAAGCCAACTAATGCTGCAAGTCCTGCAACTCCTTCACCATCAGCGAGTCCTACTGCAACCCCTACTGTAAATAGCAATGCAAGGTTACTGAAAATAACATCCCCAGACTGTTCCATAATTTTAGCTACTAATTGGAACCAATGAGCATTAAAAAATGGAGCACTTACTAAGAAATCTGGATTTTGAAACATATTACCAAATGCAAGTAATAATCCCGCTGCTGGTAATAGTGCTACTGGTAGCATCAACGACTTTCCTACCTTTTGTAAAACACCAAAAGCTTTTTTCATTTATATTCCCCTCTCTTTTGTGGATGTTAGCAAAAATAAAAGACATGAACAAAGTCATAATATTAGCTATAATTAAATATAACTACTATTTTATAATGACTTATGCTCATGCCTGATTATATCAGTAACACGCAAATTTACTTATTAAATTAGTTTTTTACTGTAAACTTTTACATATAAGTCTACATTTGCAACTGAATTGAAGATTATAATTACGTAATGTATACATGATATCACGTATTATTATTTTTTTCAACATTTTTTTAATATTTCTTAACCTATTTCTTCATACAATTTTAATTATTATCTTTTAAGGTAAATTTATCTTTCTGTCTATCAGCTTTTTAATATCCTTAGCAGGTATTGGCTTGCTAACTAGATATCCTTGAATAGCATAACTATTTAATTCCTTTAAGATAATAAATTGTTCTATATCTTCCACGCCTTCGACCACAACTTTTATATCTAAGCTTTGTGCCATTGCAATTATTGCTTTTACAATTTCAATGTTTTGCGTCCCTTCAGCAATGTTTATAATTAAAGACCTATCTATTTTTAAAATATCTACTGGAAGCCTATTTACATAACTTAAAGAAGAATAGCCTGTACCGAAATCATCCAAAGCAATACTCACGCCCAATTGTTTAATCTTATTAAGTGTTTTTATTGTTAAATCAACATTTTGCATTGCTGCATTTTCTGTAATTTCTAAAACAAGATATTTTGGATCCATATTTACGTCTTTTAATGCATTCCTAACTATATCTACAAAATCAGGTTGTTCTAATTGTTTAAAAGTTATGTTCACTGTAACATATACTTTCATACCAGCATTGTTCCATTCACTGCATTGTCTACAAGCCTCTCTAATTACCCATTTACCTAGTTCAATAATATAACCATTATTTTCAGCCATAGGAATAAAATCTGATGGTGGTATTATGTTATCATCATGATTCCATCTAATTAATGCTTCAAAGCCAATTATTATTCTGTTTTCCACATGAGTAATAGCTTGATAATATAGCACCATCTCTTTTTTTTCAAGCGATTTATATAAATTGCTCTCTAAAATTAGATTAGTAAGTCCGGCCTTATTCATATTTCCAGAATATACTCTATAGCAGTTTCCTCCATTTTTTTTAGCTTCATACATAGCAATATCTGAATTTTTCATCAAACTAGATATGTTCTCTCCATCATCAGGGTATATGCTTATTCCTATACTTGCTGTAGTGTACAACTCATTATCCATATAAACAAAGGATTCTTTTAGTACATTTTTTATACGGAGGGCTAAACTTTCAGCCTCTCCCGCTGAACTTATATTGTCCTGAAGTATAATAAATTCATCTCCGCCAATGCGTGACAATAACTCTGCAGAAGATATAGTATTCTTAAAGCGTGCACCCACCTTTTGAATTAGAATATCCCCTACATAATGTCCTAAGCTGTCATTAACCCTTTTGAAATTATCTAAATCTATAAACAATATGGCAAATTTCCCACCATATTTTTTTCTTTTATCTATAGTTGCGTTCATGTTCTCCATTATCATTTTTCTATTAGGAAGTCCAGTTAGTCCATCTCTATTGGCAAGTTCCAGATTTTCCTTACTATATTTTCCCAGCTCATCCAACATATTGTTAAAGCCTACAGCTAAGGAAGCTATTTCATCATTTCCATTGGTTTTCATTTTTAAATTTAAATCTTTCGTGTCACTTATGTCATGTATTATTGTATTCATTTTCATTATTCTTCTTGCTACCACTTTATTTAAATAAATTAATGCAATTCCAAAAAAGATGAAACTTAGTATAATAATAATGATAACAAAATATGTAATACTCTTTGTAGCTTGCCTATATATTTCTCTAATTACATTTACTTTAATAACTAAATATGGATTATTATCAATATCATTCAATATTTTGTAGCCTATTGCGGAGTTTTTATTAATATTTTCAACTGCTACATTATTATCCCACTTTATGTCTTTGTTACTCTCTAATGTTTCATTATATTTCTCCATACTCAATTTACTCTTAACACTTGAACCAATCTTAGAGATTTGCTGTTCATCTAAATATCTTCCTGAAATAATAAGGCCTCCAGATGCTTTTATACCATCAGAAGTTGTTATAGGTTCAGTAACAAGTATGGTAGGTGTATTATTAATTTCACTAATTCCAGCAATAGTCTCCGAATGTTTCATTATGGATAGTCGCCTAACTTTAAGTATAATTTCCCTTTGTACTTTTTCAGAAATAAGTTCTTCTTTATCAGTATTCAAATTGTAGCCTTTACTCAATATGATTTTTCCTTCTTTATTTGTATAAATCATAAAATTAATTTTAATTTTTTTGAAATATGATAGGTTACTATAGTTTGAAATGATAAATTCTTCATTCTTATCCTTTGAAAAATTATATGAATCGTCCCATGTTGAATAATCCTTCACAAAAGCACTTATAGTATCTACTTCTCCGTTTATTGCATTATGGACTCTTTCCACATCTCTAATAATACTATTTTTTTCTATTTTAGTGTAATCACTCAATAATATGCTATTGGATAAAAGTAATATGATTATTATAAAAACTGCTGCAGTTATTCCTACTCCTGTTAAAAACTTATTATATAATTTCATACACTTCTCCTTATTTAAATATTAGTAATTTTAGTATTTCATAAACAGTATAATATTTCATAATCAGTATATAATTTTATTAAATATTTGTAAATATTTTTTTCGAGATACTCGAATTATATAATTTATGATTTTCCATAATAAAAGTAAGCTAACATAAATGATAAATCACCTTGTTAGCTTACTTTTATAAATAATATTTCTTTTATACTACAATCATTTTAATAAATATGCTTTGCAATTAACCTACTGTATTGCCCTTTTGATTCTTTTTCTGCGTTTTATCCTTTGTATCCTTAGAACCTGATTTCTTTTCTCCACCTTTTTTAGCCATGTTAATCACCTCTTTAATATATTTTAAAATCCTAGTGCTGAGAAATACAAGTTATCATAAATTAACTATATATTTCTTCTAATATTATTTACACTTTATCTGATTTAATACATATTAAAGTCTATTAACATGAATATATTTATTTATAGATTTCCATATCTTCAATAGCCTTTTTAACCAGTGTATCAATATCTAAAATTGATTCTGACTTAATTATCTCATTTAACCTAGGCTTTGTTTTTGGATGTTTAGGAACAAAAATTGTACAACAATCTTCATAAGGTAGAATAGAAGTTTCATAAGTTTCTATTTTTCTTGAAACGTCCATAATATCTACTTTATCCATAGCGACTAGTGGTCTGAAGACTGGTCTATCAGATACATCATCGCTTACTACAAGCCCTTCCATAGTTTGACTAGCCACTTGCCCTATGCTTTCCCCAGTAGTTATTGAATTTATACCATATTTTTCTGCAAGTGCGCAAGCAAGCCTCATCATAAACCTTCTCATAATTATTGTTAATTCATCTTCTCTGCACTTTTCTATAATTTGCATTTGAATTTCAGTGAATGGCACTACATACAAAGTTAATTTTCCAGTGTATTCTTTTAAAATATTTGTTAATTGCTTAACCTTATCCTTTGCTCTCTCACTTGTATATGGATGGCTATGATAATAAACTGCATGCAGCTCTACCCCACGCCTCGCCATCATATAACCTGCAACGGGAGAGTCTATGCCGCCTGATAACATAAGCATAGTACTACCATTCATTCCATAAGGTAATCCACCCACTGCCTTTATTCTTTTAGCATAAATGTATGCCCTTTTTCTTATTTCAACATTTATTGTGCACTGTGGATTATGTACATCTACAGTTACGTCTTGATTGCCTAATATATAAGCCCCTACTTTTCTACTTACGTCCAATGAATTTGGGCTAAAGTTTTTGTTTGCTCTGTTAGTTTCTACTTTAAAAGTCTTAGCTAAGCTTTCTTTCATATCTATAAGTGCTTGCTTTTCTATTTCTGGAAGAGTTGCTTCAATTTCTGTAACAATACAAATTTCCATTATCCCAAAAACATTTTTAACCTTTTCTATGATTTTATCCATCTGCTGTGATAATATAAACCATCTTCCAGAGTCCTCAACAAATTCGTAATCTAAGTCTATTAGTACATTTTTTATATTGTCTTTAAGTTTTTTTTCAAATTTACCTCTGTTGAGTCCCTTTAAAAAGATCTCTGGGGCATATTTTACCAAAATCAATTTTCTCATCTACTAGCACTCCTCTTTTTCTTATATGAGCTTTAATTATCTTTTGTTTAGTTTTCTTAAAAATTTTAGTGATTTGTCTAATTCAAATATCACATAGTCTATTTGCTCTTTGTTATTGTAATGCGAAAAACTAAACCGTATAGTTCCCTTTTGCTCCTCTAAATTTCTTCCAAGAGCCCTTAATACTTCACTACTTTTATTAGGGTTCTTAGATGAACATGCTGAACCTGTAGACACATATATGCCTCTCTCTTCTAAGGAATGAAGCAAAACTTCTCCTTTAACACCCTTGAATGAAGCACTTAATATATAAGGCGTAAAATGAGCTTCTAACTTGCTATTAATTATTACGTCATCTAGCTGAGACAGTTTATCTATAAAATATTTCTTTATGTCTAAAACATTGTTGAAATTTACTTGCTGATTTTTGCACATCATTTGTACTGCTGTTCCAAATCCAACAATTCCAGAAAGATTTTCCGTACCTGATCTTAAATTTCTTTCTTGCCCTCCACCGTTTATTAAGCTATTAGGTATGAGACCTTTACGTACATATGCAAATCCAATTCCTTTCGGACCATGGATTTTGTGTGCACTAGTTGATAATAAATCAATATTATACTTTTCTACATCAATAGGAATTTTTCCATAACTTTGCACTGCATCTACATGAAATTTAGCTCTATTGCTTTCCGCTTTAATTAATTTTCCTATAAGTTCAAGGTCTTGTATAACCCCTACCTCGTTATTAACATGCATTATACTAACAATTTGTGTATTCTTAGTTATGCTTTCCTTAAGCTGCTGCACATTGATTCTACCGCTAGCATCTACATCAATATATGTAACCTTTGCTCCTAAATCTTCTAATGCCTTAAATGTGTTAACCACACTTGGATGTTCAATTTTAGTAGTGATTATATGAGATGTGGATTTCGCGAAACCTTTAATAAGAAAATTATTACTTTCGCTTCCTCCTGATGTAAATATTATTTCCTCACTTGTAGCATTTATACTTTTAGCAATATTTGCTCTTATCTCCCTAAGTTTTTGCTCTGCCTTAAACCCTAAACTATGAGCTGAAGATGGATTTCCATAATAATTTCTCATAGTACTGCATACATCCTCAATAACCTCTTCATAAGGCATAGTTGTTGCACTATTATCTAGATATACTTCCATATTTCTATCTCTCTCCTCTTTAAAATCCAAGCTTAATCAATTCTTAGTATTTCGCTCTGTTATATAATTATAAATATTTTAATTATTAATGTCAATAAATAAAAAACATTCATTTGGGTTAACGTTAGTTTTTATGGTAAAATAAAATTATCAAAACATATAATTTACCTACTAATATTTATAAAATTTCATTGAATTTATGAATTTATTTTAAAGGGGATGAATCTATGAAAACAAAGGTTAAAAGTATAAACATTTACGGACTAAAACCAGGTATGATTTTGACTGAAGATTTAGTACTAAACGGCTTAACTTTAGTTGCGAAAAAAATCGCATTAAATAGTTCCATGATTAAAAAAATACTAGAATTTTACCCGTCAGACACTATATCTATTTATGAACAAGAAACCGCAGTTCCTATTTCCCAAAATTCAAGACAAGAAAACTTAATAGAAACTGAAAACATATTAAATCATTTTTCAAATCGCATAGGTAATTTTTTGAATAGTATAGAAAAAAATCCCGAATTAGACTTAACAGAAGTAAGAACTATGTCTAAAGAAATTTTAGACAACCTTAATGATTATAATGCTATTTTAAAGAGTATAGCAAATTCTAGGGATATAGATGAATATCTTGCAAGGCATTGTGTAAATGTTGCACTTTTAAGTTCTATGCTAGGTAAGTGGCTTAATTTCACTAAAAAGGATTTAACTCTTTTGACTTATTCAGCATTTCTTCATGATATCGGTAAAACCAAAGTTAACCAAGCTATATTAAATAAGCCTTCAAAACTTACTAAATTAGAATTTGAAGAAATTAAAAAACATTCCATTTACTCTTATGAGCTTGTACGAAACATTCCTTATTTAGATGAGTCTGTAAGCTTAGGTGTTCTTATGCATCATGAACGTTTAGATGGGTCAGGCTATCCTCTCCATTTAAAAGAAGATAAAATTAATGATTTTGCAAAAATAATAGGAATTACAGATATGTTTGATGCTATGACCTCAGACAAAGTCTATGGCAAAAAACAGAACCCTTTTGTGGTATTAGACATTATGCAACATGATTGCATGGGTTTATTTGATT
>Ga0209125_1002882_pt1 | contig 12533 bp, 11 predicted proteins | sample BarGraIncub1131A_FD_184503 | JGI IMG/M metagenome (GOLD analysis project Ga0209125, IMG submission 184503) | Arctic peat soil microbial communities from Barrow, Alaska - Barrow Graham LP Incubations 11-31A (SPAdes) (version 2) | ecosystem: Environmental > Terrestrial > Soil > Wetlands > Peat... | reverse complement strand
GTTTGCCGTCTTAGCCCCGCGGATCGCCTCAAGTGCGACTTTGGCCTTAAACTGACCGGTGAAGGTCTTGCGATTCTTTTCACTCATAGCCTGCTCCTTTTTGGTCAGGCTACCATCTTAAACTATTGTCCTCAAACCGGGGTCCACTATACTCCCAAAACAAAGGAAGTGCTGCAATAGGGTCAAAGCTAAAACCATTTGCCACGGAAAAAATCTGAGTAAATCTGAGAAAAGCCAACATCAAGGTTAAACAAAGCCGTCTGGACACCGGACACTTGACGAGATTCGTACAGCTTAAAGGTATTTCTCCGAAGTTCTCAGATGTTCTCCGTACCAAATGGTTTTTTGGATTTAAGAGACGCATGCAATGCGTCTCTACGTCCGAATGATTGGCTCGATCAGTCGCCAATCAGGATCACAACATTTTACTGGCAACTTTCGCGAAGTAAAGACTCTGGCGAATAACCTCATACTGCACATGAGGTTATGGTCGTCGTTATATCATAAGTTACATAACGATTGCCAAAATATCGAAGCCGGATATTGTATACTTTTTTAGCGGTTAGCGTTGATCCTCGCCACAGGGGGCAAAACAGACGCGGCGCACGCTTAGCACTTCGTGTAGCGGGAGGAGAGATATGACAATTGTGTCCCGCGAAATGCCATTGGTCGGAACTGGCAGCGACCGGAGGCGACTACTTATGGAGCGAGAGTGGCTGGTCACCAACGGCCTGGGCGGTTATGCGTCGGGAACCGTGAGCGGTGCCCTCACCCGCCGCTATCATGGGCTGCTGATCGCGGCATATCCGGCGCCTCTGGGCCGGACCATGGTGCTGAACAGACTCTCGGAAATCATCTGTCTGGCTGACGGCAGCTGCATCAGGCTCGATGCGGATCAAGCGCACGAGGATGCGCCTGAACTCCAGGGCTTGGACACCCTCACCGGGTTTCGCCTGGACGACGGTTTGCCGGTATGGTGCTACGAGATAAAGGGAACAATCATCGAGAAGCGGGTCTTTTTGGTGCACAAGCAGAATACCACCCATATTATGTACCGGCTGGTTTCCGGAGCAGAGAAGGTGGGGCTGAAGCTCCAGCCGGCGCTGCAATTCCGCCCTCACGACGCGCCGGTAAACCAGAGGCCGGAGGAGCCCTACCATATCTGCGCCGAAGCAAACGGCTGCCGGATTTCAGCCGGCAGTTGGGAGCCGCAGCTTCGACTCGTAGTTGGAGGAGGTAGCTTCACCCTGGAGGAGAAAAACAGGGCCGAGCTTTTCTACCCCATCGAACAGGCCCGGGGCTACGACTCGGTTGGAGATCTCTGGAGCCCCGGCTATTTCTCCCTTGATCTGGCTCGGGGAAAGGACGCGGTGCTGACCGCATCGACCGAGGAGAGGGAAACCGTTTCCTCCCTTCCGCCGGACGAGGCCCTCGGCAGGGAGAGGGCTCGCCGCAGGCTGGTGATAGCCGCGGCCGATCCGAGGGCGCGGGCGGGGCTGCCGGCGGAACTGGTGCTGGCGGCGGACCAGTTCATCATGGCACCGGCAGCTAGGCAGGAGGAAAAGGGAGCCGCCGCGGGCGAGGAGATCTGCAGCGTGATTGCGGGCTACCACTGGTTCACCGACTGGGGACGCGACACCATGATTTCCCTGGAAGGACTTACCCTTGTCACCGGCCGCCGCAACGAGGCCAGCCGGATACTGCGCAGCTTTGCGAGCTACCAAAAAGACGGATTGATCCCCAATCTGTTTCCCGAGGGAAAAAACGAAGCGCTCTACCATACCGCCGATGCGAGCCTCTGGTTCATACACGCAGTCGGGCGCTACCTGGAGTACACCGGCGACCGCGGCACCCTGCGCCTGATCATGCCGCAGATGAGGGAGATCGTTTCCAGGCATATGACCGGTACGAGCTTCGGCATCGGTGTGGACCCGGGCGACGGGCTGCTGCGGCAGGGCGCACCGGGGTTCCAGCTGACCTGGATGGATGCCAAGGTCGGGGACTGGGTGGTGACCCCGCGTCGCGGCAAGGCGGTCGAGATCAACGCGCTGTGGTACAACGCCCTGAGGCTATTGGGGAAATGGTGTGCCGAGGAGGGGGACGAGGAAGGCGCCCACCGCCTGAAAATTTGTGCGGATCAGGCCTATCGCTCCTTCAACGCGCGGTTCTGGTACCGGGAAGGGGGCTACCTGTACGACGTGATCGACGGAGAGTCTGGCGACGACACGTCCTTGCGTCCCAACCAGCTCTTCGCCATCTCGCTTTGCTACCCCGTACTCGACCCCGGCAGGTGGGGCCAGGTGCTCGACACGGTGCGCGAGCGCCTGCTGACCCGCGTCGGATTGAGAACCTTGGCGCCCGGCCATCCGGACTACAAAGCCACCTACGACGGCGACCTCCGGGCCAGGGACGCGGCCTATCACCAGGGGACCGTATGGCCCTGGCTGATCGGGCCCTTCGTGGACGCCTGGCTGCGCCGGTACCCGGAACAGGAAAAGACCGCGCGCGGATTTCTGGATGGACTGGCTGGGGAGCTGAACGAGCAGTGCGTAGGCTCCATAGGCGAGATCTACGACGCCGAAGAGCCCCATTTGCCGAGGGGTTGCGTGGCCCAGGCCTGGAGCGTGGCGGAGCTTCTGCGCTGCTGGTTGAAAACTGAAGGATAGGAGAGTTGAGTGGAAGAACGAACCAAAGCATTCGCACACGGATTTGACGGATGGAACGGATAAAGGCAGATCAGTCCGATTCAGCACCAGTCGACCAATCTCAAACGACCCAAAGCATAAAGCCTCACCACAGAGGTACACAGAGGTACACAGAGGAAAATCAAAACCGGATTTATGTTTAGAACAAAAAAAACTTAGCCGTTGTTTTAAGATTTTCGTTTTAAGATTTCCTCTGTGTTCCTCTGTGGTGAGGCTTTGAAGTTTGCTGAATAGTTACAAGAGGTGTAGAGACGCATTGCATGCGTCTCGGGATGTATTGATGCCGCCAGGGTTTGAAAAGACTGAGACGCATGCAATGCGTCTCTACCCGGTATGCAATGTGTCTGGCGAAAGGTTATTTCCAAAATTCCCATTTCCTATCATTTTTCAGCGGGAAGAGGCGCCTTGCCGGACTCTAGTTCGCGCTTTTCGTGGTAGAAGAAGCGGACCATGTAGTACTCGAAGGGATAGCCGCTCTCATAGTAGCGAAAGCTCTGCTGATGCCGGGCATCGATGAAATTCAGGGTGGTCACCCCGGTCCAGATGGCGAAGTCGTAGTCTGATTTTGCAAAAGGATCGACCGCGGTGTAGATCCCGTACGTGATGGCGCTGTCCACGGCGAGACCTCCGGTGTCGCGCAGGGACGAGGGGCCGAAGATCGGCAGCACCAGGTAAGGCCCGGAGTCTGCCCCCCAGTAACCGAGCGTCTTGCCGAAATCCTCATCATGCCTCTTCAGGCCGAACGTGGTGGCCGGATCGAACATGCCGCCCAGACCCAAGGTACTGTTGGTCACGAAACGGCCGAGGGTCGTCGCGGACTCGGTCCCCTTCAGCTGGAACACGCTGTTGGTGAGATTTCGGATCTCCCCCAGGTTGTTGTAGAATCCGGAGATGCGCTCCTGGACGAAGACGGGGGTGACGAACTCGTAGCCGCTCACCACCGGGAGGAAAAAGTATCTGTCGAAGTAGTAGTTGAACCGGTACATGCTCCGGTTGAACTTCTCCCAGGGGTCGGCGACCTGGGCGAAGGGCTGGTCCCTGAATTCGCTGATCGTGTGCCTCGGCGGCACCTCGGCCTTCGTGTTCGCCCGGGTCGAGGCGCACCCGGCAAGGGTCAGCATCAGCATCAGGGCGGGGATGGTCCGGCAGGCTCGGCAACGGGTCACAGTCATCGTGGCGCCCTCCTTGTCATTGGAAGAAAGCGACCATGTAGGCCAGGTTATCTTTGTACTCCAGGTTCCCGAGGTGTCCGCCGCGCGGGTAAACCTTGGCACGTGCGCCGAAGAGCTGCCGCAGATAGTCGAGCTCCGCCTTGGTCAGGATAAAATCGTTCTCGTTGAGCATCACGCCGAACTTGGCCGAGGTACCGAGGTACCCCTCGATGCTGCTGAGGCTAAGGGAATGGAGGAAGGCCTCTTTGGTGAGACCGGGCCGCCGCTTCTCGAAGTAGGGATAGAAGTACTCGTTGAGATAGTCGAAGAAGCTCAAGTGGGTAGAGACCAGGAAATAGTCGTAAAGGGAATCGGTGGGCTTCAGCACCCGGTTCTTGGGCACCACGTAGCCGCTGTTGGTCATCACGTCGGAGGCGAAGATCATGCCGGCCAGGTTGATGCGGTAGGTGAGGCCGATCAGTCCGGCGGTTTCCTCGCGGCTGAAAAGACCCTCCGTGTAGATCGAGTAAAGAAACTCATCGTTTATGGCGACGAAATTGCCATAGCGGTAGAACTCGCTGAATTTGGACAGCATCCTGTTGAAAAATACGCCCTGCTTCTTGGGCCCTCCGGGGATCTGTTTCAGCAGATCCTCGATCCTGGTCACCGAGTTGTAGAGACTTGACGGGGGGTTGATCATGAGCACCTTGCGGAAGTTGAAGACCCGGCGCTCCTCGTCCAGTTTGGCCACGAAGGCGGCCTCGCTCGCTCCCAGGCTGTAGCCGCCAAGGGCAAAGGAGGACACCTCGATGTCATCCTGCACCTGCTTCCAGGCTGTCTCCATCACCCGGTACAGGTCAACCGCGTCGTCGGTCAGATCGCCGGGGATGCCGCTTTGGGAGGCGGAGATGATGAAATTGGCATTGGTGGGCGACGGCAGGGCGATGACGTGGAAGCCGGCCTGGTAGAGAGACTTCATCATGGACAAGAGCTTGGGTGCCCGGTCGCTGGAGCCGGCGCCTGGGATCAGAAAGACTAGCGGCGCCTTCTGCTTCTGGTAGGCGAAGGTGCAGCGCAGTCCCACGTTGTAATAGAAGGCCGGCGGTTGCTGACGGTCCGGGATGACGTCAAGCACGAGTTGCCGGGTGCGCATCGTTGCCGGGAACTGGGGCATGAGACTCGCCGGAGTCCCGAGAATGGTGGCTTCGTAGGCTCCCTGGATCGGGTAGCCATAGCCGTCATCCGCCGCAAGGCTCGGCACAGGCAACAGGAAGAGGCAGGCGAGGAAGAGCAGACTCAGGTGCATCATGCGGATGCCTCCTTTAGTTGGGGGGGAAGCCGGGTTGGCACCGGCGGCAGGCCAGCCCGGCAAACAAAAAGGGCGTATAGAGATACGCCCTTTTGTAGTTGAACTGTCCAGTTTCCGGTCTGAGCCGTCTTGCAAGACCTGGCGATTCTGGCACTAACCAATCGTACCCTGCATCCGGGGTACCCGGGCTACTTCACAATCAGGTCGTTTTTCACTTTGGTCACGCCATTCACGCCGCGGGCAACCTCTCCGGCCTTTTTAGCGCTCTGTGCCGAATCGACAAAACCGCTGAGCTGGACTGCCCCCTGGAAGGTCTTGACGTTGATCTGGAAACCCTTCAGGGCCTGGTCATCCACGATGGCGGCTTTCACCTTGGTCGTGATGACGGAGTCATCGACATACTGCCCGGTACTTTCGCGCTTTTGGGTGGATGCGCATCCCGTGAATGCAGTAATCAGCCCGAGGCAGACCAGAACTTTCACGATACGTTGTAGTTTTGCCATTTTCCGTCTCCTTTTGTTCACGCTGGAATGGTAGCTCATTGCAAGTTAAAGATATCTCAGACAATTAACAAGTCAAGCGGGCGGGTGGAGGTTGAGGCACAAATTTGAATAGTTCCGATTCGCCAGTATACTTAGCGTCTATCGCCTCGTTTCCACGAAATCCGTTTTTCAAAAGGAGGTTATCGTGAGATACCCCATTATCATGCTGAGCTTCTTCGTGTTAATAACCGGCGCCGGAACCTGCCTGGCTATTGATCAATCAATCTGCAATCCCGGTACTGAAATTTCCTTTTATCCGGATGGCCAATTGAAATCATGCGCACTCAAGGATGATTTTGCTATCAGTGGAGTTAACTGCAATCAGTATGGAGTTGTCACCTTATACGAAACAGGAACACTCAAAAGCTGCGTCACACGTAATTACTTCAAATATGAAGCGATCATGTGCAATCAGTATAGCCTGGTCAGTTTCTATGCAACAGGCAAATTGGATACCTGCAACCTTGCCGAGTCAATAAAGATTGATGACACTACTTGTGCGCAATTTGGACCGATTTCCCTCTTCGAAAGTGGAAAGTTGAAGTCCTGCAGCGCGCCCCATTAATTGCAGGAGCGAAGAAGAAACGGCTGTTACGATGGGAAAAAGAGTGGATAGATGGGGAACTATGCGGAACACGGTGGATGCAATCGGGTCACAATGGCAGGACAGGGCACCCGCAAGGGGTGCCACTACAGGATTTATCTGGGGATACCCTTTACAGAGGGCTACAAATTCCGTAACTATTCAGCACCAGTCGACCAATCACAAACGACCCAAAGCATAAAGCCTCACCACAGAGGTACACAGAGGTACACAGAGGAAAATCTAAACCTGATTTATGTTTGAAACAAAAAGGCCTTAGCCTTTGGTTTAAGATTTCCTCTGTGTTCCTCTGTGCCCTCTGTGGTGAGGCTTTTGATTGTTTGTAGTTGCTTTTTACTTGAAATTTGCTGAATAGTTACATTGAAACTAATCAGGCCGAATTTGGGAAGTAAACCTAACGCGACGTCGAGGCCAGGCGCTTCATCACCTGCTGCATGTCGCTCCAGACCTCCCGCTTCAGTGCCGGGTTTTCCAGCAGGACGTCGGGATGCAGCGTCGGCATGAGCGGGATCCCCGCCAGATCGTGGAAATTTCCCCGCAGGGTGTCGACAGGTTCGCCACTTTCAAGCAGCAGTTGTGCAGCCGGTTCTCCGAGCGTTACCACCACCTCGGGAGCGACCGCGGCGATGCGGCCCAGAATGGTTTCGCGCCTGGAGCTCCCCGCGCTCGAGGGCTGCGCGGGAAAACTGAGCAGATGGACATCCGCGGCGGCAAACCCCATAGCCTGAATGATCTTTGCCAGGAGCTCCCCCGCCTCTCCGGCAAACCCCGCGCCGGTCATGACAAAGAGGAGCCTGGCCCGTGGGTTGCCGACACCGCGGCAATCGTCGTCTGAGGCGGGGAGCTCCGCGAAGTCGAGTTCGTCCACGCCGGAATCCCACAGTTCTTCAAGATACCCCCTGAGCGCCTGAAGCACCAGACCTCTCTCTTCCATTTCCTCCGTCTTCCCCACCTCAACCATCCGAAACCCCTTTACTTTTTCCGGCCCATTCACTATGCTCGTACCATGTTGATTCTTCTAGTAGCGGCCCTGCTCGTCATAGCACTCCCCCAGCAGGCGCTCGCCTGGGGCGCGGGCATCCACCTGCAGCTCGGGATGAACGTCATCTCCCACCTCGAAGCCCTGGAACCCTCGGTCGCGGCGATCATCGGAAGCCACCCGTTCGATTTCCTCTACGGCACCATCGCGGCCGACATCACCATCGGGAAGAAATTCACCCACTACCTGCAGCACTGCCACCGCTGGAGCATCGGCCACAAGGTCCTGGAAAAGGCCGGCGACGGCTCCGAGATGGCGTGCGCCTACGGCTACCTGAGCCACCTTGCCGCCGACTGCATCGCCCACAACTACTTCGTGCCGTACAAGGTGATGCGGAGCTTTCCCTCGCTCACCCTGAAACATGCCTACTGGGAGATGCGCTTCGAGAATTACGTGGAAAAGGAGATCTGGGAGACCGGCAGGAAGGTGTCGCGGGAGCACTTCAGCAAGAACGACCAGCTGCTCCGCAAGGTCCTCTCGGACACCATCTTTTCCTTCGCCACCAACAAGCGGATCTTCAATTCCATCCTGCTGGTGAGCCGCCTGGAGAAGTGGCAGAGCCTCCTGCAAACGCTTTCCGACTCCTCCCGCTACTCCCTTGAGGAGAGCGACCGGGAGGAATACATGCAGCTCACCCAGGAGGCGGTGTTCGACTTCCTGAACCGCGGCGAGGAGTCCCGTTTCTACCGGGCCGACCCGACCGGGGAGAAGGCGCTCGCCGCCGCCGAAGCGGTCCGCAAAAACCTGAGACTGCTGTACCGCAGCGGCAAGATCAGCAAGCCGCAGGCCTATGCAGAGTTGGAGGAGCTGAAAGCGAAGCTCAAGGACGCCATCTGCGAGCCGGAGCTGCTGCTGCAGATCCTGTCGAGCTGACCCGCAACAATTTTAAAGGCGAGGCCCCGGGCGCAGACCAGACCCCAATTGTTTTAAACCTACACCCATATCCCTTATCCCTTATCCTAATCCGCCCCAGTCCCCAGTCCCTAGTCCCTAGTCCTACCCTGATCCCTGCGCATGGTCTCCACCCGGTCCAGTATGATCCCGGCGAGCTGGTCCTTGCCCATGATCGGAAGATCCTCGATGCGGCCGTCGCGAAACAGCAGCTTGACGATGTTGGTGTCCACGTTGAACCCCGCTCCCTCCTGGGAAACGTCGTTCGCCACGATCAGGTCAAGGTTCTTCCGGGCGAGCTTGCTGGTGGCATTGGCGACCAGTTCCTCGGTCTCCGCCGCGAAGCCCACCAGTACCCGGTCCCCCTTTTGTGCGCCGATCTCGCTCAGGATGTCCGGGTTCTTCTCCAGGTCGATGGCGAGATGGGCTGCGGACTTCTTCACCTTCATTTCGGCGCGCAGCCTGGGCCGGTAATCGGCTACGGCGGCCGCCTTGATGACGATATCGCTTTGATCCAGGAATCCGAGCACCGCCTCCCTCATCTGTTCGGCACTCTCCACCCGTTTGACGCTGACGCCGTAGGGGGGAGCCAGCGCCGTGGGTCCGGTCACCAGGGTCACCTCGGCGCCCCGCAGGCGGGCACACCTCGCGATGGCGTACCCCATCTTACCCGAGGAGTGGTTGCTGATGTAGCGCACCGGATCGATCTCCTCCTGCGTCGGGCCCGCGGTGACCAGGATCCGCTCGCCGGCGAGCCGCTTCGGGGTGAGTGCCGCGATCGCCTCCTCGAGGATCACCTCCGGGTCCTGCAGTTTCCCCTCCCCCTCCCAGCCGCAGGCAAGCATGCCGCTTACGGGGGGGACGAACAGGTAGCCGTGGTTTTTCAGGCGCGCCTCGTTCTCCCGGTAGATCGGGTTCTGGTACATATTCACGTTCATGGCGGGTGCGATCAGCACGGGCGCCTTGGTCGCCATGACGGCCGTGGTCAGGAGGTCGTCAGCGATACCGGAGGCGACCTTCCCGATGAAGTTCGCGGTGGCGGGCACGATCACGAACAGGTCGGCGCGGTCGGCAAGCGAGATGTGTCCGATCTGCTGCTCCGAGATCAGGTTGAACAGTTCCAGGTGCACCTGCTGCCCGGAGAGGGTCTGGAAGGTGAGCGGCGTCACGAATTCGGTGGCGCTGCGGGTCATCACGACATGCACGACGGCACCTGCCTTGGTGAGGAGGCGCAGCAGTTCCACGGCCTTGTAGACCGCGATCCCGCCGGTGACCCCGAGGACGATCTCTTTGCCTCTCAGCATAGCTTCCCCCTATTCGTTTAGGTACGGGTTCGTGCGCCTCTCCGCGCCGATCGTGGTGGAAGGGCCGTGCCCCGGCCAGGCCACCGTCGCGTCGGGAAGCGGCAGCAGCTTTTCCCTGATGGAGGCGATCAGCAGCTCGTGGGAGCCGCCGGGAAGATCGGTGCGCCCCACCGAATCTGCGAACAGCGTGTCGCCGGTGATCACCAGCTGCTCGTTCCTGAGCAGCAGGCAGCACCCCCCCTCGCTGTGCCCGGGGGTATGCAGCACCTCGATGGAGCGGCGTCCGAAGTCGAGCCGCATGCCATCGGTGAGGTACCGGGTGGGGGGCGGCGAATCCTCCACGGACAGGCCGTACTTGCGGGCAGACCGCGAGGCCATCTGCAGCAGGGCCAGATCCTTTTCGTGGATCAGGAGCTCGGCGCCGGTCGCTTCCTGTACCGGCCGGTTGCACCCGACGTGGTCGAAGTGGCCGTGGGTATTGACGATGTACTTCACCTTGAGGCCGAGCCGGGCGACTGCCCCGAGGATCATCTCGCAATCCGCACCGGGATCGACCACCACCCCTTCTTTGCTCTGCTTGTCCCCGAGGATGAGACAGTTCACTCCCAGCGGGCCGACGACAATCGTTTCAATCAGCATGCGTTCCTCCCATGGGACCCTTCTGGATCCGCCTAGAACAGGTCGAGATTATCGTTGTTGAGCGCCGCAAAGGGGCTGTTGCTGAACGACTTGCGCCCATCGGCCCTGACCGCTGCCGGTGCCGGTGCCGCAGTCTCCCGCACGGCCGCCGGTTCCGCCAGGATCGGCGCGGCGGGCTCGGACAGCTCCTCGGGGCAGAGTTCCTCCTGATCCTCGGTGTGCAGGCAGTTCTCCTTGAAGAAGTAGCGGTCATAGAGGCGGTGGTAGGAGGTCCAGCGGGAGGGGTTGTCCGGCTCCTTCCTGATATGGGTCCTGATGCCGTTGATCTTGGAATCGAGGTCGTCCAGGTAATTGAGGATGGTCGCCTCCATCGTCTTGGGACGTTTCGGGGAGCCGTACTCGTACTGCCCGTGATGCGACAGGAGCATGTGCTTCAAAAGCATGCCGAGCTCGGCCGGGAAACCGGCGAGCGAGGAGATCCGCTCCTGCAGCATTTCGACTCCGATGGTGATGTGTCCGATCAGCTTCCCCTCGTCCGAGTAGTCGAAGGCGCGCAGGTAGGTCATCTCGCGCACCTTGCCGACGTCGTGCAGCAGCGCCCCGGCGATCAGCAGGTCGCGGTTCAGCCCCTCGTAGAGCGGAGTCATGGCATCCACCAGCTTCGCCACGGCGAGGGAGTGTTCCAGGAGCCCCCCGAGGTAGACGTGGTGCATCCCCTTGGCGGCCGGAGCCACGCGGAACTGGGCGAGAAGCTCAGGATCCTCGAAGAAGGCTTTCAGGAGCCGCTGCAGGTCGGGGTCCGCGAGGGAGGCGACCAGTCCCTTGAGCTCCTCGACCATGAGGTTGATGTCGCGATCGGTCTCCGGCAGGAAATCGGCCAGATCTACATCCTCCTCCGGGACCCGCTTCAGCTCCGAGAGGATCAGCTGCATCTTGCCGAGGTAGACGGACGCCTTGGCGCGTACGGCGAGGAAGTCGTTCTTGTCGAAAAGCGTAGCGACCTCGTCCGCGTTATCCCAGACCTTGGCATCCACCTCGCCGCTCTTGTCCATCAGCTTCAGTGTCAGGTAGGGCTTGCCGTTTTTGGCCATGGCGAGGATCTTATCCTTGACGAGGAAGACGGTATCGACCAGGTCCCGGTCCTTGATCTCGGCAACGCATTTCTTTTTCAAAGGTGACTCCTTTTTCGCTATTCCGGTGCGGCACTTGGCTGCATGGTTTGTGTTGGGTGGGCTCAGGGCCCTCGCGGGTGCCTGGCCAGCAATTTTGTAGCGGCTCCTTGCGGGCGCCTGTCTTACCGGAAGCGTCAGCTGCCGCTCCCCAGGCGCGCCGCGATGGCGTCGGCCACCCGGATTCCGTCCAGGGCGGCACTCATGATGCCGCCGGCGTACCCCGCGCCTTCTCCGGTCGGGTAGAGCCCGCGGTGGCTTGTCGACTGCAGATCGGCGCCGCGCACGATACGGACCGGCGCGGAGGTCCTGGTTTCCACGCCGGTGAGGGTCGCCTCGGCGCTGATGAAGCCGCGCATGCGCTTCTCGAAGCTGAAGATCCCTTCCCTGAGCGTCGCGGTCACCCCGGGGGGGAACAGGGGAGCCAGGTCGCTCTCGGTCACACCGGGGCGATAGCTGGAGTGGATGCGCCCCTTCCCCTTGCCGAGAAACGACAGCAGGCTCTGCGCCGGGGCGAAGTACCCGCCGCCCCCCGCCTCGAAGGCGCGCCGCTCCAGGAGCCTCTGGAACTCCAGCCCCGCCAGGGGGGAGCCGTCCGCGAAATCGTCGCGGCCTACCGTCGCCACCAGGGCGCTGTTCGCGTTCGGGGAGTTGCGCCGGTAGCCGCTCATGCCGTTCACCACCACGCCGCCGGCCTCGGAGGCAGCGGCGACCACCACCCCCCCCGGGCACATGCAGAAGGAGTAGGCGGAGCGCCCGGTCTGCTCGTTGTTGTAGGCCAGGGCGTACTCGGCAGGCGGAAGCCCCGGGTGCGGGTTGGCTCCGTACTGGATGGCGTTTATCAGCGTCTGCGGGTGCTCCACCCGGAGTCCCACCGCGAACGGCTTCTGCTCCAGGGCGACACCTCTTGCCAGCAGCATGGCGTAGGTGTCCCGTGCGCTGTGGCCCGGTGCCAGCACGAGGGTTGCGCAGGGGCGCTCCGCCTCTTCGTTCACCTCGACCCCGCACACCCTCCCCTGGCTCACCTGCACACCGGTGAGCCGGCTCTGGAAGAGGATCTCGAAACCCGCCTCCTGAAGCTTTCCCCTGATGCCGGTCACCACGGCGCGCAGCCGGTCGGTCCCGATGTGCGGCTTGGCCGCGTAGAGGATCTCGGGCGGGGCGCCGAAGCGGACCAGCT
>Ga0209125_1002880_pt1 | contig 12544 bp, 11 predicted proteins | sample BarGraIncub1131A_FD_184503 | JGI IMG/M metagenome (GOLD analysis project Ga0209125, IMG submission 184503) | Arctic peat soil microbial communities from Barrow, Alaska - Barrow Graham LP Incubations 11-31A (SPAdes) (version 2) | ecosystem: Environmental > Terrestrial > Soil > Wetlands > Peat... | reverse complement strand
AAGGAAAACCATACATCAGATAGGTATGCACCATGATACCTGCATCTGTCAGATTGGCCATCGTCATGGCGGCATTCTGTATCGTGATACCTTTATTGATCAGTTTGAGAATCCGTTCTGAAGCCACTTCCAGTCCTCCAGCTATGGCAATGCAGCCGGACGCGGCAAGTAATCCGCAGAGCTCACGGTTAAAGCCTTTCTCAAACCGAATGTTGGTCCAGTAGGTAACCACAAGTTTGCGGCGAAGGATCTCTTCTGCCACCTTCCTGAGTACCGCAGGAGAAGCCGCTTCATCGACAAAGTGAAAGCCGGATTGCCCGGTCTGTTTCATCAGTGCCTCCATCCTATCCACGATGATCCGCGCGGATGTCGCTTCGTAGCGTTTGATATAATCAAGTGCAACATCACAAAAGGCGCACTGTGCCCAGTAGCAACCATGTGCCAGCATCATCTTATTCCATCGGCCGTTGCTCCAAAGCATGTGCATCGGATTGGCCAGTTCGATCAAGTCAATGTATTTGTTGTCCGTCAGACCACTATAGTCAGGTGTGCCAATCTCTGCAAAAGGCACATTCTCTGCGCTATCCATCGCTACACGTTCGACACTTCCGTCGGCATGAAGGAAGGCGGTGCGTACCAGTTTACCTCCGTTGAGTAACTGAAGGAGAGGTAGTTCGCCGTCATCATACGTAATATAGTCCACATACCGGAAGATAGCAGGGTCTGTGAACGAGCGAAGTTCGGTATTGACATATCCACCACCCAACTCGATCTTCATGGAAGGAAACTCTTTACGGATCATCTGTGCACATCTGAGTGCAGAAAACAGATTGCCGGGAAACGGGATACTGAAGCCTACACAATCCGGCTGTTCTTTCTTCAACCGCTCACGCAACAGATCAAGCATATAAAGTTCCACCAACGAAGGGCTGTGTTGTAATGCTTCCTGAAGAGGAGCAAACTCGGGCAGTCTCATACAGAGTTTCTCTCCATAACGAATCAATTCAAAGCGTTCATCCACCTGCGTCTGAATAAGGTCGCACAGATCTTTGAGAAACAGAGTACAAAGATGTTTCGCTCTGTCAATACTCCCCAGTGTGCCAAATGCCCACTCCAATTCTTCTTCATCGGGAAAGCGCTTGCTCTCCGGCCAAAAGGCGAGATCAGCAAAGCGGTTTGCCAGAGACTGGTCTTGTCCGCTCAGAAAACGCATCACCGGTTCGATGGTTTGCAGCCAGTAATCTTCCTCTTCGAGCATCTCACGAACATTTTCAGGGATCTCCTTCTTCTGCTTGACAGTCTCAAATATCCGGGTCATTCCCTCTCTGGTAAACAGCGTACAGATCAGTTCGATGCTGAGATCCATCTGCACGGCATCCACACCTTGGGTTTTGAGGAAACCAACCAGTTGGGTCGTTGCAGGATAAGGTGTATTCAGCTGCATCAGCGGAGGTGTGACAAGGAGGATCTTCATATTCTTCGTATTTGTTAGTCGGACAGGATCCTGCAAAAGTAGTACAAATATGCCGTTTCTATTGGATGACTTCCCTTAAAACATTACATTTGCTGCCATTAAACCCTATGATTATGAAAAAAGAGGCTCTATTACCATTGGTCCTGATATCGCTATCAGGTATGCTCTGCTATTGATATTTCTTTTCTATTTCCTTCTGCTTTTTAAAATACTCATAAATGTAATTACAAGCATCGCTTTCATAGAAAAAAACTTTTTCCTTATCTCGATTTCCTCTTTCATCAAAATAGAACACTTCCCATTTAGCGTAATTGTGATATAATACAGTACTGTCAGGAAAAAGCTCCCCTTCTAATGAATAAAATCCGGGATATACGTTTAACTCATCCAATTTATGTTTTAATTCTTCTCTGTTCATTGTTTTCTTTAATAGCCAATTATTCCACGTTTTAATAATCCATCTACAGATACAGGAGATAAGTATAGAGTGCCTAAACCCGGCTGACCAAAAGCAGGTGCGATTTTTCCAGCTTGAACTTCAAAAGGCTTTAAAACCTTATAGGTGTTGATTTACAGAAGTTCAACTCAAATCTTTGCTAGACAATCAGCTTAAAAGTTTTTGCAAATCTGCTTTGAGCAAATCCATTTTTGTATCTAACTTTTTCTTCTTTACAACTTCCGCAAGTAAATCCAGCTTCTGTAAAATGGTTTGTTTCAAAAAACTGTATCGATCTTCTTCTGATTTGCTAAAGAAGTTTTCTTCAGTTACGATTATCGGTATGCCAATTGCTTTTTCATTTGCTCTGTAGGGTTCTATCTCCTTTAATCTTTGTCGTTCAATTGTTGTTGGTTTTACATTAAATTGAAATAGAGCTAATTTCAAGTCCTTGCCATAATCCTCGTTATTCAACTTCTTCAAAATATCGCAAATGCCGTTCTCTCCCCATATATAACCTTTAAATGAGTTTGCCAAATTTAAAAAATCCTGCTCGGTTAAACTTGGGTCAAATCCAACTTTGAAAAAGCAACCAAAAATATTTTTATCATTATTCATCTCTTAGTGCATATTTATGTTTAAAGGTCCTCTCAATATCTGATTTTGCCCGAACTCCCACTGATATGCATCAAACCTATTAGGAAACTGTTTGAATGGTACCATATACTTATCGGACATAAACGCCTTTGTATATCTCGTTTCAGGGATCAATTTGGAAGTGATACCATTTTTCAAGAAAGTGCCGTCAGTTGAATATAGTTTGTAACCCCACGTAGGTCTAAGGCTCTTTAATGAGTTTCCATGTATTGCAGCTTCTTTAATAGCATTTGCTCCCGATTTGGCAGTACCTTCTACAAGAGATAAACCAATAGGAGTTTTAGAAGCTGATACCGTTAACTCCATCCCCTCCATACCACCACTCAGACCTAATGAAGGAGTTATCAGATGTGAGCTGCCACTAGAAGAGACATTCTCAATCCAGACTCACTTGGTTACCGCAAACCACAGGTCAACACAGCTACGCAATAAGAGGAGAGTGTTTCTTCTTTTGACACATCCTTGTAAATTCTAATTGAAAAGTATACCCTTTTCAATTAGAATTTACACTAGATATATACCATATACGGTACACCTACATAAACAAAAGCCCCTAATTTCGGGGCTTTTGTTTATGATACTGATACCTTTTCAAAAGCCACACCTATCAGTTTCTCTTTCTGTATTGCTTTTTTAATTGCTTCACTAACATAAAGACCTGAAGTTATTTTCCAAAAATTAAAAGCTTCTGGTTGGTGAAAGATGTTATACAAACTGATCTTAGAAATAGAAAAAACTGGGCGTATTACATGGTCTGTTCCTTGAATATACATTGTTTTTTGTATATCAAGAACATCCAACATCTTTTCAAAACGCGGAATATAATAAATTCGCTGCTCGGAATTTCCTATAACTTTAGCTGTAATCCAATTAATTCCTTCCTTTCCTGTTAAGTTCATTGTAATTATTGTTTTCAATTTCTCAGAAAACAAAGGCCATGCCAAACTATTCGGCTGATAATCCAACCATATTTCTTTTAAACTTGATAAATCATCGCTCTTTATAAGTCCTTTTTTACCACTAGACAGTTTAACTAATTCTAAGTCAAAAGGTAATTCATTAGCATTATCAAGCTCAGGAATTAATCTGTGTGCAAGTTTTGTTCCTTCAGGAGCAAATGCACTTGCTACTTGTGGACTATTCTTACCACATAAAAAAAAATAGTTACTCATAATTACCAACCTAATTTACGTAAAAGCCCTGGGTTTTGAATTACAGGTTGTTTTACTTTTTGATTAAATATATTTAAAAATTCCGCTTGACTACCGCCTGCTAAATTTTCTGCATTTTTCATTTCTTTTAAAACAAAATCGTGATAAACGTTTGGATGTCTTCCTAAATGGGGCATAGCAGTTTTGTTCCAAGCTCCGTTAAGGTCAAGCCCAAATTGTTTAGCAATCCCTTCCATTTGAGGCGTATACAGTTTATTTTTATTTGTTGCAAAGTGGTGAATTTGATCAGACAATTCTTTTACTGTCCCTTTGGCAGTACCTTCTACAACAGATAAACCAACAGGAACTTTAGAAGCTGAGACCGAAATTTCCATCCCCTCCATTCCACCATTCATACCTAATGAAGGAGTTACGTAATGAAAGGTGCCACTACCAGAAACATTATCAATCCAGCCCCACTTGGTCATCACATTAAAACCAGCCTTTGTCAACTGAGCTGTACCGGCAACTCCTATACCATCTAAAGCTTTTAAACCGGCATATTTCAATACATCACGGGCATCCTGAATATGGGGCATATTACCAAATGCCAAATCTGTCGCAACATTAGCCGTTGCTGTTATAGTCCCTCCAACAAAAGGATTGACTACAGCTACAGCTCCGCCCACTGCACCACTTGCAAAATAGGTCAGGGATGACCAGGGATTCTTCTGTATGTTATCCCAATTGCTGATAACATTCATAGAACCTCCAGCGATTCCAGCAATGATCATCACAGCCGGAAGAAAGAACTCACCATCAGGATCTGTATAGACCAACGGATTGTTCATACAATAGCTGTAGCGATTGTATGCCTGAGTGAAATTCGGATCTGCAACATAAGGATCGGGACTCAGAAAACGACCCACCGCAGGATCATAGGCACGCGCATTCATGTGGATCAGACCAAAGGCGGTAAGGTGTTCATGACCCGTGTAACCACGATTCAGAAAGGGAGAAGGTTCACTGTCAGGAGAATATACCACATTGGTAAGAGGATTGCGTAAACGGCCCCAAGCGTCATAACTCAGCTCCTGAACCAACGAACCACTACTGTTATACAAGTGAGTGATACTGCCCAAATAATCACGGCTGATATAGTAAGGAGACCAAACGCCATTGGTCTTTACATAGGCTACAGGGGAACTGTAACCATCACCGTTGCAAAGATATAAAATTTCTTTGCAACCGTGATAATAAAAAAAACTCTTGTTGAAGAAAAATCCCGTTCAAAAAAGTTCCATTTAGAATATGCCAAACTAGTTCATTATTGAGCGTTCTTTAATTTGTTTACAAATTCTCTAATCCATTCATACCAGGAAAAAGAGAAAAATAAACTACTTTATCTGGATAACGCTCAATATAGTTTTTTGCTTCTCTAGCACTTCTTTCAACATAATCTAATAGAGTTTCATTGATCTTTCTTTCGCAATACCAATTATCATAATTATATTTAATGACTTCGTTCATGAATTCACAAACATCTCCTCCTAATATTGGAATTTGTAACTCTACAAAATGACTTAATGCTTGTAATGCATCTTGGCGAGATAATGCCCAATTATTTACCCCCATTGATTCCAGAGAGATACCTACGCTTAAAATAGTATCAACTGTATTAGAAAAAATGACCTTCTTCATAAAATAATATTATTGAGGTTGAAAGTATCTATGATTTACCGTGCCATCAGCTTCTTTCATGAATTCAAAGAAGCCTGTATTGCCCTGATAATCTCCAGGTATTTTTAACATTTGTCTTACTATACCATCTCCACCTTTTACATTTGTAATTATACCTTCATTTTCAAATGTTTTTACACTCTCAGGAAAGCTATGACGATCACCCAATTTCATCTGATCTATTACTTTATTACTATATTTTTTTCCTTTAAAAAATGACTCTTTATGACCATTCCATGGATTAATACCCTTATCTTTTGCATATACATAGGCTCCAACTGCACCCGAAACTCCGCCTAGTGCCGCTCCACTATACATGCCATTCATTCCTGCATTAAGGGCGGCATCAAAGTCTCCTGTTAATAAAAGCTCAACAGTAAAACCACCGGCAAATCCAGAAGCACCACCTCCAATAGCCCCACCAACTACACCTTTTAGCACAGGACTTGAAATATTTGTCCCATTTATTACAAGTCCTAATCCACTCTTCGCGGCCCACTGTCCAACTGAACCACCTACAAGTGAAGTGCATGCACCAAGACCTGCACCTTTTAATATATCCCATCCTTTCGCTCCGCCAATCCACGCGTTTGTTCCTCCAACAATAGCTCCCCCGGCTGCCCAACCGGCAGGTCCATAGAGGGCTAGTGTACCCTGTGCGCCTCCAGCTCCAAATGCTGCTAAACCTTTACCAATACTATTAATATTCCCCTGTAGTAAATTAACAGTTAAATTTATTGTACCACCTATAATAAAAGAGGCCACATCATCTAATAAAAACCACTCACCATTAAGGTCTGTATACTTCAGAGGATTGTTCACACAATAGCTGTAGCGGTTGTATGCCTGAGTGAAATCAGGATCCACAACATAAGGATCGGGACTCAGAAAACGACCCACCGCAGGATCATAGGCACGCGCATTCATGTGGATCAGACCAAAGGCGGTAAGATGTTCATGACCCGTGTAACCACGATTCAGGAAGGGAGAAGGTTCACTGTCCGGAGAATATACCGCATTGGTAAGAGGATTGCGTAAACGGCCCCAAGCGTCATAACTCAGCTCCTGAACCAACGAACCACTACTGTTATACAAGTGGGTGATACTGCCCAAATAATCACGGCTGATATAGTAAGGAGACCAAACGCCATTGGTCTTTACATACGCTACAGGGGAACTGTAACCATCACCGTTGCAAAGATATAAAATTTCTTTGGTTATATTAGTTGTGGTACCGGCTAACTCTATTTCATACTGAGGACCAAAATAATAACGCGTGCTTATGACAGCACCCCCCGCGACGTCTTGTCTGCGGATACGATCAAAGCCCTCACCGAAATAATATGAAACCTGTTTGCTATTCTCTGTTACACGGGAAAGAGCGTTGAATGATGTATAACTTGTACTTTGACTACGTGGGGGAATACCGTCCCCTGATAGTGTTATACCTGTCACGGCATACGGACTCCCAGTATTTGCATAAGAAAATGAACCCGCATCAGACTTGTAATAGATATTGCCATTGCTATTACCACTAGTATTACCATTATCAAAATAGTTGACACTTTTCCCTCCAAAACCGGTCAAACGATTCAGATTGTCATACGTGAAGTTTTCTGTAAGACCATGCATAGTACGGGAGGTCAGGTTGCCGGTTGCCGGATTAAATGTATAGTCTTGATTCACAAGATAGGTACTCCCAATCTTTACATTTCTATTGGTCGGAAAACCGTAAGAATAGGAGTAGTTACGCGTCAAAGGTCCGGTAGCTATCTGAGTCGGCTGACTGAAGCCATTGACGCTATTCAACTCCCAGATAATTGTATCATTATTCAGCTTTATCTGCTTGAGATGACCATAGGCATAGATATACTGTTCTGTCGCTATCAGACCGTCATGAGTAGTATAACTGATGGTAGAGAGATTTCCATTGCTGTATGTATATGCTTTCAAAAGGGTCCATGCGTTATACCGATACCATGTCTCTGTTGCTAAACGTCCCTGACTGTCATAAGTCACTTCATGGAGAAAGCCAAGACTGGACCGTTGTCTTAAAAGTTCTTTATAGCTGTTGTAGCTATATGCTACCGTCATATCCGGCATAATTACAGAGGTCTGATTGCCATAATTGTCGTAGGCCATCCGAGAAACCTTATTCCTTGCATTGATGGTTGAATCCATAAATCCGGAAGCATTGTATGTATATCTCGTCATTCCCGCACTCGGATCTGTCATGCTTGTTTTACGGCCGTAACTGTCATACCCAAAAGTTGTTGCAGCCCCATTACTGCTGATTAGTGACGGATTTCCGTCGGGACGCAATGTGTTGGTGGTCGTACCACCGGCATCGGAAGTACTGATCAACTCACCCGCGGCATTCGTCGTACGCGTAACGGCTTGACCATTCTTGGTTTCTGTAACACTCCCTCCGGAATAGCTGTAGGTCGTATTTCGTCCGGAGGAGGGCTCTGATATCCCTGTCAGACGAAGGTAGTTGTCATAAGAATAAGTTGAGAGAACAGGACTTTCGTCTGGACGGTAGGGATCTGAAAGACTATATAATCGGCCAAGCTTATCATAACTTTTATCCGTGTGGGCGTAAGTACCGTCAAACTGCTGCACACTCTTGCGCACCTCATTGCCGGCAAGATCATAATACTTATTTGAAGTTCGGTGGCCAAATGGTTTCATCTGTCCCAAGTGTGGTACCCCAAAATATTGGTTGACTGATCATGGTTTGATTCATTGCTCAAACTGCGGAACACAAACCTCAGTAACGGGTGGTACTCTTTTTCATGGAACTAGAAAACCTTTACTCCTTTGGTTTCATGTGATGTGGTGGGTAGTTGCTCAAAAAAACCGGTTCCAGCACAAGTAATCTTGCCGACTTCATGGGTTTGGGTTCTTACGAAACCGCTTGGTCGTGGCTTCAGAAGATTCGGCGTGCCATGGTTAGACCTAGCCGAGATCGTCTTACAGGCATTGTAGAAGTTGATGAAACTTATATCGGTGGCAGGGAAACCGGACAAGGCAAACAAGGTAGAGGATCAGATGTTAAAACATTGGTTATCGTTGCAACTGAGTGCATTGGAAAGCAAATTGGCAGGGTGCGGTTTGAATGCATTCCTGATGCTTCAAGTGAGTATTTAATGCGTTTTATCGAATTAAACATCGAACCGACAGCACAATCATTCATTACTGATGGTTGGGGTTATTCATCCCTATCACAATCAACGGTATTCAATCATCAAGTAAAAACAATTTCTGGTAGTGGAATGAACGCTCACGAATTACTCCCACATGTACACATGGTGGACTCTTTGGTGAAACGGTGGATAAACGGAACATATCAAGGGAAAATTTCTCCTAAACATTTACCATATTATCTTGATGAGTTCGCATTTCGGTTTAACCGAAAAATGTCAACCTACAGGGGTAAACTTTTCTTTCGCCTTATGCAACAGGCTGTTGAGGCTGATCCGATTACATATGGCGATATTATAAAAGCAACTTGACCGAAAGGGATAAGCAGTTTATTTTTTTATGAAGATTAATGATTATATTTGCCGAATATATTACTACAAACAGCTTTATAACTGATTTTATATGAAGTTTGGAGAAAAAATAGCAAAGCTGAAAAAGCTAAAAAAAAATGTCTCAGATAGAACTGGCAGAAAAAACTGGTATCTCAAGAGATGCAATTTCTAAGTATGAACGAGGGGACGTAATGCCCTCAATAGAATATGCCAAAAGGATAGCTGATGTTTTGGGCGTTTCGCTTGATTACCTGATAAGCGATAGCGACCAGGAAGAAGTACTGGACAATGAAGCGATAAAGCGTATAAAAGAATTTCAACTTCTGCCCAACTCCGACAAAGAGAAAATATATTCTGTAATTGATACTTTAATAAGGGATACCAAAGCCAAACAACCGTTTGGCATATCTAAATAAAAAAAGCCCCGGAACTTCCGAGGCTTTTACTTTTTTAGGCTTTCTCTAAATATTTCTTTACAATACCTTCATCCTTTTCTGAGAAGACAATTTCAAGATAATGGTTTTCTCCTTCCTTCCAATCTTGAACAGCTTCAACTAAAGTTTGTATGTAAATATCCAACGTAGTTTCATCAAGTTTAGGCACTTCATCATGAACCAATACAATGCCTTCTTGGTCTATCCAATTAAAGTCTCTAAGACAATCTGATAAAGCATCCCAATTATCCCCAAAATACTCGGGAAACCGAAGTTTATAGCTTAGTTCTTTAAATAATTGGTCTTTGCTGTTTATGTCTGACAAATGAGCTACAAATGTAGTTTCAGGATTGTGAGACAATGGGTTATTTATAAATTTGATACCTTTCATATGCCTATCTAATTGGTATAAAGGATTTATAATACTGATTTAGCTATTCAACAGAATATCGAATAATCCATTTCTTTAAATAATTGACTGTTCTATTATGATAATTAACTGCAAATGTAAACAAAACAATCTGATCACAAACAAAAAATGATTAAATTTTATCTAGTAGAATAGAAATACAAGAACATTTGAATCAAAAAGAGCCCATTTTTTCGCCTGTGCTATGAATATGCACTATTTCTTGCCTGATATATTTTGCCCTCTGACAGGAAGAAATGTCTTCTTTATCAGGAAGTAAAGTTTATCGCTTCCCGACACATTATTCGTTCTGAAGCACGGAATAGTTATATTGAACCGCAATACAGCTATTTCATGCTTCAAGATAGCTATTTTGCGGTTCAATATAACTATTGCATCCTTACTGCTGACTTTTATCTACTGGTCAAGTGATCCTTTACAACTGACTCCAACGGAAAAGAATAGTGTATGAAATAACATGCCGGAGCAAACATTCTTGTAAGCTTTTTTATTGGAGCAAGTTGGAGCGAACTCTTGCAAGATGCCCGAGAAGGTATTGTAGATGGGTGCTTGGTGCACTTGGTGTTGTGTCATGAGAAGCATCATCGCAAATGATGTTTCGTAACTGTTTAAGAGATGAGGGTGGGCCCCTCGCAATCGTCTTGTAGGGGATGATTGCAAACCGGTATATGCTGCTCTTTCCCAATGGTTAGGGTAGTGAACGATATACTCAAAAGGCAACGTAAAAGTTGTCAGGTAACTTTATAGGAGATGACCGTAAGGGAACCATTGATGAAGCATCGAAATGCACTTTAGAAGATGTCAAAACCGGAAATTCACTAATTTTCCGGGATAAGTAACGAAATTACCTGCTTATTGTCGTTGCGGCATCCGGTGTAGAGATGGCATGAACTATAAAGAGGCTCTTAGATGGAACATGAGAACCTGCTATAAGATGCTAACAGAAAATCTCAAGAGGCAGACCCTTCAAGAGAGAAAGTATGAATGCTTATAGTAGGGGCGGACTGACTCGTAGTAGTGTTGAAGTATCTGTAATGGATATGGAGCGAAGGGGTCAGCTTATTTAGCGTAAAGACGATGTACAACTGATTAACAAATTAGAAGGATGCAAATCGAAAACGCAAAACCAATATCAATATCGAAGCAATTGGTTTATGAAGCTTTCCAGCGTGTGAAATCAAACGGTGGAAGTGCAGGTATCGATAGAGTGATCCTTGAAGATTACGAAAAGAATCTACAGGACAATCTCTATAAACTCTGGAATCGGATGAGTTCAGGCAGTTACTTTCCCCCTTCAGTCAAGCTGGTGGAGATCCCCAAGGGTACAGGCGGCAAACGTTCGCTGGGTATTCCTACGGTATCCGGCCGGATCGCTCAAATGGTGATCGTGCTGTTACTGACTCCATGCATTGAACCTTGTTTTCATGAAGATTCCTATGCTTATCGTCCTCACCGTTCGGCTCATGATGCAGTAAGCAAAGCGAGAGAACGCTGTTGGCGTTATGCCTGGGTTCTTGATATGGACATTAGCAAATTCTTTGACAGCATTGATCATGCACTCTTGATGAAAGCCTTGAAGCTTCATACAAAAGAGAAATGGATTCTGATGTATATAGAAAGATGGCTAAAAGTACCTTACGAGAAACCGGATGGGATCCAAATAGAAAGGAGTCAAGGAGTAGCTCAAGGCAGCGTCATTGGTCCGATTTTAGCGAACTTGTTTCTGCATTATGCCTTTGACAAATGGATGGAGCGGAATTTTCACCATGTCCCATTTGAGCGTTATGCGGACGATATTGTTTGCCACTGTTCCAGCCTCAAACAAGCGGAGTCTCTTCAAAAAGAGATTCAAAAACGCTTAGAAGAATGTAAATTGCAATTGAATGAAGAGAAAACCAAAATCGTCTACTGTAAAAGTAGACGTTACAACGGAGATTACCCGCATGTGACCTTTGATTTTCTTGGATTCACGTTTCAACCACGCAAGACAATAGATAAGCAGGGCAAAAGATCTACGGGTTTCCTGCCTGCTATTAGTGGGAAATCCATGAAAAGGATCAATGAAACGATACATAGATGGAATCTTAACAGCCATACAAATCAGACAGTGGAAAGACTGGCAACAGTAATCAATCCCATTGTCCGAGGTTGGATGACGTATTATGGCAAATTTTACCCTACTCGTTTGAAGCGGTTTATGCAAATTCTAAATGATCGCTTAGCTCGATGGGTCATGCGTAAATTTGAACGATATAAACGTCGCTTTTACAATGCTCAGGAATGGCTCGCACGAATTGCAGAGAAAGAAGGGCTCATCTTCTATCATTGGAAATGTGGTGTACTGCCACCATTTACCAACAAAGAGAAGGTGATCTCTCAATTGAAAGAGGTTAAATAAGTAAAGCCGTGTGAAGCGAGAGTTTCACGCACGGTTTATTGAGAAGCTTGGGGTGAGACTCCCCTTGCTTACTCGGCCATTGAAATCATGGGATCTGCCCTTTTGCAAAACGAAAATAAAATAAAAAAAATCCAAGGGGAATTCTTGTCAGATGCAGCCGAAAGTCTTTGAAAATGCATACTGATTGGAAGTTCCGTTCATCCTTATGAAGAGTCCTTGAAGTTTACTTCTTATGAAGCACCGGAGCCGGATGAGGGCCTGAGGAAGGTTCGTTGTTTTCAATCATTG
>Ga0209125_1002879_pt1 | contig 12548 bp, 9 predicted proteins | sample BarGraIncub1131A_FD_184503 | JGI IMG/M metagenome (GOLD analysis project Ga0209125, IMG submission 184503) | Arctic peat soil microbial communities from Barrow, Alaska - Barrow Graham LP Incubations 11-31A (SPAdes) (version 2) | ecosystem: Environmental > Terrestrial > Soil > Wetlands > Peat... | reverse complement strand
GGGTCTTTTCGTAAAGGTGTCGTATAATTCGCCTGGATTTTGCTTTACCCTTGGAAAGATAGGATCTAAATAATCGAGATAGATGGCAGTAAGTCCGCCAGGGGCAAAAATTGATTTGCCATTTTTTGTCTTTAATACAGGATTTTGATAGACCTCAGAATGAAACTCAGGACTATGCCATTTCCCGTAATATTCGCACCGATAACCGTTTCTGCTCAACAATTCATCAAAAGTTGGCATCGGCATCCGACCTGTTTCCTTATTGGAACCTGCTAATTCGTTGGTTAGTATCTGATGGTTTTCAACGGTACAACCAGTCAGGATCGACGCTCTTGTAGGTGCACAAACCGCACATTGGGTATAGGCATTTTTAAACCAGGCTCCCTGTTTAGCCAGCCGGTCGAGATTCGGTGTTTTGAGCACAGTATTTCCGGCAATACTCAAGGCATCAAATCGCTGTTGATCGGTCATAATAAACAACAGGTTTGGCTTTTGTTCTTTTTGGGCAATTGCCCCTTGCGAAACAAGCAGACTCCCAAATGAAATGGCTCCAATTTTTAAATACGATATTTTTATCATTTCTATCTGTTCTTTTTGTTTATCAAAAAATGATTATTTCAAACGTTCCGGCATGTCAAAACTTACCGGAATCTCTTTTCGCAACATCTTAGCTCCCAACCCGGTTAGCCAGAGGTAATGATCAGAAGGCATTCCATCGTTATCTACAAAATGCGCCTTATCGATGTTGGGGGGTGTATCAGAAACCTTAAAAATTGCAGTCCCTTCATCAATTTCATCGAACATAGCTACATAAATCATTTCAGCTCCGGCATTTATCACTGTTGTTATCTGATCCCAGAAAAATCGTCCACCTAAGCGGGGTATTGCACCATAAGCTGTATAACGCGATAGTTCAGGCTTTCCAAGCGATAGGTTTCGCCAGCTAAATCCAGGGCAGATTACCGGCACATAATCCACTTTGTGCTCTTTTGACCATTTGATATCTGCAATCACATGATCCCGCAAATGATCAACCGGTTTTTGTACATAGGGAGTAAAGCGCTGAACCATCCAGGGCATTACAATGTCTACCGATTCGATTAACTCATGGAGGTAAGGATCAGGTAAACAATCTTTATCAAGCTCCCTGAAATAAGTTGGAACACCTAACATCACAGCGCATCCGCCATATACAGGATCATTTTTCAGAAAGTCGATCAAACGGTTGACTCCAATTTTCCGGATATTGTATGATCTGTCAGGAAAACCAACGCCCCAAATGGCGACCAAAGGTTTTCCATTATGGTACAAATATGTCTGGTTTTCTCCCTGATTGGTTATTTTTAGTTGATCAACCAACATTTTCCAGTCTTCAATAACCGAAGAACAATCCTCACCATCTGTTTTTAATCCTGATAAATCATACATGACTGCGATTGCCCTTCCATTTTCTTTGGCCGCACTCAAGGCATTGCGCAAAATTATATCCTGTGTCTTATTTGAATTCTTATATCCGCGTGTTACGCCAAAAAATCGCTGCATAAAAACCCCATCAACGCCATAATCTTTCATCCATTTAAAATGAAGTTCAGTGGTGCTTTTATCCACCGAACTAAAAACTTTGGCAGGTTTTCCATTCGCTTGTTTAAACACGGTCTGATAGGTTTTTTCATAGTCTGAAACATCAGGCCAGAAATCAACTTTAATGTTGTCGGCATCGAATTTTCCGTTTTTTCCATAATGCCCCCAACCATCGTTTGTGCCATCTCCTGGGGCACGAAACCAGCCTTGGTAACCGGCCATTACCAGACCTTTATAGCTCATGTATTTACTGTCTTTTGCATGTTTTATCTGAGCATTTACACAAAAAGCTGATAGTATGAAGATAATTAGAAGCGTAGTTATTTTGTTCATTTTCGTATTCGTTTATTAGTTAAAAAGTTCCCTGTTTTCAGTTGCTCCCATTTCAAATTCAAGTTCTCCACCATTCAGAATATCCCGATGTGTAAAGAATGGTTTTCCTAACGAGATCCCATTTAGTTTTAGTGACTGTACATATAAATTTTCGGGGCTGTTATTCCTGGCGATAATCGTAAACTTCTTTCCATTCGAAAGGTTAATTTCTACTTTGTCGAAGATTGGACGGCCAATGGAATAAACCGGCTCACCCGGGCAGAAGGAATAAAATCCCATAGCGTTCAGTACATACCAGGCCGACATCTGGCCGCAGTCTTCGTTTCCAGCTAAACCATTTGGGTCGTTGAAATACAGCGTGCTCATGATTTGATTGGTGAGCTTTTGGGTTTTCCAAGCCTGACCGACAAAATTGTACAGGTGTGTAATATGATGACTGGGTTCGTTACCATGTGCATATTGACCAATCATACCGGATATATCACCTGAAACCTCTTCGCCGGTCAATTCAGAACTGGTTGAAAAAAGGGTATCAAGCTTTTCAATGAACTTCTCTTTTCCTCCAACCAATGCAACCAGTCCGTTAACATCCTGCGGAACGAACCACGACCACTGAAATGCATTTCCCTCGGTATAATCATCTTTCCGGTGTTGTGAATGGCGAGGATCAAACGGTTCACGCCATTTGCCATCCTGGTTTTTCCCTCGCATAAAACCAGTTTCCTTGTCGTAATAGTTGGTATATCTTTTTGAGCGTTCCATAAAGCGATTGTAGTCATCCGTTTTTCCTAAATCTTTCGCCATTTGGGCTGTCTCTTCGCACAGCAACATTCGGGCTATAAGTCCAAAACTGCTGTCCGGTAGTTAGCGCGGCCTGACTTGGCTCGCACTTCCCGCAATTATAAAACTGCGAAAATTTAATTCCACGATCGGCTAGCTTGTCGATGTTGGGGGTTTGTATTTCGCCTCCATTGCAACCAATATCCGAAAAACCCATGTCATCGGTCATAATCAGGAGGATATTAGGTCTCTCTTGGGCATAGAGCGTTTGGCATAAAGCAAATGCCATGAAAAATAATAAATAAGTAAGGAACAGTCTTGTAATTTCATAGAGTTATTATTTTAAATTTATTATTGAATTGTGAACGTATAATTGGGTAATTTTTCATTAATTAAAAGGTAATTTTTCACTCGTTTTTCGGGTGTAGTTTTCGGTCAAAGCGTCACCCCCGATTTAAATACCTTTTTCATATTTCCTTGCACTTATTTCAACGAATATCGTCAAAAATATCTTAAATCCATTTTCTTGACTATTTCTCAGCAGACCCTTCTAATAGTGTGCAAACCAGAATATTTTTCATACTAACAATTTTTCTTTATAATATGTGGGACTCAAGTAACAATTTCATAGTGATTCATTTACTTTCACGATATTGAATTTTCTCACTGGTGTGTCACCTTCAACATCCTTTCGCCAAGCAGCCCAAGCAGCTTGCAGCTTTTTTACCTTATCTGGGTTTGCGGCCGACAAATCATTACTTTCGCCAACGTCCTGACTCAAATCAAACAGACCAAGTATTGGAGTTTTTGCATTTTTGGAAGGAAAGGCATAAGTTAGTTTCCACGACCCCTGACGGATGGCCCACTGTTCACCATGTTCCCAGCACATAGTCGCATGAGGATCGATTTGTCTGTTGACAGTAAAAAACGGTCGCAAATCTACACCATCAATCGGCCACTTTTTATCCACCGAGATACCTGCAATTGCAATCACTGTCGCCATCAAGTCCATTTGCATTACAGGCCGTGTGAACTTTTGACCAGCCGGAAGATGTCCGTTCCATTTCATAAAAAAAGGTACCCGAATGCCACCTTCCCAAGTCTCTCCCTTGCCCCCACGTAGCGGAACGTTGCGCGAATTGTTTGGCGCGTTGCGCGTGATTGGACCACCGTTGTCGCTGATGAAGCAAATCAAGGTATTATCAGTGAAGCCGGCATCTTGAATTACTTTCAGCACACTGCCGATGGCGTCGTCCATTGCAGACAACATGCCGGCATAGGTGCGACGGCCTTTACTACTGATAGTGTCAAATCGAGCAAGATAATCATCTGGTGCTTGCAGTGGCTGATGAACCGCATTAAATGCAAGATAGAGAAAAAATGGTTGGTTCTTACCCTTCTGGCTCAAAACAAAATCCGCCGCTTTCTGTCCGAAGCCCAAAGTGGTGTAGGCTGGTTGTTCAGTAGGTTTGTGCCCTTCCATCATACAATTGCCGCGTCCCTCGCCCTTTCCTTCGGGATAAGGAAAATAATTTCGTGCCCCTCCCAGGAATCCGTAGAAATAATCGAACCCACGATTAAGCGGCTCAAACCTCTCCTCTTCACCAAGATGCCATTTACCTATCATCGCTGTCTTATACCCTGCCTTTTTCAAATAGTCAGCGATGGTTGGAACGCCCAGTTGTATGCCAACATTACTTTGCGGACGGATCCAATCATGCACGCCGTCGCGTTGTTGATAACGCCCTGTCATTAATGCGCAGCGCGATGGACTACAAACAGCGCCCGTCACATACCCATTGGTAAACTGTATGCCTGCCTTTGCCAACCCATCGAGATTGGGTGTCGGAGTATCGAGGCAACCTTGTACGCCACAATCAGCATAGCCCATATCATCGGCTACGATAAATACGATGTTGGGTCGCTGAGCACTTGCTGTAAAGGCTGAACCAGCGATAAATGAAGATGTAATTAATTTAACGATTGTTTTCATCTGTTTATAATTTGTTTTTAATTGCCACATGGAACTCCATGACAAAATTTAAACATTCTACTGTGTGTCAAAAGCATTAGATTTTGTCATGTTCGTTTCATTTATTTTTTTCGATTATCAATTTTTTAATGATGTATTCTGCCGCTATTTTGTTAATATCATCCATTGAAGGAGAGATGTTTTTTCCATTAAAACTATGCCCGGCGTTTTTAACCCGGAGAAGTTTAATATCAGCTCCTTTTGCTTTACCAACTTCCTCCAGATAAATTGATTGTTCGATTGGGAGAACCTTATCTTGCTCACCATGCAATAAAAAAACAGGCGTTGAATTTTTATTAATCCATTCTACCGGGCTTAACCTCTTTGCCAGATTTTGTTTTTCAGATAAAGGTCCACCCAATATAGAAATGAATCTTTGGGGTTTCTCGAAATTTGAATCCTTTAGATATTCTGTTTTTACAAACGATGTTAACGGGAAATAGGAAACAGTACATAAAAAGTTGGGCTCATATTGCTGCAACGATTCATCACCTTTAAAGTACTTATTGTCAGCCAATGCAGTCATCAAACAAAGATGGCCTCCTGCTGATCCTCCCCAAACTCCCATTCGATCGACATCTAATGAATATTTTTCAGCATTTTTCATTAAAAACCGGGCGGCATCTTTACAATCCGACACACAATCGTAAACAGTTGATCTCCCGACACGGGTTAAGCGATAGTCAATTGTCGCACATGCAATACCTTTATTGAGTATCGTTTTTAAAGTTCCGATAAAGGGAGCCCCCAAAATATTGAATTTATTTCCTCCGCCCCAACCGCCTCCATGAGTGTAGAGCATAACAGGCATCTTTGTCCCCTGCTTCACATTTGGTGGTAAAAACAATATCATATCCAATGTATCACCCCCGATTGTTTTATAGATAATATCTTTCTGATATTTGAACTCTTTCAATTGCTCAACATCTTTTGATGGTTGTGCACAAGCAATTATTGAACAGAAAAGAAAAATAATAGCTGTTCCAATTATCTTGTTATGCATGCCTTAGTTTTAAAGGTTATTGAAGAAAAATGTCATTAATTCCAGCCAAATCTTTTCCCCATTCTTTATTAGGATAAGCACCCATAACCAATTCAAGGGTTCCCCCATTAATTAGATCGTCATGCGTAAACCAGGGTATATTTAAAACCTTCCCATTTAGTTTAGCGCTTTGGATGTATTTATTTTGCTCAGAACAATGTGGAGCCGAAAGAATAAATCTCTTTCCATTCGGAAGATTGATTGTGACTTTTGAGAATAATGGACTTCCAATCGTGTAAACAGGCACTCCGGGAGTAATTGGATAAAAGCCCATGGAAGAAAAGACCACGAAAGCTGACATTCCACCACCGTCTTCATCGCCGGGGATGCCGAAAATGTTGTCTTTAAACCAGGTATTCAATAGCATCCTGATTTTCTTTTGGGTTTTCCAGGGTGATCCCGTAAGATTGTACAAATACGGTATGTGAAAACTTGGTTCGTTTCCCATCGAATATTGACCAACAATACCAGTAAAATCGGGGAATCGCGCATTTAATTCGTAGGTGCTTCTTCCAAGGGTTTCCCTGAAAAGCTGATCTAGACGTTTTTCAAAGGCATCTCTTCCACCCATCAGGTTTTGAAGTCCGGGAATATCATGCTGAACACTCCATAAATAGGTCCAGCCATTGTTTTCGTCGTAATAATCGCGACCACCCATGCCTCCGTCAAATTTTGGGTCGATGTCAATCCAATTTCCATCTTTGTCTTTTGGCATGAAAAAACCTTTTTCTTTCCAATATAGGTTTTTAAAGTTCTTTGACCTTTGAAAAAAGAGACTGTAATCATCTGGTTTACCCAATTCTTTTGCCATTTGAGCCAAGGCCCAATCATCGTAACTGGCGGCCAAAGTCACTGCAACAGCCTGCCGTTTTTCGAAATCGTGAACGCGTGATACCGTTTCTTTTTCGCCAGGATGCAAAGCCGGAAAATATCCGTTTTTATAATAGAAAGTATCCAGTTCGCAGGCAGCTCCCATTCTCCAGGGCACCATTGTTCCATGAAGCGCATTTTTTTTCATGGCCTCATAAGCCACATTGATGTCGAAGTTCCTGATCCCCTTTTTCCAGGCGTCCAAAATCATAATGGTGGAATGAAACCCATTCATTGGAGGTGTATCGCCCTGAAGTTGAGGGAACTGTGGCAACCAGCCAGATTGTTCGTACATCCTGACATAGGATGAAATCATGTCGGACTCCATTTCAGGATTTAAAATAAAACGGAGTGGGTGTAAGGCCAGATGGGTGTCCCATACCCAATCATCCACATAAAAATTGCGGTCGTCGGCATGAACCTGTCCGTCGTAATTGCTGTAATAATGTCCATCTTCCGAAATGTTAATCATCCGTTCGAAACTGCGGTAAAGTGCAGTATAAAACGTTCGTTTGTATGCATCGTTGCCACCTTCAACCTGAATTTGGTTCATCACTTTTGACCACTTTCCCTGTGCTGTACTTTTAACTTTTTCAAAATTCCAGTCCAGAATTTCCTGCTCGAGGTTCTTTCTGGCCTGGTCGAGGCTAATGTATGAGATTCCGTATTTGAATTGAATTTGATTCTTGCTTGATTCCGGCCAGGTAATCCATGAATTTTCTCCACTTTTACTAAGTCCACCCTGAACATCAAAAACACCGTAAGCAAAAGCATTCATTCCATCAAACGACTCGGTACCAGTAATCGATCCATCATCGTTCATCTTCCAATTGATGCCACTTAATGCTTTAAGAAATAATTTCTTCGTGCCATTTTCAGGATAATTGATTCGATATTCACCCGTCTTTTCTCCTGGCGAATATTCTACCGTGATATCAAAATCTTCCAGCCAAGTTGAATAATAGTAGGGTGATGCTATTTCCAATTCCTGATCCCAGGCAGAAACTGGTGTTTGACCTTCGGGGAAATTTCCGGCGACAGGTAAAAAATTAAAAATTGGATCGGAACGATGACTTCTTACGGTGAGTGGAAACGAGCTAATCTGATCGTCGCGGTAATCCTTTCGGTCGGGATACATCCGAACCATTGAATTCGGGATATGCATCCGGGTACGGGTGGGTTGTAAAAACGGAGCTACCCCACCAATTTGAGGGTCGACATACTGCAAGTTGTTTACCTTTTTGTTGCCCTCATCACATGAAAAAATAAGAAACACAACCAATAAAATAGATAGCTGGGGAATGCTGCTTGATTTAAATATTTTTCTCATTTTGTTTTTTTTTATGGGACAAACGATGCTTTAAATTTTTGGTAATCCTGCATTAACTCATTCACCTTTTCAGGATTTACATTTGATAAATCATTCGATTCCGTCGGATCATTTCTAAGGTTATATAACTGGATGTCATTTTCTGTTTTTGTAGGTATGATTCCAGGGTATTGAGCGGGAGTTGCCTGCCCGGGAGATGCAATGATGGCTTTACCATCGGGGGCTCGTGGATCAGTCCATTTGCTTAAATCAATTTTTTTGAAATAGCCCGGATTGTGAAAAAATAGTTTCCAGTCACCTTTTCGAACAGACATCAACTGATTGTTATGCATGCTGAAAACCGGTCCATGTGTAGTCTGCTTTCCTTTCAGAATTTCGGTAATGTCTTTTCCATCCAAAATATTCTTAGAAGTGTTTGAGACTTTTGTAAGTGATAATAAGGTTGGAAAAATATCAGGAGACCAACAAGGAACGTCAATTTTCAAGTTTTCAGGAAAAATTTTAGGATACGAAATAATGAATGGCACACGTATTCCTCCTTCCCAGTTTGTTGCTTTCATCCCTCTAAAACCACCTGTACTTCCTCCATACCAGGGACCGTTGTCTGACATAAAGATGACTATGGTATTGTCCAGAATTTTCAAGTTTTTTAAAGTGTTCATTATTTCCCCTACCGACCAGTCGAGCTCATGAATGACATCAGAATATAAATCGTTCGGTGTATCAGGTGTATAAAAATTTTCCGAGGCTGCCAAAGGTTTGTGTGGCATAGCATGGCACAAATGAAGAAAAAATGGTTTATCCTTATTTTTTGTGATAAATTCAATGGCTTTTTGGGTATATTTTTGAGTTAAAAGCCGTTGGTCAACCGGATATTCCACAGTGTCCATATTTTCGATGATCTGGACCGGACGCATGTCGTTCGAATACAGTATCCCGTAATATTCATCAAACCCATGTTTAACCGGGAAATACTCTGGTTTATGCCCCAGATGCCATTTACCAATGCATTTTGTACGATAGCCTGCTTCCTGAAAAACATTACCAAGCGTAATTTCATTTGCATTAATTCCTATGTCATTGACGCCTGCATCGGGTGCCGGGTTTTTAATTAAGCCATGACGAAGTGGAAACCTTCCGGTAAGCAAAGTTGCCCTTGATGGTGCACAATATGGAGTAGGGACATAAAAATCGGTGCATTTCACACCACGTTCTGCCAGCATATCAATATTGGGTGTATCCTTGTTTTTCTGAGCATAACAAGAAATATCACCATAACCCAAATCATCTGCTAATATGATAAGTACATTGGGTTTATGAATATTTTCCGCATTGCTGTTTTTTGAAGAACAACTTGCTATTAACAGTAATGACGAAAAGAAGATGGGATTAATTTTTGGGTGTATTTGGTTCATTATATTTGATTTAATTTCCGGGATATACCGGTTTTTCAGAACTTAGGGGGATTTCTTTTTTAAGCATGTTCCCAGCTTTTCCTGTCAGCCACAAGTAATAATCGGATGGTAATCCTTCGTAGGTCACAAAAGGACTTGCGCCTACCGGTGGATCATTCGTGCACTTGAAAATGCAGGTGCCTTCATCCATTTCGTCGAACATGGCCACATAAATAGTTTTCACATCCGATGAAATCGCATTGTATAATTGTTGCCAAAGGAAATCACCTTTTAACCGCGGAATAGCATTTGATGGCGCTCCTCCTTTTTTAAGATTATACCAGCTAAATCCGGGGAAAACAACAGGCATATATTCTAACCCAGCTTTGTCGCACCATTCTTTATCTTTCAGGATATTTTTTTCTTTATGTTCGTTAATGCCGGCAATGGAATGGTACCTGCCAGGAGTCCACGGATGCACAATGTCGGCCATTTTAATGAGTTCGTGAATTTTCGGATCATTGATGCAGTCGCGATCCAATGTCCTCCAACCGGTAGGTACACCAAGTAAAACAGAACAATTTCCATATATTGGATCATTTTTAAAGAACTTTATCAATTCCTGAATATCGCTTAACGTATATTCCCGGTCTTTAAATCCGACTCCCCAGATTGCAACTACAGCCTTGCCCTTATAGGTTAATACATTCTTCTTTTTCGGGTTATTAATCTGGTATTTGTCAACCAGCTGTTTCCAGTCTTTTTTTGTATTCTCAACAACTTCGCGTTTGCTCCCTGATAAATCATACATCACACTTAGAAGTCTGTCCCGAAGAACAGATGCCTTAAAACAGTTGTCATAAACCTTATTTAAATTCGTATTTAAATCGGCTCTCCTGACATTTGTAACAAAGCGCTGAACAAATACTCCATCGATCCCATAGTCTTTCATCCATTTGAAATGGCGATCGACAGTTTTTTCATTTGCTGAGCTAAATACCAATGCAGGACTCCCATCAGCAAGCTTAAAAGGTGTGACAAATTTTTCATCTGCTCCGTATTCTGACAAATCAGGCCAAAAGTCAATCGAACACCTTCCGGGTTCAAATTTACCACCACCTAAATAGTGTTTCCAACCCAGGTTTGCCCCATCACCTTCGGCATTAAACCAACCCTGGTAACCGCACAGAATCTTACCTTGAATAGAATTATCCAATTTTACTTCACCGGCCACTACTTCACACTCTTTCCCAATGACAAAAACTGATGCAAATAAAAAGAACAATAGTGTTATTTTCAGAGTCAGATATCTTAACATTGTTGGCGTAATAAATTTTAAAAATTAAAAAAATGGGGTTTACTGGTCAAAATGAATTGAAAAATACTACCCAATAAAAATCAACTCAATAAAGAACTATCTGGCAGAACCAGCTTTCCTAATCTTATTTAATTCTTCTCACTAGTGTCTCGTTTAATTTTAAAAATGTTCTTTGAAATTTTAGATAATCAGTTATTTATAGGTCATTTTCTTGCGTGACGACTTCAGAAATATTTTATTTGGTGCAAATTCTACTGAATATGTACCAAGGGAAATATGTTTTTGCTCAGATCACTGAGTTTTTGCCGCGTAGGGTATTCGACGGTATTGTCCGGAAATACAATGGCAACAAGCGTCCTCGAACATTTACCTGTTGGAATCAGATGCTCTGCATGGTTTTCGGTCAGCTCACTAATCGGGATAGTCTGCGGGATCTGATTGTTGCACTCGATGCTCACAAAGCCAAATCGTATCACCTTGGACTTGGGCCCGGTGTAAACTTACCAACACTTGCCAGGGCCAACATTCGCAGAAACTACCGGATTTGTGAAGAGTTCGCATATCATCTCATTGACTATGCCCGTAGAGTTTGCGCTTGCAACGATTTTGAGATCAAAGTTGATGGTAACATATATGCTTTCGATTCAACAACAATTGATCTTTGTTTGAACCTTTTCTGGTGGGCCGAGTTCCGTAAAGCAAAGGGAGGGGTGAAAATGCACACACTCTTTGATGTTAAAACGCAGATCCCAAGTTTCGTCTACATTACTGCGGCTTCCGTCAATGATGTAAATGCGATGGACTTTATTCCCTATGAAAGAGGTTGTTACTATATATTTGATCGAGGCTATAATGATTCTGAACGGCTTTACAGAATCCAAAAGCTCGAAGCCTATTTTGTTCTTAGAGCAAGGGATAACCTCCAGTTCAATAGGATGTACTCCAATAAAGTTGATAAAGAAGCAGGTGTAAAATGTGACCAGATAGGGACGTTCACCAATCAAAAATCATACAACAGATATCCTGAGAAGCTTCGCCGAATAAAATACTACGATAGTGAAACGAGTGTTGAGTTTGTTTTTCTGACCAACAACTTCGAACTATCGGCCTTTGAAGTTGCAATTCTTTATAAAAATCGTTGGCAGGTGGAATTATTTTTCAAATGGATAAAGCAACACTTGAAGGTTAAAAGTTTCTGGGGTCACACTCCCAATGCGGTCAAGACTCAGCTTTACTGTGCACTTATCACCTATTGCCTGGTAGCAATCGTAGGGAAAGAGCTAAAAATTGATAGGTCAACCTACGAATTGAAAATCGACGAAGTCAAATATTACAAATTCTAGGCATCTCTCTACTGGACAAAACGCCTGTAAAAGAGTTACTTACAAATACTGATTACAAAAATGTCAATGAACTAAATTGCAAACAACTGTCACTCAGTCTCTTTAAACGAGACAGTAGTGAAGTGCCATCTTTAATTAAAAAATCATGGTAACCTTTGTTTTATCATAAAAATCAAATTTCTTGTATCATACTGCTCCGTCCATTCTTTTTTATTCTGCAAAAGTGCTTTCTTTTTACAGAAGGCAGTAGTTGCCCATTTTTCAGAAGTCCGATGATCTGCTTTCTATTTTTTCTTTTCCCAATGGAAGGTTTCATTTTCAGGATTGCAAACCAACCTGATTTCTTTTTTACTCGTAGCTGGTTTTGAAGGATTCACAGGAACTTGCTTCTTCAAAGCTTCAATGACATTTTTGAACTTTGGATCCGAAGCCAGGTTATTCCATTCGTGTGGATCATTTTTGGTGTCATACAACTCTTCCCCTTCATCCCCGTAGGTAATATACCTCCATTCAGAATTTACTACC
>Ga0209125_1002877_pt1 | contig 12552 bp, 12 predicted proteins | sample BarGraIncub1131A_FD_184503 | JGI IMG/M metagenome (GOLD analysis project Ga0209125, IMG submission 184503) | Arctic peat soil microbial communities from Barrow, Alaska - Barrow Graham LP Incubations 11-31A (SPAdes) (version 2) | ecosystem: Environmental > Terrestrial > Soil > Wetlands > Peat... | reverse complement strand
ATAACAACTCTTAATAAACTTCTCATTTCTCTTTTCGTTAGTTAATCAATTTAGGTTTGAGGACAAATTTAAGCATTTAATTGAAATTCCGGGAAGGATTGTAAAATTATCGATTTACCGGTTTATTTTGTTGGTTCACAGCAGGTACGGTCTGTTGGTTACCGTTTGCATTTCCAAGTTTCTTGAGTACAGTATCACTAATATCGTATTTGCTATTTGTGTAAATCATGGTTGCACCACTTGATTTATCAAAAACTACAGCAATATTATCTTGATTCGAAACAGCTTCAATAGCATTATATACCTTATCCTGGATAGGTTTAATGAGTTCTTGTCTTTTCTTGAATAGATCCCCACTTTGACCAAAACGTTGCTTCTGAAGATCTTTTACTTCTTTTTCTTTATTGATAATCTCATTTTCACGTTTTCGTTTCATCTCTTCAGGAAGCATCGTTGCATCTGCTTCATAAGTCTTATAAAGTTTATCAATCTCTGCAAAACGAGTTTCAATATCTTTCTGCCATTTGGCAGATAAGTCTTCAATCTGAGTCTGGGCAATCTTGTATTCAGGGATATTACTCAAGATGTATTCAGTATCGACATACGCAATTTTTTGCGCTTGCGCAGTAGTAACTGCAAATAGACCCAAAATTGCTACTAATATAATTCCTGAAGATATCCTGTAAGTGCTTTTCATATATTTTTCCTCCGGTTTATTATTTTAAGTTGAAATATGCAATACAAAAAATCTGCCAGAAATGTATAACTACTGCCAGATTTACGAAACTTTATATTAATCAACAGATTGGTTTATCGAGAAATGAAAATGTCCCTTATTTGCAGCTGCATTTCCCGGGATAGGATCAAAACCATAACCCCAATCAAGTCCTAACATTCCAAACATTGGAAGGAATACCCTGACTCCAATTCCCGCTGAACGTTTTACGTCAAAAGGATTAAATTTACTAAAAGTTTCCCATGAATTTCCAGCTTCAAGAAAGCCCATAGCATAAATTGTTGAGCTGGGATTCAGTGAAAGGGGGTAGCGGATTTCAAGCGTGCCTTTTTCATAGATACTTGCACCAACCTGTTTCCCAAATTGATCACGAGGTGTGACGGACTCATTTTCGTAACCCCTGAAACCAATTATTTCCCGACCATCATAATTGGCATATTGTGTCATTCCATCTCCTCCCATGTAATATCTTTCGAAAGGAGTATTACCAAGTTTTTGGTTGTAATTACCCAAAAATGCATTACGGGTCCTTAAAGACATAACAAGTTTTGGTATAATTTCTTTATAAAATGATGCGCTGAATTTCCATTTGTGATATTCTATCCATTTGTATTTTTGTAGATCCCACAGGTTTTTTTCTGGAGTCAACATCTTTGATTCGTCTTTAGAATAGTCTAAATTACTGAACAATGAATAGGGTGCGGTAAGCTTAACATCAAGAGATATATCAGAACCACTACGCGGATACATTGGAAAATCAGTAGATGACCGTCCGAAATTAATTTCATAATCAAAGTTATTATACTTACCATATCCATTACCTACAGGAATTAAGTTAGCATAATTATTTAAAGCATAGAATTGTAAATTAAGAGATTGTGAAAGTTGGAAAAAGTCATCGGGCCATTGCAAGCGTTTCCCTAATCCAACCATTAACGCCTGGTTTTTGAAACTTTGAAAAGTAGGATCTGATGATGCTACTCCATTCGTAAAAGCTGAGTGTGTATAGGAAAGGCTGAATGCATTTGGCCTTTTGCCTCCTAACCATGGTTCCATGAATGAAGCGCTGTAACTGATATATCCGGCACCATAAGATTGTAAACGAAGACTAACTTTCTGACCGTCACCTGTTGGTACTGGACGGTAAGATTTAAGATCAAACAGGTTACGGGAAGCGAAGTTATTAAACGTAAGACCTAGTGTACCAATTAAACGACCATAACCCCATCCTCCTGAAAGTTCAATCTGATCTGATGATGTTTCTTCAACTTTCCAGTTAATGTCAACCGTTCCGGTTTCTTCATTAGGATTCATGTCAGGATTAATTTTTTCCTGGTTAAAGTATTTAAGCTGACCAATTTCGCGCATTGTACGCACAAGATCTTTACGGCTATAGAGCTGACCCGGACGGGTTCTCATTTCACGAAGAACTACATGATCGTTTGTACGGGTATTTCCACTGATTGTAACCTTATTTATAACAGCAATTTTGCCTTCACGAACACGCATTTCAATATCAATTGAGTCACCATAGATGCGTGTTTCAATTGGTATGATTCGTGAAAAAAGATAGCCATTGTCTTGATAAAGTGCACTTACGTCAGTACCATTTGGATTATAAGTGATGTTTTTCTCTAGGTCCTTAATATCATAGACATCCCCTTTTTTAATACCAAGCTCCTGAGTAAGAAATCCTGAAGGATAGATCGTATTTCCAACCCAGGTAATATTCCCAAAATAATATTTTGGACCCTCTTCTACTTTAATTGTAAGGTCAATTGTATTGTCTTTATTCCTTGTAATAGTGTCTTTTATCAGTTTTGCATCACGATAACCTAATTCATTGTATTTATCAATAATCTTATTTTTGTCGTCAACAAACTTTTCAGGAATATATTTAGATGCTTTTAAAAAAGTCATTCTAAAGTTGTTATCAGAAGCTTCTTTTATGGATTCTGATAACCTAAACTTCCCTTTAGCGATATTGGCGATCGAACCTCTCATCACATCATCTAAAAATGCAAATGGTTTGAGTTTGCCTTGTTCTTTAGTATCCTTGAGAGCTCCTTTTAACTTAGCCGTTGCAACATCTTTATTCCCTTCGATATGAATTTCGTGGATTTTAACTTTACTGTTCTTTTGAATATTAAAAATAAGAATGTTGTAATTCTCCTTATCCTTATTCTTATCGGGCGTTTGGACGATGTTAACATATACATTCAGAAAACCCTTATCATTATAATGTTTAAGAATCGTATTACGACCTCTCATTAAAAGGTTTTCAGTAATTACATCTCCCGGAATGAGTTTGATTTTATCCTTCATTTCGTCAGCCTCTGATTTACGGATGCCGTTAAATATAAAACTAGAAAGACGAGGACGTTCAACCACTTCGATGTCTAAAAATATTTTATCCGCGGTAATACTGGTATATGAAATTTTTACATTTTCAAAATAGTTTTGGTCCCATAATTTCTGAATTGCATGACGTATGGGTTCGCCTGGAATTTCTATTTTGTCTCCCACCGTAAGACCGCTAACATTGATAAGTATTGACTCATCCAGATGTTTAATCCCCGATACTGTGATTCCACCAATTTCGTAAATCTTAGGAGTTGAAAGATCGAGTGTGGAATCTTTTACCTGGGCATTAATGCCATAACAGAGTAAAACTAATGCGAGTGTGGCAAGTAATTTCTTCAAAATCATTATTTAATGCAGGGATTAATTTGTTCACTAATCTTTCCAAAGCGACGTTCGCGATGCTGAAAATCATAAATAGCTTCATATAAATGTTCGCGCCTGAAATCTGGCCATAGAACAGGTGTAAAATAAAGCTCGGCGTAGGCTATCTGCCAAAGAAGGAAGTTACTGATACGGTTTTCTCCACTTGTTCGAATAAGAAGTTCCGGATCAGGGATGTTTTTAGTTGTTAACATAGTTGAAAAAAGCTCCTGGCTGATATCCTCAGGATTTAATTGTCCTGCTTTTACCATTTCTGCAATCTTACGTGTAGCTTCGATAATTTCCCAACGAGAGCTATAACTCAATGCCAGGAACATTTCCATTTTATTATTGCCACTTGTAATATCCATCGTTTCCTGAAGTTGTTCACGGCATTGAGGATCAAGCTGAGTAAGGTCTCCAATTGCACCTAGGCGAATATTATTATCCATCAGTGTTTTGGTTTCCTTATTCAGGGTCTTTACCAGTAAATTCATCAGTGCGTCGACTTCCATTTTTGGACGACTCCAGTTTTCAGTAGAAAATGCGTATAATGTTAAATATTTAATTCCAATTTCTGCACATGCCTCAGCGGTTTCACGCACTGCGATTACACCACTCTCGTGCCCGAATACTCTTAATTTCCCGCGTTGCTTCGCCCATCTCCCATTTCCGTCCATTATGACGGCAATATGAAGTGGTAATCTTTTCGGGTCAATTTTTTCTTTGAAACTCATTGTTGAAATTATGAGCTAAATAATGAATAAATGCTTGATTTATAAAATTTTATTTGTTAATGTTTGTTAACGCTTCCAAAGTTCTTCACAGCGTTCAGACTGGAAAAAATTAAGCCTGATTGATATACATAGACCTGCAAATGCATACCAGTCTGTTGCATCTGATACTCTGATTCCCGGTTCATAAACATTATCAATCATGTCGGTATTTGCGCCTGTAGTCTTGCGTAATCCCCATTCTAAGCCTATACTTACATTTTCAATCGGGTTATATTTTATTCCTATCCCAAAAGGAAAGTTTGTAATACTGTGTGATGGTTCATCCACTTTTGCTCCACTGAATTCTTTTACTCTGTACCATGACTTACCTAATCCTCCAAAAATATAAGGACTCAAACGATTATCCTCTCCATCAATTCCAAATTCATAAAAATTAACCTCAAACTGGGCTGATAATTCGTTTAGTTTGGTTTTAAAGGACAAGCCTCTGTTTTGAAAATCGTTTCCTTTCAAATTTGTTGTGGTAAATCCCGCTCTTATAGCAAGCCTGTTTGTGAAATTATGTCTGTAAAATGCTCCAATGGCAGGTGATATGTCTTTAAATGGTGTGCCTGGATTTAAATCACCTGTGTAATATGAGCTTCCGGCAAATATACCTACATCATTTTTCTGTGCATACAATGCAATAGAAGAAAGCATAATCAGGATTACAGTAGTCAGTTTTTTCATAACTTATTCAGCTTGTAAAATTAACTAAAAAATGGTTAGGCTCGCCGGTTACTATAAGGCATATAAACTTAGTTACGAATATCTCTTCCCCAAAGCAATTTTTTACGAATTGTTGAAAAGAAATTGTCATCATATTCCTGTAAAAGACTGATATTAAATTCCTCTTTTCTAACAACGAGTTCTTCTGTCGAATCAAATAAGGTAGATCTGCTGTCGAGTCCAACAAAAAATTGTTTATCCCTTGCTTCAACCTTTATGCGAATAACACTCGTATCGGGGATAACGATGGGTCTTACCGTTAAATTGTGTGATGCGATTGGTGTAATTACAAAACTTTGCAAATCGGGACCTATGATCGGACCATTACATGATAATGAATACCCTGTTGATCCGGTAGGAGTGGATATTATCAAACCATCTGCCCAGTAAGCATTTAAAAACTGGTCATTTACCCAAACATGAAGGGTAATCATTGATGAATTATCTTTTTTATGTATAGAAAGTTCATTTAAGGCAAAGTTTAACTCTCCAAATCTATTTTCAGCATTTTCTAATCTTAACAAAGTACGCTTATCAATTCTATAATGTCCGCTCTTTAGTGATTCCATTACGTGGTTGATATTTTCTTTTGGGATGCTTGCAAGAAAACCCATTCTGCCCAGGTTAATGCCAATTATTGGAATGCCTGAATCACGTACAAGTGTTATCGTGTCGAGTAATGTTCCATCTCCTCCCAGAGAGAATAGAAAATCGGCTTTTCCCAAAAGGTCAGTATGACTTGAAAAAAACTTAATTTCTGATTCAGCATCTATTTTACCATGCAATATCTCTTTAAATGAACTATGAATAAGAATCTCCCCGTGTTGTTGATTAACCAGATCAATCAATTGTCTGAGGTAGGGGAGATGTTCTTCACTAAACGTTTTACCAAATATTGCAATTTTTAATCTTTTCATGCTTTCAAAATTTATAGCGATGAATCAAAATGAATAAAAAATCCACCCTGTCCAAAATGATTTACCGAATATTCAATACGTAGCACTTTATCATAATAAGTTACAAGATCTAAACCAATACCGATCCCTCTAAGTAGTTTTTTGTTAAGCGTTTGTTCAGTATTTATTGTTATTGACGATTGGGCATTAATTTGTTGTGGAGAGAAAACCTCTCCCATATCTGCAAAGATATTGAAATAGACTGCATAATGAAACTTGTCAAACTTTTCAGTTCCTGTTATCTTTAAATACTTGATTTGTGGTTTTAAAAAATTGTATTTGATATTGCTTCTGACTAAAAAGTAATTACCACCATCAATAACATAATATTCATATCCTCTCACGTAGTCTCTGCGATAGCCTAGTCCCTGGTTTAAAAAGTAAGGCTCGTTTACATTTTCTGAAATCTTGAAAGTCGTTCCGGCAGACCATGACCAGCGTTGATTGAAACGGTTGTATCTATTCATGTTGGCATATAAATAGGTGCTACTGTATTTTTTATTATCGGAGTAAATCCCTTGCTGTGTTGTTATTTCAGCATCGTTATAATACCCCTTTAAAGGGTAAGGTTTACTATCACGATGATCATTTCTAAAATATAAAGATCCCTTAATTGTTTTTAGTTGGTTTGCATCGACAGGAGCATATGATGTATTCAGTTCAGAAAGTATTGAATTGTAATTAAAACGATTATACCCGATTATTGCAGAGTAGATATTAAACATTGAGGGTCTGTGATTTAACCCGATAGAAATAAGATAGTTTTGCAACATGTATTTCTCGCCTCTGTAATATACAGGCTTATTATTTTCGGTCTTATAAGCTACTTCATGGTTTTGATTAATAGAAGCTGTGAAAGATAATCCTAATGTTTGTTTTGAGTTTATATAAGGGATATCATAAATAAGCCGATATCTTTCATCATATCCAAAACGAATGAGAAGGTTTAAAACTTCCATGCGCCCTCTCAGGTTACTCCATTTTATGAAACCACCATAGTTTACTCTTCGCCAGTCACGGTGATCTATCCAGGTATTAAAATTGCGATCTGCAATTTCAAAAATGGGAAATGGGAAAAGGTACCATCGTTCAGTCATCCTGAAATTTAAATTGATAACACCTTTTGAATCAGCGACTGTATCTATATTTACAAAATTGAATAATGAAGTATTTAGTAGATTCAGGCGACTCTGCTCTATCCTGATTTTGAAGATTGAGTCAGATAAAGTATCCCCTTCTTTAATGATTATTTCCCGATAAATGATTTTGGGTTGTGTAATCCGGTTTCCTTCCAGGCTGATTTTCCCAACAACTATCCGATTACTTATTACAGTACTATCAGTTTTGTTGAGTGTATTTTCCTGTGACAAGAGTAACAGGGGAAGAAGGCTGAATAAGATCAGTAGGATAGTTCTCACAAATGATAAGTAATCAGATTATATGTAAAAGCTTAATCAGCCGAATAAACTTATTCAGGAAGCTCATTCGGAATTTTTTGTTAATACTTAAATATTCAAGTAGTTCATCAATGAATTATATCGATCAAGCAAACCATCATAATACTCAGCTTCGGCAAATGATTCCTTGATCGTGTATTCATAACGCGTAAATGTCTTTAATATTGGCTGAATATCCATCCTATTTATCTTGATAGTAAGTTCAATCTTTGTAGAATCAGCAATAGAAGTTATGTACAGACTGAGGATCTTAGCATCATTTGTCTCGATTATCTGGGCAATTTCACTTAACGCGTAATCATTTTGGTTTAACTCTAAAACAATAATTCCTCCCGGATTACTTACTGCAGTCATGTCAGAGAGATAACCGACCAGATCATTAATGGTAATTACACCAAGATACTGATTATTTTCATTCAAGACTGGTAGTAAAGAAAGGTGTTGTGAAGAAAAGATCTTGATTACATCGTAAATATGTTGACTTGCATATACAAATTGTTTTGATAATGACAGAACATGATTTCCGACTGGTTCTTCAAAATCGCTCAGGGTATAAATATCTTCCTCTGAAATAAGTCCCAGAAAATCTATGTTATTTACAATAGGTAAGTGAAAAACTCTGTATTCTTCCATCCAGCTCAAAGCCTGAAGAGCTGTATCAGAAGTATGCAACGGTGCTATTTCGTTGCTTATTAGATTTTTTGCGATCATAATATGTTGATTAATCTAAATATAGAACAAATATTGTGCCGGATGGTTTTCTCCAAAACAATCGCCTTCGATACAAATATACATGATTCATTCTTGTTTTTTGCTCCAACCTATGACTTTTGCTATATTCGGAGTAGTTTTGTAAAATAATATATTTCACCAATGATCAATCTTAGTGTAAATATCAACAAGATAGCAACACTCCGTAATTCACGAGGTGGCAACATTCCTGATGTAGTCAAAGTGGCTCTCGATTGTGAACGATTTGGAGCAGAAGGTATTACAGTTCATCCCCGACCCGATCAACGACATATCCGCTATAAGGATGTCTTTGATCTAAAGCCAGTTCTTACAACAGAATTCAATATTGAAGGGAATCCTATTCCACAATTTATTGATCTTGTATTAAAGGCAAAACCTGCCCAGGTCACATTGGTTCCGGATTCTCATGATGCGCTTACTTCAAATGCGGGTTGGAATACTATAAAGTTTGAAGGTTTTTTGCGAGAAGTTATTGAAGAATTTAAAAAGAATGGTATCCGGACATCAATATTTGTTGATCCTGATCCTGATATGGTGCGTAATGCAGCTAAGATCGGTGCTAATCGCATCGAACTCTATACAGAAGGATATGCAAGTCAGTTTAGTAAAGATCCTGAACGAGCCATTGCCCCTTATATAGCTGTAGCAAAAATTGGTGTCGAAAGAGGTCTTGGAATTAACGCAGGACATGATTTGAATCTGGATAATCTACGCTATTTTGCAGATCGTATACCCGGACTCTTAGAAGTTTCAATTGGGCATGCACTTATCACTGATGCGCTCTATTATGGATTAGCAGCTACCATCCGGATGTATTTAAATCAAATTAAATAGCGGAAGGTAAAATAATGAAGCTTTTCTACCGACAATTTGGTAATGGGAAACCATTGATTATCATGCATGGGTTATTTGGGATGTCTGATAACTGGGTTTCAATTGGTAAGTTGCTTGCTCTTCAATATTGCGTAATTATACCCGATTTAAGAAATCACGGACAGTCTCCACATAGCAACATCTTTAATTATGATGCCATGACAAATGATTTATCTGAGTTGTTGGATGATCTCGATTTGAAGTCGGCAATAATCATGGGACATTCTATGGGAGGAAAAGTTGCCATGCAATTTGCCATGCAATATCCCGAAAAGACCGACAAACTAATCGTTGTCGACATGAGTATGCGTCAATATGATGAACGACAAATGCATATTGAAATCATAAAAGCGATGATGTCTATTGATTTTGAGCATATTGATTCAAGAAGTGCTGTAAGTGAGTTGTTGAAAATCTCAATTACTGATGAAAAAGTGCGTTTATTTATCATGAAAAATCTATACAGGAAAACGCGCGCTCAATTAGCCTGGCGACCTGACCTGAAAGATATCTATCAAAATATAGATTCTATTTTTGAAGGTATTTCAAGTAACGATACTTATCGTGGAGCTTCATTATTTATTCACGGAGCAGAATCGGATTATGTTCGAAAATCAGATATCCCTGTTATCCTTCATCACTTTCCACAAGCTGTTTTTAATATTGTTTCACATTCCGGTCATTGGGTTCATGCAGATAATCCTGAAGAATTTTTAGTTCAGATAGCTGCTTTTCTTGGCATTAACCTAATTTGATATTGGAAGGTTAAACCGTTTAGTTATTCTAAAGACAATTAAATAAAAAAAGCCCCCTTCCGTTTTTAACGAAAGGGGGCCAATCAACTTAAACAAGCAAAACTAGTATTTCTCGACATTTAGGCTCGAAACTGCAGCATCGACATCGATATAAGATTTGAATTTAGCGGTATTAAAGTTGTTAGTACGATAAAGATGGCGTTCAATTCTATTGAACCCAGAAAGTTCACGACTGGATAAAATAGTATTGGTCTTTACTTCGCAAGCTCTCGATTTAGGTACTAACAAGTGAATAGAAGAAGCTCCTGCACTAATCTTGATTCTTTGATCTTCATTCAATTCTCCAATTTTAAGATAAATGGAAGATGCACCACCATCAAGTTTTACTGAACGAACTTTATATTTGCTCAAGTCCATTTGCATATCAGCGGCTCCAACGTTAAAATTAATTTCCCATGTAGGATTAACGTTGAGTTTAATATGAGATTCTGCCCCTTGTCCGGCATTAATAGTACCATCTTTCAGTTTCAATCTGATTATTGCGCTGGTGCTGTCTTTTTCGACTGAAGTCTGATAATGGGTGTTGCCTCCGGATTTTTCAAATTTATAGAGATTGTCTGTCGAATCTCCCAATGTAAATTGCCCGGCAGCTGCATCTAAATAAAGCGTTCCTTCTTTTATTGATTTGTCAAAGGGCTCTGAATAGTTTTCATCAGCTTCAAATACTGAATCATTATCATATTTAATCTGCCAGTCATGATTTTGCCGATGCCACCTGAAACCAAATGTATTAATATCTGGTTGAGTTGAAACCACAATAATTCCAGCTGCTACAGCTACCAACGAAACAATTAATTTTATATAATCTTTCACAGGTAAAACTGAAATTCCCCACAAGATTAATAATACTGGCCACAGGGCCCAGAGCGAATGCCAACTAAACCAGATAAGATCAAGGTTTTTAAGCATAACTAAAATTCCAATTACGATCAGAACGATCCCCCAAAATATTTTTTTGTAACTCATTGCTTTTAGTTTTTTAAAGGTTGCAACTTAGATTACTTCTTATTCATGTTCAGGATAATCATTACACCCGCTGCAATCAGAATTACCGGCCATAACTCATGAAAACTAATATTGGGTACAAAGTTTGAGATTAGAAAGAGACAACCTATTACGATGCTCATTACGCCCCCCCAAAGTCCACTATTTCTTCTTCTGGGAGATGGGGGAGGAAATCCTCCCATTGGGTCAGACCCAGGTGTATTGGGATCGCCCGGTTTTTGTTCAAACGGATTTTCCATGTTTTCCATGTTTTCGAAAAAAGGGTTAAAGATTTTTTTTGATTCAGGAACAAATATCCAAAGCATGATGTAAATCAGAACTCCAGAACCGGCTCCAAGCGTGAGGGCAATAAATCCGATGCGAATTATTATGGGGTCTACATTAAAGTATTCTCCTAAACCACCGGCTACTCCTGCAAAAACCCTGTCACGCGTGCTGCGATACAATCTTGTTTCTTCCATTTTTGTGACTTTTGTTCTTTTGACGCAGTCTTCTATGAAAGGTTACACTGACTTTATGAGCGCTTCCGAATTATTCCTTTACTTTATTATCTTTAGCAGCTTTAGCAGCAAAAAGAATCCCTATTTCATATAATCCATAAAGGGGAAATGTAACCATTAATTGACTGACAACATCAGGGGGCGTAATGATAGCGGCTACAATAACGATGATTAGAAAAGCATACTTTCGTGTTCGACGCATAAATGCGGGTGAGAGAATGCCTATTTTACTTAAAAAGAAAAGAAAAACTGGTAACTCAAATACAATACCCATACCAAATGTAATAGTGGTGATAGTGCTTATATATGAATCAAGCTGAAACTGGTTGGCAACTGTTCCACTAACCTGATAAGTTCCTAAAAAGTTTATAGATAGGGGTACAATAATGAAATAACCAAAGAGGATACCAATAAGAAAGAGAAATGACATCATACCGACGGCACCCCTTGAATAGTGTTTTTCTTGTTCTTTAAGAGCCGGTTTAATAAAACTCCAAATCTGTAAGAGTACGTATGGGAAAGAAATAATGATACCTGCAAAAAAACTTACATACATGTCGGTCATAAATTGTCCTGACATTTGTAAGTTTATAACAGTGTAATCAAAAGTACCAAAACAGAGCGCTTTTGAATGGAGTAATTGACTTAGTTTGCAAAACCATTGATAAGTAATAAATTTACTACACTTTGGAGCCAGAATGACATAATCAAAAATAAATCTGCTATAAATAAAACAAATAGATGCAGCGCCTATTATCGCAAAGGCAGCCCTGAATAACCGAACCCTTAACTCATTCAGGTGATCCATTAGGGTCATATCTGCTTCCGTATCTTTTTTCTTAGCTGCCATTCGAGTGTAATTTGTTTTAGATGTCAAAATTAGCAAATAAGGAAGCTCATAAATCATTCTTATGTATATTGAATGATAAAAAAAAATAATGCAGGATAGCTTGCTGCTATTCCTGCATTATTTTATTGCATTATTATCCGTTTAAATAATAACAAATACTTTTAATCAGATGATTGTGAACTCTATATTAGGTGAAGATGATTTGCGTACCTTGCCCACCACAGAGTGCATAAAATTCTCCTATAGTGATAATGTCACTAACTTCTGAGCTTAAATCTTCTTTTTTTAGCTTAAACATATCAACTGCAAGCTTACAGGCAAAGATTTCTCCACCCCCGGCTGTTATCATTTCAAGAAATTCGGGCACAGTTGGGATAT
>Ga0209125_1002873_pt1 | contig 12562 bp, 14 predicted proteins | sample BarGraIncub1131A_FD_184503 | JGI IMG/M metagenome (GOLD analysis project Ga0209125, IMG submission 184503) | Arctic peat soil microbial communities from Barrow, Alaska - Barrow Graham LP Incubations 11-31A (SPAdes) (version 2) | ecosystem: Environmental > Terrestrial > Soil > Wetlands > Peat... | reverse complement strand
TGGGCTACAAAGGAAGATGCTGTTAGGTCATTTGTGGATGATTTAGGATTAATGGAGAGAATATAATACTAAAAATTGAAGTGTAATGAAGGCAGAATAGGGAATTAGATATAATTAGATTTTGAGAATAAAAGAGAATTCATGAAGCAGTAAGCTGCTTTTGAATTCTCTTTTTTATTATTTTCTGTTGATGCATCTTAAGTATAAAGTTTAATGAATTGGTGGATAATAATAATAAAAGATTTTAGGAGGTGCTAAATACAATAGGGTAATTTGGGGCTTTTCCCTTTGTTATTAAGCAGTGTTCCTATTATTTATCTTTATCAAAGATGGTATGAAAAAGAGTAAACTACAAATTCTCATATACATCTACTTTATTTTATTTTTATACAAGTAGGAGGTTTTTATTCATGAGTGATAAAAAAAAAATACCATTAGTTTCATCTGAAATATCGGGTTTATGGAATACTTATATGGCAAGTAGTGTAACAAAATGTTTGCTTATCTTTTTTGTAAATAGAGTTGATGATATTGAAACCCGTTCAATTTTACAACACACTTTAGATTTATCTTATCAGAACATTCAGGTATTAGAAAATATTTTTACTCAATCGTCAATTCCAATACCGGAGGGCTTTACTGATGAAGATGTCTATGTTGATGCACCACGTTTATTTTCAGACGAACTTTATCTATTCTATTTGTCAAACTTATCAAGAGCACAGATGTTGAACTATACTCAAATTTTAAGTAATTGCGCACGCACAGATATAAGAGAGCTTTTCACGAAACTTACTATTGAATCAACTGATCTTTATAATAAGGTTACAGACATAAGATTATCTAAGGGCCTTTTTACCAAGTTTCCTTGCCTAGAAGTACCAAAAAAAGTTGAATATATAAAAGATGAAAATTTCATGTCAGATTGGTTTGGAGAAAAGAGAGCATTGCTTGCAGGAGAAATAACTCATATTTCTATTATAATTTTAGCAAATATATTGGGAAGGGCAATAACAACAGGGTTTGGTCAGGTTTGTAAGACAAAGAAAATTTCTGACTATATGTTTAGGGGAAGAGATATTTCAACAAAAAAAATTGAGCTATTTACTTCGATTTTAACAAGTGAGAATATTCCTATTCCATCTACTTCATATTCATTTGTAACTGATTCTACGGTTGCACCTTTTTCAGAAAAACTAATGATGTTTTTAATAATTTCAGTAGGTATTATTTCAATAGAAAATGACGGTATGGCTTTGGCTGAATCTATAAGAAAGGACCTCCAAATTAAGTTTATGAGAATTACGCCTGAAGTGATGAAATTTATAAAAGACGGTGCAGATATTATGATTGATAAGAATTGGTTAGAACAGCCACCACAATCTGTCGAACATAAAAATTTAGTGGGAGACTAACCTGGTCAAGTAGAATTGTAACACTTGTGTAATTAATTATTTGAAATATCTTATTAACAAAAGAAGTTAATCCTCCCAGAGAACTATGAGGCCTTTTATGAATCGCACTTTAGTAAGCTAAAAATAATATACATAAAGAACACATGTTTAATGGCAACAGGTTCGATTTTGAGGTGCATGATGCTAAATAGCCTATCAAATATCATTGTATTTTATAGGCTATTCAGCATAAACATTGTCACTTAAATAAGATTAAAACAAACAATGTATAATCAGTAAATTCATGGTATTATTGATTAATAAAGTTAATTTAGAATTGCAAAAAATAGCAAACAATTATAACATAAAATTGATTATAGTGGGGTGGAAAAAATAATGAACATTAAAAAAATAAAAAACAGGGGAGTTTTATTTACATTTGACAGTCCTTCGGCATGTGACTTGAACCTTTATTTAATAAAGGGAGAGAAATATAATTATGTTATTGATACAGGTTTAGGTTCTTTGAGTGTTGCTCCAATTAAGGAGTATATAAAAAATGATACCAAACAAATCATTGTTATAAATACACACTATCATTGGGACCATACTTGGGGAAATGGTTCATTTGAAAACTGTATGATTATATCTCATAAACTTTGTAGGGAAATGTTGCAATTAGAATGGGAAGATATGATACAAAAGAACAATCACCGTTTTTACGGTGAGGTGAAAATGAATTTGCCAAATTTGGTTTTTGAGCAGGAACTTTATTTTCCAAAAGATAAAATTAGATTGTTTTATTCCCCTGGACATACAATAGATTCAATAAGTGTACTGGATGAAGAAGAAAAAGTTCTTATAGTTGCAGATAACATCGGGGAAAGCATGGAGGAGATTATCCCAAGTCTTGATTGCGAGAAGGTAGTTTACCTGAATACAATTAAAAAATATGAGCAAATGGATTTTGACACCTGTATATCAGGACATAATACAGTTCAAAACAAAGAAGTGATAGGCAAGATATTAAGTATGATGTAATTAATGAAATTTATATGCCAATAACTATATTATTTTCAATAAAAATATTAACAAACACAGTAATACCAATAAAAATAACGTGTTAATTAGCACGTTATTTTTATTGGTATTTCATTAAAAGAACCTCAAAACTGAGCCTGTTATTACCAAAATATGTTTTAACGGATAAATGTGATACTTGCGGTAATGAACTTAGGTGTAAGGAATCATATTTATTTGATGTCGAGAGTAATCTTATAGATTTATTTAAAATGAGAAATAATGAGTCTATATTACAACTAAGTGATGTTATACAAGGAATAGTTAATAAGAAGGATATATTAGGGGAAAATATTGATTCCAAAGAAATTATTATGGGGCTAAAGCAGAAAGAAGCTAAGATTTCAAAACTAATGAAATCAACTTTACCAAAGGTTTCGAGATGGAGTAATTTAACAACGATGTTATCTATACCAGTTGCTGTAGCAGGTGCTTATACAAAGCAACCCTTACTTATGGCCGCAGGGGGTTTAATGACTGTGTTATTTTTTGAATTTTATAGAATTTGATAAAAGGAAAGTTAATTAATCAATCAAAATAACGGAGGTTTTTGCTTTATTTCACAATTCACAGCTTACGGTACTTTGCAGCATAAAGAGTGCTTCTATAGTAGATTAATAAAGCAACCCACCTGGAAGTTTAAGATGACAAAGGTATTCTTATGAATAATATAGATACATATTTTGGAACTGAATTATGGCTTAAGTTTAAGACCATATTTCTCGACTTTAAAAATGTGGATCACCTAGAGGATGCTAAAGAGTTTTATTGTTTGAATGAGAAAGCTATTCATTACCATATGCTGTGGGCAGAATTTTGGGATTGCCTTGACTGTGCTATGCAGTATTATGAAAACTATGCATCATTTAAGCAAGAGGTCCAGGGAGACATATAATCTATTGGTGAGAAATGGTTTAAGACTATAGAAACTGAATCAAGAGATGTTATGGAAACTCATACCTTTACTAAAACAATGTTGTGTATAGATCCTGCATCAACTGCTAATGCAAAGTCTGATTACTCAGCTTATTTAGTAGGTAGTGAAGCAGACAATGATTTAAAATATGTAAGGAAATCGGAACTTGCTAAGATCAATGCGAGGACTAACTTTGATGATTATATAAAACATATGGCTGACTTATTAAAAGAGTTTGCTGATATAACTCATGTATACATTGAGAAAAATACTTTCAATGCTGCCGATGCAAATACATTAGAGAATTTAATTAAAGAAGATCCTGCTCTGATGAATCATGACATAACAATTATAAATTAACAGACTCGAAAAAATAAAGATGATAGGATAAGTACAATTATTCCTTATATGAATAAAGTTCAGATTATATTTGTAGGTCAGAAGTTCTCAGTACATTGTTTAATAGATCTAATCTCAGAAGCATTAACTAGCAGAGAAGATTATATAAATAAAAAAATAGAGTATGAAAATATATTGCAAAAGGTAAATGAAGAATTGGTTAAATGTTCTATTGAGTATAACAACATAGTAAGTAAAAAAGAAAGACTTGATAATTTGCATAAAATTTTAAATGAAAAGAAGGTTAATAATAAGATTATAAGTGAAGACATAATTAAAAATTTATTAAATAAAATTGTTGTTAAAAATAATAATGAGATTGATATATATTTAAATACAGACATTATATATACTGCAAACATCAATAAGGACATTTCGTCGTTAGTAGACGAGGGTTCTAGGAATTGAAACTACTAGTCGATCCTAACATAGGGGTGTGGATTGAGATGTTTTATCATTTTCGGCAGTACCATTTACATTCCTGGGATTTTCAAAACAATCGATGACAGGTTTTGGCCTATTTCATGAGTATTAAAAATGCTCGATTAATTACAGCTTCGGCAGATAGTTCGCTTTGAAGTTACTAAAGATACGAATTACTTTATTGTAGGGGCTGATACTAATAACCCATGTTGGGTATTTGCCGTTATGAAAGGGAAGTAGAAAAAAACATGTAAATTAGAAAAAAATTCAACTAACTTGGGAGAACATTCTAAAGTAAACAACAGTAATGAATTTACCTTTCAACGTAAAAATTTTGTTAACAATTAAGCTATAACAATAAAAAAGGAATTTTAGTAATAATATCGAATTAAATAAATAGTTGTTTATTTATATAACTATTTATTTAAGAATTTTGTTTCTATAAAATTATTATGTAGGAGGTGAAACAAAACCCTAATCGGGTTTTGTGATAATATGAAAATAGCAGAAGGGCTTAAAATGCTCCAAATTCATGTAGTATGTTTGGAACTCCTGGAGTTTTCCACCTAACGCTAATCTAGGATGAATCAGAAGTTGTACTTATTGTTAGCTGAACCACGCACACTCGTGACTTAAGTCGTGAGTTAGTGGTTCTTATGCGTTAGTAAAAACCCTTTTACCATTTAAAAATAGAATATAAGTTCGCATGTATTTTCATAATTATTGTACTTGTAGGGCATAATAATAGTATGAAAAAGGTGGTGTTTACCTTGTCAATGAGATTAAGTGTAGTGGATAAGAATAAGTTATTAGTGGATGAAGGTAAACAACTTTTAAACTATCGTTTAGTACTCAGAATTTATCCGAGTTAAGAATAGGAAACTCTTATAAATAAGACATTTGGGTGTTCGCGGTTTATATATAACAAATATCTATCTGATAGAAAAGATTGTTTCTAAAATACAAAAACAACACTAAGGGTGAATAATTACAAGGCGGAGATTATGAATCCCCTTAAGAAGGAGAAAGACTTTGAATTTCTTAAAGAAGTAGATAAGTTTGCGCTAGAAGCTGCCCTTGAAAATGTAGAGGATGCTTACTCTCGATTTTTTAAACATCAAACCAATTTTCCAAGGTTTAAATCTAAAAAATACGCTAAAAAATCTTATACTACTAAATTCACTAATGATAATATTAGGGTAGATTTAGATAAAGTAGTTATTAACCTTCCAAAATTAAAAGAAGTTTTGTTTGCTTTACCTAAAAAGAATAAGACAAACAATAAAGTTTTAAATATTGCTAAAGAAACTACTAAAATAACTAAGGCTATAATTTCTCAAAAGGGAATGCGCCATTATGTTTCATTAAGTATTGAAGAGGTTATTCCGCTTATTAAAAAGTTGGAACTAAAAAATATAGATAATTTAAAGATTTTAGGACTAGATTTGGGATTAAAAGATTTTATTATTACCTCAAATGAAAGAGATAGTTTTAAAACTTTGAAGCCTTCGACCGCACTCTCGTGGCTTCAGCCATGAGTTAGGTCGGCTTATATATGTTAATACTTATTTAGATCATATTCATTTATTAATAGAATGTACGTAAGCGACAGTATATTCCGGATATAATGAAAGCATTTAAAGGAGTATCAGCTAGAATATTGATAAAAGAATATGGAGTAATATGGAATAATAATAAAGAAGAATTTAATGGGAGGACATTTGTGGAATCCTTCGTATTTTGTTGCAACAGCAAGTGAAATACCGAAGAGCAAATTAAAATTTATATCAATAGTCAAAAGGAAAAATAGAGAGGTAGGTGAATTTATCTGTGGTAAAAGGATTTAAATATCGTATTTATCCATCAATAGAACAAGAAATACAATTGGCTAAGACATTTGGTTGTGTTAGGTTTATTTATAATCAAATATTAGCTAAAAAGATAGAATTATATCAAACTATTAAAAAGAGTTTATCAAAAACGGACTGTAACAATTACTGTAATAGGGAATTAAAAAAAGAATATCTTTGGCTTAAAGATGTAGATAAATTCGCTTTAACTAATTCTATTTATAATTTGGATAGTGCTTATCAGAAATTTTTTAAAGAACATACTGGTTTTCCTAAATTTAAATCAAAACATGATCATAATTATTCTTATACCACTAACCTTACAAATAATAATATCAAGGTTTTATTCCATAACAACTTAGTTCAATTACCTAAACTAGGTAAAGTAAAAGCTAAATTACACAGAGAATTTAAAGGAAAAATATTATTTGCTACTGTTAGTAAAGTACCTAGTGGTAAGTATTTTGTTAGTTTTAATGTAGAGACTGAAAATTTTAAGTTACCTATAATTAATGAAATGATAGGATTTGACCTAGGGCTCAAAGAATTTCTTATAGATACAAACAATAACCATATAGAAAGACCTAGATCATTATATAAATATGAGGATAAGTTAATAAAATTACAAAGACAATTATGTAAAATGCTTAGGCATAGTAATAATTATAAGAAACAAACTAAGAGAATAGCTAAAATTCATGAGAAAATATCTAATATTAGAAATGATTTTTCAAATAAGTTGTCATTGCAAATTATTAACGATAACCAAGTAATAATTTCAGAAGACCTACAAGTTCTAATATGATAAAAAATCATAATTTGGCAAAGAGTATTCAAGATGTATCATGGTCAGAATTTACAAGACAACTAGAATATAAAGCAAATTGGTATGGGAGAACATATCATAAAATTAGTCCATGGTTTGCTAGTTCTCAGATTTGCTCTGAGTGTGGAGCAGTAAATAAGAAGGTTAAGCTATTGTCTATAAGAAATTGGACATGTGAAGAATGTAAATGCTTTCATGATAGGGATGAAAATGCGTCAAAAAATATTCTGAAACAAGGAATAAAAGAGTTAGGACTCGAAGCAGCTATTTAATAAATTATAGAAATTTATATAGAGAAAATGTAGGGTAGGAACTTATCCGAAGTATAACGCCCATGGAGTTAGTAGATTACGAGGACAATGATGTGGGAAATTTTAAGAGTAATCTTAGAAGCACGTGATTTCAGTCATGTGAGATTCACATAAAGTATGGAATGTCACTAAGATAAAACTATTAGCATAAAATAAAGTTTGAGGGCATTTTAGTTAGATGCCTTATTTTTTATTATTGCTATAAATAAAAAAATGAATGTAACACAATTTAAGTTGATTTACACGATAAAAATATATTTCTAGAACAGGGGTGATTTACTTTGGGTTATTTAAAAGTATATGCTCATAAGTATGGCATGAGATTTTGCATAGCAGTATTTTTTGTAATATTTGAAGCATTTTGTGATTTGATGCAACCAACGATAATGTCTAAAATTGTGGATGTGGGTGTTGCAAATAAAAATTTGAATTATGTAATTCAAATGGGAGCCATTATGCTTATAATTGCAGGATTCGGAGCAATATCAGCATGTGCTCGGAATGTTATCTCCAGTAATGTTTCACAAAAGTTAGGTACAGATTTGAGATCCGATTTATTTAAAAAAATCCAAGGGTTTTCTTTTGAGAATGTTGATAAATTTGAAGGAGCGACTCTAGTTACAAGGCTCACAAATGATGTAACGCAGGTTCAAAATTTTGTTAATGGACTTATGAGGATATTTGTTAAAGCACCAATAGTAGGCATTGGAAGCATTATAATGGCTGCAAGACTAAACTTACATCTATCTATGATTTTGTTTGCTATTGTACCCGTTGTAACTATTCTTATATATTTTAATATGAAGCTTGGATTCCCATATTTTATTAAAGTACAGAAGTCACTTGATAGTGTAAATGGAGTTATGAGGGAGTATTTATCAGGAGTAAGAGTAGTTAAAGCCTTTAATCGATTCAAATATGAAACAGAAAGGTTTAAAAATAAGAATGAATTGCTTACGCATTGTTCTACTACAGCTATGAAAATAACATCTGTTTTCACTCCTATTATTGGTCTTATAGTAAATATTGGGATTATATTGGTGGTTTGGATAGGTGGGATATATGTAAACAGAGGTAGTATGCATGTGGGACAAATAATTGCATTTACAAATTATATGACGCAGATATTATTCTCGCTTATGATGGTAACTAATGTTTTTACAATGTTTGTACGTGCTAGAGCTTCTTCAGAGCGTATAAGTGAAGTATTTTCAGAAGAAAATAGTATGCTCGATGGAAAGGAAATTATAGATAATTCTAAATATAGAGGAAGAGTTGATTTTGAACACGTATTTTTTTCATATAATAAAGATAAGGAGCCTATATTAAAGGACATATCATTTACCTGTCTTCAAGGGGAAACTGTTGGAATAATAGGATCAACTGGTGCAGGCAAAAGTACTCTTGTGAATTTAATACCTAGGTTCTATGATGTAATAAGCGGAGAAATAAAAGTTAATGGTGTAAATATTAAAGAGTTAGATATAAAGTCATTAAGAGAGAAGATTGCGGTAGTACCACAAAAGGCCCTGTTGTTTTCTGGTACAATACTCGACAATATGAAATGGGGAAGTGAGAACGCAAGTTTCGACGAAATTAATGAAGCTCTAAAGGTGGCCAAGGCGAGTGACTTTATTGATAAACTTCCACAAGGTTATAATGAAAAAATTGGGCAAGGTGGTGTTAATTTTTCAGGAGGTCAAAAACAACGTATATCTATTGCAAGAGCATTAGTAAAAAAAGCTGAAATTCTAATACTTGATGATGCAACCAGTGCAGTTGATACAGATACAGAAGCGAGTATAAGAGAGAGTTTAAAAAAATATGCTAAGGATTTAACTTGCATTTTAATAGCACATAGAATAACTTCTGTAATGAGAGCTGACAAAATAATAGTAATAGACAATGGAGAAATAAAAGGTATTGGAAGCCACGCGCAGCTTTTAAAGAGTTGTGAAATATACAATGATATCTTCCTTTCTCAAATTGGAAAGGAGATGATGTAGATGTCTAATGATAAATATAAAGATGACAATAAAAGCGTAAATATGCCTTTTACTGGTGGTAGAGGCGGAATGAGAAATAGGGCACCTGTTGTAAAACCGAAAAATTTCAGAAAAACTTTAAGAAGACTATGGAGTTATTTTGGAACTGAAAGAAAAACATTAATAACAATATTTATATTTATAATAATAGATTCGGCTATTGTGCTTTTAGGGCCATATCTTATAGGGCAATCAGTTAATGCTATGTCAGCTAATAATGGAAAAGTAGATTTTAATCTATTGAGTATAATAGTAATTGTTTTATTAATATCCTATTTGGCGGATGCAGCTATAAATTTATTCCAAGGGTTTGCCATGGCAAGTTCCAGTCAAAGAATAGTTATGACCATGAGAAATAACTTGTTTTTAAAGCTCCAAAAACTCCCAATGGCCTTTTTTGATTCAAACAGTCATGGAGACATTATGAGTAGATTGTCAAATGATATTGACAATGTTAGTTCGACGATTTCTCAATCGGCTATACAACTTATGTCAGGAGTTATAACTATAGTAGGTTCATTTATAATGATGATAGTTCTAAGTCCTATATTAACTGTGGCAAGTTTAATTACTGTACCTTTAGTATTTTTGTTAACTCGATCCATTACAAAAAAGACTGGCAAGCTTTTTAAATCTCAACAAATGGAACTTGGGAAACTAAATGGACAAATTGAAGAAACAATATCTGGAATATATATAGTAAAAGCCTTTAATCATGAAGATAAAACAGTGAAAGAATTTGATGAAATAAATCAAAGATTGTGCAAGGTTGGATTAAAAGCTCAAATATATTCTGGATTTCTGATGCCAATTATGAATGTTATAAATAATATTGGATTTGCAGCAGTAGCTGGAGTAGGTGGAGTTCTAGCAGTAGAAGGGATGATTACAGTAGGTGTAATTGCCAGTTTTTTAAGTTATTCAAGGCAATTCGTAAGACCACTTAATAACTTGGCAAACATATTTAATACATTGCAATCTGCTGTAGCCGGAGCTGAAAGAGTATTTGAAATACTAGATGAGACAGAGGAAACAGAAGATGTAAAAGAGCCAAAAGAGATTAATGAATCTAAAGGACATGTTAAATTTGATAATGTGTATTTTGGGTATAGAAAAGATGTAAATATTCTTAAAAATATTAATTTTGAAGCCCGAATTGGTGAAAGTATAGCACTTGTAGGACCAACAGGGGCAGGGAAGACTACAATTGTAAACTTACTTACAAGATTTTATGATGTTACAGGTGGAAAAATATATATTGATGGGGTTGATATAAGGGAATATACAAGAGACAGCCTTAGAAGATGTTTTGGTATAGTCCTTCAAGATACCTATCTTTTTACAGAAACTATAAAAGAAAATATAAAATATGGCAATCTAGAGGCAACAGACCTAGAAGTACAAAATGCAGCTAAAATGGCAAATGCACATGAATTCATAAAAAGACTTCCCAGTGGTTATGAAACATTACTTTCTGAGAGTGGAAATAATCTCAGTCAAGGACAAAGACAACTTTTAGCTATTGCAAGAGCTATATTAACAAATCCATCAATACTTATATTGGATGAAGCTACAAGCAGTGTTGACACTAGAACTGAACTTAGAATACAGGAAGCTATGATTAAATTAATGAAGGGTAGAACTAGTTTTATAATAGCTCACAGGCTAAGTACTATACGAGATGCAGATAAAATAATGGTTATAGATGATGGACAAATTATAGAGATGGGGAACCACGCGGAGCTTATAAATAAAAAAGGTAAATACTATAATATGTATTTTAATCAATATAATAATAGTGACGAGGAATACAGTTAATTAGTGCAAACAAAAGTACAACCTTAGTAATCTTTGTAAATTAAGATTACTAAGGTTTTTTATTTTACAAAATAGCTTTTTTAATATTTACTTAGCTATATCTTTATAGTATGATGGATATATAAATAATTTATTGGAGGTCAAAAATATGAAAATGAAAAAGAGTAAATCAATGACAATAGACATGAATGCATTACAATTAAATTGCAGAAAATTTACAACCTCAGAAATTGGACGGGGAATAGGAATTAAACCCGCTAAAAAGGGAAGAAGAAGTTATAATAGAAGACAAAAACACCAAATTGATGAGGTTTACTATAAAACTACCTACTTAAATGTAGACTATTTGCAAGTATAGTTAAAAATGTTGAGCTTGGTAAACCTCTAGAAATAATTTAATAGAAAACATAAACTTAAAGCTATACTTCGGTATGGCTTTTTTATATTAGTTCTTCTTCTGAAAAAAATTGGATATATGGTGACATTTATATTTTAAAATGTATTTAGAAGAAAATTAGAAAAGCATAAGTATATTTTAAACTCATGCTTTTCTAATTTTGACTACTACATACTTATTCATTATTTGTGCATTTATTTCTTCGCAATCTTTTCCATCTTATCCATATTATTCATCATTTGCATATTATTCATTTGCATTGTTATACACATTTGCATCATGATGTGCATGTGCATCATTTGCATGTGCATGATTTGCATAGGCATGGTCATAGGCATAGGCGCAGTTTTATTAGGCATAGTCTTAGGCACAGACCCAATTTTATTAGGCATAGGTACAGACATAGGTACAGGCATCATTCTCCATGGCATCATGGGTGCCTCCATATTACACATTTGGTTCATATATTTCCTCCAAGAATTATTACACTATTATATATATTCAAATGGAGCTTAAATGTGATAGTTGTTACTCAGTTAAATATCATAGCCTTCACAACTTAAAAGAATTAAACATATTATAAAATATGTAATAAAAGTTAGGAGAGATGTATTTTGTATTATAATATGGATGGTTATTATTCTCAAATTTTCAGATCAGATTCTTTAAATGATAAGTTAGTTGAGGCTATGAGGGCTGAAAGACATGATAGAGTAAAATATCTTAGGATGATGGAAATGACTACTGACCCTGCGGTAATAAAACAAATAAAATTTGCTTATGATGATGAGGTTAAGCATTATGGAATGTTTCAACAAATATATTATCAACTTACAGGTGAAAAATTAGATATTCCTATACCAACTAATATTGAAAAATATAACACTCTTATGGAAGCAGTACAAAGCAGTATTGAAGGAGAAAGTGAAGCTGTAGACCTTTACAGAGAAATTTTTGCACTCATGACGAATAAGCAGATGCGAGATAAGGTCTTTGAAATCATTACTGATGAACAGGAACATTTTGGAAGATTTATTTATTTGTACTCAATGCTAAAATAATTTTATAATGTTAGGATTTTTAGATAATTACTTAAAACACCG
>Ga0209125_1002872_pt1 | contig 12563 bp, 15 predicted proteins | sample BarGraIncub1131A_FD_184503 | JGI IMG/M metagenome (GOLD analysis project Ga0209125, IMG submission 184503) | Arctic peat soil microbial communities from Barrow, Alaska - Barrow Graham LP Incubations 11-31A (SPAdes) (version 2) | ecosystem: Environmental > Terrestrial > Soil > Wetlands > Peat... | reverse complement strand
CCTTCGTCATCGCCGAGCAGGGAGCCAAGCGTGCCGATGACGAAGGTGGTCCAGGTCGCCCCGACCAGTTGCCGCAAAAATTCGGTTTCGACGACTCGGCGGTCTTCCGTCCGCAGCAACGTGCCGTCCTCGCTGCGGTATTCGAGTTGCGGGTTGCCGAACAAGACGTCGAGGAAACTGGGATGGGCAAACTCGCCAGCGGTCTTGACGAAGTTGCCCCATGGGTTGCGGCCGAGCGACAGATCTCCCTGCGCTGCCAAGCTTCCCAGCGCGACGGATACCAGCACCGCATAGGCCAGCACCAGGCCGAGAAAACCCAGTCGACCGCTGCGACGCCGGTTGCCGGACAGATTCAATGTCGCCAGGCCAATCATCACTTGGGTTGCAGCTTGCCGGTGGCCAGCCCGGCATCGCGGATAGGTTTGTAGAAACCATTGTCCCGGGCGATGAAGCTATCGTAGTGCGGGGGCAACAGGCTGGCCCGCGACTTCAAGGCCCCGCCAACACCTTCGAGTGCGGTACGCAGCTTCGCCACGAAGACGGCATCCTTGTAGAGCTTGGCGCTGACCGCGAAGGCATCATTGGGCAACGGCGCCGACTGCCAGAAAATCACCGAGCGTTCTGGCTTGATCAGACCCTGCTCGATCATGGCATTGCGGTTGCGATTGTAGTCGGCGCCTGCGTCGAGCACGCCTTGCGTGACCTGTGTCTCGATGGCCTGGTGTTTGGTGTTCAGCGCCTTGGCGAAATAGGTATCGGGGTTGATGCCTTGCGTCATGAAGTAATGCAAGGGGATCAGGTAGCCCGAGGTCGAACCCTTGTCGCCAAAGGCGAAGGTGCGGCCCTTGAGGTCGGCCGGCGCCTTGATGCCGGAGTCCGGGTTCGTCACCATGATCGCGTGATACTCCGGCTTGCCGTCATAGAGAATGGTCGACACGACTTGCGCACCGGCTTCGTGGTTCGCCAGCACATAACCCCAGGGCCCCATCAGCGCCAGGTCGGTTTCACCATTGGCCAGCGATTTGGCCAGTCCCTCCCAGGTATCAACAGTACGCAATTCCACCTTGCGCCCGAGCTGCTTCTCGAGATATTCGGCCAGCGGACGATAGGTGGCGTCGTTTTTGTCCTTGTCGGGCTGGAATAAACCGACACCGAACTTGAGCGGCGGCTCGACGGCATGAGCAAGCGAGCCGACAAGCGCCAGCAACGAAGCGAACAGAATATTGAGAAAGGACTTTATACGATCTCCGAGGTTTCGTCGTGGGTTGGCGCCAGGGCGCCGCCGCAACTGCTGCCCTGGCCGGCGGTACAGCCGTAACAATGGTCGGCGGTGCGGATCGGCAGGTCATCGAAGGACCGTGTCAGCAGTTCCGCCAAATGTACCGGCCCGGAGGTGTGCCCCAGCGGCAGGCCGAGCATCTGGTTGAAATCGCAGTCATGCACAAAGCCCTGCCAACTGACGGAGATCATCGTCCGGCACATTACGCCGGAAAGGTTTTCTTCCCGGTGCGCGCCCTTGAGCAGTCGCATGTAGTCATGGAACTTGTTGTGGGAGACAAGTTGGCTGCCGAAGCGTTGGATCGGCATGTTGGCCAGTACGAAGAGATGATTGAAAACGATGCCATAACGCGTGCCCAGCTGTTCCTTGTAGGCCGCCTCGAGTGCTCCCTGGTCGGGCGGCAGGCTGGGGCCCAGCGGATTGAATACCAGATTCAAGGTCAGCCCGCTGTCCGGGAGGCCATAGCCCAAGGCATTGAGCTTGCGCAGCCCGGTCAAGCTGGACTGGAAGACGCCATCGCCCCGTTGTCCATCGACGTTTTCTTCAAAATAGCAGGGCAAGGAGGCGACGATCTCGACTTCGTTTGCCGCGAGAAATCCAGCCAGATCCTCATGCACCGGTTCGTTGAGAATCGTCAGGTTGCAGCGGTCGATGACCTTCAATTTTTGCAACCGGGCCGCCACCACGAGGCGGCGGAAATGCGGATTCAATTCCGGCGCCCCACCGGTCAGGTCGAAAGTGGCAATGCCTTGCCGCCCGGCGAAGCGCAGCAGCAGCGCCATGGTGTCCCAGGACATTTCCTCTGTCCGTTTGGGGCTGGCCGCGACATGGCAGTGAAAACAGGACTGGTTGCAGCGGTAGCCAAGATTGGCCTGGAGGGTGTCCAATTTTCCGCGACGCAACATCGGAAAGTCTGTTTCCAGCAGCAGGGGAAAAGTGTCACGCATAAGGATGCTCCGAGTTTGCTTAGCCAATTAGTCGGAGCAGGATGGCGACTTCTTACAGATACACCAAATTTTCTTCACTGAGTAGAGCTTGCTTTGCCGATTTATGCTCGATCGGCTGCTTCGCCGCCAATATTGGCTAATCCAAAATGACCGCTTCAATTGTCTCTTTGAGCACTCTGGCCGAGGAGCCGGCCGCTGCGAAGTGATGCGGGCGGGCAGCTGGTTCTGTATCAGTTACCTGTCATTCGCGGTGCAGAATTTTTTAGTGTCGCTATGCCCGCTTCAGGCCGGCAGCGTGAGTTCGACGTGACGTATGTAAACCGTCAGTCGAGAAAGCGCCTTTCCTAGTGTAGTGCTTCGTTTTTCTTTGAACCAAGCAGTCGATTTGCACGGATGACTTTCTGCAGGATGTCACTAGCCTTAGCAGTCCAGACGAAAGGTTTCGGGTTTTGATTGTGCACGGAGATGTACTCCTCGATGGCGGTGATCGGTTCTGGAACGCTGCGAAAGACGCCGCGCTCCAGTCGGTCGGTGGATATGCTGCGGAAGAATCGTTCGACCATGTTGAGCCACGATGCCGAGGTGGGCGTGAAGTGCATGTTGATACGCGGGTGCTTGGCAAGCCATTCTTGAACGAGCGGATGCTTATGCGTAGCGTAGTTGTCGGCGATCAGCTGCAGCGTTTTGTCCTTGGGCGTCTCGCGGTCGATCTGTTTGAGGAACTTCAGCCACTCGACATGGGTGTGGCGCGGCAGGCACTGGCCGATCACCTGACCGTCCAATACATTGAGCGCGGCGAACAGCGTGGTTGTTCCGTTGCGTTTGTAGTCGTGCGTCATGGTCGCCTCGCGCCCTTCTTCAACGGCAATCCTGGCTGCGTACGATCCAGCGCCTGCACCTGGCTCTTCTCGTCACAGCAGAGCACCAGCGCATACTCGGGCGGCGACATATAGAGGCCGACGATGTCTTCGAGTTTCTCGACAAACCTTGGGTCGTGCGAGACCTTGAAGGTCTCGACCAAGTGCGGCTTGAGGCCATTGGCCTGCCAGACCTTGAGTACCGTCGTATCCGAAATACCGAGTTTGTCTGCCAACTTGCGCGTGCTCCAATGCGTGGCGCCTTCCGGTGTCGTTTGTGTCGTCACGCGCACAATCTCCGCTGCATCAATACGCGGCTTGCGGCCACTCCGCGGCAAGTCGGCAGAAATCGCCGCCACACCTCCTTGGGCAAAACGATTGCGCCACGCAATGACTTGACCCCGGCTGACTTCAAGCCGTCGCGCAATCTCGTGATTGCCAGCGCCATCGGCCGCCAGCAATACAATCCGCGCTCGTCTGACGCTACGTGCGTCAAGCGTCTGCGATCTCACTCGGCGCTCCAGTTCTGTTCGTTGCTCATCCGTCAAATTGATTGGCTGACCCTGATTCATCATTCGCCCCATAAAAAGGATACGAATATGACGAATGCAACTTCAGTTAGTTCAAATAATTCGCAAGCACTACACTAGCTATGACCGCTTTGTGGCAATCAGCCAGACTAGTCTCCCGCCAAGTGCAGACCGCCACCGAGGTTGCTCAGATGGCCGGGGGCTGTCGGTCCTTCACCGAAAGATGCCATTGGCTGGAACGTCAGCCTAAGCGGCTGTTCGATTCGAACGAGAGCAGACCTGATACTGTCGGGCTTCAGGAATCCTGGTGTTCACCGATCGACACCCCCGAGGCGGCCTTTGTTACGGCGCGGAGACCGCTTCCGCGGTGAAGTACTCTGCTCCGTGGGTTTTGCGCAACTCGAAACGTCGATGACACTAGTTTCTGGCTGCGGCCCGGACAGCGACCCACCCCGGATGCTTGCTGCCAAGGTACGAAGCCGCTGCGAAAGCATCACCTTCGACGCTGCCCAGGTGCTGCGGGCTAGTGGCAAGCCCCCGTCCAGTTTCCGCACCCATCAACTTAAGGCCACGTCTGCCCGCAAGCGCTCGACCAGCAAATCAACGAAACTGCGGACCTTTGCCGAGACTTGCCGGCCTTCACTGTGCAGGACATGGATCGGCAAGGGTGGCGGCTCGTAGTCGGCGAGAACGCGCTGCAGCCGCCCGGCTGCCAAGTGAGCGGCGATCTGGTAGGACATCAGGCGGGTGACGCCGAAACCGTGCAGCGCTCCCTGAATCGCCGCCTCGTTGTTATTCACGGTCAAGCGCGGACGGACCGTGACACCGAGGCTCGTCTTGCCATTGCCGAAACGCCACTCAATCGCCGGCGACACCGGGCTTGCAGACACAACGACATGCGCCACGAGATCGTGCGGCTCGTTCAATGGCTCATGCTCCTGTAGGTATCCCGGTGCGGCGCATACGACGCGCCGGACGTGGCCGACCGGGATGGCCCACATTGTCGAATCGGGTAGCTCGCCGATACGCACACCGACGTCGATGCCTTCCTCGAGCAGGTTGACGACCCGATCGACGAATAGCGCAGAAACCGAGACGTCCGGATTGCGACCCAGGTAGTCGACGATGCCGGGCATCACGAACATGCTGCCGAACAGCACCGGCGCCGTGACCGCCAGGTGGCCGCGTGGCGCGGCATGGACGCCGGCCGCTCCCTCGTCGGCTTCGTCCGCTTCGGCAAGGATACGGCGGGCGCTGTCGAGGTAGCGCAGCCCGGCGTCGGTGGCGCGGACAAAACGCGTTGTCCGCGTCAGCAGCCTGATGCCCAGACGCTGCTCGAGCATCGCGATTGCCCGCGTCACGGCCGGTGGCGACATGCCGAGACGTCGCGCCCCGCCGGCAAAACTCTCGGCTTCGGCAACCGCGACGAAAACGCTCATCAGGTGAAAACGGTCCATTCTGCTATTCCATCAAACGGAACAATAAATTGCACACGAAGGATATTCTTCTTTGATACGGAACTTGGCAAGATGTATCTCATTCGCCGCGCATCCAGCCACGCGAACGAAGAGATACCCCTCAAGGAGAAGCGCCATGACCCGAATCGCCATTCCCGCCGCCGATCAAACCCCATCCGCCTCGCTGCCGCTGTTGGATGCCGTGCACAAGCAACTGGGCGTCGTCCCTAACCTGATGAAAGTCGTCGGCAATAGCCCGGCAGCGCTCGAAGGCTATCTGAACCTGAACGGCGCCCTTGCCAAAGGCACGATCGGCGCCAAGACCGGCGAGCGCATCGCGCTGGCCGTCGCCGAACTCAACGGTTGTAGCTACTGCCTCTCGGCGCACAGTTACCTGGCCTGCAATCTGGCCAAACTCGACGCCACCGAGATTGATGCTAACCGCCATGGCAGCTCGGGCGACCCGAAGGCTGCGGCCGCCGTCCGCTTCGCAACGCAGATTGCCAGCGCGCGTGGTCATGTCTCCGACGCCGACGTCGCGGCGGTCAAGGCGGCCGGCTTCACAAACGCGGAAGTGATCGAGATCGTGCTGCACGTCGCGCTCAACACGCTGACGAACTATGTGAACGAGGTAGCAAAGACCGAGATCGACTTCCCCGTCGTCAGGCCGCTTGGCTGATTTCAATTACCAGAATGGAGGGATGCGCCATGACTGCAACACGCAAGGACGAACGCCAATTCGCCAGCGACGTCGCCTTTACGTCCAGCGTCAAGGCCATCCAGTCCCGGAAGGGCTCGCGTAGCGCCTATGCTCGCATGGAAAACGGAGGCGGCTGGGCGACGACGATTACGTCCGATCTCGCCGCGTTCATCGCGGCGCAGACGAGTGTCTTCTTGGCCACCGCCAATGGCGCGGGACAACCCTACATCCAGCATCGTGGCGGCCCGCCGGGCTTTCTTCATGTGTTTGACGAAAAGACCATCGCCTTCGCGGATTTTCGCGGCAACCGGCAGTTCATCACGGCCGGCAACCTCGCCGAGAACCCGCAAGCGCACCTGTTTTTGATGGACTACGCGACCCGGCAACGGATCAAGCTGTGGGGCATGGCACGGGTCGTCGAAGACGATGCCCAATTGGTCACCCGACTTATGCCTCCGGGCTACAGGGCGAAGGGTGAGCAGGCCATCCTCTTTCATGTCGACACCTGGGACGCCAACTGCCCGCAGCACATTCCGCAGCGTTTCGACGCCGCCGAAGTGGCGCAAGCACTGGAAGAAGGCGACCGACGTATCGCCCTACTCGAAGTGGAGATCGCTCGTTTGAAACGCCTTCAACTCGCCGGCGGCGAAGGATCGCGCCGTGCCGCTTGAACCGGCGGTCGTGGCATGAGGAAAAGTTCTAGTAGGCGACCGTATGCTCGGCCGTCTTGGCGCTGCACTCGGCGCTACCGGACAGGGCCGGCGAGGTAGGTAGCAAGCCCAGCAGAGCAATCCAAAATAGATTCGGCAAAGTGTTTCGCATTTTGGTTACCTCCTTGGCAAAGGTCGATCGCACGACCCCATGGTCTGGGCAAGCTTCCTCCAATCCTTAGTCTGGCCAGCGAGCGATTCCTTACAGGCAGTTTGGTGAAACTTGGGCGAGCCACCTGCGGTCCATGCTGAAGCGTGTTGCCAATGCCGGTCGGCGCTCGGTCGGTGGCTTACTTCAGGAGACAAGCGCCGTGACGAATGACGGAATGAAGCCCAGTGCGATCGGCACAGGCCGGGCCGAAAAAAGCCACGACTTGCCCGGGCAGGTGGTCCTGGTCCTGCAGGGGGGTGGCGCCTTGGGCGCCTTTCAGGTGGGCGTCTACGAAGCGCTGCACGATGCCGGCATCGAACCCGACTGGGTGGTCGGAACTTCCATCGGCGCCATCAACGGCGCGATCATCGCCGGCAACGAGCCGCGCCAACGCATGCGGCGCCTGCGCGAATTCTGGGAGCTGGTGGCAAGTGGTGCGGATCGCTATTCGCCCCTGAGCGCTTTCGCTCCGGGCCAACTCTTTGCCAACCTCAGCACCATGGCACGTGGCATTCCAGGCTTCTTCACGCCGAACCCGCGTTGTTGGTTTGGTACCGCTGCACCTCTCGGGGTGACGGCAGCCAGCTTCTACACGACGACGCCGCTTCGCGAGACCTTGCAGGGCCTGGTCGATTTTCGCCATATCGGCGCCGCAGGGACGCGCTTGACGCTAGGTGCGGTGAATGCCCGCTCCGGCCAGATGCGCTACTTTGACAGCAGGGAGGACACCCTGACGCTCGACCACATCGTGGCCTCCGGGGCCTTGCCGCCGGCCTTTCCCGCCATCCTCATCGACGGCGAGCCTTACTGGGATGGCGGCGTCTATTCGAACACGCCGATTGAAGTGGTGATGGACGACATCCGACGGCGTGACTCGTTAATTTTCGCCACACAGCTCTGGCAACAGAACGACAACGATCCCGATAGCATCGATCGGGTGATGAGCCGGCTCAAGGATATTCAGTATTCCAGCCGCCACAGCGGCCAGATTGCTCGCCAGCAGCAAATCCACCACCTGCGCCACGTCGTTCGCGAGCTGGGAAAGCTGTTGCCGGAAGCGGAAAAAGCCCGGCCCGAGGTCCAGGAACTGATCAGCTGGGGATGCGGCACGGTCATGCACATCCTTTCGCTGCGAGCGCCGCGGCTCGATGGCGAGGAGGGCAGCAAGGACATCGACTTCGCTCCGGATCGCGTTCGCGCGCGCTGGGATGCTGGCCGCCGACTGGCGCAGTCGCGAATTGAGGAAGCTCCCTGGAAGGCTGCTTTCGATCCGGTTTTGGGCGTGGTGCTGTACGAATAGGTCGAGCTGCTCAAGCGAATGGCCGTACCGAAATGCCGAAGGCATCAGGCGGCGATACTCGGCCGTGTTACAACCGTCGGTCATAAATCCAACCCGCGCGTCGGTGCCATTACGTCGCTTCTGACCTTGTTCCGGTTGCCTGAAACGCATCCAGCCGCTGAAACCCCCACCAACCAATGGACCCGTCAGTGGACGATCCGGTTTTGGAGGGCTGAGTGTTCACAGAAATCGGCTATTGATACAACGCTGGAAACTGTTTGCGCAACTGTTCCAGTTTGGGCAAGTCGTTATAGACAATATAAGGCTGGTCACGATGCAAGGCCAGATAGTTCTGATGATACTTCTCCGCAGGATAGAACGCCTTCAACGGCCACCTGCGTCACGACGGGCCTGGGAAAGGCGTGTGACTCGGCGATCTGCCGGATATAGCTTTGCGTCACCTTCTGTTGCTCGGCATCCGTGTAAAAAATTGCTGAGCGATACTGGCTACCAACATCCGGCCCCTGGCGGTTGAGTTGGGTCGGGTCGTGCGCCACACTGAAGAAGACTTGCAGCAGTTGTTGGTAACTCACCTGCGCCGGATTGAATTTGACGCGTACCGCTTCGGCATGGCCAGTATTGCCAGCGCTGATTTTCTCGTATTGCGCCGTCGTCGCGTTACCGCCCGCGTAGCCGGACTCGACCTCGGTAACACCCTTGACGTGTTTGAACACGGCATCCACACCCCAGAAGCAGCCCCCCGCAAAAACGGCGGTTTGCACGTCAGCCGTCGCGGTGGTCGGCGAGTCGAGCTTGGGGTTTGGAGGTGTTGAAGCGGCCCAGGCCGGAGAACGGGCGAGCGCACAGGCCATCAGCATCATGGCTGTAGCCGCCGTCAGCAGTGAGATTTTCGATTCCGCGGTTTCGACAGGCATAATGACTCTCTCCTTGCTAGGCTGTCGCTGCCGGCCCGTTTGACTAGTCATAATTCAGATGGGTTGCGGCAGCGGGGTTGAGTGGAGGCTTGTATCAGTTTGGTCTCCCGTCGCCGGGTGAGCCGTTTTTCCCAGGCAAGCCTCCCCGATGCACTTACTCCTTTTTCATTTCGTCCTTGCCCATCGCATCCTTGGACATGGTGTCCTTCTTCATTCCGTCCTTGGCCATGGAGTGTTTCTTCATCCCGTCCTTGGCCATGCAATCTTTGCCCATGGCATCCTTTACGCAGTCCTTGGACATGGCTTCCTTCTTCATGCCGTCCTTGGCCATGTCGTCCTTCTTCATTTCATCCGCAGCGAACGCTGATCCTCCTGCGAGCACGATGAAGAGGGACATCAGGCTTGAGGCAATGGTCATTTTGTTCATGGTCAACTCCTTTGGTGGCGATTGAATGGCAGGATTGCCAAGTATTCAGGGCAGACGAGCGTTTGTGCTCAACTGCCTCCGAACCAGTTGTACCCCTGGTCTTCCCAGTAGCCCCCGGGGTAAGTATTGGTGACGAAAATCGCCTGGATGTGCTTCGGGTTCTTGTAGCCGAGCTTGGTCGGCATGCGCAGCTTCATCGGGAAACCGTAGCGCGGCGGCAGTGGCCGACCGTCGTAGCTCAACGTGAGCAGGGTCTGCGCATGCAGCGCGGTCGGCATGTCGATACTGGTGTAGTAGTCGTCGGCACACTTGAAGCCGACGTACTTCGCGCTCAGGTCCGCGCCCACCCGGCGCAGGAAACTGGCGAAGGGCACGCCGCCCCATTTGCCGATGGCGCTCCAGCCTTCGACGCAGATGTGACGCGTTACCTGGTCGGTTTGCGGCATGGCGCGCAGTTCTTCCAGCGTCCACAGTTTCTGGTCGGCGACCAGGCCGGTTACTTCAAGCCGAAAACTGCCCTCGTCAACCTCACGAATCTCGTCTTCGCCATAGTAGGCGTTGAAAGGAAATGGCCGCGTGATCATCGAGTCGGGATATGTCGGCGCCAGACGATTCGGGTCAAACAGCCAACCCTGCGCCTTGTCGTTGAAGCGGGAAATACGAGACAGCGCCGTATCAATGCTCTCTTCATCGACCAACGCACATCCGCTGAGAAGAGAGAGGCCGCCGAGAGACAGGGAGCGTTGCAGAAAGGCGCGGCGGGCGGGGTGTTCGACGACCCGGCCGACTTCCTTGCGCGCATCGCGAAGTATCGCGTCACCGTTATCAACCAGCCAGCCTGCGTGCTTGGTGTTGTTCATGTCCTGCACTCCTTAACGGCCACGAATCATCGCGAGCAGCGTGCGTGGCACCAGCGCCACCATTACCAGGTGAATTGCGACGAACGCCGCGAGGCCAGACATGGCCAGGAAATGCACTCGCCGCGCCGCTTCGTAACCGCCCAGCAGTTCGCGCAGGAGCGGGAATTGCACCGACTTCCACAGCACCAGCCCCGACAACACGAGCACGAGCACATCAATGATTACGAAAAGATAGGCAGCGCGCTGCACGGTGTTGTAGTGGGTCAGATCCGCATGTGAAAGGCGACCTTTCAGGGCGTCGAGCAAGTCGGCAGCGAACGCACGCAGCGACAGGGGGAAGAATTTTCGCAACATCCGCCCGCTCGCCAGATTGAGCACGAGGTAGATCAGGCCGTTGCCGACCAGTAGCCACATCGCGGCGAAATGCCATTGGATCGCGCCGCCCAGCCAGCCACCAATAGTGAAGTTTTTTGGAATGACGAAATCAAAAAATGGGGCAGCATCGTAGATGCGCCAGCCGCTCATCGCCAGGATGGACACGGCAACGGCGTTGAGCCAGTGCGTCACCCGCAACCAGCGCGGGTGGATGGAGCCAACCTCCTCTTCCATGGTTATCCTTTCAGTTGGCGGTTATATTCCGTGCATTCTTCAGTCAGACTGATTTCAGTGCGTCATGCAAGGTAGTTCGTCTGGACACGGCGATCGGTTACACGATCCAGTAAAAATTTATTTTTTCATTCGGCTGTAACCAAAGGCCTCGATGCAACGAACAACCAGAGAAGAGGGGTGGCGTGCAAAGGAAGTTCACCTTCGTGAACTGCTGCTTGGCGGGCTCGCCGGGGACAATCCGGCCTACCAGGCCTTTCTCAGGGAGTTGAGCTCGCACTTGAGAGCCTTCTTGCGAAAACGCCTGGCACGCTTGCCGGACGAGGTGGAGGATCTTGTGCAGGAATCACTAATTGCCGTTCATAACCAGCGCCATACTTACGACCCAGGGCAACCGTTATCGGCGTGGGTGCAGGCCATCGCCAGATACAAACTGATCGACCTGCTGCGTCGGCGAGCGGGGCAGGATCTGCTCAATGAGCCTCTGGATGATGAAGCTGACTTCTTCTCAACATCCGATGCGGAGGCCGCCGAAGCGCGTCGCGACCTGAACAAGCTGCTCGATAAACTGCCGGACCAGCACCGTCTCCCGATAATCCACACCAAGCTGGACGGCTTGTCGGTGCAGGAAGCGGCCAAGCTTACGGGCATGTCGGAATCGGCTATCAAGGTTGGCGTGCATCGCGGACTGAAGGCACTGGCCGCAAAAATACGAGGAGGTACATGAAAACGGACGATCTCATCAGTCTGCTGGCGACCGGTGTGGGCGCTGTCGAACCCCATGCTGTGGAGCGCCGCTACGCGAAGGCTATTGGTGGTGGCACGATTGGCGCGCTGGCACTGATGCTTTCCATGCTGAATATCCGCCCGGATCTCGCCGAAGCGGTACGGTTGCCGATGTTCTGGCTCAAGATCGGATTTGTCGCCAGCCTGGTGGCGGCCAGCCTGTTCGCCGCCTTGCGCCTGTCGCGGCCCGGTGCGCGGCTTGACTGGATTCCGGGTGTCATTGCGGCACCGGTGCTGATAATGTGGGCCATCGCCATTTTCACCTTGATTCAGGCCGACCCAGCGCAGCGTTCAGGCCTGTTTCTCGGATCAACGTGGAGTGTCTGCCCTTTCCTGATCGCCCTGATTTCGGTGCCGGTGTTTGTCGCGGCCATGTGGGCGATGAAAGGCCTTGCTCCAACCCGACTGCGCTTTGCCGGGTTTGCTGCCGGATTGTTCTCAGGAGCAACCGCCGCGCTGGTTTACTGTTTGCACTGTCCTGAAATTGAAGCGCCATTTATCGGCTTCTGGTATCTGCTCGGGATGCTAATTCCGGCTGGAGTGGGCGCTGTGCTTGGCCGTGTTCTGCTCCGCTGGTAGTTCAGAAGAATTTCGTGTACTTGTCTTAGCCCACAGATCGTGGTCATTCGTCTTGCGTGGCTGGCAACAACCGGTGACCACGTTCGGTTGATAAAGTGCCGTTGCGCAACATCGCCGAAGCCATCCGCACCGTCCTGTTAGCCAGGGCGACCACAGCGCCGTTCGGGTGGCTATTCTCGTGCGTCCGACCGTCGAGATAACGTACCCTTTCGCGCAGAAGTGCTCTCCCGTGAAAATCTTCTGTCGCCTCCGAACTTCCGTGCAATTTGGATCGCGCTCTTCGCCGAACGAAACGATCACATCGAACACTTCTACCTCCCCAGCTATAGCCCTGAACTTAACTCAGAGCAGAGCGCCTCAACATGAACTACTCCAACCAAGTCGCTGAGCGATTGGATGGCGTTTCGCAGGGCACAAACCCTGCCGCCGTCAGTTCCTGACGTGATTGGGGCGCAGTCGG
>Ga0209125_1002868_pt1 | contig 12586 bp, 7 predicted proteins | sample BarGraIncub1131A_FD_184503 | JGI IMG/M metagenome (GOLD analysis project Ga0209125, IMG submission 184503) | Arctic peat soil microbial communities from Barrow, Alaska - Barrow Graham LP Incubations 11-31A (SPAdes) (version 2) | ecosystem: Environmental > Terrestrial > Soil > Wetlands > Peat... | reverse complement strand
CCGAGACCATTGCACCACGTGGCCAAAAATCACAAATTGTACTATCTGACGGTACAAAAGTATGGCTCAATTCGGACACAAAAATCAGGTACCCCGGCCAATTCGCTAAAAACCAGCGCGATGTTTACCTGAATGGGGAAGCATTTTTTGAAGTAACCAAAAATGAGCGCCAGCCTTTTCTGGTGCATACTTTTGGCCCTGACGTGAAGGTTACGGGCACAAAATTTAACATCAAAGCCTATTTAGATGAAAATCAGGTAGAAACATCACTCTTTGAGGGGAGAGTGGATTTGATCCTTAAAAACCCAAATTCGGATCAAACCTTTGACAAAGAGCTAAATCCGGGGCAGTCTTTTATTTACTCAGGAATTAGCCACCAGCTTACATCAGCCCGGTTTCCAAAAGATGAGATCGATGGATGGAGAAAAAATCAGCTGATTTTTAAGGATGACACCTTCATCAAACTGGTCAAAAAAATTGAACGCTGGTACAATGTGGAAGTTATTTACGACGCAACGAAATTTGACAACCGCCGTCTGACTGTCGAATTGTTTGAAGGAGAACGCCTCGAAAAATTGATGGATATACTCAGTCTGGCTTTGTCGGTGAACTATAGGTATGAAAAAGGAAAAATAATTTTAACACCCAAAACCTTAAGAAACAGCTAAGAAAAAACAAAGAGCGATAATTGGTCGAAGAATTACCGCTCTTTCAATGTCAAACAAATGTTTAACACTTAACACTTCAAATTTATGAAAAAAATCAGGACAAATCTGTCCGGGAACTTTTTTATTCCAGGACGTAAGTATCTGCGAATTATGAAACTAACTTTTATTTTTATGTTATGGGGGCTGATCTCTTATGCTTCGGCCACTTACTCTCAGAGTACCCGATTGACATTTGAATCAAACGAAGCCACCATCGAAAGTGTTTTCAAACAAATTGAATCACTCTCGGAGTTTAAATTTGCCTACAACAGCAGCAAACTGGATATTGAACAAAAAATATCCGTTAAAGCAGATCACGAGTCCATTGATGTTATTCTGGACAAGATACTTGGATCGACCGATTTCCAGTATAAAATTGTGGACAGATACATTATCATCACGGATGAAAATGGACAAAATCCCATTACAGTTGGACTGGAACAGGCTGCAAAAACAGTCAAAGGCAAAGTAACCGATCAATCAGGCACATCCCTCCCTGGCGTTTCAGTGGTTGTAAAAGGAACCACCACAGGTGTCATAACTGATACAAACGGAAATTATTCACTTTCCAATATCCCTGAAAATGCAACTTTGCAATTTTCGTTTGTGGGGATGAAGTCGCAGGAAGCATCTGTTGTAGGAAAAACAACTATTAATGTTAAACTTGTTGAAGAAACTATTGGTGTTGATGAGGTTGTTGTTATTGGATATGGGGTACAGAAAAAAGTAAGTTCAACAAGTCCCGTTTCACAATTAAAAGGTGACGAGATGGCTCGAAGGCCAATAACAAATGCACAGCAATCACTTCAAGGTTTGGCTCCCGGTGTGACAATTGTTGATAATGGAGGTGTTCCAGGAAGGTCGGCAGCAACATTAAGGGTAAGAGGGATTACAACTTTAAGCGGGAACAATGACCCACTTATTTTAGTTGATGGAATTGAACAACGATTAGATGACATTAACCCCAGCGATATTGAAAACATTTCAATTCTGAAAGATGCTGCCTCCACCGCGATTTATGGATCAAGAGCTGCCAATGGAGTTGTATTGGTGACTACAAAAAGGGGGTTAAAGGATCAGGTAACAATTAACTATTCTGGATATGTAGCAATGCAGAAAGCAAACAATACACCAGAACATATGGGCCTTGAAGATTATATGCGGTATCAAAACCTGGCATATACAAATGTTGGAATGCAACCGCTGTTCACCGAAGATCAGATTCAAACCTGGATCACCGCAACAGACAGGATTAAGTATCCGCTTCCCAATGTTTGGTTCGATGAAATGTACAGAAAAGCTCCGCAGTTTGATCAGAACTTATCGATAAGTGGTGGAAATGAAAAAGTTCAGGGAAGGGCTAGTGTAAGATGGGAGGAACAAAATGGCATTATATCTTCTGTTTCCAGTAAGGTTAATGAGGCAAGAGCAAACTTGGACTTTAACCCATATTCAAAACTTAAAATAAGTGTCGATTTGGATTATCGTCAAAATTATTCACGGAATGGAGGTACCATAAATGGTGGGGCTAGTGTATGGACATATATATATCATGGTTCTCAATGGGTAGTACCAAGGTATCCGGATGGTACTTATGGCGTAAGTAAGGCAAATAAAAGTCCTCTAGTGGTTAATGATCTAGCTGGTTATGATAAACTAAATAGAGGAATGCTTGTAGCAAACCTTAAATTAGATTTTGAGATTCTGCCTCATTTGAAATTTAACGGGCAATATTCTTTACGTGACGATAAGAATGTTCAGAAAATATTTAACAATACTATTCAAGTGTACGATTATACCGATAAGACAAAATTGTTATTAAATATCGATAAGAATACGTTGACTGAAAACCGTGAGGATATTAAAGAAACTACCCTTACTACCTTATTGAATTATGAACGGAACATTGAAATGAACCAGGTAAAATTTTTGGCTGGGTACTCTGAAATACACAATAAGTATAATTATTTAAGCGGATATCGGGAATACTTTTATAATAACGATATCCAGGCTATTTCAATGGGGTCTGACAATAATAAGAATATCACAGGTTATGACAGTGAATGGGGATTAAGGAGTTTTTTTGGAAGGATGAATTACATTTATGGCGATAAATATATTTTTGAAGCTAACGCCCGTTGGGACGGTTCCTCCAAGTTTACAGGTTCAAACGCATATGCCTTCTTTCCTTCCCTTTCAGGTGCATGGCGAATTTCACAAGAGGGATTCTGGAATAAAAACAGCAGTGTAATAAGCGAATTGAAGTTACGCGCTTCATGGGGAAAATCGGGCAACCAAGCCATCCCATTGTATGAGTTTTATCCTGCACTTGTCAGTTCGTCCTATACGTTTAGCGATAAACTTGCCCAAGGCTATGGACAGGAAAATATGTCAAATCCAGACTTAACCTGGGAAACAACCACACAAACCAATATTGGTTTTGATTCGCAATTCTTTAAACAGAAAGTTTCATTCAGCTTTGACTGGTACAGAAAAACTACGGATGGTATTTTGCTGACCTTACCAATACCTGGTGTAATTGGGTTAAATGCCCCGAAACAAAATGCCGGAGTGATAGAAAATAAAGGCGTTGAGCTCATGCTCGGATTCAAAGGGAAAAAGAAAGAGTGGTTCTGGGATATTTCGGGAAATATTGCTTACAACAAAAATAAAGTAGTCAGTCTGGCCGGCACTGGACCCTATATCACCACTAGTGCCGTTGACCCAATGACAATCAGAGCAGAAGGTTTGCCGATTGATGCACATTGGGGTTATTTAGTTGATGGGTTCTTCCAGAACGCAGAAGAAGTAGCTAGTTATCCTACTTTATTTGCTAATACCAAGCCAGGTGATACCAAATATGTTGATCGAAACAAGGATGGGAAAATAACACCTGACGATATGACGTATCTGGGCAATTCATTTCCTTCTTATACTTTCGGTCTGACATCAACTCTGAAGTATAAAGATTTTGATATTTTCTGGCAATGGCAAGGAGCGGCTGATGTTTCTACTAGGCTATCAGGGGCATTTTCAGAGATGGGAAACCAGGAAGGTTTTACGGATAAGATTTACACAAACAATGTGTGGACTCCAGAAAATCCAAATGCAAGGTTTCCACGCCCTACAAAATTCTCAGTTAATAATGTCCAGACTTCTGAAATATTGATTTACGACGCATCCTATTTGCGGCTAAAAACAATTCAAATTGGTTATAGTATTCCCAAAAACATTTTGGCAAAAACATTTGTGAAAAGTGCAAGGATCACCTTAAGTGCCAGCAATATATTGACATTCTCGAAACTTAAGGAATGGGGACTTGACCCGGAATTTCCTTCAGGACGGGCGGGTTATTATCCACAGACTTCCGTATACTCTTTAGGGTTTAATTTTCAATTTTAATTGACAGATTATGAAAAAGATATTATATTTCACAATACTGGTATTCATTGTTTCAATTTTTTCAGGTTGTACGGAAAATTTATTGGAAAGTGTGCCAACCGACCGTATCTCGACAGATATTTACTGGATAACAGAGAATGATGCAATTTATGCGGCAAATTCAGTTTACCGTTACCTTGATGACATAGCTGTTGTTGATAACGATGGTTTAACTGATATTTTACATGCGAACGTCCCATTTTACGACAATGGCACAATAGAACGTGGCGATTATAATTCAAATACGGTGAAAATTTACGACCGGTGGGTATTATATTACAAAGGAATTCGTGCTGCAAATTATTTTATTGAAAATGTGGATAAGATCACGACTACCAATACTGCCCTGATTAATAACTTAAAGAGCCAGGTGCGTTTTATTCGTGTCTATCAATACCTAAACCTGGTGATGTTTTATGGCGATGTACCATTGGTAATAAAAACAATTGCAACAATTTCAGGAGGGCAGAGTGTTACAAGGAATCCTATAGCCGAGATATGGGCATATATCAACACTGAGCTGGATGCTTGTGCTTCTGCACTACCATTGACACAGACCGAAAAAGGAAGGATTACTAAGGGAGCCGCACTTGCCTTAAAAGCAAGGGCATTACTTTATCAGAGCAAATGGTCGGAAGCGGCAGCAGCAGCCAAAAGTGTTATGGATTTTAATAAATATAGTTTATACCCTAAATATGAAGATCTGTTTAGCACTGTAGCCGAAAATTGTGGCGAAATTATACTTGACAAGCAGTTTATCAAAGATATATACAGCAACAACGCTTTTAAGTATTTGGGGCCATTCAGTCAGAAAAATGCCAATAGCACTTTTGTGCCTACAAAAAAGATGATTGATAGCTATACTATGGCAAATGGGAAAAGTATTACCGACCCGACCAGTGGTTTTGATAAAGACAACCCTTACGAAAACCGTGACCCCCGGTTGAAATTCTCTGTTTTTGTTAAAGGATCAAAACTGCCTGATGGCAAGATTTATGATCCTACACCTGGAAGTAAAACCCTTGATGAGGTTGGAAGTACTTATATTGCTACAGTTTTAGGATTTAATATTAAAAAGTATGTTAATGCTGATGATCTGGCCAACATTTCAAATTGCGGGATAAACATTATTTTAATCAGGTATGCCGAAATATTGCTGACTTATGCCGAAGGGAAGATTGAAAGCGACCAAATTGACCAAAGCGTTTATGATGCAATAAATTCAATAAGACAAGGACGTAATGATGTGAAACTTCCTGTAATTGCTTCAGGCTTGTCTAAAACCGAGTTAAGAGTTATTGTGAGAAATGAAAGGAAAGTAGAACTTGCGTTCGAAGGATTGCGTTTGTTTGATTTAAGAAGATGGAAAACAGCCGAGACTGAAATTCCGGGATTTGTTGAAGGGATGACCTACAAAAATACTTCAGGAGTATCAGTTACTATTAAGCTAGATGGATTTTTAAAGGTATTTGACCCAGCAAAGCATTACCTATGGCCAATTCCGAAGAAAGAAATTGACTTAAATTCAAATCTGAAGCAAAATACTGGATGGTAAACAATTAATCTGCTATAAGTCATGACACATAATACTAAAAGAAATTGAAGTCTTACGTGTTGTGGCTTTATTTCATTTGCTAAGAAATCAAAATAAGTAATTAAATGAAATCACTTATGGGCACTTAAAACCCACTGATTGTTAATTGTTTATAATTTAGTTCTTTGATATTCTTGTAATCGTATTTTGTAAGTATTTCTCTTACAGGCGTTTTGTCGAGTAGGGAGATGCTGAGAATCTGCAGAATTTCGTAGATAGAACGATCAACTTTCAATTTGTTACCAACAATGGCAACCAGACAGTAAGCAATGATCGCGCAATAAATTTGGACTTTAACAGCATTCATGGTTGTTCCCCAGAAGGATTTGATCCGCAAGTGCTGTTTCATCCATTTGAAGAACAGTTCTACTTCCCAGCGTTTCTTGTACAGCATGGCAATTTCTTCGGCTTTCAGATCCATACTATTGGTTATGAATATGAAGGTTCTGTCCCGATTCTGGTCGTAATATTTGATCCTGCGTAACTTTTCCGGATAATCTTTTCTGGAATAGTCTGTTTCCAGCCGACCAATTTGATCATAAAGGACTCCGGTTGTTTTGTCCACTACCCTAGAATACACCCGCTTAAAACGCATGTTGTCTTTAGCTCTTGTGACAAAAAACGATCCCTTTAAGTGCAATTTGTACAGTCGTTTGAAATCGATGTATGCTTTGTCAACAATGGAAAAGATCCCTGTTTCATAAGGAACAAGATCCAAAATATTGACATTGTGAACACTGGCAGTGGTGATGTGCAAAAGGCTTGGAATGGAGGTCTTCAAATCGTAAAGGGTATAAAGTTTAATTCCTCCTTTATGCTTTCTGAATTCAGCCCACCAGAAGACACTTAAACACAGGTCTATCGTTGTGGAATCCAAAGCATAAATATGGCCATTAACACCGATCTCGAAATCGTCTTTATAACTGCTTCTTCTGGCTTCTTCGATCAAGACGTAGGCAAACTCTTCAAAGATTTTATAACTACGTTTTTCGTTGGCCTTGCCAAGGTTTCTGAGGGTGATGTCGAACCCTGACCCAGATGATAATACTTGGATTGATGAGCTTCAAGGCTCAACATTAAATCACGCATACTGTCCCTGGAAGTGAGTTGTCCGAAAACCATGCATAGCATTTGGTTCCAGCAAATAAAATGCCTGACATACTTATTACTTTGATGGTTTTCAACTATTCGATCAAAGATCCTGCGAGGTAAAAAATCTGTAAGCTGTGCGAAGATGTATTTGCCTTGGTCCATGAGATTAGAGCTTTGGGTAAAGCTAAATTCCAATCTTCAATTCAAATCGTCACGCTATAAAAAACACTACAAATGCGATGAATAAAGAATTTCAAAGAACATTATTTAATTTTTAGTACCCATTAATGATGAAACTTAAATGATGAAAAGAATATTTTATCGCATATATTATTGCGTAACCTTCTTCATGTGCTTGCAAGGAACGGCAGTAGCTCAAAAAGGGAGCCGACCAAATATTGTATTAATTGTAGGAGATGATATTGGATTTTCAGATATTGGTTGTTATGGTTCAGAAATAGAAACGCCTAATCTTGACAAAATTGCCAATAATGGTGTCCGCTTTGGTCAATTCTATAACATGGCTAAATGCAACCCAACACGTTCATCTATTTTTACAGGATTATATTCTGGTGATGATCGTGCTATATCTTTTGCTCATTTATTGCGGGAGGCAGGATATTACAATATCCATAGTGGCAAAGAACATTTTGACAATTGGGTTCCCGAAAGATGTTTTGCAGTAAATAACTTTGATCATACTTTTACTTTTTTCGCATCTACTCAATATTTTATTCCTCCTGATAGCATTTTCAAGTATCCTTACTATTTGGATGGCAAACGTCTTTCATCACGAGATTTAGACAAAATAGAAACCCCATTTTATCAAACAAATGCGATAACTGATTTAGCATTAAAATGGCTTGATGAAGTGCCAAAAGATTCTCCTTTCTTTTTGTATTTACCATATCATTCAGCTCACTTCCCTTTACAAGCTTTGCCCCAGGATATATTAAAATATAGGGATATATATCGCCAAGGATGGGACAAAATCAGAGATTCACGATTTAAAAAGCAAAATAAATTAGGGATTATTCCTGAAAATTCAAAATTGAGTGAACCAATGCCCAACCCAAGAGGCTTTAATCCTTCTGGTAGTAACGAAGATGAGATGAGGCAATTGATGTCTATTTATACTCCTTGGAAAGATCTTTCAGAAAAGCAGCAAAATGATTTTAGTTTAGAAATGGCTGTTTTTGGTGCGATGGTCGATAGAATGGATCAAAATGTGGGGCGATTACTAAAGAAACTTAAAGAAATGGACGTTGAAAAAAATACGTTAATCATATTCTTCTCAGATAATGGTTCTTGCCCATTTGATGTAAATAGGGATTTGAAAATACCTCCAGGGGGAGCTGATTCTTATCGAAGCCTTTCAACACCATGGGCAAATTTAGGCAACACACCATATAAATATTATAAGCAGAATGGAAATGAGGGCGGTTCACATAACCATTTTATCGCTAGCTGGCCTGACGTCATTACACCACATCAATTTACGATGCAACCAATTCATGTCGTTGATATTTTCCCCACAATACTTGATATAATAAAAGTTCAATATCCCTCAATAATTGAAGGAGAGCGAACTATACCTTTAGATGGGAGTTCTTTTCTATCTGTGCTCAAGGGAGAACCCAGGGAAGAACCCGATTTTTTTATATCTGGTTTTACTGAAGCAAATCGGATGTACCGTCGGGGTGATTGGAAGATTGTAAGAGTAAAAAATCAACCATGGGAATTATATAATTTGTATGTTGATCCTACTGAAACAAATGATTTGGCTCAAAAAATGCCTGAAAAGCTAAAGTCAATGATAATTAGTTATCAAGAAAAAAAAACAAGGCTTGATGGCAAGCTAAAAGCTAAAATTAATCCAGTATATTATCCATACAAGGGGGATGATAAAAGTTTGAACGCTTATTGAGAAATATACCGATAATTGAAATACAATTTAAACGAAAATTTATACAAATGAATGACCATGCCACGATTATAATTTTTAAGGTGGTGCACAAAAGGTAATGTAAACTTGATTTGAATTGGTATTTTAACTAATTCATTTCACGTAATAAATATTTTTCAGGCTAAGCCTATTTATATATTATCTCAACCAAAGGAGATGGTTTTAACTTTTACAATAAAATTTATTTATGAAAATTAATTTTATTAAACACCTATGTTTGGGTGGATTGATTTTTAGTCCATTTTTAGTTTCAGCTAGAGAAAGTCCCAATTTTGTATTTATAATTGCCGATGATGTTAGCTGGAACGACATTGGATGTTATGGAAATGATGTAGTCAAAACCCCCAACATAGACCGGCTGGCCCGTGAAGGTTTGCGCTTTACCAACGCTTTTTTGACAGCGAGTTCATGCAGCCCGAGCCGTTGCAGCATTATCTCCGGGAAATATCCCCATTCTGACGGCGCGGCTGAATTGCATACCCCACTTCCTGAAAGCGAGGTGTCGTCTCTTTATCCTCTTTTATTAAAAGAAAACAACTATTATACGGGGCAAGCCGGCAAATGGCATATGGGACAGGCTGCACACCGGGCTTTTGACCGTTACACTGACGATAACGGATATGATAACGGCGATGGAGGAGAAAAGAATTGGGTGAGATTTATTAAGGAGAGGCCGAAAGACAAACCGTTCTACTTTTGGTTGGCTTCTCACGATGCCCATCGTCCGTGGGGGGCTGATACATTTAAAATTACCCATGATCCATTAAAAATGGTTATTCCCCTCTATTTTACCGATACTCCGGAAACCCGGCAGGATATGGCTTCATATTACAACGAAATTGGCCGTTTCGATTATTATGTTGGTAAGGTTCGGGAGGAACTGGAGAAGCAAGGTGTTCTGGACAATACTGTGATTATTGTGATGGCAGACAATGGCCGTCCTTTCCCCAGGTGTAAAACGAGGGTTTATGACAGCGGTATGAAAACCCCTTTTATCGTATTCTGGCCGAAAGGGATTCGAAGCAAGGGATCCCAAACTGAAAGCCTGATAAGTGCCATAGATATTGCGCCTACCATTTTGGAACTGGCCGGAATCAATCATCCGGAAAAATACCAAGGCAAGAGTTTTGTTCCTGTTTTAAAAACCCCGTCAGCAGAAATCAGGACTGAAATTTTTTCTGAACACAACTGGCATGATTATGAAGCCCATGAGCGGATGATCCGTACAAAAGATTATTTATATGTTCTGAATGCACGGCCCAATTTGACCAATGGCGGACCTGCAGATTCAAAAGCATCACCCACCCAGCATGCATTAAACCAAGTCAGGGATGACGGAAAGTTAACACCGGCCCAAGCCGACGTTTTTATGGCGCCGCGCCCAGCCGAGGAACTATTCAATGTTAAAAATGACCCGCAACAATTCCTGAACCTGGCTTCCATGCCGGAATATAAGGAAAAGTTGAAAGAAATGAGACGACTATTGAAGAACTGGCAATATAATACAGGTGATACAACACCGAATGACCTGACCCCGGACTGGTTTGACCGTGAAACAGGAAAAGCTCTAAAAATTGAACGAAAAAGAGGAACGATGCCGGGAAGTACAATTAAATTAATGCGACCTAAAAACAACGACTAAATTTGATCTTTATGATAAGTTTGTCGTTGAATCGACGATAGCTTTTTAACCAATAAAATATTAATAATTAATGAAATTAACTCAAAAATCTTTCGTGATAGCTGGCATTTCATGTATCGCATGTTTGCCGGCCGAAACTTTTGGTGCGAATCAGAATAAAAAGCCTAATATCCTTTTCATTCTGGCCGACGATTTGGGCTATGGCGATTTGTCTTGCCAGGGCGGAAAAGATATTCATACACCGAATATTGATCAGCTTTTCAATAATGGTGTACGGTTTTCCAATTTTTACGCAAGCTGCACAGTTTGTTCACCCACCAGGGCCAGCCTGATGACAGGCCGTTATGCCGATATGGTCGGAGTACCCGGTCTTGTTCGCGGCAATAAGGCAGATAACTGGGGATACCTTTTACCATCTGCCATAACTCTGCCAGAAGTGTTAAAAAAAGCCGGATATCAAACGGCAATTATTGGCAAATGGAATTTAGGTCTGGAAACACCCAATCTGCCCAATGAGCGAGGATTCGATTTCTTTCATGGATTTCTGAGCGATATGATGGATGATTATTATACCCATCTCCGCGAAGGTGTCAATTATATGCGTATGAACGGAACTGAAATCTCTCCAAAGGGGCACGCCACAAACATTTTTTCAGACTGGACAATAGATTATATAAGTGAAAAAGCGAATGAGAAGGAACCTTTCTTCTTGTACCTGGCATATAATGCGCCGCATTTCCCTATTCAACCCCCAGAAGAATGGCTGGAGAAGGTAAAGAAAAGAGAAGGTAATATTGATGAAAAACGGGCAAAGAATATTGCTCTTATAGAACACTTGGATGAAAATGTCGGAAGAGTCATCGATGCCTTGAAAAAAACAGGTCAGTATGAAAATACGGTAATCATATTTTCTTCAGATAATGGCGGTTACTTGCCTGTCGGGGCATCCAATGGAGATCTCAGAGGGGGAAAACAAGATTTTTATGAAGGGGGAATTAAGGTACCGACCTGTATAGTTTGGAATGGGACATTGAAAAAAGGAGTTGATGACAAACTTGCTTTAACAATGGATTTTTTCCCTACAATTTGTTCGATAGCCGGAATTAAAGTGAAACATCCGATAGATGGAATAGACCTGATGCCGGGTATTCTCGGCAAGAGTACAGGAGAGGAAGATAACCGGATGGTTTATTTTATGAGAAGGGAAGGAGGCAATTACGGAGGTATGTGCTATTACGCCGTGCGTAAGGGAGAATTTAAGTTGTTGCAAAATACACCTTTCGAAAATTATCAGCTTTTCAATATAGTGGCTGATCCGTTGGAAAAGAATCCACTGGATATAAACCTACCACAATTTAAAGAATTAAAGTCCGCATTATCTCAGCACATAAGATTAGCCGGAGCAATTCCCTGGGAAAAACCTGGAAACAATTAAAAAAACTATTATAAACTTCTTATTATGAAAAATACACGTAAGAGTATTGTGTTAATTTCCAGCTTATTGTCGGTTGGAATTGCAAACCAGCAAAATACGTTTGCAGCAGAAAATGTTAAAACATCTAAACCAAATTTTATTATCATTCTTGCTGATGACATGGGGTATGGAGATGTAGGTGTCTTTGGCCATCCAACTATTAGAACACCCAATCTTGACAAGATGGCATCAGAAGGTCAAAAATGGACCAATTTTTATGTGGCAGCACCTGTGTGTACTCCTTCCAGGGCAGGATTATTAACGGGTCGACTTCCGATAAGGACAGGGATGTGTAGTGAAAAACGAAGGGTCCTATTTCCTAATTCAAATGGTGGTCTGCCTGAAAAAGAGATTACAATTGCATCTGCCTTGAAAACAGCAGGATATGCAACTGCATGTATCGGGAAATGGCATCTGGGACATTTGCCACAATTTGCACCCAATGCACATGGGTTTGACTACTACTATGGAATTCCGTACAGCAATGATATGGATGTAAAAGAAACCAATAATTATGTATCATATGTGACCAGTCCGAAGATTGATTATTTCAATGTTCCGCTGATGAGAAATTCGGAGATCATTGAGAGGCCTGCTGATCAAACTACTATAACAAAAAGATATACCCAGGAAGCCACTAAATTCATCAAACAGAATAAAGATAAACCTT
>Ga0209125_1002867_pt1 | contig 12586 bp, 15 predicted proteins | sample BarGraIncub1131A_FD_184503 | JGI IMG/M metagenome (GOLD analysis project Ga0209125, IMG submission 184503) | Arctic peat soil microbial communities from Barrow, Alaska - Barrow Graham LP Incubations 11-31A (SPAdes) (version 2) | ecosystem: Environmental > Terrestrial > Soil > Wetlands > Peat... | reverse complement strand
TCCCGGCCGAGCGCAAGGTACAACAGCCGACTAAACCTGTAGTAGCGCTGTATTTAACGTATTTGGACGCGAGTTCAACTCTCGCCACCTCCACCACGAACAAAACAATCCGCCCACCGGCACCCCAGCCGGTGGGCTTCTTCATTGTCCTGGTTCGATGGCGAGCGAAAGGAGGGAGTGCTGGGCCGATAGCCTCGCCGCTTCCCTCAGGCCGATTCTGCTGGGCAGGCACTCTTGAACGTATCCCGAGTGACCTCCATATACGTTGGGCCCTTTTCGAGAAACCCCGGCCTTGGTTTGCTGACGAACCCCAGTTTTGCGCAGAGTTTGGATGCCTTCTTGTTGTCCGGGTGAGGGTCGGCATATGCCTTCGTGGCCAGATTATTGCTGAACACCTGGTCGATGACATGACTGAAAGCATATGCAGCGATCCCTTTGCCCTGTGCCTTTGGCAGAAGCTTGATATCCAGTCTTGCCAGATCATGTTCACGATCGATGTCGTAGAACGTTTCGCCGCAATACCCGATATCTTCAGCGTAGATACTGTAATGCCTGCAGAAAATATCCTGATTGACTCCATCCAACCATTTCTGGAGGCGCTCAAGCGTAACGCCCAGACCCCTGGGAAAGCCGACATAGAACATTACTTGGCCGTTGTTCCATAGCTTCATGACATTCTGCAAGTCCGATTGATCAGTTTTCTTGATTCTGATTTTGCCTGTATACACTCAATCCTCCCGTCTTGTCCGACGTCGCATCCAGGAGCGGTCGAATAATCAGCTCAGAGCTCTCCCTTGAGGCCGATGGCTTCGGCCACCTCTCTCATGCCGGCAATGGTCTCCGTAATGACATAATCCAGATCCATGTTCAGCATAGCGGCGCCCTGTTCGATGACTTCCCTGTTCACACCGGCAGCAAACCCGTGAGCTTTATACTTCTTCATAACCGATTTCAGCTCAAGATCCAGTACGCTTCTCGACGGTCTCATGATCGCGCAGGCAGTTATGAGACCTGTCAGCTCATCTATCGTGAAGAGAACCTTTTCCATAACATGTTCTGGCTTCACATCGCAGCACATGCCATACCCATGGCTCATGATCGCGTGTATGTATTCATCGTCAACGCCATGCTCAGTCAGGATCTCCCTGGCCTTGATGCAGTGCTGATCCGGGAACATCTGATAATCGATATCATGCATGAGCCCGATACTTCCCCACTTCTCCTCATCCTCGCCCAACAGACGCGCGAAGTGCCGCATCACGCCTTCAACCGTCAACGCATGGGTAATGAGGGCAGGAGAATCATTGTACTTGCACAATAGTTTGTACGCTTCATCTCTGGTTGGTTTCAAGTTTCACTACTCCTTATCTAGATTCATTTGCATCTCGACAAATCATACCAGATGGGTTCCAGGAAATCAACCAGGCGCATCGACTCATCTATTGTGTACCTGAAATGGTTCCGTGAACTCATGAGAAAAAGTACGTGAAGGAGAAGAGAATAGTGCTGATCCTTGGGATGAAAAAGGAGCAGCGGGAATGGAGCTCACGATGCAGGAACGGAAGAAGCTCACGATGGTCAAGGGACAGGTATACCTCAAGGCAGGGAAGGCAAAGAAATCAGCAATGCTGGACGACTTCTGTGAATCGACCGGATACTGCAGGAGATATGCCGCTCGTGTACTGCACCAGACAGGACAGCAGTATCTCTTGGGAGATTGTATCCTGGTGGCTGATCCCACAAAGCATATCCATCGGCACCGTCCTCCTCTCTATGGTCCCGCAGTCCAGCAGGCACCGACCACCATCTGGAGTGCAAGCACGTTTCTGGGACCTGTCCGTCTGGCAGGAGGCATGGCACCGTTTGTGGAGGACTTGACGGCCCATGGGCATCTCCATGTCGATGATGAGACCCGGCAACTGCTCCTCCAGATGAGTCCTGTCTCCGCCGGTATCCTGGGCAGATGATCTCCCTCCATGCGGACAATGGGACTGAGTTCATGAACGGCCACCTCGTCCGCTTCTGCCATACCCGGGAGATCACCCTCACCCGGTCCCGTCCGTATCACAAGAATGACAATGCCCATATAGAAGAGAAGAACGACTCGGTCATCCGCAAGTTCGTGGGATATGACCGGCATGACAGTCAGAGTGAAGTGGACCTCCTGAACCGGCTGTACCGCTCCCTGCATCTCCTGGTGAACTGGTTCCTTCCCAGCCAGAAGCTCCTCTCCAAGGTGAGGACCGGGAGTCATATCACCAAGGTATATGACAGAGCACAAACACCCTGTACACGGATGCTGGCACGGATGGATGTTCCCGAAGAGACAAAGAGGCGCCTCCGTGCCACTCGTGCAGAACTGGACCTGGCCAGTCTGCGCCACGAGATCCTCCATTGCCAGGAACAACTGGACGAGATGGCCAAGAGAAGACAACCCCTGGTCATCAAGAAACGTGGTAACTACGCGTACTTATTAGATGAGTCTACGGTCTGACCGTTCACGTACATTTTTACGTGAGTTGACACGTTTCCTTCGTGCAGAAAAGCCAGTCACGACACTTCACGTCTTCAGCATTGTTTTGCATACGTTCTATGGCCACACCACAGGAAGGGGCCGCCAAGACGATGACGTCATCACCAGACTACCAATCCGCAGGAGTGGTGAGAAGAATGCGTCAGTTGTCTGTAGAGACACAGTAACACGGTTTGGCGCCTTACCTGACGTAGGAGGCAGGCGAAACGTCTTGCGCACTATCCCGCGAGCTCTGGCAATCACTGACATCTTCGATTTCTCGTTCTTCTGTACTCTCCAATATGCATATGCTTTGAGCATCCTAATCCCTTTCTGTTCTGCATCATAGTCCCTGTTCCTGCCGTTCTTTTGTGGTACGTCGAAAGGACCAACAGTCTTTTGTGATCGTTTGCCCCCCATCTTCTCATCAGTTTGCACAGCCAGTTCACGTAGAGTTTGGATGACTTGATACGCGCTTCTTGACACGAAATCTTTTCACTCTAGTATCCCTGTATGGTTACTACGAGTGAAGAGATCCAAAAATTCTTGTTGGAGGTGGAGCTTTGAGCACGGTAATTTCAAGTCGATTGCAGGTTGAGGACCTGGGTAGAGGAGCTACCTTTTTTGGGACCGGTGGCGGCGGAGATCGAGTGCAAGGGGTTGAAGCACTTGCGAGTGAAGTAGAACAAGGTAAGAAAGTATCTCTGGTCGATGTCCAAGATCTTCGGGACGATGAATTGGTTGCTTGCCCATTCCTTATGGGGACGATCGCACCAATGACAGAGGAGACACAGAAACGGATGGACACGTTGGGCCTCTCAAAGAAGCTTTACGACTATAAGGGGATGACGGTTGCTGGCGTCAAAGAGCTAGAGGCGTATACTGGGAAGAAGATTGACGCTCTTGTTGCTATCGAACTTGGTGGTGGAAATGCGCTCTGCCCTCCTGCAGCAGCAGCTAGCCTGAATATTGCAGCTGTGGATGGGGATTTTGTGGGGAGAGCAATTCCGGAGATTCCTCAAGGTACCCCCTATCTGGCCAACATGACCATTTATCCCATCTCAAGTGTTGATGCATATGGCGACATTTGCATCATAAAAAGTGCGCTCAATACTGAGGTAGCAGAGAGGATTGGCAAATTGATTAGTGAAGCTTCCTCTGGACTGGCCTCCCAGTGTGGGTTCTTGATGAGCGGGAAAGAAGCTAAAGAAATCATAGTTCGTGGGACGCTATCGAGAGCTTTAGAGACTGGTGCATTTATTAGGAAATGCCAAGAGAGCAAACAAGGAAATATGGTAGACGCCCTCGCGAAGGAAGTTGGCGGGTGGGTCTTGTTTAAGGGTGTCGTGTCTGCCAAAGAGACTGAGGACAAGGAAGGATATTACTGGGGAACTCATGCCATGAAGGGTGTTGACGATTTCTCCGGGCAGACTTTCAAGATTTGGTTCAAGAATGAGAACCACGTGTCTTGGAAGAACGATAAGGTTTTTGTGACCAGCCCTGATCTTCTGACCCAAGTAAATTTGGATACTGGCGAGCCAATCACTAACACGAATATGAAGGTGGGAGACCGCGTCGGTGTAATTGGGCTTAAATCCATAGAGGCTATGAGAACTGCCAAGGGACTGGGTATCCTTGGTCCCAAACATTTTGGCTACGATGTTGATTATCGACCCATTGAAGAAGTAGTAAGACTAGTAAAGTAATAAAGAGGGAGTGATGTACAGTAGTGGATTCAGGAACATTCGCCGTGCCTTAGCAGTCTTCTTATGTGCAGTACTGTTGCTGACTTTCTTTAGTGTTAGTCCAAGTACTACCCAAAAAGCTATTGCTGCTACTACCTAATGCCAGAATTGTTGGAGGAGGAATGGTCATGAACAGAACGTTCAGGGCAATCGTCGTACTGCTTGTCGCAATGCTGTTTGTTTCGGTCCTCGCAGGGTGCAAGACTGCTGCTGCCCCCACCCCTGCCCCCACCCCTGCTAATACCACAAACTATGTCTTTCACACGACGGAAGATTGGCCGACCTATATTGATCCGGCCGTTGGCAACGATTTTTCAGACTCAATTGCCCTAGTAAACCTTTATGACTCACTGGTATTCCCAACCCCTGAAGGTACCGTAAAACCTTGGCTTGCCTTGAAGTGGACGGCATCGAAGGATGGGTTGGTTTACACATTTACTCTACGGCAGGGGGTAAAATTCCACAATGGTGATCCGTTTACCGCTAATGATGTCGTGTTTTCGATGGACCGACTACTTACGATTGGGCAAGGTTTTGCCTACATATTCAAACCGTACATTAAGAGCACCAAGGCGACCGGAACATACACCGTCGTCTTTACACTGAAAAAGTCCTTCGGGCCCTTTGTTAGCGCGCTCCCAAGACTATACATTGCAGACAAGAAGCAAGTCATGGCGCACATAAAGACCGGTACCTATGGAAAGGCCCTTGGCGATTATGGGGCAAATTGGTTACTCGCCCATGACGCTGGATCTGGTCCCTATACGGTCAAAGAAATGTCCATGGAGGACCATCTCATTGCCACGAAATTTAGCGGGTTCTGGGGAGGCTGGAATGCCAATGCACCCCAGACATTCGAGGAGTCTGCTACTAGTCAGCCGTCAAGTGAACTGACAGCATTCGCCAAACGAAACCTCGACATAACCGATGAGCTGCTCCCTTTGGAGACTTATCAAGCTATTGCCAAGCTGAAGGGCGCAACTGTCGTTACTTACTTGAACGGGCATAATCTGAATATCATGCTGAATACGAAGAAAGCACCAACAGATGATGTTCATTTCAGAAAAGCGCTGGCGTACGCGTTTGACTACAACACGGTAATTAAGAGCATCTATCCAGGAAGTTCCGTGTGCAAAGGACCAGTGCCAGCAAACCTGCTTGGCCATGACCCGAAGATCGTAGGATATACGAAGAATCTGGAGAAAGCCAAAGCAGAACTTGCCCTGTCGAAATACGCCAAGCAACTGAATCAATACCCCGTTACCATGTCGTGGTGCGCGGAGGCCCCTGCAGAAGAGAAAGTAGCTCTTCTTTTCCAGGCCGATTGTGCCCAGATAGGCGTCAAGGTACAGATTACTAAGAAACCCTTTGGTTCAATGATAGCTGATGCCACCACCATCAAGACAACTCCTAATGCTTCAGTTGTTTTTGTGGGCGTTGACTACCCAGAGGCTGGTGCAATGCTCGCCATAAGATATGCATCTACTAGCGCTGGAAGTTGGGAACAATGTGAGTGGCTTCAAAATTCTTCGATAGACAAGATGATTAGTGACGCCCTGGGAACTATAGACCAAGCGGCAAGAGTTAAGAAGTATTATGCTATACAGGAAAAGATCGTTGATCTTTGCCCAACAATCTGGGTAATGGACCAAGCAGAGCAGAGAGCGTATCAGAGTGCTTACATTGATTGGCCCGTGGCTAATGCTGTAAAATTGCACAAGACTGCTGTTTGCAGTGTACTTATGGGCTATTGTATGTATGTACATGACATTAAGGCCTACCCTACCAATAGAGTTAACCTACTTTCTGGTTCGTGACCCACGTCATAATCTCCAAGTCATAATCACGGAGGAGACAAGCGTATTATGAGTTTACCATCATGGTTGGCCAAGAGATTAGGTGAGGCAGTCATTGTTCTGATAGGCCTGTCGATTGTCCTTTTTTGCATCACGAGGATTTTACCTGGAGACCCAGCGCGAATAGCGCTGGGTCCTCGGGTTGACGAGGCCGCCATTCAAGCCCTACGAAAACAAATGAATTTGGATAAGCCGCTTATTACTCAGTACTTTCTGTGGATGAAGGGTCTCTTGACAGGCGATTTGGGAATTTCCTTGTTGTCGCGAAGGCCAGTTGTCACCGACATTAAGGAGTATTTTCCCTCCACCCTTGAGATGATAATACTGGCGGTTATCGTTCAATTTGTTGGTGGTCTTGGCCTTGGACTCTTGTCTGCAAAGTACGTAGATACCTGGCTTGACGGAATTGTACGGATTTTTGCATATCTGGGGATTGCTACACCAGCTTTTGTCTGGGGCATTCTTCTAATCTTGATTTTTGGTTATTGGTTACCTATTCTTCCAATCTCGGGAAGACTCACTGAAGGCCTGGTCCCTCCCGCCCATATAACAGGCATGTATACGTGGGACTCTCTCCTGCATGGACAATTAGGTCTATTCTGGGACAGTCTAAAGCACTTGATCTTGCCCGGGTTCGCACTAGCGATGGGTGTGATGGCACAGGCTGCTCGAATATTTAGGAGCAGTATCGTTGACGATATGGAAGCAGATCATGTCTATGCAATGAGAGCTTACGGTGTGCCCGAAAATCGAATCTTGACAAAATACCTGGGCAGGCTGGCTCTCATTCCTGCTATCAGTGTTATGTCGCTAGATGCAGGTTCACAATTTGCCAACGCTTTCATAGTGGAATCCGTGTTCAATTTTCCGGGACTGTCAAGGTTGGGGATGCAGGCAATTCTTAACAAGGACTTGAATGCTATGGGCGGCATACTAATGCTCATCGGAGGCATATTCGTACTTATAATTATTCTGTCCGATGTAATCGTTGCATATTTAGACCCTCGCACGAGATTACAGCAGAGCGGCTAAGTAGAGTCACGGAGCTAGCCTATGAAAACTTTCAATAGAGCGATGGATTCAACAGGGAATGCTATCTATAAGTTTTCTCGTAACAAGGTCTCAGTTGTAGGTTTCTTTATGGTTCTATTGGTTGTGGTTGTTGCTATTTTCGCGCCCGTGTTGGCTCCCTACCCTAAGTCTGCCGGGGCCCTTATTGACTTTGACAATGCCAGCAAAGCACCTAGCCTCACCCACCTGTTCGGTACGGACATTGAAGGAAGGGACATTCTGAGCCGTGTCATGTTCGCTTTTAGGGGAGCGCTTGTAATGGGTCTAGGAGTAATCGCCATGATTGTTCCCCTGGGAGTTCTGGTGGGATTGTTCGCCGGGTATTACTATGGAACGTTCATTGACACAATTATTATGCGCGTTACCGACATCTTTGTCACTCTGCCTGCATTACTTCTGGCTTTGGCAGTTGCTTCGCTTGGGCGGCCTAGCCTATTTCACTCCATGATGGCGGTGGCCTTTGCATGGTGGCCTTACTATGCAAGATTGACCTATAGTCAGACTTCTTCTATACGCAATGAGACCTTTATAAAGGCATCAGAAACCATAGGGGCAGGCAAGAGACACATCATGTTCGCGGAAATTTTGCCTAACTGTCTTGCGCCAATCTTTACAAAGATGGCTCTAGAGATCGGCTGGGTAATTCTGATGGGCGCTACGTTAAGTTTTGTAGGACTCGGGGAACAGCCCCCTACGGCTGCACTAGGGACAATGGTGTCCGATGGAGCACAATACTTGCCAGCTCAGTGGTGGATTTCCGTATTCCCTGCCCTGGCGATAGCCTTTATTGTTCTGGGTTTTAACCTTCTAGGAGATGGCATAAAGAATATGGTCTCCACGGAGGTTCTATAGATGGCGGACTTACTTCTAAGTATTACAGATTTGAAGGTTGGATACAGGGTTTATAAAGGGCAATTGAAGGTAATCAATGGCGTCAACATAGAAGTACGGAAGGGCGAACGCGTGGGCATAGTGGGGGAGACCGGTAGTGGCAAAACCACGATTGCGAGATCGATAACGGGCATACTACCGAAAGCTGGCAGGATTTCTGGTGGCAAGATTCTTCTAGACGGCAAGGATGTCCTGACAATGTCGGCCCATGAGCTTTCTATCTTGCGAGGGCAGAAGGTTGCCATGATTTTTCAGGACCCTACTTCAGCATTGAATCCGGTGTTGAAAATTGGGTCTATAATGAGTGATATCATAGGATATGCCTACAACCCTGACGGTTCAAGGATCCCGAAGTCACAAATACATGAGACGGCGGTCAATGCGCTGGGATCAGCGTCTCTGCCGGATCCGGACAGAATTCTGGCAAGTTACCCATTTCAGCTAAGTGGAGGGATGAGACAGAGAGTCTTTATTGCGATGGCCCTTGCCACTCCCAGGGAGTTGTTACTTGCTGATGAGCCTACCACAAACTTGGACGTAACGATTCAAGATCAAATCTTGAGGTTAATAAAGACACGTGTCGATGAAAGACACGTGTCGATGATCCTAATAAGTCATTCCTTAGATATTGTCAGCGAGATGACTGATCGTGTGTACATGTTGTACGGAGGTACCGTTGTAGAACAAGCCAATACCCGAGACTTGTTCGAAAACCCATATCACCCCTACAGCCGTGCTCTGATGTCGTGCATTCCAAAATTATCCGGTGGAGGCATCGCGTCAGGAATTTCCGGAGAGATGGTCAATTATCTCGCCCCAGGTAACGGTTGTAGATTCAGCTCGAGGTGCTCGAAAGCGTTGCCAGTTTGTGTGACCGAGCCGCCACCCATGGTAGAGGTTGAACCGGGGCATAGAGTTGCATGCTTTCTCTTCAGCGAAAAGCAGAGGTCATAGACAATGGAAGAACTATTGAAAGTCGAGAACCTCAAGAAATACTTCCCAGTCAACGTAGCGTCAATCTCTCACAGACGGAAGACGGTGGACTTAAAGGCTATCGATGGGGTGAGTTTCTATGTGAACCGTGGCGAAACGGTTGCTTTGGTCGGTGAATCAGGATCAGGGAAAAGCACGACCGCAGACACCATTCTTGGGTTGTATAAATCAACAGGGGGGGAAATCTGGTTCAGGGACATGGACATTTCTACCATGGTTATTGCCAAGAGGCCCTTGTCTCTCAAGAAGGAAATTCAGGTCGTTTTTCAGGATCCTGGAACTTCCTTGAACCCGAGGAGAACCGTCGGGCAAAGCTTGGAGGTGCCACTCAGGGTACACAATATCGTGGAGAAGGGCAAAGTAAGCGAAAGGGTTAAGGAACTCTTGGCGACCGTTGGGCTTTCACCGGAGTACATGGATAAGTACCCCAGAACGATAGGAGGGGGCGAGCGCCAATTGGTCGCGATAGCGCGAGCTCTCGCGGTGCATCCCTCTTTGGTCATCTTGGACGAGCCGACATCTGCCTTGGATGAATCAATGCAAGCGAAAATAATCACCATGTTGGTGAAACTGCAAACAGGCCTTAACCTCTCATATTTGTTTATCACTCACAATCTTAGCCTAGTGCGGAACGTGGCTACAAGAGTGGAGATAATGTACCTTGGAAAGATTTACGAAAGCGCAGCTACGCTGGACTTTTTCACGAAACCATTGCATCCATATACTCAGATGCTGCTTTCATCGGTCCCGGTTGTAACTGAGGCAGAAAGAAAGCTGAAGCCAAAACACATAATATCAACGGGCGAGATTCCCAACCCAGTAAACGTTCCACCAGGGTGTGGTTTCTGTCCGCGGTGTCCTGTTAAGCTAAAGAAGTGTTCGGAAGAGGATCCTCCCAGCGTGGAGATTATGCCGGGGCATGTTGTGAAGTGCTTCTTGTATGATAAAGGTCGAGCCAACGGCTGAATCTTTAGAGTTACAGATCGGTGTGACTGCACGAGGCAATAGGGTTGCTAAGAGCCTAGCAGCAGTAAAAGATGAGGTCAATAGTCCTTGGGCTGCTGCACCGGTCTTGTCGGAAGTCGTTGAGGAAAGTGCCATGGCTGCGATATTGCAAGAGCCAATGAAGGAAGATACGCGAGATTCTTCAATATATCCTTGAGGAACTCATTTGAGGCCTTTGAGAGATGGACAAGATGGATATCTTAGCTGCGATTCAGAGCAGAAGAAGCATAAGAAAGTTTACTACCGCTCCAGTGGAGGAAGGGGTTCTTAGAGACCTCATCCTGGAAGCGGGCATCTGGGCACCTTCAGGAGGGAACACCCAATCCTGGCGATTTCTCGTTATCACCGATGCCAAGGTTCTAAATAAGTTGAGACTGGTTTCCCCTGGCCTATTGGGGACTCCCAGCTCAGTCATTGCTATCTGCCAGGATTTGACTCATGCCTTAGAGAAAGGCGGGGAATTGGGGGTCAAGACCCTGTCTTTAATGGATACAGGCATGGCGGCTCAAAACATCATGCTCACCGCTTACGCGGTCGGCTTGGGAACCTGCCCGATAGCTTCTTTTCATGCCGAGGCCGTTCAACAAATCCTTGGTTTGCCTGCGCACATTTACCCGCAGCTTCTGATTTCGGTAGGCTTTCCCGACGGGAATCCCCCTGCTCCCAAGCGACACCCCAATGTAATCTGGTTCAATTCCTACGCAGATGAATGAGACGTTTAAAGAACAAGTCTTCGGATTGGTTTGCTATATGCTCACCAGCGCATGTGATTTGGTTAACGAAACAAAAAGCTACGGCCCTCTCCGGCTTATTGATTCAGCAAGCCGTCTAATTACTGTTCTTTCTGAGAACGACATTTCGTCGCCATCCCTGGAAAAGATTCAAGAAAAGATTGAGGAGGGAAAGTTGAAAGTGATGGAGGACGATTCGGAATTCAGCTCCTTTTTGAATGACCTCGTTCTCTACACGGTGAAATTGGTGGATGATCAGGCCTAATTCCTGAACATTTGACATCAAGAGGATGCATGCCGGATACTAGGACATAGTATGCGAGTCGACCTCCACCAGGGTCCACGCTGGCACTTGCGAACTAGGCATGTGTGAGCTGCTCCTGCAAATGGAGCAACTTGTGATGCGAGAAGAACTCCAACAAGCCGACTATTGAGTAGTTGGCTTCTTTCGTTACGCCGTTACCACGGGTTGCATCGTGCCTTTGTGTGTCATCCTCCTCCCGTAAATACATAGGCTTGGTTGAACAGGGGGTCGTCCTCATCGAATTCTCAACGGTAGCCCCTATGTCTCTTGCCGCACCCTTGGATCAGAAATTGCTCTTGTTCCTAAATGCATCGATAAATTCGCCTACAGTACTGCCTTCCGAATTGCCAGTTCTTGCCTGTGCCCGTTGTTCCCAAATAGTAACTCTGCCGCGGAGGCTTGAACAGGACACGGTGCTCTTGGAGACCGCTGTTCTAATGGTCGACTACAGGCTCGTGGTGGGGAGCAGTTTAGGCTGTTTGCCAGCCTGCACAGTATACTTGCCTCCCCAACACAGCAAGAGCACGAGGAGGAAGTACATGCCTGAAGCACTCCGTCAAGGAATCGAAATATGGTTTGACATCGGCTACCTCGTCACGGTCTGGACACTGGTTGCTCTGATGTTCATCCACCGCAGAAAGGTAGCGAGGCGAAACCGTCGGGTCGCTACGTGCGTTCTCTGGGCGTTCGTTCTGCTGGGACTGGGGATGCCGGACATGTTGGGTTCCGCGTGTTCGCTTATCTGAACGGCGGGCTGGCGCAGCACACGACACTCGTAGGGATCGGCACGTTTGCGACAGCTGTCACCGTGACGTTCTTCTACATGGTCATGCTGGACGCATGGCGCATTCGCTTCCACAAAACCTTCGACTGGTTCGCATGGACACTCGTTGCCATGGGTGTCGTGCGCCTGGGACTCATGATGCCGGCCGTGAACCAGTGGACCGCCATCGTTTCCCCCATGCCGTGGAGCATCATCCGGAATATTCCGCTCATGATCGAAGGGCTGGGTCTCGTGTACCTGCTGTTCCGTGATTCGGCCCACGCGAAGGACAGGACGTTCAACCTTATCGCGTGGATGATCGTGATCTCGTTTGCCTGTTATATCCCCGTCATTCTGTTTGCGCCCACCCACGCGCTGGTCGGCATGCTGATGATCCCCAAGACATGTGCGTACCTGGCTGTTGCGTTCATCGCCTACAACGCGCTGTTCAGGGGAAAACCCCGAAAGAAGAAAGCCAGACAGGCCTGACCCTAGAGTGAGCAAGTAGAGTTGCGACATTTCGTCTGCGTTGCAGCACGGAGGTCAGAGGCGGTTCGCTGACGATGGAGCGCGAACAGACGAGTAGATAGCGGGAGAAACAGCCCAGAACTGGTGTCATCGCGAAGGGTGCGTACTGGGATCGAATCACCGAAATGTGGCGTGAATTGGCAGTTCTTGGTTCGAAGGGTAGCAGCGGCGCCCGATCTGGGATGGT
>Ga0209125_1002866_pt1 | contig 12592 bp, 10 predicted proteins | sample BarGraIncub1131A_FD_184503 | JGI IMG/M metagenome (GOLD analysis project Ga0209125, IMG submission 184503) | Arctic peat soil microbial communities from Barrow, Alaska - Barrow Graham LP Incubations 11-31A (SPAdes) (version 2) | ecosystem: Environmental > Terrestrial > Soil > Wetlands > Peat... | reverse complement strand
CAGGAGACCACATAGATATGAATGTTGAATTAATCACTCAAGTAGCAATGGATGAGGGATTAAGATTTGCAATCAGAGAAGGTGGAAGAACAGTAGGTTCTGGAGTTGTTACTTCAATAATTAAATAAAAAGAATAAAAAACAATGCAATTGGAATATATATGATCAATTAGAAGTAGAGGAATGTTTAATGAATAACCACCTTTAACGACATTTTAGAAAGAAAGTGACCTGCTTTTATATAGATGGGTGTTGCAAAGTAAGAAAAAAACTCCAGTGAGGGGATAACAATTGAGAATTGTTATCTACTCCAGAGGTCTACAAAGGGGTAAATCTCCTTCTGAAGTCGTTAATATTGCAGCACCACAGGTGATGATTTAACTAATCCATTGACATATGTATTGAGTTGTGATAAATTGTGTAAGTAAAATAAAAAATGCTAAAGAATGTTTAGCGCTTAATAAGCATGAGCTTTCTTAAATAGATGAGAGACCGGGAGGTGTAGATTGTGAGAGTAAAAGTAACTTTAGCTTGCACTGATTGCAAACAGAGAAACTACAATACAATGAAAAACAAGAAAAATAACCCAGACAGAATAGAAATGCAGAAATACTGTAAGTTCTGCCACAAACATACACTTCATAAAGAAACAAAATAATACAGCATATACACAAAACGTTGGGGATGTGAACAAAATGGCTGTTACTGGGAATGTTAAAGAAAAGAAAAAATCAAACAAAAAAGGTATAGTGAAGTTTTTCAAGGAACTTAAGTCAGAAGCGAAAAGAATAACTTGGCCTTCAAAACAAGATGTTAAAAAGGCAACTTATGCTGTGGCAAGTTTTTCTTTCCTTTTTGTAATCTTTGTAGGTTTGCTTGATTATGGTTTTAATAACCTCTATAAACTAATCTTTTAATAAGGTAAAGGAAGGAGGTAGGGGACGGAACATTCCACCCCTTGAGCTATGGCAGATAAAGCTAAATGGTATGTAGTACATACATATTCTGGTTATGAAAATAAAGTTAAAGTCAACCTAGAAAAGGCTATTGAGAATAGGAATCTTGAAGAATATGTACACGATATTCAAGTTCCTATGGAAGAAGTAGTTGAAGTAAAGGATGGAAAAGAGAAAATAACTTTAAAAAAAGTCTTTCCAGGTTATGTAATGGTTAAAATGCTTATGACAGATGAATCATGGTATATAGTTAGAAATACAAGAGGTGTAACTGGATTTGTAGGACCGGGTTCTAAACCGGTAGCTCTTACTGAAGATGAAGTTAGAACTATGGGGATAGCAGAGAAAACTATAGTTGTTGATTATGAAATAGGTGAGAACATTCAGGTAACATTTGGACCATTAGAAGGATTTGTTGCTTTAATACAAGAAATTCATTTGGAAAAGCAAAAGGTAAAAGCGCTTATAAACATGTTTGGCAGGGAAACTCCTGTTGAACTAGAATTTAATCAAATACAAAAATTAGACTAAGTAATTTTAAAAAAAACAGATATTTTGTAAGTGGGAGGATTTTAAATCCGATTACCACAATTTAGGAGGTATAAATTCATGGCTAAGAAAATAACAGGGATGATAAAACTTCAACTTCCTGCAGGAAAAGCTACTCCGGCTCCACCAGTTGGACCAGCACTTGGACAACATGGTGTTAATATCATGGGATTCTGTAAGGAATTTAATGCAAAAACTGCTGATCAAGCAGGTATGATAATACCAGTAGTAATAACAGTATATCAAGATAGATCTTTCAGTTTCATACTAAAAACTCCACCAGCAGCTATATTATTAAAGAAAGCAGTTGGTTTAGAAAGTGGTTCTGGAGTTCCAAACAAAACTAAAATTGCTACAGTTTCTAAAGCTAAAGTGAGAGAAATAGCAGAACTTAAGATGCCAGATTTAAATGCAGCATCAATTGAAGCAGCTATGAGTATGATAGCAGGTACTGCAAGAAGCATGGGAATAGTTGTAGAAGAATAATCTTTTAATTAATTACGTGGGAGGTAAAGACCGTTATTACCACGAAGGAGGATACTATTATGGGTAAAAATTACATAGAAAGCGCTAAGCTTATAGATAAAAACGCTTTATATACACCGACAGAAGCTTTGGAACTTGCGGTGAAAACATCTAAGGCTAAATTTGATGAAACTATAGAACTTGCTGTAAGCCTTGGTGTTGATCCTAGACATGCAGACCAACAAGTTAGAGGAGCAGTAGTGCTTCCTCATGGAACAGGTAAAGTAGTTAGAGTTTTAGTTTTTGCTAAAGGCGATAAAGCAAAAGAAGCAGAGCTTGCAGGAGCAGATTTTGTTGGAACTGATGAATTAGTAGATAAAATTCAAAAAGAAAATTGGTTTGGATTTGATGTAGTTGTTGCTACTCCAGATATGATGGGTGTTGTTGGTAAATTGGGTAGAGTACTCGGACCTAAGGGATTAATGCCAAATCCGAAATCCGGGACTGTTACATTTGATGTTACTAAAGCAATAAATGAAATCAAAGCTGGTAAAGTTGAGTATAGAGTTGATAAAACATCTATAATTCACGTACCAATTGGGAAAAAATCTTTCGGTGCTGAGAAATTAGTTGCAAACTTCCATGCTTTAATGGAAGCAGTAGTTAAAGCTAAACCATCGGCAGCTAAAGGACAATATTTGAAATCAGTATCAGTTTCAGGTACTATGGGACCTGGAATAAAAGTAAACCAAGCTAAAGTGTTAGACTAGTATTGACAACTAACCTTATGCATGGTATAATACTTAAAGTAAATTGAATATTATTCCGTAGATAGTAGGTGCGAAAGCGTAAAAGACAACATGCCTACCGAGGATTCCGATAAATGTACTTATGTATGGATATTAGGTCTCTTCGCGTCTGCGGAGAGATTTTAATTTTTTATAAAGCAGTTAAAAACTGTTAGGAGGTGGATACACAGTGTTAAGCAATAATAGACAATTAAAAGAAGTTAAAGTAGCAGAAATCAAAGAAAAATTATCAAAAGCTCAAGGTGTAGTACTTAGCCAATATCAAGGTCTAAATGTAGAAGAAGATACAGAGTTAAGAAAAAACCTTAGAGAAGCTGGAGTAGAATATAAGGTTTATAAAAACACTTTAGTTATTCTAGCAGCTAAGGAATTAGGAATTGAAGGTATAGTAACTCACCTAAAAGGATCTATTTCATTAGCTTTTGGATATGAAGACCCAACTGTTGCAGCTAGAGTTTTAAATGAATTTGCAAAAACTCATAAAAAATTAGAACTTAAAGCAGCTATAATGCAAGGTAAAATATTCGATGGTGATCAGGTCAACGCACTTGCAGCGATACCACCAAGAGATGTTCTTATTGCAAAATTACTTGGAAGTTTCAAAGCTCCATTATCAAATCTTGCATATTTATTGAACTCAATTAAAGAACAAAAGGAATCAGTAGAATAATATTTTAAGTATTATCCTGAGATACATAGTAACCTATTTTAATTGATTCAAATTATGCTTTCAATGAAAGCAATTATACCTCTAGTAGAGAGGTAATTATGCCTTTTGTATAGGCAAATAAAAAAATATATACATGAAAAAAATTCGGAGGTGCATTTATAATGACAAGAGAAGAAATTATTCAAGCTATAAAAGATATGAGTGTTTTAGAATTAAATGAATTAGTAAAAACTTGCGAAGAGGAATTTGGCGTAAGTGCTTCTGCACCAGTTGCAGCTGCAGGAGTAGCTACTGCTGCTGTTGAAGAAAAAACTGAGTTCGACGTAATTTTAACTAGCGTAGGACCTAACAAAATTAAAGTTATTAAAGTTGTTAGAGAATTAACTGGACTAGGATTAAAAGAAGCTAAAGATATAGTTGATGGAGCTCCTAAAACAATAAAAGAAGCTGTAAATAAAGATGATGCTGAAGCAATGAAAGCTAAACTAGAAGAAGTTGGCGGAGCAGCAGAAGTTAAATAATATTAGTATATAACAGGGGGTACTTTTATATAAGAGTGCCCTTTTTTAAAATGTTATGTTGACATAGAATTATAATTATGATAACATAGCGTAATGTATGAATATTAGTGATTTAGCATAAAAAAACAATGTAATTAATGGTTAAAGTGAATTAAATTAACAAAAATGGTTATAATAACATGATAAATGTGTGAATCCAGAAGCATAAGGTCCTAGGGGAAAGTGTGTTTTTGGTTATTTTAGTTTATACAAGGGGTGAAAGCTGATGGTACATCCTGTCCAATTAGGTAAAAGAACAAGAATGAGTTTTTCAAAAATAAGTGAAGTAACTGATATGCCAAATTTAATTGAGATACAGTTAGACTCTTATGATTGGTTTTTAAAAGAAGGACTTCAAGAGGTTTTTGACGATATAAATCCTATCCAAGATTATACCGGAAATCTTGTTCTAGAGTTTGTAGGATACAAACTAGATATAGAAAATATTAAGTACACTGTAGAGCAATGTAAAGAAAGAGATACTACTTACGCAGCACCACTAAAAGTTAAAGTTAGATTGCGTAATAATGAAACTGGTGAAATCAAAGAGCAAGAAGTCTTTATGGGGGACTTCCCATTGATGACTGAGCAAGGAACATTTGTTATTAACGGAGCGGAGAGAGTTATAGTAAGTCAATTGGTTAGATCACCAGGGGTTTACTACAATTATTCAGTTGATAAGACAGGTAAAAAGCTTTATTCGGCTACTGTAATTCCCAACAGAGGAGCATGGCTCGAGTATGAAACAGATTCTAATGATATTGTATATATTAGAATCGATAAGACAAGAAAACTACCAATAAGCATCTTAGCTAGAGCTATGATGGATAATGGTAGCGATTTAGATTTACATCAATTGTTAGGTGAAGAAGAAAGATTAAAAGCTACAATTGAAAAGGATAATACTAAAACAAGAGAAGAAGCTTTAATAGAAATTTATAAGAGATTAAGACCGGGCGAACCACCAACAGTGGATAGTGCTGTGTCGCTTATCGATTCACTATTCTTTGATGCAAAAAGATATGATTTATCAAGAGTTGGTAGATATAAGTTTAATAAAAAATTATCAATTAATCATAGAATTGCAAACCAGATCGCAGCGGAGAATATTGTTAACCCTACGACTGGTGAAGTTATAGTTGAGAAAGACCAAAAAATAGATAGAGAAATTGCTCTAGAAATTCAAAACTTAGGAATTAATGTAGTAGATCTTCAAGTTGAGGATAAAGTGATAAGGGTTATAGGAAATAACTTTGTTAATATTAATAAAGTTGTTAACTTTGATATCTCTGATCTTAATATCAGAGAAATGGTTCACTATCCAACATTAAAAGAAATATTAGATAATTTCAGTGATGAAGAATCAATTAAAGAGCAAATAAAAGCGAATAAAACTAGATTAATACCAAAACATATAATTAAAGATGATATGTATGCTACAGTGAGCTACGAGTTAGGACTAACTTACGATATCGGTTATATTGATGATATTGATCATTTAGGAAATAGAAGAATTAGATCTGTAGGAGAACTTTTACAGAATCAGTTTAGAATAGGATTATCTAGAATGGAAAGAGTTGTTAAAGAAAGAATGACAATTCAAGACCAAGAAGGAATAACCCCACAAGCACTAATAAACATAAGGCCAGTGGCTGCAGCTATAAAGGAGTTTTTTGGAAGTTCTCAACTTTCTCAATTTATGGATCAAACAAATCCATTATCAGAACTTACAAATAAAAGAAGATTATCTGCACTAGGACCAGGTGGACTTTCAAGAGAAAGAGCTGGATTTGAGGTTAGAGATGTTCATTACTCACATTATGGTAGAATGTGTCCAATAGAAACACCAGAGGGTCCTAATATAGGACTTATTAATTCTCTTGCAAGTTACGCTAAAGTGAATGAGTATGGATTTATTGAAACGCCATACAGGGTTGTAGATAAGAAAACATCTGTAGTTACAAATAAAATAATTTATATGACTGCAGATGAAGAAGATGCATATTTAGTGGCACAGGCTAGTGAACCAATTAGCGAGGATGGTACTTTTGTTGACAAAAAAGTAACTGTAAGAGCTAAGCAAGAAATATTGGTTGTTCCAAAAGAAGAAGTAGACCTTATGGATATATCACCAAGGCAGATAGTTTCTGTTGCAACAGCTATGATTCCATTTCTTGAAAATGATGATGCCAGTCGTGCACTGATGGGTTCTAATATGCAACGTCAAGCAGTACCATTACTAAAAGCACAGGCTCCAATTGTAGGTACTGGAATAGAGTACAGAGCTGCAGTAGATTCTGGTGTTCTTCCGAAAGCTAGGAATGCAGGAGTAGTTGAGTATGTAAGTGCCAACGAAATTAAGGTAAGAAGAGATTCAGACAGTGGACTCGATGTTTATAAAATTCTTAAGTTTAAAAGATCAAATCAAGGTACGTGTATAAATCAGAGACCTATAGTTAATAAAGGCGAAAGAGTTGAGGTTAGTACTGTTTTGGCAGATGGACCTTCAACAGACCTTGGAGAAATAGCTTTAGGTAAGAACATTCGTATTGGATTTGTAACTTGGGAAGGTTATAACTATGAGGATGCAATGTTAATATCAGAAGAACTTGTTCGTGATGACATATTTACTTCAGTTCATATTGAAGAATACGAATCAGAAGCAAGAGACACAAAGCTTGGACCAGAAGAAATTACTAGAGATATTCCGAATGTTGGAGAAGATGCACTTAAAGACATCGATGAAGGTGGAATAATAAGAATTGGTGCTGAGATAAGGTCAGGTGATATCCTAGTGGGTAAAGTAACCCCTAAGGGTGAAACAGAACTTACCGCAGAGGAAAGATTATTAAGAGCAATATTTGGTGAAAAAGCAAGAGAAGTAAGAGATACATCACTTAGAGTACCACATGGCGAGGCTGGAATTATAGTTGACGTTAAAGTGTTCACTAGAGAAAATGGTGATGAATTGCCACCAGGTGTTAATGAGTTAGTTAGATGTTATATTGCTCAAAAGAGAAAAATCTCTGTAGGCGATAAGATGGCAGGTAGACATGGTAATAAGGGAGTTATTTCTAGAGTGTTACCAGTTGAAGATATGCCGTTTTTACCCGATGGAAGACCACTTCAAATATGCTTAAATCCGCTAGGGGTTCCTTCTCGTATGAACATAGGTCAAGTATTGGAAGTTCATTTAGGATGGGCAGCTAGTGAATTAGGATGGCATATTGCAACACCAGTTTTTGATGGTGCGCTTGAGGAAGAAATTGAAGCGTGCTTACAAAAGGCAGGATATGATGCTGATGGAAAAACTGATTTATATGATGGAAGAACAGGAGAAGCATTAGACAGCAGGGTTACTGTTGGATATATGTACATTCTAAAGTTACATCATTTAGTTGATGATAAAATACATGCTAGATCAACGGGACCGTATTCTTTAGTAACTCAGCAACCATTAGGTGGTAAAGCACAGTTTGGTGGTCAGAGATTTGGAGAAATGGAAGTATGGGCACTAGAAGCATATGGGTCAGCTCACACGTTGCAAGAGATTCTAACAGTTAAATCTGATGACGTTGTCGGTAGAGTTAAAACATATGAAGCAATTGTAAAAGGTGAGAATATTCCAGAACCGGGTGTTCCTGAATCCTTTAAAGTTCTTATAAAGGAATTACAAGCATTATGCCTTAATGTTAAAGTTCTTACTGATGAATTAGAAGAAATTAAACTTAAAGAATCAGTTGATGATGAAATGGAAGAATTAAATTTAAACGTTAATATTGAAGGTTCAGAAGATGTAGTTCCTGAATCACCAACAGAAGAGTATATTGAACTTATTGATGAAGATGAAGAAGTAGACGTTGATATAAATTACGATGAAGTACCGTTAGAAGAGCTTGGTGAAGATTTAGAATTAAATGATTTTAATGATGAACATTAATATGAAGGGAGGCTGTACCCTTGTTTGAATTTAATAATTTTGATGCTATTCAAATAGGATTGGCATCACCGGAACAAATCAGAGAATGGTCAAAGGGTGAAGTCAAAAAACCTGAGACTATAAATTATAGAACTTTAAAACCTGAAAGAGATGGGTTATTTTGTGAAAGAATATTTGGACCAATTAAAGATTGGGAATGTCACTGTGGAAAATATAAGAGGGTTAGATATAAAGGAATAGTTTGTGACAGATGTGGTGTTGAAGTTACAAAATCTAAAGTAAGACGTGAAAGAATGGGGCATATTGAACTTGCTGCCCCAGTATCTCACATTTGGTATTTTAAAGGTATACCATCTCGTATGGGACTTATTTTAGATATGTCACCTAGATCTCTTGAAAAAATTCTTTATTTTGCTTCTTATGTAGTACTTGATCCAAAAGAGACATCACTACTGAAAAAACAAATCCTTAGTGAAAAAGAGTATAGAGAGGCTCTTGATAAGTTCGGCAATGATAGTTTTGTAGCGGGCATGGGTGCAGAATCTGTGAAAGTACTGTTACAAGATATAAACTTAGAAGAGTTATCCAAAGAATTGAAAGAAGATTTAAAAACAAGTACAGGGCAAAAAAGGATTAGAAGCATACGAAGACTTGATGTTTCAGAATCATTTAGAAAATCTAAAAACAAACCTGAATGGATTATAATTGATGTAATACCAGTAATACCTCCTGATCTAAGGCCAATGGTACAATTAGATGGAGGAAGATTTGCTACTTCTGATTTGAATGATTTATATAGAAGAGTAATAAACAGAAACAATAGGTTAAAAAAGCTTCTAGATTTAGGAGCTCCAGATATAATTGTTAGAAATGAAAAAAGAATGCTTCAAGAAGCTGTAGATGCATTAATAGATAATGGAAGACGTGGAAGGCCAGTTACAGGACCAGGGAATAGACCTTTAAAATCTCTATCAGATATGTTAAAAGGAAAACAAGGAAGATTCAGACAAAATTTACTTGGAAAACGTGTTGATTATTCAGGTAGATCAGTTATAGTTGTTGGGCCAGAACTTCAAATGTATCAATGTGGTCTTCCAAAAGAAATGGCATTAGAATTATTTAAGCCTTTCGTTATGAAGAAACTAGTTGGAAGTGGAGTGGCGCATAATATCAAAAGTGCTAAGAGGATGGTAGAGAGGGTTATGCCTCAAGTATGGGATGTACTTGAAGAAGTAATAGCTGACCATCCAGTACTATTAAATCGTGCACCTACGCTTCATAGACTAGGAATTCAAGCTTTCCAACCTATACTCGTAGAAGGTAGGGCTATTAAACTACATCCACTTGTATGTACTGCTTATAATGCTGATTTTGATGGTGACCAAATGGCGGTACATGTACCTCTATCTGTGGAAGCTCAAGCTGAAGCAAGATTTCTAATGCTTGCAGCTCATAATATTATGAAACCATCAGATGGTAAGCCAGTTTGTGTACCTACTCAAGATATGGTTTTAGGTGCTTATTACTTAACCATTGATAAAGATGGTGCTAAGGGTGAGGGAAGATCATTCTCATCAACAGATGAAGTAATAATGGCTTATGGAGTAAAAGATATTGATATTCATGCAAAAATTAAAGTTAAGGTATTTGGAGTAGCCAATGGTATTAATATATCTGCAATTATAGAAACTACACCAGGTAAATTAATTTTTAATGAAACAATACCACAGGATTTAGGCTTTATTGATAGAAGTATCCCAGGGAATGAGTTAAAGTTTGAAATTGACTTCTTAGTAAGTAAAAAGAATCTTGGTAGTATTATTGATAAATGCTACTTAAAATATGGTCCTTCAGAAACTTCTAAGATGTTAGATAAAATAAAAGCTAAAGGATATCATTATTCTACAATTGGAGCAATTACGGTTGCAACATCAGATATGGTGGTTCCGGAGGCTAAAAAAGCATTGTTAAAAGATGCTGATGAAACTGTTGATAAAATTGAGAAAATGTATCGACGTGGATTTATTTCCGAGGAAGAAAGATACCAAAGAGTAATAGAGAAATGGACTAAGACTACTGAAGACGTAGCAAATGCACTAATGGATAGTTTGGATAAATTCAATCCGATATTTATGATGGCAGATTCAGGAGCCAGAGGGTCTAAGAGCCAAATTAAGCAATTGGCTGGTATGAGAGGTCTTATGGCTAATCCATCTGGTAAAATAATAGAGTTACCTATTAGAGCATCTTTTAGAGATGGACTTAATGTATTAGAGTACTTTATTTCAACACATGGAGCTAGAAAAGGTAATGCTGATACAGCATTAAAGACAGCGGATTCGGGTTATTTAACAAGAAGACTTGTTGATGTATGTCAAGATGTTATAGTGAGACATGAAGATTGTGGAACAAATGAGGGCTTTGAAGTTTCTGAAATTTGTGATGGTAGTGAAGTAATTGAACAGTTAGTTGAGAGATTGACTGGCAGATATTCTGCGGAAGACATTATTCATCCAAAAACAGGTAAGGTAATAGTTCCAAAGGATGAGTATATAGATATACACTTAGCAGAAGAAGTTCAAAATTCAGGTGTGAAAAAGGTCATGATTAGATCAGTATTTACATGTAGAGCTAAAATTGGTGTTTGTGCTAAATGTTATGGAATGAATATGGCAACCTCTCAAAAAATTAATATCGGAGAAGCTGTAGGAATTATCGCAGCACAATCTATAGGGGAACCAGGAACACAACTTACAATGAGAACGTTCCATACAGGTGGAGTTGCAGGTTCAGATATAACTCAAGGTCTTCCAAGAGTTGAGGAATTATTTGAAGCTAGAAAACCAAAGGGACTCGCAATAGTAAGTGATGTATGCGGTACTGTTAAGATGGAAGATACTAAGAAAAAGAGAGTTGTCTTTGTAAATGGTGATGCAGGAGAAGAATTAAGTTATGATATACCATTTGGATCTAGGTTAAAAGTAGCGAATGGAGACAGAATTGAAGCCGGAGATGAAATAATTGAAGGTTCAGTTAATCCTCATGATATCTTGAGAATCAAGGGAGTTAATGGAGTTAAAAATTATTTATCGTCAGAGGTTCAGAAAGTTTACAGACTTCAGGGCGTTGACATAAATGATAAACATTTAGAAGTCGTTGTAAGGCAAATGACTAGAAAAGTAAAAGTTGAGGAATCTGGAGATACTGAATTGCTTCCAGGAAATTTAGTAGATATTTTCGCTTTTGAAGATGCTAATGCAAAAGTTGAAGCTGAAGGTGGTGTACCTGCTGTAGGCAAAATATCTCTATTAGGTATAACCAAAGCTGCTCTTGCAACAGAATCATTCTTGTCAGCAGCATCGTTCCAGGAAACAACAAGAGTTCTTACCGATGCAGCTATTAAAGGCAAAATTGATCCATTACTCGGATTAAAAGAAAATGTAATAATCGGTAAGCTAATACCAGCAGGTACTGGTATGACAAGATATAGAACAATAAAAATTAATACTGAAGACGATGAGAAGCTTGAAATTGAAAATGATTTAGAAGTATAAGTTGTAACTAGTTGACAGGGTGATACTAAAATGATAAAATACACCTTGTGTGTGATTTTAATCGAGAAGATATATCTTAATCAGATAAATCTTATGGTTTCAATTATGAAGGGGGTTAGAAATGTTAGATAAAATTGTAGGTCAGAAGGTCGTTGGAGTTAAACAAACCCTAAAAGCATTAAAGAATAGTCAGGGTAAAGTTTTATATATAGCCAAGGATGCTGAAAGTAGTATTACTGATCCTATTCTAAAACTAGCGAAAATCAATTCCCTGCAAATAATATTTGTAGACACAATGAAAGAATTAGGTAATCTTTGTGATATAGATGTTGCATCAGCAACAGCATTGCGTCTTGAAGATTAAATTAATGCTAGCAACTAAATAATATAGATATATCCATGCGGTAACATAGTCATTTAGTTATGCTATGTTGTATTGATATAAATGAAAATCAGCTTATAAAAATGAGGAGGTGAAATCATGCCAACTATTAACCAATTAGTAAGAAAAGGCAGAAAGACATTAATAACAAAATCTGGCTCACCAGCATTAAAAGATTGTCCACAAAAAAGAGGTGTTTGTACAGTAGTTAAAACAACAACACCTAAGAAGCCAAACTCAGCATTAAGAAAAGTTGCAAGAGTTAGACTTACAAACGGATATGAAGTTACTGCTTATATACCAGGTGTAGGCCACAATCTACAAGAACATAGTGTTGTTCTTATAAGAGGTGGAAAAGTTAAGGATTTACCAGGAGTTAGATATCACATCATCAGAGGAACATTAGATTCAGCTGGCGTTGCGGGAAGACTACAAAGTAGATCTAAATATGGTACTAAGAGACCAAAGCAAAAGAAATAATGCTTTGAATTAAGGTACAATGTCTTCAGCATTTATATATATATATGATAATTTAAATAGTTACATACATTTGCAGGAGTACAGAGTACTTTGCGGTAGAAATATCGAGTACCTATGAGTTAATTAAAATTGTTAAGGAGGGAAGTAAAGTGCCGAGAAAAGGATATATTGCAAAAAGAGATGTATTACCAGATCCTATGTACAACAGCAAAGTTGTTACAAAGTTAA
>Ga0209125_1002865_pt1 | contig 12592 bp, 7 predicted proteins | sample BarGraIncub1131A_FD_184503 | JGI IMG/M metagenome (GOLD analysis project Ga0209125, IMG submission 184503) | Arctic peat soil microbial communities from Barrow, Alaska - Barrow Graham LP Incubations 11-31A (SPAdes) (version 2) | ecosystem: Environmental > Terrestrial > Soil > Wetlands > Peat... | reverse complement strand
TGTAAATCGGCTGCAGAAAATGTTCATATCCAACTTAATCGCGATAAAAATGACATAAACCTGATAAACACGCTTCATCGGAATTTTTATAATCTGGAAATAAAGGCTACTCTTCTGAATTTTAAATTGGAGAAAATTTGGGAAAAGGAGTTGAAAACTTCAATTGCTCCACTTTGTAATTTTAACCCGGGATGGTTAGTGCCGGTTACTGAAGAACCTTGCTTTCTAAAACTTACTGTAAAGAGTGAGGACAACAATGTAGTGTCAGAAAACTTTTACTGCTTAAGTTCAACAAATAATTACAAAGCATTAGACCAGTTGCCTGCAGCAAAACTTGCCGGCATTGTTACAAAAACTATGAAAGACGGAAGAACAACTTACCAACTGAAATTGACAAACAATGGAAACAGCCTGGCTTACCGTATTGCCTGTAAATTAACCGGAAAAGCTTCCGGCAATGAATTACTTCCAACGCTTTGGAGTAATAACTACGTGAGTCTGCTTCCGGGCGAATCAATCATACTTGAATCCAATATCAATAATTTAGACCAGACCGAACAACCGGAAATAAGTTGTAAGGCCTTCAATATGAAACTCCCAATAATAATTGAAATTAAATAGTACAAAATGCATAATTCAGGTAATAGAGTATTTGCACTCTGTATTCTGGTGACATTTACCAGTTGGTGCAATATTAAAGCTAAAAATCAACCCACAGATTCGAAGAACGATTCATTGGTTACCATTTTCGATACATCATTTAAAAATGGTATTATGGATGTTTGGTACCCCGGAATGATTGATTCAGTTGACGGTGGTTATTTTAGTAATGCAAGTTTTGATTGGAAAATTACCGATAAACAGCCTAAAATGCTGGTGACACAAAGCCGTCTGATGTGGACAAGTTCGCAAGCAGCTCTGTTTTACAATGATACCACCTACACAAAATATGCTCGTCATGGGTTCGAATTTTTAATTAAACACATGTGGGATAAAACTTATGGTGGCTTTTTTAATATTCGTTCAAAACAAGGCGATTATACAGAAGTTCTGTATGGTAATAATAAAATGGCCTATGGAAATTCATTTGCCATTTATGGTTTAACTTCGTATTACAAGCTTACCAAAGATACTGTTGCGCTAAGTTATGCAAAAAAAACTTTTTTATGGCTCGAAAAGTACAGTCACGATAAAGTGCACGGTGGATATATAGACCCGATGAACCGGCAAGGAACATGGCTATCAAAGGTCAAAACTGGTTCAAATAAGCTGGTTATTCCATCTGTATCATGGAAAGATTATAATTCTTCCATTCATTTGCTGGAGTCTTTTACCGAATTGTACAAAGTCTGGCCCGACTCCTTGGTGAAAAAAAGATTGAATGAAATGCTGATCCTTGTTAGAGATACTTTTGTTAATAAAAGAGGGTATTTGAACCTGAATTTCACCGAAGACTGGAAGCTGGTTTCAAATCGTGCTTCAAGTCAAGATGTGATTCTCAGCCACAGTGGAACAGACCATATTTCATTTGGACATGATGTTGAGACATCTTACCTGTTACTCGAAGCATCGGATGCTCTGGGTCTAGAGAATGATACAACAACATTAAGAATTGCAAAAAAACTTGTTGATCATGCTTTAAATAATGGGTTTGATCAAAGTAGTGGTGGGTTTTATAACGAAGGTTATTATTTCTCCGGAAGAGACACTATTACTATTCTGAGCAAAAATGCAGAATGGTGGGTGCAGGCCGAAGGGTTGAATACACTTTTAATGATGTCGAAAATTTACCCTGAAGAAAAAAAATATTACCAATCTTTCTTGAAAATTTGGAGTTATATTGATAATTACTTAATCGACAAGAAATATGGCGAGTGGTACATAAATGGTTCTAATTACAATCCGGGAGTGATAAATGCTCCTAAAGCATCCGTTTGGAAAGGGAATTATCATAATGGACGTGCTTTGATGAATTGTATTAAAATGCTTAAGAATGAAAATGAAGTTGTGAATCATTTTTCGAAACTGAAGTAATAAGTAGTATCAAAGTAGCTGTGTTGAAATTATTGAATTTTTAAAATTAAGAAATATCTAAAATAGAATATCATGAACGAAATTAAACGATTTAAGAATCGACAGAAAGGTTTTTTTAGGGTAATTACCATTTCCATTTTAATGAACATGTCATTAATAAATCCGGTAGCTGCACAAACTGAGGTTATGGCATGGGGTAATTTAACCGGAATCAGGGTTGAAGGTCAATTAATGGAATTTGAATCGAGCCTGAAAATAGTAGGAAAAAATTGGGTTTCGGTGACTGCAACCGGTAGAGAAAAGCAACGTCCCAACTATCATCGGGCCGGACTGACTCAAACGGTAACAACCAATATGGGTGGCATTAACTTTTCAGAAGAAGTAAAAGAAAATGGCAGAGGAAGCGCAATTGTTACTGTTGTGTCTAAAGTACTTAAGGATACGCTAATTGACGGAGTATATTTTTGTATTGAACTACCTGAAAAATACTATTCATCGGCAACTTTGAAACTCAATGGAGCTTCAAAATCGCAATCTATTTCAAAATTATTATCAATTGGCACTAAACTCAATAAGTTTTCTGCAATGAGTATTAACCTGGAATCGGTGAAACGCCAGATAACGTTGACCTTCAACTCTTCATCAACCCTTTTCTTTCGGAAAGAAAAGGGTTCTACAGGAATTCAACTTTATGTTAGATTGATGGATTCAAAAATTAAAAAAGGTCAGAAAAGTCAAAAAAGTATTGCCATTAAAACAACCGGAGTTATTGATCAAGAACCGGCTGATATTTCAATTGATGTAAAAAACCCGGGCAGAATATTTGCCGGTTTTGGGGGTAACTTCAGGCTGCAAAATCCCAAGGCCGATCCAATGGTAATCCAATATTGCCTTGATAATATGCGAGTTGCATGGGGTAGGGTAGAGATGCCCTGGAGTCTTTGGCAAGCTAAAGAAGATGCAAATCCTATTGATACTGCCAATGCAGGTAAATTGAATGAGCATGTGCGTCAATCTATGTTGATGGCTCAAAAACTTTCAAAACAAGGAATCCCAATGATTATTAGTGATTGGGGCGCACCCGATTGGGCTATTGTTGGTGAGCAGCGTGACGCATATCGTTTCAGAGATAAAGGCATTTATGGTTACCCGCTAAAACACGAAAAGTTAGAAAAAATCTACCAATCAATTGGCGATTATCTGGTTTATTTAAAGCAGAGCTATGGCGTTGAACCCAAACTTTTTTCTTTCAATGAATCTGATTTAGGGATTAATATACGAATGACTGGAAAAGAACATGCCGAATTTATTAAAGGTTTGGGTGCTCATTTTGCTTCAAGAGGAATTATAACAAAATTACTTTTAGGCGATAACTCTGATGCCACCACTTTCGATTTCATCCTACCGGCTTTGAATGATCCAGAGGCTCAAAAATATATCGGTGCCGTATCTTTTCACTCGTGGCGGGGTTGTGATGATGAAACGCTAAATAAATGGGCAAATGCTTCTAGAAAACTGAATATCCCATTATTTGTTGCCGAAGGAAGTACCGATGCTGCTGCGCATAGTTATCCCGAAATATTCTACGAACAAACTTTTGCATTGTACGAGATAAACCTGTATATGCGCCTATGCTCTATTTGCCAGCCTTTGTCCATTTTGCAATGGCAACTTACATCCGACTATTCAGTGTTGAAAGGTATGGGGATTTATGGAACTCAGGGACAGTTGGAACCAACACGTCGTTTCTGGAATTTGAAACAACTGGCATCAATACCTGCCAATGCTTATTCATTGCCTGTAAAGTGTAATAAAGAAGAGGTGAACTGTGCTGCTTTCGGGAATATTGCCCGGGGTGAGTATGCTGTTCATATGGTCAATAACGGTGCTGCCCGAAAAGCAACAATTACAGGCATCCCGGCTGACGTTTCTACTTTTGAAGTCTATGTTACAGATGAAGTGAAAAATAGTACCAAAACCGGCGAACTAAAAGTAATTGATGGAAAAGTAGTTGTTGATCTGCTGCCTATGGCATTTATCACTTTATTAAGTAAGAAGTAGAAAAGCGATTGGATATTTAAGAATCAGACTGCTATCAAAAATATTAAATTTGTTTGGAGCCTGTTTAAAGCCCATTTTTTACGATATGAATTTGAAGAAAAACAGACTTACCAAACATGGATGAGTCGGTTTTTTTACTTTTAGAAGAATGTTGTCAGTTTAACTAATGTCTCATTTATTTTTGCTGTCGGAAATGTAAAATTTATCCTTGAATTTTACATTTATATGAATTTTAAGTACAACTATTATTAATGAAAAAAGCATGTTCCAATTAAATGCATAATACATGCTTTATAACATATTTAACAAGTTGCATTTGTTTTTTTTACAATTACTTTTGTAAATAATTTTAAGTAAATGATATCTACTAAATAAATGACATAAAGACTGATTGTTTTATTGCCAGCCAACAAATAATCTTGTGAAAAAAAACATCCTCCATATACTTCCAATATTTATTTTTCTTACATTTCAATGTATCAGCATTCCAATAAGAGCTCAACAAAATGAAACATTGCTAAGAGATACAACTGCATTAGTCCACTTTGATGTTTTAGCTCCTAAAATAGAAAATGCTAATCATGTAAAACTGTTTTTTAAGTCGGAGTGGTTTGCGAATAAGCGATTTAGAGAGTCTATTTCCGAGCTACCCTTAGAAGATTGCCTGACAATAGTTAAGCGGGTTTCGGAATTATCCTGTATTGCTATAAATTCAAACAATTATGTTTTTGTTCCGGTAGAAATACGCAATTTTACAAACAAAACAAACAGTAAAGGTGTACTAATTATTGGCAATGAGAGTGATTTTGGAAAATTCTCAAAAGCAACAATTTCGGGGAAAATTATTAATGCTAAAACCGGTAAACCTTTATATGGAGCAAGAGTAAGCATTGACAAACTTAATGTAAACTCATCAACTGATATAGATGGAAATTATAAATTTACAATTCCAGTTGGCCAATATGATTTGAGGCTTAATTATCCTGGTTTTGAGGAAGATGATAGGAACATAAAAGTTGGTGGAAATGGAATTGTGGATTTTGAACTATCAGAAAAAACAGTAAGGTTGCATGAAGTTGTGGTTACAGATAAAGCTGTAGACCTTAATATAATTCGCACACAAATGAGTACGATTAAATTTAATGCCAAAATAATTAAAGAATTGCCTAGTTTTTTGGGAGAAAAAGATATTATAAAAAGTGTAACATTGCTTCCTGGAGTGCAATCGACAGGTGAGTTTGGCACTGGTTTTTTTGTTCGTGGCGGTAGTTCGGATCAAAACCTGATACTGGTTGAAGATGTACCACTGTTTAATTCTTCTCATGTGTTCGGACTTAGTTCGGCAATAAATCCTGATGGTGTGACTAGTGTTACTCTGCTAAAAGCTGGAATTCCAGCTAAATATGGCGAAAGAGCCTCATCGGTCATGGATATTCGGTTAGCGAGTAATGCTGATAAAGTAACCGGCAAAGGTGGTATTGGTTTGTTGGACTCAAGGCTGAACCTGGAAGCACCTCTTTTTGATAAAAAAGTTAGTTTACTGGTAGGAGGGCGAAGTTCCTATTCTAATTGGTTACTACATGCAATGCCTGATGTGGATTTAAAGAATAGTTCAGCTAGCTTTTACGATATAAATGCTTTACTCACAATGAGATTCGATTCGAAAAATAGTTTAACTCTTTTTGGTTACTTTAGTAATGACAAGTTTAGCTTTAACAAAACTACAGCATATCAATACGATAATACGCTAGCTTCAGTTCGGTATTCTCACACATTTAACGAAAGGTTATATTCTATGCTACTGTTAGGAGTTAGTCGTTACAGAAACAATATTAGTGTGTCGGATACGTTGCAACCAAACCAAGCCTATAAAATTAGTTCATCTACCAGTTATAATAATGCAAAGTTTAATTTCACCTGGCTGCCAAATGAAAAACATTCAGTCGACTTTGGTGTGAACTCAATTCTATATAATCTGCAACCCGGCAAAATGTTGCCTATCGGTTCGTTATCGGATGTAAAAATACAATCGACCCAACAGGAAAAAGCCTTGGAAATGGCTGTATACATAAGTGATAACATTAATTTTTCTCCCAAAATGAGTGCTGAGGCTGGTTTGCGATTGAGTGAGTATGAATACCTTGGACCGAATAGCGTTTTTATCTTTAAAGATAATACAGCCCGAACGGCTGATAATATTATCGATACGCTGAATTATAGTAACAACAAAATTATAAAATGGTATTCGAGTTTAGAACCAAGGCTTTCGTTGCGTTATTCAATTGATAATTTTAGTTCCTTGAAGTTTAGTTACAATCGTATTAGTCAGTTTATTAATCTTATTTCCAATACAGCTGTAATGGCTCCAACCGATGTGTACAAATTGAGCAGCCCAAACGTAAAACCGCTCATTTGCAATCAATTTGCTCTTGGCTATTTCAGAAATTTTAATGAAAATGCGCTTGAAGCCTCAGTGGAAATATATTATAAGAAATTAGATAATATTGTGGAATATAGAGATGGGGCAACAATTTTGCTAAATAACGCCTTGGAAACCGATTTGCTTAATGCTTCGGGCTATAATTACGGTGTGGAATTTTATCTAAAGAAAAATACGGGACGACTTACCGGATGGGTAAGTTATACATATTCCCGTTCGTTGCGACATACAACAAGCCCTTATGTGGCGGATCAAATTAATGGGAATAAATATTATCTGTCATCATTTGATATCCCTCACAACTTTGTGATTAATGCTAATTATCATTTATCAAGAAGATGGCGGCTTTCGGGTACATTTAATTTCAATACAGGAAAACCAATTACATTACCTGAATTAAAATATGATTTTGATGGTAAACAGTATGTGTATTATTCCGATCGTAATAAATACCGGCTTCCCGACTACCATCGCCTGGATATTGCCATCACTTTTGATGAAACACTACGCTTAAAACAAAAATGGAAAGGAAGTTGGACGCTCTCAATCATAAATCTTTATGGACAAAAAAACCCATATTCGGTTTTTTATAAATCAACATCGCAATTGGAATCGAAATTTTCTCAATCGTTCAACTTATACAATTTGTTTATAATAGAAAGACCAATTCCCACTTTAACCTATAATTTCAGTTTTTAAAATTCAAAAAAATGATATATTTAAAATATATATGCCTGGTTGTGTTGATGATGGTTGCTTTTATTGGTTGCACAGAAATTTATACTCCCAAAATTGATTCTAAAGCAGAAACTTTGGTAATTGAAGGTCTGATTACGGATGGCACCGGACCATTTACCATTAAATTATCTAGAGCTATACTTTTTAATTCAGACTCGGTTTCGGCTTCAAACTTTGTTGAAGGTGCAAAACTCACAGTTATCGATAATGAAAACAACAGTTTTACACTTACCGACTCCGGAAAAGGCAATTACACATTGCCAATAACTTTCAAAGCCAGGTTAGGTTATTCTTACAAATTACATATTGAAACATCTGATGGCAATATCTACGAATCAAATTCTCAAAAACTTCTTCTCCCACAGTCATATGACAGTATTCGTGGAGTGTTTTCAACAAATGGATTTATTGGTCAAGACAATAAACTTATAAATATTAATGGTAGTAATATTCTGGTTGACCTTTTTAAATCTGTTTCAAACGTAGATTCAGTACCTTTATGTAGGTTTAAATCAAATGTAACAATTCAATATGAATATACTGAAAGATTACAAGACACAATAAACTGGCATTGGGTATATGATAATTGGAAGAGTTTTCCATTAAACGGAAATGAAAATATTACTGAAGACAATTCTAACAAAATCAGTGCTTTAATCACTGGTCATTCATTATGTTTTATGCCCATTGGTATGCAAAGTTATGGTTTGGCATCACCCACAACACTTGCATATTTTATTTACTACTTACGAATTTACCAATATACGATTAACAAAGATTCCTATAATTATTATAAGGAAGCTAATAAACAATTGGCGGCAAGCGGCAAGATATTTGATCCCATTACTTCTCAACTTTATGGAAATATGAAATGTATAAATAATCCGTCAAAAATTGTGCTTGGATTATTTGAAGTCTCATCTGTCATGCAAACAGCATTTATGGTAGTTCAAGGGGCATATAGTAAAAATGTATATTTATATAAGGTGCCGTATGTTGATATTCCATCATCTGGCGAAGTACGCTTCAAAGTATGGGATAGTCATGCGCCAATGCCAGATGATCCCACTTATGATAATATAACCCCAAGTTGGTGGATGCATTTTTAAAAACAAATTATTAACAATGATATTATTGAAAAAAACTTTTATTCTACTTGTAGTACAGTTAGTTGCGTTGACCTGCTGCAATATTAATGCACAAGTTACTGCTTCTGAAGCAGCATATCTTCAAACTGACAGAACAGCCTATATTGCAGGTGAATCAGTTTTCTATAAACTGTATGTGCTTGATGCGATTACAAAGAAACGTTCAGAGATTAGCAAAGTTGCCTATGTTTTACTAAGAGCTGCCAACTCAAATCCATTTTTAAAAATCCGGGTTAAAATTGATTCGTGTACTGCTAGTGGAAGTTTTGAATTGCCCGATACTTTAGCATCGGGTGTATATCAAATAGTTGCATTTACAATGGCGATGAAAAATTTTGGCGAGCAACGTTTCTTTCATAAAGAAATTGTGATTTCTAACCGGTTTGATAAAGACTTGGATTTCAAATTGATGAATTCTAATTCAATAGATAGTAACAAAAATAAACTACACAATATTGGATGCGAAATCAAGACCAACAAGACCGTATATGGCTTGCGTGAAAAAGTCGTTGTTAGCATGGGCAAAACCAATTCTAAAGCTAACGTTTCTGTTTCAGTTTTTGAAGATCCCAAAATATTATCAACAGATAAATCGATTGTTGAAACTTTAAACGGATTGTTGGTTGCTCAACCAGACAAACATGCGATAAACAAATATCTGCCCGAAAATAATGGAAAAATACTTAGAGGTAGGGTGATAGATGCAACTACTCAAAAAAATATTAGTGCTGCAACCGTTTTATTATCCTGCACTGATACTATTCCCAATTTGCAATACGCTTCAACAAATTCCAATGGTTTGTTTCAGATACTATTAAGCGATTATTACAACGGAAAAGAGTTGTTTCTAACCATCAAAGATATGCCTGCAAATCAACATTGGAAAATAGAAATTGAAGATGAGTTTGCACTATCGGAAAAATGGAGCCCATCTCTAATTTTTGATAATGGTAATTCCAACGGGTTTATCGTTAAAAGTCAAAATATCGTTTATATTAATAAGTCTTATCAGTTGAATAACGATTTGATTGATAAACCAATATCGGAGAATAAATCTATTTGTCCTCAGCTATACCATTGTTCTGTAAGCACTGTATTGCCATCAGACTTTGTTCCGTTGAACGACTTTCCCGAAATTGCCGTTGAGTTATTACCTCTGGTAAGAATAAATAAGGAAAACGGTAAATACAACGCACACGTAATTATTGGCTCACCGGTAGTGTCTAATAATAATCATCCTGCTATTTTTCTTGATGGCGTTTATGTTGACGATATTAATAAAATAATTGGACTCGGATCGGAGCAAATAAAAAAAATAGACATGCTAAATACAGAAAGAATATTCGGAGATTTGGTTTTTCAAGGTGTTATTTCAATTATATCTAAATCGAATGAAATTGTAAATACAACACCTGCATCTTACTCGCTAAGACTTAAAAACGACATTATAAACACCGGTGGAAACTTTGTTGCAGTTAATCCAAATTCTATTCAGAACAAAGATATTCCATTTTTCAAACAATTACTATACTGGAATCCTAATTTAGAATTAAATGGAACAAACAGTACTAATTTTGAATTTTACACTTCGGATAACACGGCTAAATTTATTATTAAAGTAGAAGGGATTTCAGAAGATGGAACACCAATCAGCGCTAGTTCCAGCATACAAGTCAACAACCAAATTAATGTTACTGATAAATGAAACACTACCTATACTTCTCATTTCTATTGATTTGCATTTCAATAAATGCCCAAACGAATGCCTCAACGAAAGTTTCCGAGGTTGATACAATTTTTTCTCCAAAACTAACAGGCGAAACTTTTATTGAAAAAAAAGGATACAAAGGTGAACAGTTTTTTTATAAAGACTGGGCGGAAAGTGATATTTTGTTGTCGACCGGTGAAATGGTTTATGGTGAAAAATTAAAATATAATGGACTTTTAGATGAAGTTATTTGGGCTAATACTTCAATTAATCAGCAATTTAAACTCGACAAATTATATGTTAGCGAATTTTGGCTTAAAAACGCACCAAGTGCCATTATTCATTTTAAAAGGATTAATGTAGGTGAGCCAACCGGTGTCCATCGGTCTGATATTTTTGTTGAGATAGGAGTTGAAGGAAAAGTATCTTTATACATTCAACGTAAAATCAGTATCGTAGGGGAAGAAAATATTTATCTAAATGGTACCCAGTACATTTTAGAAAGTATTGGAGCAATGCCATTGTATTATATTAAGCTGCCTTCAAATCGTTATTTGATGATAAGCAAGATTCGTCGTAAAGCTTTACTGAAATTATTCCCCGAACAAAAAAAAGCTATTATTAAATTAATGAGAGCTAATCATTTGGATTTTAAGTCTGAAGGCGACTTTATAAAAGTAATTGATTTGCTGAATAAAGAAGTATTCTAATAAAAAATAATAATAGCTTTACGATGTAAAATCTTTATTCCAGTAATTTTTAATTAATCGGAGTGCGACTCAAGTTGCACTCCGATTTTTATTTTTATTAAGAGAATAGGAATGTAACGGAAACACCAGACATTATTGATTTTGATACTTCAAATAAGAAAATTTCATTTAATTCGAATAAAATCAAGTATATAATACTAGAAATGAATGTTTAAAAACATATTTTAACAATATTGTCTGTTTTTACTTTGTAATTATTAAATTAGTTATATATTTGCATTTATAAAATACTCTTAAACTTTGTAACTTTAAAATAGTGTTAAAGTTACACATTATTCATAATTACTTAAATTGAATTATCATGAATACAAAAATTACATTGAGTTTAGTTTTATTGTTTTTAGTTGTTTTTGGTATGAATGCCTAACAAAACTCTTCAATGTTTATGGGAACCTGGAAATTAATTTCTTTAAAGCAAGGAGCCAAAGAAATAATAGTTTCACCTGAAGATAGTATACAACGGTTGAAATATATTACCAAAAGCCATTTTGTTTGGATTCAATACTTGAAAAATACCAGAGTTATACGAAATTCAACAGGAGGAACTTATACTTTTAAAGGTAATGATTATATTGAAAATCATGAATTTGTAGGATTCGGGTCAATGGATTTCTTAAATAAAATATATGCATTTAAAGTTTACATTATTGATAATAAAATGTATCTTTCAGGTTTGCTTTCTACTGGTATATATATAGATGAAATTTGGCAACGACTGGATTAAATACAAATCAGTTTGTCTGATTGAATTGAGCAGATATAAATTATTGTTTTTTACCTGAATCACAAGAGTTTATTTAGTTTACAGTATAAAATTAAAGATTTATATATTATTTGATTTTTGTTACTGAGTAAGTATGAAAACCTACTTCAAAGGTGTATACAATGATACTTGCTATCAAATTTATAAATAAAAATAGAACTAACTGTTTAAAAATTAATATGTTGCAAATAAAAAGAACTTTTTAGAATCGTATTTTCAAATTTTATTGCCTTAATTGCTAAAATTCGGTAACTTTGCACTTAGTTTTTTAAGGTTAAAAATATATGAAAACAAAGATTGTCATCGTAGGACTCGGTGGAGTAGGCGGATATTATGGCGGATTATTGGCGAAAAAGTATGCTGACGATTCGAATATAGAAATTTATTTTGTGGCGCGTGGTGAGCACTTGAAAAAAGTAAAGGAAAATGGCTTGACTCTTATTACTGAAAACGGAACATTTGTTGTTCGACCAACGCTGGCAACCGATAATGTATCGGAAATTGGAGCGGCTGATTATGTGATAATGACTACCAAAAGTTATGATTTGGATGCAACTATCGCTCAAATTAAACCTTGTGTCGGAGTAAATACGGTCATTTTGCCATTACTCAACGGCATCGATAATTCGTCACGTATTCGCTCATTATTGCCCGGTACAGAAGTTTGGAATGGATGTGTTTACATAGTTGCCAGATTAAATGAACCAGGTGTGGTGGAAAGTTCGGGGAATGTGCACCGATTAGATTTTGGCTTCGAAAATAAATCCAATGAAAGACTACTTGCATTTGAAAAACTATTGAAAAATGCCGGAATTGATGCCACTTTTCACGAAAATATCTTGTTAGCGATATGGACTAAATTTTTCTTTATTTCGTCTACAGCCTCACTTACATCGTTTTTCGATGTAAGTTTCGGGGCTTTATTGACCG
>Ga0209125_1002863_pt1 | contig 12597 bp, 11 predicted proteins | sample BarGraIncub1131A_FD_184503 | JGI IMG/M metagenome (GOLD analysis project Ga0209125, IMG submission 184503) | Arctic peat soil microbial communities from Barrow, Alaska - Barrow Graham LP Incubations 11-31A (SPAdes) (version 2) | ecosystem: Environmental > Terrestrial > Soil > Wetlands > Peat... | reverse complement strand
TAACATTGAGCATCAGAAATACCTCGACGAAATCGGGTCGAAGCGCAAGACGATGGTTTCCACCGGGGACCGCTCCGCCAAGATTCGTACCTACAACTATCCGCAAGGCCGCATCACCGACCACCGTATCAATTATACCATCTACAACCTGGCCGCCTATATGAACGGCGATATCCAGGCCGTGCTCGACCAGCTGATCGTGGCTGAAAACGCTGAACGGATGAAAGACAGTGAACTTTAACACCATTGTATATATGGACAAGAATCTATTGTTTGAGAACATTCTTCGGAAGAAATCCTTCCTTTGCGTCGGGCTGGATACCGATCTGAAAAAAATCCCTGCGCACCTGCTTCAGGAAGAAGATCCGATTTTCGCCTTCAATAAAGCCATTATAGACGCCACCGCCGACTATTGTGTAGCTTACAAGCCCAACCTCGCGTTCTACGAGTGCATGGGCGTGAAGGGCATGCAGGCGTTAGAAAAAACGGTCAAATACATCCGCTCAACTTTTAAGGACCAATTCATCATCGCCGATGCCAAACGCGGCGACATCGGGAACACGTCCGAAATGTATGCGGCCAGCTTTTTTGAGGAACTGCCCTTCGATGCAGTGACCGTGGCTCCCTACATGGGCGAAGACAGCGTGAAACCCTTCCTCAAATACGCGGGCAAATGGGTGATTCTATTGGTGCTGACCTCCAACAAGGGTTCTCAGGATTTCCAGTTCACCACCGACGCCAACGGCGAACGTCTTTTTGAAAAAGTACTGAAAACTTCGCAGAACTGGGCTTCGGACGAACAAATGATGTATGTAGTCGGAGCCACGCAGGGAAGCATTTTTGCGGATATCCGCAAGATTGCACCCAACCATTTCCTGCTCGTACCCGGCGTTGGCGCACAAGGCGGAAGTCTGAAAGAAGTCGTGAAATACGGCATGAACAAGCAATGTGGTCTGTTGGTGAATTCCTCCAGGCAGATCCTGTATGCTTCCAACGGAACGGATTTTTCGGAAGCTGCTCAGATAGAGGCACGCAAAGTTCAGGAAGAAATGGCCGGATATCTGGAAAAGATTTGATACTGCTCAACGTGGAAGCAAAACGCAAAATCATCAACGACCCGGTCTTCGGATTCATCAACCTGCCCACCGGTTTTTTGTACGAAGTCTATCAGCATCGCTACCTGCAACGACTCACGCGAATCCGTCAGCTGGGCATGTCACCTTACGTCTATCCAGGTGCCCAGCATACTCGTTTTCAGCATACTACGGGAGCCATGTACCTGATGATGGAAGCTGTTCATCACCTGCAAGGCAAAAACATTGAAATCACCCAGGAAGAATCCGATGCTGTGACAGCAGCCATTTTGCTGCACGATATCGGACACGGGCCATTCTCACACGTACTGGAAAACAGCATCATACGAGGCGTCTCCCATGAAGAAATTTCGCTTCGTCTGATGGAACGGATGAACCTCCATTTCAATGGAAAACTAGACCTGGCCATTGCCATTTTTAAGGATGAATATCCAAAAAGATTCCTGCATCAGCTTGTTTCAGGCAACCTCGATATGGATCGTCTGGATTATCTTAGACGCGACAGCTTTTTCTCCGGGGTCACGGAAGGCAACATCGGATCCGCCCGCATCATCAAGATGCTGAATGTGGTGGATGACAAACTGGTAGTAGAGGCCAAAGGTATCTATTCCATTGAGAACTACCTGCTCTCCAGGCGGTTGATGTATTGGCAGGTCTATCTCCACAAGACTTCGCTGGCGGCAGAGAAGATGCTGCAAAATTTATTGAAGCGTGCCAGCGATCTGGCTGTAGCGAATGCATGCCCTTTTGCATCTCCTGCATTGACTTATTTCCTTGAAGGGAAACAAGTCAAAGGCCTCTTGAACGATGAGGATCTCGATTATTTTGAACAATTGGATGATACGGATATATGGGCAGCCATCAAAAGCTGGCAATTTCACCCCGATTTTGTACTTTCCACCCTGAGCAAAGGCTTACTGGAACGCAAACTCTTCAAAATCGAGATGAGCAATGAGGAAACGGATCCCAATCGGATCGAGGCCAAGATACAGGCCATCATGGAGAAATTCGGCATCCAGAGGGAAGACGCCATTTTGCTTACTTCGCTGAGCAGTGTTTCGAGCAACATGTACAGCGAAGCCGACGACAGCATCGACATCATGTATAATTCAGGTGAAATCGTACCCATTACCAAAGCCTCGGACATGCTGAATTTGGAATTGCTGTCCAAAGAGGTTAGAAAGAATGTGTACTGTTACATCCGCCTTTGAGGCACCATTATTATTAGTTAGATTAGGGATTATTTTGTATTTTTGCGCAAATTTTTTGACCGATGAAATTTACAGCTAAACAAATAGCTTCATTCTTGTCTGGTGAAATCGAAGGGAATCCGGACGTTTCCGTACATACACTTTCGAAGATCGAAGAAGGTTTACCCGGTTCGTTGACTTTCCTCTCCAACCCAAAATACACCGCTTACATTTATTCGACGCAGGCCAGTATCGTATTGGTAAACAGGAACTTTGTTTCTGAACAACCCATAAACGCCACCTTAATTCGGGTGGACGACGCGTATCAAAGTCTGGCCGTACTGCTGACGATGGTCAGCCAGGCAAAAGCAGTCAAGACCGGTATCGACCCTCAGACTTCCATCGCTGCTTCAGCCACTTTGGGTGAAAACCTGTATATCGGCACCTACACCGTCGTCGGTGAAAACAGCCGGATTGGCAACAACACGCAACTTCATGCCCAGGTATATATCGGAGACGGTGTCCACATCGGCTCCGATTGCGTTATTTATGAGGGAGTCAAGATTCTGGACGACTGCGTGATCGGAAACGGCTGCATCCTGCAACCGGGCGCCATTATCGGTTCGGACGGCTTCGGATTTGCACCGCAAGGTTCAGGAGATTTTCAAAAAATACCTCAGATTGGGAATGTCATCCTCGAAGACAATGTGGAAATCGGTGCCAACACCACTGTTGACAGAGCCACAATGGGCTCCACCATCATCCGCAAGGGCGTGAAACTGGACAATTTGATTCAGATAGCCCACAATGTGGAAATCGGTGAAAATACGGTTATCGCCGCTCAAACCGGTATTGCAGGATCCACGAAGGTCGGCAGCGACTGCATGATCGGCGGACAGGTCGGCATGGCAGGTCACATTCGTGTTGCAGACGGTGCAATGATCGGAGCGCAATCAGGTCTGCCCAACTCCATGCTTGATGTCAGCCATCCTGTTTTCGGAACCCCTGCATTCAACCACAAAAAATTTGCCCGTTCTTTCGCCATTTTTAAACAATTACCAGATCTGAATCTGGAAATCGGCATGCTTCGCAAAGAAATCGAAGCGCTAAAGAAAAATCAAAATACCATTTGAAAATGCCCAATCAGCTTACCCTTCAAAAAGAGTTCACCGTTTCCGGTAAAGGATTACATACCGGTCTCCCCATAACCGCACGTTTTTGTCCTTCTGAGCCCAACACCGGCTACCGATTCATTCGGGTGGATCTCGAGAACAAGCCCATCATTGAAGCCCTGGCCGAAAACGTCAATAATACCGAACGCGGCACCGTCCTGAGCAAGAACGGCGTAACCATCAGCACGATAGAACACGCTATGGCTGCCCTATATTCGGCAGAACTCGACAACTGCCTCATTGAAATTGACGGTCCAGAAATGCCCATTCTCGACGGTAGCGCCATGGCTTTTGTGGAAGGAATCCGTGAAGCCGGCATCGTGAGTCAGGATTGGGCCAAAGAATATTACGTGGTACGCAACCGCATCGAAGTGAGTGATCCCGAAACCGGAGCATCCCTCATCATTCTTCCCTACGACGGCTTCAGCATCACTACCCTGATCAGCTTCAATTCCTGCATCCTCAACAATCAATTCGCACGATTGAACGCCATGTCCGATTTTCAAACGGAAATTGCCGACAGCCGCACGTTCGTTTTCGTTCGTGAAGTCGATTTGCTTTTGCAACACAACCTTATCAAAGGTGGTGACCTGGACAATGCCTTGGTCATCTACGACCAGGAACTGGAACAGGAAAAACTGGATGCCCTGGCCGACCACATGCACCTGCCGCATAAGTTGGTCAACAAACTGGGCTACATCAACAACAAGCCCCTCAAACACGACAACGAACCAGCGCGTCACAAATTGCTCGATTTAGTCGGTGACATCGCATTGATTGGCAAGCCTTTGAAAGGGCACATCATTGCCACTCGTCCTGGCCATAAGATCAACAATCAGATGGCCAAGCTCATCCGCAAGGAAATGAAACGGACGGAGGTTCAATGCCCGGTTTACAACCCGGACATTCCTCCCATTTTCGACAATATCCGCATCAAACAACTGCTGCCACACCGTTGGCCCTTCCAGATGGTGGACAAAGTCATCGAAATCAGCGACCGGCACATCGTCGGCATCAAAAACGTGACCGGCAATGAAGAAATTTTCATGGGTCACTTCCCGAACGAACCGGTCATGCCCGGTGTGCTCCAGATTGAAGCCATGGCTCAGACTGGTGGTTTGCTGATTTTAAGCACCCTTCCCGATCCAGAGACCTACTCCACTTATTTTTTAAAAATCGACGCCGTGAAATTCCGTCACAAAGTGATTCCGGGTGACACCCTCATTTTCCGACTCGATCTGATTTCAGAAATCCGCCGTGGCATTTGCTGTATGAAAGGGTATGCTTTCGTCGGAGAAAAAATCGTTTCTGAAGCCGAATTCATGGCCCAGATAGTCAAAAACAAATAATTTTCAGTCCCATGAAACAACCCTTAGCTTACGTACATCCGGATGCCAAGATTGCACCCAGCGTGGTGATCGATCCTTTTGTCTCCATCGACAAGAATGTGATCATCGGCGAAGGCACCAGAATCGGCTCCAATGTGACTATCCTCGAAGGCACCAGAATTGGCAAAAACTGCGTCATTTTCCCCGGCGCAGTTATCGGAGCCATTCCACAGGATCTAAAATTTGCCGGCGAAGATACTACTGCTGAAATCGGAGACAACACCACCGTCCGCGAATTTGTTACTATAAACCGAGGAACCGCAGCCAAAGGCAAGACCGTCGTAGGCAACAACTGCCTGATCATGGCCTATTGCCACATCGCCCACGACTGTGTGGTAGGCAACAACGTCATCATGGCCAACTGTGTTCAGCTGGCCGGCGAAGTGGAATTGGACGATTTCGCCATCATCGGCGGCGGCACCCTCGTCCACCAGTTCTGCCGCATCGGCTCACACGTCATGGTACAAGGCGGATCCAAAATCAATAAGGACGTACCGCCCTTCATCAAGGCTGCCCGCGAGCCCATCGCCTACTGCGGCATCAATTCCATCGGCCTTCGCAGAAGAAATTATACCAACGAACAGATTCGCGATATTCAGGAAATTTTTCGTTATCTTTATCAGTCGGGACTCAACAACAGCGATGCTATCGAACGCATTGAAGCAGAGCTGCCTGCTACCAAAGAACGAGACGAGATCATCCTTTTTGTGAAGAATTCGCCGCGCGGCATCATCAAAGGATATTTTTAACAACTAAAACGATCATTGCTTTATGGTTTATAAGTTTCGCCTTCTTTCAGACGAAGTGGATGATTTCTCACGCGAGATCGCCATCAGTTCGGAAGCCAGTTTTCTGGACCTGCACAACGTCATACTTGACTGCGTCGGCTACACACCCGACCAAATGACGTCGTTCTTCCTCTGCAACGACGACTGGGAAAAGGATACCGAAGTGACCCTGATTGAAATGGACAGCAGCCCCGAAGTGGACAGCTGGGTCATGGAAAAGACCAAACTCAGCGAACTGATTGAGGATGAAGGTCAAAAGCTGCTTTATGTCTTTGATTACCTGACCGAACGTTCCTTCTTTATGGAAGCCTTTCAATTTCTTCCCGGCAAAGAGCTGGCCAAAGCCAAAATCCTTTTCGCAGACGGAGAAGCACCGGTTCAGATCGTTGAATTCGATGAAACGACCCTGGATGTTACCCCGAAAATCAATCTGGACGAATGCTTCTACGGCGATCAGGATTTTGATATGGACGAACTGGATGCCGAAGGTTTCACCGGTTTGGATGAAGTCGAAACCAACAGCAGTTTCTCAACCGAGCCGTAGGATTCTAGCGGAATCCAACGTATGAAGACCCTCGTGGTATTGACCGGCCCCACCGGTGTAGGAAAAACAGAACTCAGCCTTCGCCTTGCCGAAGCGTTGGGTTCTCCTATTTTAAGTTGCGACTCGAGGCAGATTTTCCGGGAAATGTCCATTGGCACCGCTGCACCGACTACCGAACAGTTGAAACGGGTCAAGCATTATTTCATCGCTTCGAAAAGCATTCACGAGCCCTACAGCGCAGCCAAATTCGAAATGGAGGTCTTTGCACTTCTGAACGGCTTGTTTATCAGCCACGAGGCTGTATTAATGACAGGGGGTTCCATGATGTACATTGATGCTGTCTGCAAAGGGATTGACAATATGCCAGACGTGGATCCGTTGATTCGTCTGCAGTTATCCGACCTTTACCACGAAAAAGGGCTGGAACCGATTCTGGAAGAACTGCAACGCCTGGACCCTGTTTATTATAAGCAAGTGGACCGCCAAAACCCGAAACGCGTCATCCACGGTCTGGAAATGTGCCGAATGACGGGACTTCCCTTTTCTTCCTTCCGTAAAGACACCGCCAAAGAAAGGCCCTTCCGCACCCTTAAGATTTGCCTGAACCGAGACCGCCAGGAGTTGTACAACCGTATCGATTGCCGCGTGGATGAAATGATGCTTCAGGGTCTGGAAAAGGAAACCAGAAGCCTATACGCCTACCGCAGCCTGAATGCACTCAACACCGTGGGTTACAAAGAGATGTTTGACTATTTCGATGGGCGTTTCAGCTTGGATCAGGCTGTCACTACTTTGAAGTTCAATACCCACAAATATGCCAGAAAACAACTGACCTGGTTTAGGCGGGATTCCGACTACCAATGGTTCCATCCGGAAGAAATTGATATCCTTCAGAAAATACTCTTTTTGCTCTGAGTTTTTTAAGTTTAATTCGGGCTTTTCGTTATCTTCGTCTTTCCGGAAACAAATTTTCTACTCGAATCACCTTTTATACATATGTTTTTCACACTTTATTCCTATATATACCTGGCAACTTCAGTCTTAGCTTATTTGGTGGGATGGCTGGCTCAACAACGAAAATCGGTCGTAGGCGCGAAAGAACTTTCAACGCTGACTTACCTGGTCGCATTCTGTGCATTCATTCTTTGTTTTGAATCAGCAGCACCAAGTCAGGACATAAAAATCTTGCTTACCAAGATTTCATACATCAGCGTTGTACTCATACCTGTTTTCTATTTACTTTTCGTTATGCGTTTCACCAAGCTGATCCGTTTCAAAGACATCAGCTATGGTTGGTTGCTGTTTGTATTCCCGTTCATTACCCTCCTGCTGGCCTTCACCAACGAGCTGCATCATTGGGTATGGAGCAGTTTCTCTCCTATTTCGCCAGAAACCAACATCATGGCCTACGAGCACGGTTTCTGGTTTTGGATCGGCTACACACTGTACAGCTACTTGCTACTTTTGGTTGCCACCCACTTCCTTTTTGATTTTCTCAGATTCAACCGGAATCGAAAAGTGTATTTTATTCAGGGATGGTTGGTCACTTTTGCAGGAATATGCCCTTGGGTTGTCAGTTTTTTTTACATTTTCGGTCTCAATCCGGTAAAAGGTCTGGACATCACCCCCATCAGTACCCTACTAAGCGGTATCCTTTTTAGTTGGTCCATCCTAAAAAGCACTTTTCTAAATCTGGTTCCTGTAGCCCGTGAAACATTGGTTGAAACACTTCCAATCGGCATTATGGCATTGGACGATCAAAACAGGATTCAGGACATCAACCGCACAGCCAAAATTTTTACAGGCATTAAGATAGACGACATACTGGGACTGACCGTTTCGCAGGCAGTCCCGTTGACTTCAAATTTTCCAATGGCAATCGAATCGGATGAGACTCCTCTGCAATTGGAAACAACGGTAGAAGGCCATGAAAAATCATTCAGGATAACCAAACAACCCTTGAAAAACAACATTGGGAGCCGCCTTATCACCATTTTTGATATAACAGAAGAAATCACCCATCAAGAGGAACTGATACTAGCTCGAAAAAAAGCGGAAGAAAACGATAATCTCAAATCAGCCTTCTTGTCCAATCTAAGTCACGAAATCCGAACACCATTGAATGGCATCATGGGTTTCATTTCCATCTTGCAACGCGAAAACCTGACGGAAACCGAACGGATGGAATATTTAAACATCGTATGGGAAAATGGGGAGAGGTTGTTGAAGACCATGGTAGACCTTATTGATATCTCAAAAATTGAATCAGGGCAAATTGAAGTGACTTATTCGGAAGTGGACGTGAATGACATTCTGGCAGGTCTGTACGACTTCTTCAAGACCGAAGCTACCAGAAGAAATTTGGAATTTTCCTATACCAACCGAATAGAACCAGACAAAAAAATCTTCCATTCCGACCAAGTCAAGATCTATTCCATTTTTACCAATCTTATAAAGAATGCATTGAAATATACTAACGAAGGTTTCGTCAATTACGACTGTTCCATCGATGGCAATGAATTAATCTTTTCTGTAAGCGACAGTGGTGTCGGACTTTCCGCCGACAAATTGGAAATCATCTTTGACCGCTTTGTTCAGGTAGACACCTCACACATTCGAAAGTTCGAAGGCTCCGGACTGGGCTTATCAATCACGAAAGCATACGTTGAAATCCTGGGAGGCAACATTCACGTAGAAAGCAAGATGAATATTGGCAGCACGTTTACTGTCCGTATTCCGATACAATAAACGTACTGTTGATTGGGCTGAGTTAAATACGGTTTCTTCTTTATTTGATGCGTTCTACGATGAGCGATTTTAACGCTTTCTTATCGGACGAGCCTCCATACAGAATTTCATATTTCCCAAGCTTTACTTTCATCGTATTCGTTTCCGGATCGAAGAATTCAAACGTTTTCGGAGTCAGATAAAATCGCATTTCAACGGTCGATCCAGCAGCAACTTTGACGCGACGGAAAGCCCGCAAGCTGCGGATTGGACCGTCAGGGTCCTGCAAATTTCGAATATAGACTTGCGCTACTTCTTCACCGGTTCTGACGCCTGTATTTTTCAGGTTGAAGGTCAATGTCAGCGTATTTTTTATTGGCAACAAACTCTTATTCAACATTGCTCCTGAATAGGCAAAGGTCGAATAACTCAGTCCAAAACCGAACGGATAAAGCGGTTTCCCCTTGAAGTAGCGATAGGTCCGCCCTTTTGACATATCATAATCCTGAAAATCGGGCAAATCTTTGGAAGAAGCATAGAAGGTGACCGGAAGGCGTCCGGCCGGGTTGTAATCCCCAAACAAGACATCGGCCACCGCTGTACCTCCAGCCTGACCTGGATACCAGGCTGCCAGGATGGCGTCCAAATTTTTGTTTTCCCAGGGCAAAGCCATCGAGCTGCCTGAACAAAGCACAAAAATTACCGGCTTACCCAGTTTTTTCAATGCCTTCAGCAGTTTTTCCTGCACCAGGGGCAAGTCGATATTGGTACGGTCACCGCCTTTGAATCCGGGCAGATTGACTTTCATTTCCTCGCCTTCCAATTTGGGGCTGATGCCACCGACAAAGATGATGGCGTCCACATCCTTCACTTTCTGTGCGACTGCATCGTAATCAATGGGTTGATTTTCTCCATCCAGTTCCTTCACGTAATCACAGCCTTTTTCATAAACGACCGATCCGGAAGGCCGTTTTGACTGAATGCCCGCCAAAATGGTAACCGTTTCAGAAGGGAATCCATTGTAGTTGGCCCATTGCATCACCGAATCGTTGGCGTTTGGTCCCATCACGGCAATTTTTCGGATCGATTTGCTCAGCGGCAGTGTTTGTTTTTTATTGCTGAGCAAAACCATGCTTTTCCTGGCCATTTCCAACGCTTGCAACTGATGTTCCGGACTTTCCACTTCCGACATATCCAATCTTGTCCAGAATACCAGCGAGTCGGGATCGAAAAGTCCCAGATCAAAACGGGCACGAAGTAATCTGAGCAGGGAAACATTGATCTTATCTTCTGTGATCAGACCTTTTTGAACTGCTTCCTTCAACGACTTATAGTCACTTCCGCATTCAACATCTGTGCCGGTGATTACCGCATCGGCAGATGCCTCAGCAGCACCAGCATGTGTTTCGTGCGCTCCTTTTTTAAAAAAATCAGAAATCGCACCGCAGTCTGAAACCACGATGTGCTTATATCCCCAGTCGTTGCGAAGGATTTGTTGCAACAACTGCGTACTCGAGCAACAAGGCTTTCCCTCAAAGCTGTTGTAAGCGCACATCACCTGTTTAACATCGGCTTCTGTCACCAACGCTTTGAAAGCAGGCAAATAGGTTTCCCAAAGATCCCGTTGTGAAACATCTTCGGCGTTAAAGCTGTGGCGGTTCCATTCAGGTCCGCTGTGCACTGCAAAATGCTTGGCACAGGCCTGCGTCTTATCATACCTCATCGACCCGTCTCCCTGTAGTCCACGCACCACAGCGACGCCCATCCTGGAAGTAAGCCAGGGATCTTCCCCGTATGTTTCCATGCCCCGACCCCAACGTGGATCCCTGAAAATGTTGATGTTAGGGGTCCAAAAGGTGAGTCCCTGGTACTTTTTATACGATTCATTCTGACGGAAATCCGTATTCTTGGCCCTGGCCTCATCAGAAATAAAGGAGAACGTTTTATTTACGGCCCTATCGTCAAAGGTGGCTGCCATGCCGATGGCTTGGGGGAAAACGGTAGCCCGTCCAGCTCTGGCCACCCCATGCAGCGCTTCGTTCCACCATTGGAAAGCCTGCATTCCGAATCGAGGTATGGCAGGAGACTGATCGCGCATCTGGCTGATTTTTTCATCCAGGGTCATCCGTTGCAACAAATCCATAGCCCTTTCTTCGGAAGATAATTCCGGATTCTGAAAGGGTAACAGCTGGGCATGAACAAGCAAAGGAAACGCTAAAAATAAAAACAAAGCAAGGTTCTTTTTCATGGGAGCAATGAAATTTCAACAGTTTTTTTTGGGATAGTTGCAGGCAAAAGATTCAATGGGACGCAATAGCGTTTACGAATGTAAGAAATTATTTTTATTGTCTTCCCCTCCATAAACCAAAAACGGTTTCCGCTTTTAAACTGAAACCGTACTATTTTGTCTAAACCTTCATATAGCCTTAAGCAAAAACTGTAAACCTTTTTCAGTAGAAGTCACATTTAAATACCATCGTAAAATAATTTTTATCTTTGTATGATAAATATTTAACAAATGACAAAAGAAACTGCTATAAAGCTTTTTAATGAAAAACATATTCGTACTCAATGGGATGATGAAAACGAAAAATGGTGTTTTTCTATTGTAGATGTTGTTGCAGTGCTTACTGAAAGTGAAAATCCTAATAATTATTGGAAAGTACTTAAAAACAGACTTAAAAAAGAAGGTAGTGAGTTGGTTACAAATTGTAACCAACTGAAAATGCAATCTTCTGATAATAAATATTATAAAACGGATGTTGCAGATACGGAACAGCTATTCCGTCTAATTCAAACCATTCCTTCGCCAAAAGCGGAGCCTTTTAAATTGTAGTTAGCACAAGTTGGACGAGAACGTATTGATGAAATCGAAGATCCTGAAATTGGAATAGATCGATTGATGGAAACATATTTTCGAAAAGGTTATACCAAAGAATGGATTAACCAACGGTTAAAAAGTATTGAAATTCGTAAAGAACTCACTGATGAGTGGGAAAGTAGAGGTGTTAAAAAAGGTCAAGAGTTTGCTATTTTAACAGATGAACGAACTAAGGCCTAAAGTGGTTTTACAACAAAACAATATAAAACATTTAAGGATTTAAAAAAGGAAAATCTTCGAGATCATATGACCAATCTTGAATTGGTTTTAAATATGTTGGCGGAGGCATCTACTACCGAAATATCTAAGGATAAGAAACCAATAACCTTTGTTGAGAATAAAAAAGTTGCTCAAAAAGGTGGAAATGTTGCAAAAGCCGCCCGTGTGCTATTGGAAAACACGACAGGTAAAAAAGTTGCAACAAAGTTAAATGCCAAAAATCTTGATGTAAATCAGTTAGAAAAGGGGAAAGATAATAAATAACAACGAAATGCCAATCGAGTAGACGGCCCCGCCAGTAATTAGCTGACGGGGTGCGCCTCTCACACCACTGTAGTACGATTCTCATATACAGCGGTTCGTTAAGTTGTGGGGAAATTCTCTTGTAAATGTCGAGCATGGGAATGTAACCCCTTTTCATCAGCCTTTTGACCGTGATGGTGATCCCAAGAATGGGGCTTTGGGCAATTCGGCCTCCGTTTTCGCGTAGATGCTGAAATCGTCCGCATACCTGACAAACCGCAGCTCATGCCTTTCAAGTTCCCTGTCCAGTTCATTCAGCAGAATGTTTGAAAGCAGCGGACTTATAGGACT
>Ga0209125_1002861_pt1 | contig 12608 bp, 10 predicted proteins | sample BarGraIncub1131A_FD_184503 | JGI IMG/M metagenome (GOLD analysis project Ga0209125, IMG submission 184503) | Arctic peat soil microbial communities from Barrow, Alaska - Barrow Graham LP Incubations 11-31A (SPAdes) (version 2) | ecosystem: Environmental > Terrestrial > Soil > Wetlands > Peat... | reverse complement strand
GAATATTCGGCACCTTGATCACTATTTTAATTTATAATCTATTTGGGTAGTAGATATGTTATTATATCTATGAAAAACTAAATTTAGTATAAGATTAGTACCTTAGAGGAAATCTATAATGATGGTTTTACAAAGGAAGATCTTATGGAATAGGAGGAACGATGTTTAAATCCGGTTATGTTACTATTATAGGTCGTCCTAATGTAGGAAAATCAACCTTACTTAATGAACTTATGGGGGAAAAGTTATCCATAGTATCAAACAAACCCCAGACTACTAGAAACAATATAAATACAATATTAACAGGAAATGATTTTCAAATTATATTTATTGATACTCCAGGTATACATAAGCCAAAGCAAAAACTGGGAGAATACATGGTAAAAAAGTCTATGGACAGTTTGAATTCTGTTGACATAATAATGCTTCTAATTGCTGGGGATACTATACTTGGTGGAGGAGATAGATTTATTTTAGAAAAGCTAAAAGACCTAACTACTCCAAAATTTTTAATTATTAATAAAATTGATCAAATCACTCCTGAAAGATTAGCTGTGACTATTGATCAGTACTCAAAAGCTTATGATTTTTCAGAAATAATACCAATATCGGCCTTAAAAGGCAAAAATACAGACATACTTTTGGAAACTATGGTAAAATACATACATGAAGGACCAAAGTATTATCCTGATGATATGATAACTGATAGCAATGAGAAATTTATTATTTCAGAGATAATAAGAGAAAAAGGCTTGAACCTGTTATCTGATGAAATTCCACATGGCCTTGCTGTAGATATAATGTCTATGAAGGTAAATGAAAACGGTAATATGATGATAGAAGCTACCTTGTTTTGTGAAAGAGATTCCCATAAGGGTATAATAATTGGTAAAGATGGCTCAATGTTAAAAAAAATAACTAATTATTCACAATTAGATATTAAAAAGTTTTTAAATAAAGGCTGTAGGCTGAAATTATGGGTTAAAGTTAAAAAAGATTGGAGAGACAGTTCTTCTGTGCTTAGAGGTTTAGGTTATAAATAATATTTTTATTCATTAAGGATATACTAGTATAGGAGATGATATTCTGCCTATTTGTAAAACTAATGCCATCATTATAAAAGCCTTAGATTATAAGGAAGCAGATAAGCTTCTATGGATGCTTTCAAAGGATCTAGGAAAGATTTCTGTCATGGCCCATGGAGCAAAAAAATATAAAAGCAAGCTAATATCCACCACCCAAGTTTTTGTATTAGGGGAATATGTACTTTTTAAAGGAAAAAGTTTTTATACCATCAATGAAGCGAGAATTATCGATTCTTTCCAAGAGCTATTAGGAGATTTAGATACTTTAAACTATGGAGCTTATTTATGTGAACTTACTGATTTGGCTATGGTAGAAGGTGAGGTAAATGAATTCATATACGAAAGTCTCATAAAAGCTTTATACTTAATAAAGAATAAAGTTGGTGATTTGGAGCTTATTGCTAGAACTTTTGAACTTTACATATTAAAAGCTTCAGGTTATGCTTTAGACCTTGATAATTGCTCCGTCTGCAGTAATCCCATAAAAACCTCTAATTTCTTTAATATCCATTTATCTGGTGGAGTTTGTGCTACTTGCAAAAAGGAAAATGGCATAGCTATAAGCTATTCAGCTTATAACCTATTAAAATTTCTATGTAAAATCCCATTGGAAAAAGTTTATAGAATTAATGTTGAAAAGGAATTAAAGGATTCCCTATCTAAAATAACTAGTTCTATAATTTTAAACAATTATGGCAAAATACCAAATAGCTTAAAATCAATAAATTTTATGAATAGGAGTGATGAAAATGTATGAAATTACGCTTGAAAAGGTAGACTTAATAAGAGAAAGAGCTGATGTTACTTATAATGAAGCTAAGGAAGCTCTAGAGGCATCAGAGGGAAATGTAGTGGATGCCCTTATTTATCTTGAAAATAAAATCAAGACAGATTCAGAAAACAAATATACAACTAAAGATGAATTTATTGCTTGGCTTAAGGGGATTTTAGAAAAAGGTAATGTAACAAGGATTGTTCTAAAAAAAGATGATAAAGTTATAGTGAATTTACCAGTAACTGCAGGGGTAGCTGTATCCGGCTTGATGATTATCATTTTGCCTTCATTATTGGCTATTGGCATATTGACCGCTCTTTTCGTAACTTTAACCGTAGAAATCACAAAAACCGATGGCTCAGTTGAAGTTGTGAATAAAATCATTAAAAATACAGCAATGGACATAAAGGATAAGTTTACTGATATATCCAAAGATGTTATAAATAAAGTAAATGATTTAACTAAGGATGTTAGGGATAAGTTTAATAATAAATCAGAAAAAAATCAATCTACTGACAATGTTTATAAATATACTGTAAAATTCGATGAAATAGATAAAGATAAATAATATTCCTGTTGAAATTTATAGATATATAGAGATAAGCAACGAAAATTCTATTAAATAAAGGCTATTTAATCTAAATAGTCTAATATTAGCCATTTGTGGTTAGTTTTTTCTTTGCCACAACGTGCTATAATATTTACGGTAATAAAATTCTTAATTTGAACTAACTGGGACATTTATTGGCCCATTAGTATAATCTAAATTTACGAAAAGGGGATGTTACATTGGAAAACAAAAAATTTGTTTACCTTTTTAGTGAAGGTAATGCGTCCATGAAAAATCTTCTTGGCGGAAAAGGTGCAAACCTTGCTGAGATGGTTAATTTAGGGATACCAGTACCTCAAGGCTTTACTGTAACAACAGAAGCTTGTACTAAGTACTATGAAGATGGTAAGAAGTTGACAGATGACATTATTGATCAAATAGACAATGCAATTGCTACAATTGAGGGTATGTCTGGAAAGAAGTTTGGTTCTTTAGAAAGTCCAATGCTTGTATCCGTAAGATCCGGAGCAAGAGCTTCTATGCCTGGAATGATGGACACAATATTAAACCTAGGTCTTAACGATATTACTGTTGAAGCACTTGCAAAGAAAGCAAAAAATCCTAGATTTGCTTATGATTCCTTCAGACGTTTTATTCAAATGTTTGCAGATGTTGTAATGGATGTAGAAAAGAAAAAGTTTGAACACTTAATGGATAAAATGAAAGAATCAAAAGGCGTTAAGTTTGATACTGACCTTGATGCAAATGATTTAAAGAATCTTGTTGGTCAATTTAAAGATCTTTACTTAAAAGAAAAAGGATTAAAATTCCCAGAAGATCCTAGAGATCAACTTATTGAATCTATTAAAGCTGTTTTTAGATCTTGGGATAATCCAAGAGCTAATGTTTACAGAAGAATGAATGATATTCCTGGAAGCTGGGGAACCGCTGTTAATGTTCAATTAATGGTATTTGGTAACATGGGCGAAACTTCAGGAACCGGTGTTGCATTTAGTAGAGATGCACGTACTGGAGAAAACAAAATATTTGCTGAGTATTTAATGAATGCACAAGGTGAAGACGTTGTTGCAGGTATAAGAACACCAAAGGATATATCCCAATTAGAAAAGGATATGCCTAAGGCTTATAATGAGTTTATGGCAATTGCAGATAAACTAGAAAAGCATTATAAAGATATGCAGGATATGGAGTTTACTATAGAAGATACAAAACTTTATTTCCTTCAGACTAGAAATGGTAAGAGAACAGCTCAGGCTGCCTTAAAGATAGCTGTTGATTTAGTAGAAGAAGGATTAATCACTAAAGAAGAAGCTATATTAAAGGTAGAGCCAAAACAACTTGATTCATTGTTACATCCAAACTTTGATGCTACAGCATTAAAGAATGCAGCTGTAATTGCAAAGGGCCTTCCAGCTTCTCCTGGTGCTGCCTGTGGTAAGGTTTGCTTTACTGCAGAAGAAGCAAAGGAAAGAAAAGCAAATGGTGAGAAAGTTGTTTTAGTAAGACTTGAAACTTCACCTGAAGATATAGAAGGTATGATAGCTGCAGAAGGTATTTTGACTGTTAGAGGTGGTATGACATCACATGCTGCTGTTGTTGCTAGAGGTATGGGAACATGCTGCGTAGCTGGTTGTGGAGATATTAAAGTTAATGAAGAAGCACATACCTTTGAAGTTGGTGGCGTAGTATATGGCATTAATGACTTTATTTCCATGGATGGAAGCACAGGAAATGTATATGCTGGGGCTATTAAAACTGTTGAACCTGAAATAAGTGGATATTTTGGTACATTCATGGGTTGGGCAGATGAAATCAGAAGCTTAAAGGTTAGAGCTAATGCAGATACTCCAAAGGATGCTGCACATGCTGTTAAGTTTGGTGCGGAAGGTATCGGACTTTGTAGAACTGAGCATATGTTCTTTGCAGAGGATAGTTTGTTTTCCTTTAGAGAAATGATAGTTGCTAAAACTGAAGAGCAAAGAAGAACTGCTCTTGAGAAGTTACTACCTATTCAAAGAAAAGATTTTACAGGTATTTATGAAGCTATGGAATTTAGACCTGTTACAATAAGATTTTTAGATCCACCACTTCATGAGTTCTTACCTACTGAAAATGAAGATATTGAAGCATTATCTAAAGAACTAGGTTTAACTTTTGCTGAGCTTAAGGAAACTATTGAGTCCTTACACGAATTCAACCCTATGATGGGTCATAGAGGATGTAGACTCGCTGTTTCCTATCCAGAAATTGCAGAAATGCAAACAAGAGCAGTTATAGAAGCTGCAATTGATGTTAAGAGAAGAAAAGGCTTTGATATAATTCCAGAAATAATGATACCTCTTGTTGGAGATGTAAAAGAATTAAAATATGTTAAAGACATAGTTGTAAGAGTAGCTGATGAAATTATAGCTAAGGAATGTATCGATTTGAAATATCATGTTGGTACAATGATTGAAATTCCAAGAGCAGCAATAACAGCTGATGAAATAGCAACCGAAGCAGAATTTTTCTCCTTTGGAACTAATGATTTAACTCAAATGACTTTTGGATTCTCAAGAGATGATTCCGGTAAGTTCTTACAAGATTACTATGAAAAGAAAATATATGAATTTGATCCATTTGCAAAGCTTGACCAAGATGGTGTTGGTAAGCTAGTAAAAATGGCTGTTGACTTAGGAAGAAAGACTAGACCTGATATTAAACTAGGAATCTGTGGAGAGCACGGTGGAGATCCTTCATCCGTTGAATTCTGCCATAGTTTGGGATTGAATTATGTATCATGTTCACCATTTAGAGTTCCACTAGCTAGACTAGCTGCAGCTCAAGCACAGGTTAAAAATCCAAGATAGTTTATATAATTATAAAAAACAAGAAGCAAGTTTTGCTTCTTGTTTTTTATGTAAATTTTTTGTTTATATAATCTGAAAATTCCATAATGAAGTTATAGTGAAATCCCACTTTTTCATTGGATTTACTCAAAAGATTACAAAAGGCATCCTGATTGCATTTACTAATATTATTATAATAATCCCTAGAGAGCTTCCAAAACTTTTGAGGGAAGGCAAGGTAAACAAGTATAGCCTTATATTCATCATAATTTAAAGAATTTCTCTCTTCGTATTTATTTAAGCAACTTAATACGAGCTGCAAATTCCATTTAGTATTTTCTCTTTTAAGTATTCTTCTTAAAAAATAAGTTATATCATGGATACAATAATCAAATTTACATTTATCAAAATCAATAATCCATATATCGTGATTTGAATCGAATAATATATTTTTGTTTACATAATCTAAATGACATAAGGATTTACTTAAATTGTTCAGGTTTATTTTCGAGGAGGTATCCACAGCTATTTTAGCTAAAGTAAAATTTTTTTCAAAACCCTCTTTAAAAATCAAAGAAAATTTATCATTATATTGATTTGCTAAATTATAATTCTTTAATATTTGAATAAAATGTTTATACATACTATTATTTATATCATCGAAGCCTAAGCGAGGATTACTTCCAGCTATAGCTTTGAACTTTTTAGTATAATGATGTATTTTAGATAAATTTGAACTGCAGGATATAATATCCTCTTGATTATCATAATCACATTTAATTCCTTCGATCCAATTTGTCATAATAAAAATCATTTCTTTATAAAGAACATATTTATTACCGTCCACGGTGGAGACTATTCTGGATACTCCAATATTATAGTGAAATAGCCATTCCATTGCGGAATAAACAAAAAATAATTCTTCTTTACTATAATAAATTTTCTTTAAGCAATAATTTTCTTTTGAAGTTACTATTTTATAGACAGCTCTTTGCTTTACCGTGTCTTTAAATTTAATTTGCTTAATTTCTAAAGCTTCTATTCGATAACGGGGTAATATATTATTTTTTATTTCTTCCTCAGATATGAGAGAAAAAGGTGTTTCCATAAATAACACTCCTAATAATTTTCACTAATTAATATGTAACTAATATTATCTCCATGCTATTAAGATATTAGGTAATAAATAGCAATATACGTCTTAATAATAATATTTTTCTATAAAAAAAGGAGTTTTCAATTAAATATAGAATTTATTTAAAAAGAGATAATTTATTATTGAAAAATAATCTCTTGAAGAAATAATCATTTGTACCTAATTTTGCTATTTCCTATATTTTTAGAATAAATATTACAATTATTTGGTACAATAAAAAGACAGTGAAAAAAATAAAAGTTGGTTTAAAGAAGGAATATAGATTATTTTGTCGAATATAATAATGCTTACATCAAAAAAAGATAGGTGGAATGTCTTTTGATATCGGAAGATATAATCCAAAGGGTACGGGATTCAAATGATATAGTTGACATTATTTCTGAAGTTGTAAAGCTTAAAAGATCAGGAAGAAATTATGTTGGGTTATGTCCATTCCATAATGAAAAAACTCCTTCCTTTAGCGTAGTACCTGAGAAACAGATTTATAAATGTTTCGGTTGTGGCGAAGGAGGAAATATTTTTTCGTTTGTAATGAAAACAAAAAAAGTTAACTATGTTGACGCAATTAAATATTTAGCAGAAAAGGTAAATATAGTTGTAGAAGAAAAAGATGGTTTGGTAAAGAACGCTAACGATAAGATCTACAAAATAAATGTTGAAGCAGCCAGGTATTTTTATAGTAATTTGCAAAACAACAAAAGAGCTAAAGATTACTTAATGAACAGAAAGATGAGCGAGACTATAATAAGAAAATTTGGTGTGGGTTATTCTTTAGATAGTTGGAAAAGTTTGTACAATTATATGCTAAGAAAAAACTATACCGAATTAGATATGCTTAATGCAGGTCTTATTATTAAAAATGAAAAAGGAGCTGTTTACGATAGGTTTAGGAACAGAATAATTTTTCCAGTTTTTGATTCTAGAGGAAAAGTTATAGGTTTTGGTGGAAGAGTTCTAGATGAAAGTAAACCCAAATATTTAAATTCCCCTGAAACCAGTTTATTTAAGAAAGGAATAAATTTATATGGGCTTAATTTTGTTCTTAAAAGGGGTGACATCCCTTATCTTCTCATGGTAGAGGGCTATATGGATTGCATTTCACTTCATCAGTTTGGAGTTGATACTGCAGTAGCTTCCTTGGGAACAGCACTAACAGTAAATCAAGCAAAGCTTATAAAAAAATATACAAATAAAGTTATAATTTCATACGATGCCGATTTGGCTGGCCAAACTGCTACTTTAAGAGGCTTGGAGATCTTAAGAAAAGAAGGTCTTGATACAAGAGTCTTAAAGGTCCCTAGTGGTAAAGATCCAGACGAATTTATAAAAAATAAAGGTAAAGATGAATTTATTAAACTTATTGATGAAGCGTTGCCTTTGATAGATTATAGAATTCAACGTGCTGGAGAAGGAATAAACTTCAAAATATTCAAAAAAGAGCCAGATAAAATTATAGATTATGTTCGAAAAATTTCTAGTATTTTAACAGAGCTTGATCCCGTAGAAAAGGATATATATATTAAAAAGATATCTGAAAATACAGAAGTAAAAGAGCAATCTATAATCGATTTATTAAATACTAACACAAATTTAGATAAAGAATCAAAAGAAATGTATAATATTGACAGAATTGGACAAAAATCATATCTAGAGCCCGTTTATTTTAAAGCAGAGAGATCTTTACTAAAATTAATGCTTAATTCTGAAGAAATATTCAATTATGTTAGGTCTAAAATTAACAAAGAGGAATTATTACTTGATAGTCATAAAAAAATTTATGATTTAATAATTATGAAAATAGGGTATATTACTGAAAGCCATCCACTAATTGAAATACTTTGTGATGACATTGAAAGTACCAAAGAATGGATAAACATCAAAGAATTAGATATACCTTTTTCAGAGCAAAATTCGTTTAAGTTAGTAGATGATTTAATAAAAGAGATTGTTAAACATAAACTTGAATCAAAAAAACAAACTTTGATTTCAGAAATCAAAAGTTATGAAGAAAAAGGAATGATCGACGAATCGTTAAGGCTTGTAATAAAGCTAATAGACATACAGAAGGAAATAGGTGAGTTATAAACAAGATAAGGAGGTGGCTGCATGAAGGACAAAGGCATTAAGATGCAGGTCGTAAAGAGACTTATTGATAAAGGTAAAAAGAGTGGTAGCTTAAGTTACAAAGAAATAATGGATGAATTAGAGGAAATAGATTTAAGCCCAGAGCAAATAGAAAAAATTTACGAAGTACTAGAATCCATGAATATTGAGGTAATAGCAGACATACAGGAAGTAGAGGTACAAGAGGAAGAACTTGATTTAACTGTTCCTGAAGGTATTTCTATCGATGATCCAGTAAGGATGTATTTAAAAGAAATTGGTAAAGTACCTTTATTATCCCCTCAAGAAGAGGTTACTCTTGCACAACAAATTGAAGAAGGCAAAATCCTTGCTAAGAAAAAATTAGCAGAGGCGAATCTTAGATTGGTTGTAAGTATAGCTAAAAGATATGTAGGACGTGGTATGCAATTTTTGGATTTGATTCAAGAAGGTAATTTAGGGCTTCTTAAAGCGGTAGAAAAGTTCGATTATAGAAAAGGTTATAAATTTAGTACCTATGCCACCTGGTGGATACGTCAAGCTATAACTAGAGCTATTGCAGATCAAGCTAGAACCATAAGGATACCTGTTCATATGGTTGAAACTATTAATAAGTTAATTAGAGTTTCAAGACAGTTACTTCAGGAGCTAGGAAGAGAACCACAAGCTGAAGAGATAGCTAAAATTATGGAAATGCCAGTAGATAAGGTAAGAGAAATTATGAAAATTGCACAAGAACCTGTTTCTTTAGAAACACCTATAGGTGAAGAGGAAGATAGTCATTTAGGAGATTTTATACCAGATGATGAAGCACCAGCACCTGCAGAAGCTGCAGCTTTTACAATGCTCAAGGAACAACTTATTAATGTTTTAGACACCTTAACCCCAAGAGAAGAAAAAGTATTAAGGTTAAGATTTGGATTAGATGATGGCAGAGCTAGAACGCTAGAAGAAGTTGGAAAAGAATTTAATGTAACAAGAGAAAGAATTAGACAAATAGAGGCAAAGGCCTTAAGGAAATTAAGACATCCAAGCAGAAGCAAAAAGTTAAAGGATTATTTGGATTAAGTCTAAATTCATCTTAGTCAATCATAAAATATTATAGGTTTAATTTTAAAGAGGTGAACATTTTGAGAACCTTTAAAAGTGAAGCAGGTCTAGGTTTTATATATATATCATTACTTACTATAAGTTTTGATGTTTTGTTACTTTTTATTATGAATTTATCTAATTCATATGTAATAAACAGTCTTTTAAAATTAACCCTTATAATATTCAATTTATACCAAGCATATTATCTTTTAATCGTAGCAACTATTAAATACATCATTTTTGATGAAGGTATTTTAGTTAGTTCAATTTTTGGTTTTAAGAAAACCAAAATACTATTCTCCCAAATTCAAGCATATAAGAAGGGGAATAGGTGGATTAAAGGAGTGAAATTGTCCGGCTACGGTAATAATAGCTTTGCAATTGGGAGAACTGTCATTGACTTAATTGGGACAACATATATGTATGTTACTTCAAGTAAAAAGCTGTTATATTTTAAAACTCCTGCTATAAATTATGCAATATCACCTAAAAAGCTTCAGCAATTTGTAGTTATATTAGAGGAAAAGGGTATAGAGGAAAATGAATGGGTAAATTTTGGACCTAAGAAAGTCCATTTGTATAAAGATATTAATTTTATCGTACCTTTTTTACTTTCCAGTTTATTTATATCAATAATGCTACTAAATCCCTTTATACTATATCTATTAGGTAGATTGCCAGTAAAAATGCCTTTAACCTTTGATGCTGCTTTTATCCCATTAAAATATGGAACGGGTAAGCAATTTGCATTAAACCAGATGGCTTATGGTATATTAAATATGGCCATGTTATTTTGTATGCATTATGCTTCCTATTTTTATTACAAATATGATAAGAAGTCTTCTTATAAGTTTATTTATATATCATTGTTCATTTCATTTTTATTTTTATTAATACAATTTAGAATTTTGGCAAAGTGGTAAATAATATGATTAGTAATAGATTAAAAAAAATAGCAGCATTAGTTGAACATAGAACTACTCTTGCAGATATAGGTACGGATCACGGATATCTACCTATTTATCTTATAGAAAATGATATTTCAAGTAAGGTGATAGCAACAGACGTAAGCTTACCTTCAGTTAACAAAGCAATAAAAAATATTGAAATTAAAGGCCTATCTGATTTTATTGAATGTAGAATCGGTTATGGCCTTGCTTGTTTAAAGGAAGAAAAAATTGAAACTATAGTAATTGCAGGTATGGGTGGAAACTTAATTGGAAGTATTTTATCTAAGGCAATGGAGAAAATTAATAATTATGGAATCTTTATTTTTCAACCAGTTCAGAATCCTGAACGGCTTAGAAAATATTTATATGAGAATGGGTTTTTAATATATGATGAGGATCTATGCTTTGAAGAAGATATATATTATGAAATCATAAAAGCTAAATATATAAACAAAACAAGTTATTGTGAAGAAATATATTATGAAATCAGCTCTATTCTTCTTGAAAAGAAACATCCGTTGATGCTTCCTTATATAAATTATAAATTAGACAAGTTAAATAAAATACTAGAATATATAAAAGTTGATTCTATAGAAGCTAACCGAAGACGGGATTATATAAAAGAAAAAATAACTAGGATGGTGGAGCTAAAAAATGGCATTACTGATTAAGGATTTTGTTAAAATAATAGAAAAGAAAATACCTATTAATTTAAAAGAAGAATGGGACAATGTAGGTTTGATGGTAGGAAACGAGGATATGGAAATTACTTCGATTTTAGTTTCCCTTGATTGCACCAGTGAGGTCATAACGGAAGCAATTGAAAAAGGATGTAATTTAATATTAACCCATCACCCTCTTATTTTTCATGGTTTAAGCACCATAACAAATCAAGATAAATTAGGGAGCAAAATATATACTTTAATAAATAATAATATAGCAGTATACTCTGCCCATACAAACCTAGACAAATTAAAGGGTGGACTTAATGATATACTATGTAGTTTACTAGAATTTAAAGATTCTAAAGTAATGGATTCTTTTGAAGACAATACTGGTATTGGTAGGCTCGTTGAGCTTTCAGAAGGGGTTACCTTATTGAGCTTAATGAAACATATAAATAATAAATTAAGCCTTACTTGTATACGGTATACTGGAGATAAAGCAAGGGTAATTAAGAAGCTAGCGATTATAAATGGGAGTGGAGCAGACTACTTTGATGTCTTCTATAAAAGTGGAGCAGAATGTATAATTACTGGGGACACTAAGCATCACCAGGTTTTAGATTATAAGGAACTAAATGTTTCAATAATAGATATAGGACATTTTGAATCAGAATGGTTACCCTTTAAGATATTTTGTGAAGGCTTAAAGGCTCCGTTATCTGGTAGTAAAGTGCTTTTTTCTGAAAATTCCTTAAGCCCTTATAATTATTTCAAAAATTTATAAGTTGCTTTTTAATTATATAAATGTTAATATACATAAGCGAGTAAGCCAGACAGTCGCTGCTCAAATAATTAATTATTAATAATTAATTATTTGAGGAGAGGAAAGTCCGAACTCCATAGGGCAGGGTGCTGGGTAACTCCCAGTGAAGGTGACTTTAAGGAAAGTGCAACAGAGATATACCGCCTTGAAAGAGGTAAGGATGGAAAGGCGAGGTAAGAGCTCACCAGCGTAATGGCGACTTTACGGCTATGTAAACCCCATCTGGAGCAAGATCGAATAGAGAGGCAGGATATGTAGCTTGCTACGTATCAAGGAATTGCCCGTTCCGCCTCCGGGTGCATCGCTTGAGCTTTATGGAAACGTAAGGCCTAGATAGATGACTGTCAAATACAGAACTCGGCTTATAGACTTACTCGTCCAAACTATGAAAACTCAAGGTTTTATAACCTTGAGTTTTCTGTTTTTATATTGTTAATACAAATATTTCGATTATATATTTTGCAAATAGTTATTCAGCTTATCTTGGGCCACTAAATATGCCCAATACAGCGCCATACGAGATAGAAAGTATCGTTAGCTGGCTTTAATACTACAAGCTG
>Ga0209125_1002860_pt1 | contig 12609 bp, 11 predicted proteins | sample BarGraIncub1131A_FD_184503 | JGI IMG/M metagenome (GOLD analysis project Ga0209125, IMG submission 184503) | Arctic peat soil microbial communities from Barrow, Alaska - Barrow Graham LP Incubations 11-31A (SPAdes) (version 2) | ecosystem: Environmental > Terrestrial > Soil > Wetlands > Peat... | reverse complement strand
TGTTGATTCCATTTCACATATGACAGTTAGCCGTACTCTAAAAAAAATGAATTTAAGCCCCATCTAAAAAAGTGTTGGTGTATTCCACCGAAACAGAATGCTCAATTCGTTGTAGCGATGAAAGATGTTTTGGAAGTGTTTATGATAATATAAAGATTTGATATAATATTTTGCTAATTTGTCAAAGATACAAGTATTGCTTGCAAATCTCGTCTGATAATAGCAAAACAAACTATACTTAATAAAGATGGAGAAGGATTATTTTGAAACACAGTATAGAACCCCCAGTTTACTCTCAGATTGCTTTGGATATTGCAGCGCGTATTGCACGTGGTGATTTGAAAGAAAAAGCTAAAATATCAGGACGTTCTCTCATGGCTAGTGAATATAATGTGTCGCCTGAGACAATACGCAGATCTTTTCAGCTTTTGGTGGACATGGATATCATTGAAGTATTACCGAACAGTGGAGCAATTATTTTATCAAGAGAAAAAGCATCGAACTATATTGAAAAGTATAATGTTGGTAAGGATTTTAGAAGCTTAAAGAATGAACTGAAAGATTTACTGAATGAACGTGATCATATCAACAATCAGATTATTGAAATTATTGACAATATATTTGATATTAGTGAACGTTTCCGTAATATCAATCCACTATACACATTGGAATTTGAAATTCCAGAAAACTCATCGATTATTGGGAAAACAGTAAACGAAACGAATTTTTGGCATAATACAGGTGCTACAATTGTCGCTATGAAACGCGTAGATAAAATAACATTATCCCCTGGACCCTATTTGATCTTTAGGGCACATGATGTTATCATAGTGACGGGTGACACTGGGATTTCTCAAAGAATTGAAGCCTTAATAGGAAAATGAGATTATACTTTAATATTTAACAGCCGATTTCGGCTGTTTTTTTATTGACAAGTATCTATTGAGGGTGTAAAATATATTCAAACTGACAACTTATATAAAATATAAAGTTGTCAGATTAATGAAAAGAGGTTTTAGTGTGAAAAAGAGATTCCTAACACTAGGTGCTATATTCTTATTGCTTTTATCCGTTTTATCTGGATGTAAGAGCAATGATAACCAAGCAAAAGTTATTAAATTTGCAGATGTCGGATGGGATAGCATTAAATTCCATAATGCAGTTGCAATGTTAGTGGCTGAAAAAGCATATGGGTATAAAACAGATGAGGTAAGTGCTACGACACCTATCACAACGCAAGCCTTGATCAGTGGAGATATGGATGTTCTCATGGAGATGTGGACTGACAATGTATCAACTTATGAGAAAGATATTTCAACAGGTAAATATGCTTTAATGGGAACAAACTTTGCGGATAATAAACAGGGCTTTTATGTGCCCAGATATGTAATTGAAGGCGATGCAAAAAGGAATATCAAAGCATCCGCGCCCGACCTTAAAACAGTAGCTGATTTGGCCAAATATAAAAGTGTTTTTGTAGACGACGAGGATAAATCAAGAGGTAGAATATATGGTGCTATTTCTGGTTGGGATATCGATGTCGTTATGAATAATAAGTATAAATTTTATGGTCTTGATAAAGACTTTAATTATTTTCGTCCAGGATCAAATGCCGCATTAGATGCAGCATTTACTTCAGCTTATGAAAAAGGCGAACCGATTGTTGGCTATTATTGGGAACCAACATGGCTTACCGGCAAATATGACATGGTGTTACTTGAAGATGCACCTTATGATGTAACAATCTATAAAGCTGGTAAATGTGCCTGCCCATCTGTAAATGTTACAATATGCACAAGTAATAAAACGCTTGAAAAGGCGCCTGATTTTGTTGAGTTTCTGAAAAAATATCAAACATCAAGTGTCCTTACAGCTGAAGCATTGGCGTATATGTCTGATAATAAGGCAAATTATGTAGATACTGCAAAATGGTTTTTGAAAAATCACGATGATTTATTAATTAAATGGCTACCAACAGCAAAAGCAGATCTTGTGCGTAAAGCAATAAAATAAAAGGTGAACGATATGAACTTTGATTGGATAACGCAATTCCCAGATACTTTTAAACTCAATATCAATGATTCGATTGATCAGTTTGTCAATAATTTAAATCGCAACTTTGAAGGCTTTTTTGATATCATTAAAAATATTGTATTGAGTTTTCTAAATGCAATTGGTTTTGTTGTGAATTTAATACCATGGTGGCTTTTTGTTATTATCATATTCGTTTTAGGTTGGAAAAGCAGTAAGAAAATTCATAAAGGTATTATCTATGCAGCTTTCTTGCTCCTCATTGGCATATTGGGGCTTTGGGAATTGATGTATTTAACACTAATCATCGTCATTGCATCTGTACTTATCTCTCTACTATTTGGTTTGCCAATTGGTATATTAGTATCATCCAATAAAAAAGCTTTTGCAATTGTACGACCTGTTCTTGATGCAATGCAGACCATGCCATCATTCGTTTACTTGATTCCAGCCGTCATGTTTTTTGGACTTGGCAAAGTTCCCGCTGTGATTGCTACGATTATTTATGCAATACCACCGGTTATAAGGCTGACCAGCCATGCAATTAATCAAGTTGATAAAGAGATGGTGGAAGCCGGTCAATCCTTTGGCTCGACAAGATTACAGCTCTTGACGAAAATAAAATTACCACAAGCACTTTCAACCATTATGACTGGTGTGAATCAAACCATGATGATGGCGGTTTCCATGGTTGTTACCTGTTCGATGATTGGTGCTAGTGGACTTGGAGAAGAAGTTTTAATAGGCATCAATCGATTGGAAATTGGTCGTGGCTTCACGGCTGGTATTTCAATTGTAATCATAGCTGTTATTATGGATAGGCTCACCCAAGGTTGGTTTAATAAAGAAAAACTTGCGAAGGGTGAGGGCGCATAATGGAAAACATACTTGAAGTCAAAAATATCACAAAAATATTTGGATTCAATACCGGTAACGCTGTTAAAATGTTGAAATCAGGTAGTGATAAGAACCAAATATTCAAAAAACTTGGTGTAACAGTTGGGGCGGATAATGTTTCATTCGATGTGCAAAAGGGTGAAATATTTGTTCTAATCGGTCTTTCTGGAAGTGGCAAATCCACTTTGATCAGATGCTTAAATATGCTCTATCGTCCAACCTCTGGGAAAGTACTTTTTAACGGGAAAGATGTCTGCAAGTTTGATAAAAAAGAATTGCGAAAATTTCGCAGAAACAATATTTCTATGGTATTCCAACATTTTGGATTGATATCAAACCGCACTGTTATGGGAAATGTCATTTATGGGTTAGAAGTTAAAGGTGTTGAAAAGCAAATAAGAGAAGCAAAAGCAAAAGAAATGATCTCAATGGTAGGACTTGATGGTTGGGAGAACTATAGCATCTCTTCTCTTAGTGGCGGTATGCGTCAACGTGTTGGGATTGCGCGCGCGCTCGCCAATAACCCAGATGTTTTGTTAATGGATGAGCCGTTTTCTGCACTTGATCCGATTGTTAGACGTGATATGCAATTTGAACTACTTAAGATTCAAAAGCTGGTACAAAAAACAATTGTTTTCATCACACATGATATCAATGAAGCTTTCAAACTTGGTGATCGTGTTGCAATCATGAAAGATGGCAAAGTAATTCAAGTTGGATCACCCGAAGATATATTGGAAAACCCAGCTGACAGTTATGTTGAGGAATTTGTGAAAGATATTGATAAAACCAAAATACTCTGTGCGAGGCATGTTATGGTTGTTCCTTCAGCGTTTGTGAAACCAGGCGATGGTCCTCATGTTGCACTCAAAGAAATGAAAGCAAACGGTGTTTCAAGTGTATATGTGGTTGGCGGAAATATGCGTTTGATCGGTCTTTTAACTCTTGATGGTGCAATGCGCGCAAGAAACGGTGAGGTATCGATGGAAGAAGCAATTATTAAAGAAATACCAATTACAGAGTTGGATGTAACCCTGCAAGATCTTTTACCAGTAGCCGCAGAAGCAAAATATCCAATTGCAGTTACAAATGAGCAAGGGCAGTTAATTGGGATCGTAACAAAAGCTTCTGTGCTATCGTCTTTGGCTGGATGACCGCAGGACCGACTGCGAAAGACGATATCTATTATAAATAACAAAGATTTATGTTTTTTTAGCATACTAATACAAATAAGTGTTGAAAGAAATCGAAGTGCATATTCGTATTAGCAATTGACATATTCTCTTAATTCCTATAGAATTAAATAAAGAGAATAATTTTTATCCGGTTGGGCAGTTTTGCTGCTTTCAAGTTTATAGCTTAAGGGTGGAAAGCTTCATATGAAGTTTTCTGCCCTTTTTTGTACCAAAAATCGCGATTAAAGGAGTTGTTTTACGCATGAATGTAAAATTTACAGAAACTGTGCTACGAGACGCCAATCAGTCGCTCATCGCCACCCGTATGCCTTTCACAGATTTTGAAGCAATATTGGAGACGTTGGACAAAGCCGGTTATTATTCTTTGGAGTGTTGGGGAGGCGCAACATTTGATTCCTGTTTGCGCTACCTCCATGAAGATCCATGGGAAAGACTGCGAAAGATCAAAGCCAAAGTTAAAAATACTAAACTGCAAATACTTTTGAGAGGGCAAAACATCTTGGGTTATAAGCACTATCCAGATGATGTTGTGCGAAAATTTGTTGCACACGCCGTGCAAAATGGCATAGATATTTTTCGTATATTTGATGCACTCAATGATTTTCGCAACATTGAAGTTGCTGTGGATGAAACCCTTAAACAAGGTGCACATGCACAGGGATGTATCTGTTACACCACAAGTCCGATTCATGATTTGGAGAAGTACGCCGCAATGGGCAAACAGCTTGAAAAACTTGGCGTCAATTCCATCTGCATTAAGGATATGGCGGGAATCATGGGACCTCAAGAGGCATATGACTTGATCAAAGCATTAAAATCCAGTGTGAAAACGCCAATATTTCTGCATACACATTCCACGACTGGTCTTGGACCAATCACTTACGCAAAAGCCATTGAGGCAGGGTGTGACGGCATTGATACCGCAATATCCTCTTTTTCTGGAGGGACATCGCAACCAGCAACCGAAACGCTGAATTATGCCTTGAAGCAAATGAACTACACAACTGGACTTGATGAAAAGATACTCAAGGAAATCAATGATTTCTTTAAACCATTAAAATCAAAATATATTGCATCTGGATTAATGGATCCAATCGTTATGGGAACGGAAACTGACGCACTGATTTATCAAGTGCCGGGTGGTATGCTTTCCAACTTGATTGCACAATTAAAATCACAAAACGCCATCCATAAGTTGGCAGACGTGCTGGCAGAAGCGCCCAAAGTGAGAAAAGATTTGGGGTACCCGCCGCTCGTTACACCAATGAGCCAAATGGTCGGTGTGCAAGCGGCTTCCAATGTACTTGCAGGTGAACGCTATAAAAATATTTCCAAAGAGGTCAAGGCCTATCTCAAAGGCGAATATGGTCAAGCACCTGGAGAAATTGAAGAGACTCTAATTCAAATGGTGTTGGGAGATGAAAAGCCACTTTCAACACGCTTTGCCGATACATTAGAACCAGCATTTCAAAAGATTAAGCAGGAACTGGGTAATCTTGCACGGAACGATGAAGATGTACTTTCATATATCTTGTTCCCACAAGTTGCAGAGAAATTCTTTTGGGAAAGAGAAGAACGGGAGTCTACAACGGTTAGTTATACAATTATGAAAAAGCGGGAGGAACTGATATGACAGTGCTTGAAAGTCTTCCAGTAGCGCTCTTTTGTATGGCGATGGTTTTCTTCGTACTTGCCTGTCTATTCGTTCTGATTAAATTATTTTCCTTCGGCATTGGTGTGTTTTCAGGAAATAATGTGAAGATCTTGGAAACGCTTCCTTTAACCGAGGATGGTTCTGAGGCGGAACAATTGATCGCGTTTTCAACAGGGAATATAAGACTACACAATGTTGATGAACGGACTGCCGCTATGATTATGGCGATTGTCAGCGATGAATCAGGCATACCACTTTCTGAATTGTGTTTTAAATCAATTAAGGCTGTTGAAAACAAAATAACTGATTGATAGGAGGAAATCTGATGATTTATATTGTTAAAATTAATGACAAAGAATATGAGGTTGAGGTTGAAAGAGGCAAGGCAAATATTACAAAAATAGTAACAGTTGTGGAAACTGTTACACCGGTTCCGGTCATTACTTCGGTTCCTATTTTAACTTCACCATCTTTGCCAGTATCAACCAGTGGTGAAAAAGTGAAAGCCCCAATGCCTGGCACGATTATAGACATGAAAGTCAACCTTGGATCAATTGTAAAAAAAGGTGACGTTCTCCTAATTCTTGAAGCGATGAAAATGGAAAATGAGATTGTTTCTCCTATTGATGGCGCGGTTGTGCAAGTTTTTGTTGCAAAAAATTCGTCTGTGAATACAGATGATATACTTGTCGAAATTCAGTAAAAGGAGGTAAATTCATGTTTGTTGATGCAATAAAAACAATATGGGAGAGCTCAGGTTTCGCAGCGCTAACATGGCAACATTTAGTGATGATTGTAATCGCTAGTTCACTTATCTATCTTGCCATAGTTAAAAAATTCGAGCCGCTTCTACTTCTTCCTATCGCTTTTGGTGTTCTACTGGCAAACCTCCCATTAACTGGATTGATGGATGCACCGCTGACTTCATCAGATTCTGGAGGACTGCTTTATTATTTGTATTTAGGGGTGAAAAAGGGTGTTTACCCTTCACTTATTTTTCTTGGAATTGGAGCAATGACCGATTTTGGACCACTAATTGCAAGACCAATCAGCTTATTTTTGGGTGCAGCTGCTCAGTTTGGAATCGGTGTCGCATTCGTGGTCGCATCTGCACTGGGATTTTCACCGCAAGAAGCGGCATCGATCGGTATCATCGGCGGTGCGGATGGTCCAACTGCTATCTACCTAACATCAAAACTCGCACCCACTTTATTGCCGGCAATCGCTATTGCCGCTTACTCCTATATGGCGCTTATTCCACTCATTCAACCCCCGATTATGAGAGCGCTAACAACAAAAAAAGAGCGGGCAATCAAAATGGCTCAACTACGCAATGTATCGAAATTGGAGAAAATATGTTTTCCAATCGTAGTTACCATATTCTGCGTTTTACTGCTTCCATCAGTTGCACCGCTCATCGGTATGCTGATGCTTGGCAATCTGTTTAAGGAATCAGGCGTTGTGGAGCGACTATCAAGCACTGTGCAAAATGCCTTAATTAACATAGTCACCATTTTTTTGGGTGTTACAGTTGGTGCCACTGCAGTGGCAGAAAAATTTTTAAAGCCAGAAACGCTTATGATTATCGGGTTGGGACTAATGGCGTTTATATTCAGCACAATTGGCGGTCTGCTTTTGGCAAAGCTTATGTGCCTTCTATCAGGAGGCAAAATAAATCCTCTAATCGGTTCTGCAGGCGTTTCAGCAGTTCCTATGGCAGCACGTGTATCTCAAGTGGAAGGACAAAGGGCAAACCCATCAAACTTTCTGCTGATGCACGCCATGGGTCCTAATGTAGCGGGAGTAATTGGCTCTGCCGTTGCAGCAGGAATTTTATTATCACTATTCGGATAAAATTATCTTATATTTTATTCTACCGAGATGAAATTTTAATTCGCCCTGCAATCATTTTACAAACCGAAATATGATTAACAATCAATATTAAAAGAATAGGAGCGAAACAGTATGAACACATTTGGAATTGAAAAGTATGGAATTATTTGTCCTAAGGCAGTCTTCCGAAATCTGCCACCGGCACGCTTAGTTGAAGAGGCGTTAAGAAAAGGCGAAGGAAAACTGAATGACACAGGAGCATTGTGTGTTACAACCGGAAAATATACAGGCAGGTCACCTACAGATAAATTTATTGTAGATACAGAAAGCGTTCACGACAAAATCTCGTGGGGAAAGATTAATGTTCCGATCAACAAAGAAAAGTTTGATGGTATTTATGCAAAAATTACTGCTTATTTACAAAATCGTGATATTTATATTTTTGATGGCTTTGCAGGATCAGATCCTAACCATGCGCAAGCATTTCGAATCATTAATGAGATGGTTTCACAAAATTTATTTATTCACCAACTGCTCATTCGGCCCACCGAGGAACAGCTTGCTAACTTTACTGAAGATTACACAATTATTGTAGCTCCCGGGTTTAAATGTAATCCGGTATTTGACGGAGTTAACAGTGAAGCGGCAATCATGATTGATTATGAAAGACATTTGGTTTTGATTGCTGGCTCTGGTTACGCCGGTGAAATTAAGAAAAGCGTATTCTCTGTTATGAACTTTGTTCTTCCGCAAAAGAATGTACTTCCTATGCATTGCTCTGCGAACATTGGAAAAGACAACGATACAGCATTGTTCTTCGGACTTTCAGGCACAGGGAAAACAACATTATCAGCGGATCCCGAAAGGATATTGATTGGCGACGATGAACATGGTTGGTCAGATGATGGCATTTTTAATTTTGAAGGTGGCTGCTATGCAAAATGCATTAATCTTTCAAAAGAAAATGAACCGCAGATTTGGAATGCAATTAAATTTGGTTCATTGGTTGAAAATGTAATTATGGACGAGGACTCCCGTTTGCTTAATTTTGACGATTCAAGTATTACTGAAAATACTCGTGTGGGATATCCGGTAGATTATATTCCAAACTCCGCTATTCCAGGCATTGGTTCAACACCTAAAATAGTGATTTTTTTAACAGCAGATGCATTTGGCGTTTTACCGCCAATCGCAAAACTCGATAAAAGCATGGCAATGTATCACTTCGTGTCCGGATATACAAGCAAACTTGCCGGAACCGAGAGAGGTATTACCGAGCCTCAAGCAACATTTTCCACATGCTTTGGAGAACCATTCTTGCCACTTGACCCAAATGCGTATGCACAGATGCTTGGAGAACGAATTGAAAAGTCAGGTGCAAATGTATTTTTGATTAACACAGGCTGGTCGGGCGGTGCGTATGGAATAGGAAAACGTATGAGTCTTAAATACACACGTTCCATGGTAACTGCAGCGCTGAAAGGCGAATTAAATTCAGTATCATATGTTAAAGACCCAATATTTAATGTTCTTGTTCCTGTTTCATGTCCTAATGTTCCAAGTGAAATTTTAACTCCTAAAAACACATGGAAAGACAAATCTGCTTACGACGAAACAGCAATAAAATTGGCTGGTATGTTCCGTAGAAACTTTCAAAAATATGACTGTTTATGATAATTCTTTTCTACAGCAAACGATCTACTATAAACATACGTAGTAAATTGCAAATCTACCATGCCATGTTGGAAAAACTGAATATTGTTTGGCAAACCCGTTGAAAAACGGGGACGCAAAGCCCATGGGTCTAAAGTTGACGCTATGACAGCCGGGTTGCATAAAAATAGTCAGGAGTTGTTGCGTCCTGACTTTTTTTGTTTATTTATATTTTTTAAGATTGGCGATGAATAAATTGCAGATGGACAATTCAGAAGAACCATGCTGTAGGGTTCGCATCTTAGAATTAAACAAAAACCAAGTAAATCGCGGCGTCGGCAGCATTAAGGATCAGACGTATTTATTTAAGAATGCTGCTACATCGGTGGTAGGAGATGACAGGATATGGTTCGCACCATATGCCCTGTCAAGGCATCTCGTTTTGAAGGAGCAGGTGTTACTTCCTCATGTGCAGCCGATATACATACGATCAATCTCAATACACATAGAGGTAGACGTCATCCTCGAATAAAGTGTATACACAAAACCGAAAATGACGACAATGATCCTGCGGATAGCGGATGTCTTGGCACAGTCAGAAAAAAGGCCGGGTTTACTGGATTCAGTAAACCCGGCCTTTTTGCGTTTTTAGGGTACTTAACAAGATGCCGGTCCCCTCCCTCCGTCTCTGATTTTTGAAAATTTCAAAATCAGGACGGAGGATCAACATGAAATATTGGGAAAACGACTACGCCATCAATAAGGAAAGCAAAGATATTGTTTATCAGTCCGCGACAGGAGAGATTATTAACATCACAAAAGCTCAGTTTCTATCTGAAAACCCTGATCTGATGGAAGACGATTTTGATCGTTTGAAGGCGTTTTCGGATGAAAACTACAGGATCAGATGTAACTCCGACAATACGAAAGATAGGCGCAGCCTGCCTTATTCAGATTCAATCAAAGCCGACGAATATGCTGACGCTTTACCGGAGGACAGTTACATATACCAAAAGCAATTCTCCAGGCTGTGCGAGGCCGTGAACAACTGTTTGACTGAAACACAGAGGCGCAGATTTCGCCTACGATATTTCCAAAAGCTCACTATCCGGCAGGTGGCCGCCACTGAAAATTCCTGTCTGTCCTCTGTGGAGGAAAGTCTAGACGCCGCTAGAAAAAAAGTCCAGAAATATTTGCAGAAATCTCAGCCGGATACCCGTACAAACGCCCTCTGAAATGACATTAAGTGAAAGGCTCTTTTGAAGGCTTTCACCGGAACCTTGAAAACTGAATACCCGGTGTATCGGACAAGCCACCTTTCCCGCCGCGAGGAACGGCAAGCCACACGAGCGGAAGCGCCATGACCACCCCTTTATTGGAGTGCAAGCGATTGGGTCCGGCTCAGAATCAGCGTTTGCAGGCTGATTGGCGATGACAGGGAAAGGGATACACAATGATACTTCTGCCTTGAACGCTTCACCGCATTGGGCAGCCCGCGACGAATGACGGGGTCATGTCGGTTTGAGTTGGAAACTGATACTCTTACTGGCGGACATGATGCTCTTACGCAGAGAGCAGGCCGATACTCCCCCTTGTATCAGGGGTGTTGCGAACAAGTATGGTACATTTGTATTTTACCGTTATATATTTGACGGCGGAAATATTGCGCCGGGCAGAACATCTTCGCGCATACGTCTTCTTGAAACATAGAACATTTTTCTTGTCAAAGTTCAAACCGTATTCTATGTTGCAGCACATATGCGCGAATTGAAAGCAAATCTGCCCGGCGTACCATTCTGCCGTCAAGTGCATTTCAGAGGATGGGAAGAATAACGATGTTGAACATATCAAAAAGTGATTATTCCGTATTAGATAAATACATTACTGCCGGAAGGATAAAGAATGACAGCGGTTATGTCTTTACTTTCGGCAGGATATATATTGTATTTTTCAGATTTTCAGGAAAGAGATATTCCTATTCGGTGCTGAACTATGCCACCGAAAAAATAGTCCTGCTTACGACAAGCAGGGCCGAACTGACTGAAAGGGATTATCCCCGGATTGTCAAAAAGATTATCCACTCGAAGGTATACCGGTTTGAGCTGCCGCCGCAGCCTGAAACACTGATAGCGTCAATTTTTAAGGATATGCTGCCGGAATACGGTTATGCGGTGCGTGACAAACAAATTGAGCTGTCCCAAATGATGCTTGACAGCATGAGGCACAAAAAGGCCGCCTTGTGTGAGGCCGAAGTCGGGACAGGCAAAACTATCGCCTATCTTGTTTCCGGCATCGTCTACGGCCTATACGAAGCCCGTCAGCGGCAAGCAGGCCGCTACGGCCCCGCGGCTCCAGCGCCGCCGACGCCGATCATCATTACCACATCCAGTATTGATTTACAGCAGGAGATTATAGGAAGGTTTATACCGGAGCTTTCAAGAATACTGATGGAAAACAGGGTTATACAGAATCCTGTCAGCGCCATCCTCAGAAAAGGCAAGGAGCATTATCTGTGCAGGGAACGCTATGAGGATTTTATACGCTGTCTCGAAAGCAGCGAAATTCCGAAAGACTTGGGGCTCTGCAAAAAGCTAAAAGCGCAGGGTATCACACAAGACAAAATTGATCTTGACGCTTATGCCGGTCTGAAACAATATATCGTACATAAAATCAATGTCCCAAAGGACTGCGACCGCACCTGTCCCTTTTATAGCGAGTGCGGCTATATCAGGCTTACCAATGACGCCAGATCAACGAGATACAGCTTTCAGGTCACCAACCACAACTATTATCTTGCCAACGCACAGCGGGAGCACATGGGGCTTCCACCCATCATCCCGACCAGTCAGGTACATATCATTGACGAGGCCCACAAGCTCAACGACGCCGCCTATCAGATATTCGGCGATACCTTTTCAAGCGGCTGGCTCCCTGAATTTGCCCGATTGCTTCAAAACCATGCCGCAGGCAATAAGGCATACCATGAAAGGGCCTGTTTGCTTGCCGGGCAACTGGAATGGCATAGCAGGCAGTTGTTTTCCGAACTGCGGTTAACGGTCAGGTCAACCGATGAGGACGAAGAGGGCAAGCAAATTCCGGTCAGGATCAACGGCGCGGTCAAGAGGACGATGCGGGACTTACAGGCCGCGCTTGATAAAACATACAGAGTATGTTTTAAGGATATTACCTGTAGCCGGCTACTCGCGCACCTGTACCGTGAGGTCATCAATTCTATTGAAACCTTTCTGTCGCCGACTCATTTAATCTATTGGATGGAAAAGGACGAGGACGGATTTTGGCAGCTTGCCGCCATCCCCTCCAATATCCAAGACATACTTTACGAAG
>Ga0209125_1002859_pt1 | contig 12610 bp, 5 predicted proteins | sample BarGraIncub1131A_FD_184503 | JGI IMG/M metagenome (GOLD analysis project Ga0209125, IMG submission 184503) | Arctic peat soil microbial communities from Barrow, Alaska - Barrow Graham LP Incubations 11-31A (SPAdes) (version 2) | ecosystem: Environmental > Terrestrial > Soil > Wetlands > Peat... | reverse complement strand
GACTGCTAAACTGTGATAAAACCCTGCCGCGACCTGTGCCACGCCCGTTAGGCCACTTACCTGAATAGGCACAGAACTATCTGTTGTGGTTCCGTCGCCTAGTTGGCCAGCCCAGTTAGAGCCCCACGCCCATACTGTGCCATCCGCCTTGACTGAGAGACAATAATTAGCACCAGCCGCAACTTGTGCAACTCCCATAAGGCTGCTCACCTGCACCGGCGTCGTGCGACTCGTTGTTGTCCCGTCGCCCAACTGATTACTAAAATTATCTCCCCACGCGAATACTGTACCGTCAGATTTAAGCGCCACACCATGTCTGTCTCCCGCAGCAACCTGTACAACCCCGGTGAGACCATTTACCTGCACCGGCGTCGCGCGATTCGTTGTTGTCCCGTCGCCCAGCTGACCACGATAATTTTCTCCCCAGGCCCATACCGTACCGTCACTCTTTCTCGCAAAGCCTTGATTATACGCCGTAGCAACCTGTACCGCACCCATTAGGCCGCTCACCTGCACCGGTGTCGTGTGATCTGTTGTTGTCCCGTCGCCCTGCTGGCCATGGTCGTTGCTTCCCCAGGCCCATACCGTACCATCACTCTTCACCGCGAGGCTGTGTGAATACCCTGCCGCTACCTGTGCCCCGCCCGTTAGTCCGCTTACTTGAACAGGTACAAATCTATCTGTTGTCGTTCCGTCGCCCAGCTGGCCATAGCTGTTGTATCCCCAGGCCCACACCGTTCCGTCACTCTTCACCGCGAGGCTGTGTGAATACCCTGCCGCTACCTGTGCCACGCCCGTTAGGCCACTTACCTGCACGGGAGTTGTGCTATTCGTTGTCGTCCCGTCGCCCAGCCTGCCAGCGTCGTTCCATCCCCATGCCCATACTGTTCCATCGCTCTTCACTGCAAGACTGTGATAAGCTCCTGCCGCTACCTGTACCACGCCCGTTAGGCCGCTCACCTGCACCGGCGTCGTGCGCAGCGCTGTCGTTCCGTCGCCCAGCCGACCAAGGTAATTGCTTCCCCAGGCCCATACCGTACCATCACTCTTCACCGCGAGGCTGTGTGAATCCCCTGCCGAGATGGCAACAACATCTGTTAAGCCGATCACTTGCGTTAGCTTCTCACTGGATGACCATCTTCCATTACCGCACTGTACATCGTAATTAGCCCCCCAAGCCCACACTGTCCCGTTTTCTTTTAATACTAACGAAAACCCACATCCAGTCGCAACCTGAATTACATCTCCACTGTTGCTATAGAGTTGATACAGCTCATCCTGTGTCGGATTATACCCAGTTACGTCGAAATCGTCAGCTGGGGTGTTTTGTGTTATTTGCGTCTGCTCGTTGTTTAAAACAGCATTTGTGAGATTAATTTGTCTCCCATTTGCAACCGCGTCCTGCAGGTTTGACAGCATGTCCGAGGTTAATATGAGCCTATTCTTTAAATCTGAAGCGTCTGTTCCGTTATCCACACTCAGCACCGCAGCAGTCACGCCGCTCACCTGTGCTGCAGACATAGATGTTCCGCTCTGAAGTCCGTATTCTCCGTCGGGTAGTGTACTGTTCACATCTCTGCCCAATGCAGCTACATCGACAAGATTCGAGCTGTAGTTTGAGAAATAGGACAAGCCCCCATCCGCGTTGGTGGAGGTTACGCTAATTACATTATTCAAATCAAAGCATGCAGGATAAATTGGAGTCGTCTCCAAATTCGTCCGAGCATTGCCGACCGCGCATACGAACAGCATTCGGCTATTTGCTATTGCCTCTTCAAGCGCTGGGTTGTTGTCTGTACTACCAAAGCTGCAGTTGACAATCTTCGCTCCATTTGCTTCGGCGTATGCAATTGCTTCAATGATATCGCTGGTATACGCTCCGTTTTCTCCGAATACCTTAAGCGGCATGATTTTAACGTCAAAATCCTCGTTTGCCGCAGAAATGATTCCCGCGATATGTGTCCCGTGTGCACTCTGCATGGGATAGGCTGCATCATAAACCGACTCGCTTTCACTATAAAAGTCCCAGCCGGTTGTGTCGTCGATATATCCATTGCCGTCGTCGTCTATTCCATTCCCGGCAATCTCTCCGGAATTGCTCCATATGTAGTCCACAAGTCCGGTATGTGTGATGTCTATTCCGGTATCTATAACAGCAACAGTCACTTCCGAGAGCTGCATTCCGGCAAGTTCATCTTCCAGTACTTGCTCTTCTGCTGCGTCTTTCTCAGTTGTCTCTGTTTCGGAGACCTCTTCGCCCTCGTTATTTACATCGTCCTCGGTCACTGTTAGAGATAGGCCCTCATCCGTTGCTGAATATCCCATCTTGAAATCCGGCTGGATATACTCGATATACTTGTCCGCTCCGGCTTCTTTAAGCGTCTCGGCAAGGTCCTTTGGATTTACCTTCTCGTCTAATACGAGAACTTCCGTCTTCCCGGAACGGTCATTGCTCGCAACATCATCTTTACCATTTGCACTGTTAATTAGTTCCGATATATTGCCGTTCTTTTCCGACTTGTATTTAACAATATAATGGTCCTCTTTTACCTCCTCATTTGCCTGATTTATCTGTTCCTTGTATTCATCAGATATGTTGAGGTCGTCTATTTCATCAATATCGCCAGTTTTAGCGCGACTTACCAGCTCTTCCTTTGAGGCTTTATTTTTAACAGCAGATTCCTCTTTCTCTGCCTCATCATAGAATCTTTTATCCGCAGAAAACCTATTGTCTTGCTTATCATTGATGGAATTGTCATCCGGCTCCGCAGGCTCTTCAAAGGCATCCTCCGGCATGGCTTCTATACGTTCCGCCAGCTTCTCGTTGCTGTCATACATAAGCGCATACGGATCATCTTGATCGTAGCTTACTGTCTCTTTTTGCTGAGAAGAACCTACGATATTTTCTGCACTGGCTGCTTGCTCGTCATTATTCGTTAAGTCCGTATTCAAAATTTTAAGATACGTGAGTTGCTCCCCGATTTCTTCCGCCACGGCTGGCGGGCACAGAATCCCCATCAATAAAACAATACTGAGCATTGAGCAAATAAGCTTTTTAAAATAATTCTTATGCATATCATTATTCTCCCTAAACATTAAATTTGTTTTTTAGCTCAGATCATTGAATACTTAATGTTGTATTGCCCGCTGACAGCGCAGTAAATTTGAAAACATTCAGCACCCCAGACCACTTTTTTTCGCTCGCAATTGTCTTATTGACTGTAAACACAATCGTTCCAGGAGAAACACTGGTTATTACGATATCAGTCCCTAATATTGCGCCGGTTGATAGTTCCGTTGTAAAGGTAAAGGCGCATAGGTCCGTTAGCTCCAAATTTGATGAATCGTATGTGAGTGTATATGTTATGCCATCAAAACTTGTTATGTTGCTTGCAGAAAGCGCAATGTTATATGCTTTATTGACCGTAGCTGAAATAGTAAGGGTTGGTCCTAATAAGGTTATGTTCAAAGTAGCGTTACATGAATGACCAGCATAGGTTGCGGTTAACTGCACAGAGCCAGCTTGAGCAGAAGAGGAAACAGTAATCACCCCTGTACTACTATTTATAGAAACACCATTGTAGGTGCTGTCAAAGCCGTATACTATGGCGGCATTTTCTATTACATCTCCAAATCCATTTATTGCCTGTGCAGAAACTGTAACCGTTCTTGTTCCTGTACTAGGAATTGTTGCGGAATATAAATTAGAAATGAAAGCTAAGCTCTGTGACGATGATGCATAGCATTTCATTGGAGTTGCTGAGTTACTAATACGTGTAATACCGAGTTGCCAATAACTATCACTTCCCCACGCCGAAATGTTCCCATCTGTTTTCACGGCTAGGCTATGATAATATCCTCCCGCTATACTAGTTGCGTTTGCAAGGCTGCTCGCCTGCACAGGAGTTGGGCTGTTCGTCAAAGTACCGTTGCCTAACTCACCATGTCCGTTGTATCCCCAAGCCCAAACTGTTCCGTCTGTCTTAACAGCAAGGTTATGATAAAATCCCCCTGCTATACTCGTCACGTTGGTTAGTCCGCTAACCTGTACCGGCGTTGTACTATTCGTTGTCGTACCGTTTCCAAGCTCGCCATCATAGTTGTAACCCCAAGTCCATACTGTTCCATCACTTTTTACAGCAAGGGTGTGAAAACATCCCCCCGCTATTCTAGTAATATCAGTTAGTCCGCTAGCCTGCACGGGAGTTGTGCTATTAGTTTTCGTGCCATTGCCAAGCTGGCCATAATTGTTGTAGCCCCAAGACCAGACTGTCCCATCTGTTTTTACGGCAAGGCTATGATAATATCCTCCTTCTATACTAGCCACATTTGTAAGACCGCTCACCTGTACCGGTGTTGGGCTTTTTGTCGTAGTGCCATTACCCAACTCGCCGTGACCGTTGTATCCCCAAGACCAGACTGTTCCATCTGTCTTAATGGCAAGGCTATGATAGGCTCCCGCAGCTATGCTAGCTACATTTGTAAGGCCGCTCACCTGTACCGGAGTAGTACTATTCGTGGTTGTGTTATTACCAAGCTGGCCATCACCGTTGTACCCCCAAGACCAGACTGTTCCATCGGCCTTCAATGCTAGGCAGTGAGAGCCTCCTGCCGCTACACTAACAACATTAGTAAGCCCACTAACCAGTACTGGTGTAGATTGTGTCGTTGTTGTGCCATTGCCAAGTTGGCCATAACTGTTGCTTCCCCAAGCCCAAACTGTACCGTCTGATTTAACCGTAACGCTGAATAGGTTACCTGCCGTTACAGTAACCGCATTAGTTAAACCGCTCACCTGCACTGGCACCGCTCTTGTTGATGTAGCGCTTGTACCTAACTGATCGCGATTGTTGCACCCAAATGTCCAAATTGTTCCATCTGTTTTCACTGCAAAGCTATGATAAAATCCCCCAGCTATGCTAGCCACATTTGAAAGCCCGCTCACCTGCACTGGCGTAGGGCTGTTTGTTGTCGTGTTATTGCCGAGCTGACCATCACCGTTGTATCCCCACGCCCATACCGTTCCATCTGTTTTCATGGCAAGACTATGTGAATATCCCGCAGATATACTACCAATATCAGCAAGCCCGCTTACCTGCACCGGTGTCGTGCTACTCGTTGTCGTTCCGTTGCCAAGCTGACCACAGTTGTTATATCCCCAGGCCCACACTGTTCCATCTGTTTTCACGGCAAGGCTATGATAGCCAGCACCTGCTATACTCGCCACATTTGTAAGGCCACTAGCCTGTACCGGTATTGTGCTTTTTGTCGTTGAACCGTTGCCCAACTCGCCATGGCCGTTATATCCCCACGCCCACACTGTTCCATCTGTCTTAACAGCAAGGCTATGGTAGCCACCCGCAGCTATTTTTGTAGCATTGGTTAGTCCACTAACCTGCACGGGAGTTGTACTATTCGTTGTCGTACCGTTGCCAAGTTCGCCATCATTGTTGTAGCCCCAAGACCATGCTGATCCATCTGTTTTTATGGCAAGACTATGATACAGTCCCCCTGATATATTCGTTACATTGGTTATTCCGCTAACCTGTACTGGCGTTGGGCTGTTTGTCGTAGTACCATTGCCTAACTCACCACGGACATTGTAGCCCCAAGACCAGACTGTTCCATCGCCCTTCAATGCAAGGCAGTGATAGCCTCCTGCGGCTACACTAACAACGTTTGTAAGTCCAAGTACTTGAGTTAAAGCCTCCGAAAATGAAGTAGTCCCATTACCACACTGACCATATTCGTTACTTCCCCAGGCCCAAACGGTCCCGTTTTCTTTAAGTACAAGAGCGTAATAACCTCCAGTCGAAGTTTGAACCACATCTCCACTGTTTGTGTAAAGCTGATACAGCTCATCTTGCGTTGGATTATATCCGGTTACGTCAAAATCGTCAGCAGGAGTATTTTGCTGTATCTGTGTTTGCTCATTGTTTAACACTGCATTTGCGAGGTTAATTTGCCGTCCGTCTCTTACTGTTTCCTGCAGATTTGACAGCATATCCGATGTTAAAATAAGTCGATTCTTCAAATCTGAAGAATTCATATCATTATCCACACTCAACGCCGCAGCAGCAACACCGCTTACCTGTGCCGCCGACATGGATGTACCGCTCTGAAGTCCATATTCTCCGTTTGGAAGTGTACTACTGACATCTCTGCCCAATGCAGCTACATCGACCAAATTCGAGCTGTAGTTCGAGAAATACGACAACCCTCCATCTGCATTGGTGGAGGTGACACTAATTACGTTATCCAAATCAAAACAAGCAGGATAAACTGGAGTAATCTCAATATTCGTCCTTGCGTTGCCTACAGCACATACAAACAGCATTCCGCTATTTGCTATCGCCTCCTCAAGTGCCGGGTTGTTATCTGTGCTGCCAAAGCTGCAGTTGACAATCTTCGCCCCGTTTGCTTCCGCATAGTTTATTGCTTCAATGATATCGCTTGTGTACGCACCGTTTTCTCCGAACACCTTAAGCGGCATGATCTTAACGTCAAAATCCTCGTTTGTCGCAGCAATGATTCCCGCGATATGTGTCCCGTGCGCGCTCTGAAGGGGATAGGCTGCATCATAAACAGACTCGCTTTCATTATAAAAGTCCCAGCCGGTCGTGTCGTCGATATATCCGTTTCCGTCGTTATCTATCCCATCGTCCGCTATTTCATCTGCGTTGCTCCATATGTAATCCGCAAGTCCGGTATGTGTAATGTCTATTCCTGTATCTATAACAGCAACTGTAACTTCTGAAAGCTGCACCCCGGCCAGTTTATCATCCAGTGCTTGCTCTCCTGCTGCGTCTTCCTCAGTTCTTTCTATTTCGGAGACCTCTTCGCCCTCGTTATTCACATCGTCTTCGGACACTGTTAGAGATAAGCCCTCATCCGTCGCTGAATATCCCATCTTGAAATCGGGCTGGATATACTCGATATACTTATCCGCGCCAGCTTCTTTGAGTGTCTCGGCAAGGTCCTTTGGATTTACCTTCTCGTCTAAAACGAGGACCTCTATCTTCCCGGAGCGGTCTTTACTCTTAACGCCTGCTTCGCCATTTTTCTTTCCAACCATCTCGGAAAGATTGCCTTTACTATCCGAAAGGTATTTGACAATATAGCGGTCCTCTTTTACGTCTTCATTCACCTGATTTATTTGTTCCTTGGCCGTATCAGAAATATCAAGGTCATTAATCCCTTCTACATTTCCTTCTTGAACGAGCTGTAAAACTTCATCTTTCTTTTTAGTTTCATCTTTGGGTTCATTATCTGAAGCTGTATCATTTTGATTAGAATCTAGTCCATTCTGAGTCTTTTCATTTGAATCAGTCGCACCATTCTCCGACTCCTGCTCCGTAGAGACTAAATCTGGCATGCTTTCGATTCTTTCCGCCAACGCTTCATTGCTGTCGTACATAAGTCCATAAGGATCTGTTTCAGAAACTTTCTCGGAGTCTGCACTAGGATTATTAACCTTTACGCCCGCTGCCATCATTTGCATCGATACGCAAATGACTAAAATGGATACTATTATTTTCTTTACCGACTTCATAAATATCCCCCTATAAAAATATTTGCCTAAATACAGTAATCTGAAAGAAAAAACACGAGCTCACATTCGGACAACCGAATGTGAGCTCGTGCAACAAATAATGTCATTTGTTTATAAACACGGTAACCGGTTGCCCTATTAAACCAATATAAATTGGTATTTAACGTAGACCCTTGGCTTTGTGTAAAGCTTTTGCACCAGTTCTATATTTTAATATGGTTTTCGTAATGTCTTTTAATGTCGTTAATCAACACGCTTTGTCGCTTTTCCAAATAATAACACTAATTAAGCTTATAATAAAATTCGTTTTGTTTGCCCCGTTTCGTTGCTTTTCGTTGGTTTTTATTGCATATTGGTTGCCGCTCATGCTATTATCAACTGAGCAATAATACAAGGAGATGAATATATTGGATAATAAGTTATCCGTTCTGCTTGTTGAAGATGACGAAGGAGCCTGTGAAGCGATTAAGCAATACATAGACGAGCTTGACGATGTGTGTTTAGTGGGAGTTGTAAACAACTCTGACAAGGCGCTTGAATGTGTTAGGGACTGTTTACCGGAGGCTGTCATTTTAGACTTGGAACTTCATCAGGGAAGCGGGAACGGCTTGCTGTTTCTAAGTGAGTTAAAACAACTGGATTTGGCTTTTTCTCCGTTTATTCTAATAACCACCAACAACTCCAGTTCCGTCATATATGAATACGCTCGTCAGTCAGGCGCTGATTTCATAATGGCAAAGCACCAAGGAGATTATTCTGAAAAAAAGGTGGTGGATTTTTTAAGAATAATGAAAAGCACCATTCGCAGCAAAATTTCGTCAAAAGTCCCTGAGCACAACACAACTGAATCACCCGAGCAAAAATCAAAACGAATCGCTAGAAGAATTAGTCTGGAGTTTGATTATATCGGTATCAGTCCAAAGTGTGTTGGTTATAAGTACCTCTCCGATGCTATACAATTGGTTATTAAAGAACCGACCAATAAGCTTTGTGCAATTATCGGTTCAAAATTCGGTAAAACGGACTCAAGTGTTGAAAGAGCTATGCAAAATGCAATTGATAAAGCATGGCGTACTTCAAATATAGACGATTTATTAAGGCACTTCACTGCGAAAATAAGCCCTGAAAAGGGCAAACCTACAATTACAGAATTTGTCTATTACTATGCAAATAAGATAAATAATGAGTATTAAAATAAGCCGCACATCAAAGTGCGGCTTGCTCAAAATGTTAGATTATACAGCAAAATAGCTGCAAAACCGTAGCCATATTCCCCACACAGGCTTTATCCTCCTTAAAATCATTTTGTACTTTGAGGATATAGCTAGTGTAAGAAATTCGGCATTTCTTGCCGTTGTGCATTTTCTTTAGTATTGTGTTGGTTTTTGCGGAAAACGGAGGATGAAAAAATTTGACAGAGTCAATTGTTAAATACTTTACTATAATTCTCAGTAGCTTATATACATATGCAAAGCTGTTGAATTTGAAAATAACTGCAAAAAGTATAATTATTGATTTGGCTTTTGCATCATCTCTTTCCTTTTCTATATTTTTTATAAGATTATATTATCCGCTCTTAACGGTACCGTTAATGATATTGTTCTCTTATGTTTTCATAACGATAATTACAAAAACCGAGCCAGGCCTATCAATAACAACGACGATTATTTCATTTGCAGTCAGTTATGTAATTTTCGCTGTTTCAGCATTATTTGTCGCTGCTATATTCGAATTAATTGATGTTGATAGCTTAGATGAAAATGATATAATTTCATTTATATGCATAGCTTTGATTCAGCTTTCATTGATAAGTATACCTTTTAGATTTAGGCGTTTACGAACCGGCATGCCGTTCTTGCGCAGTAAAGGCGGAAGTAATCTCGGTGTTTTTATAAGTGTGGTTTTACTGTGCTGTGTTATAGTTTTCAGTAGTAGCGGCAATACGGATCTAATCTATATACTGCCTGCCGTTTTGATTTTTCTATCCGGCATGTTTGTTCTTTTTTGGTGGCGTGGCAGGTTGAAAAAAACATATATTGAAAAACTTAGAACCAACGAAATTCAAAGCTTGCAGAACACCATAAATGAAAAAGATGTCCAGATTAAACATCTCGAGCAGCATAATGATTTTTTAGCTAAAATAATTCACAAAGATAACAAGTTGATTCCTGCAATGGAATTGGCGGTAAAAGAATGCTTGCATTCTTTTGCGCAAGGTGACAGTATAGCTTCCCAAATAAAAGGCCAAACACTTCTGGAACAATTGGCAACGATTTCTCGCGAACGCTCCGGCATTATTGAGAACTATCAATCTGAAGGAAAAAAGCTGCCGTTAACGAATGTGTTCTCCATTGATGCCTTGATGACTTATATGCTCAATAAAGCCAGAGCCAATAGCATTGATTTCGAGTTAGTGATTTCCGGAAGTGTTAAATATTTAGTTGAAAATATAATATCCGAGACGGATTTGAACACCCTGCTTGCCGATTTAATTGAAAATGCAATAATCGCGACAAAAAGCAACGACCGCAAGAGAATTTTAGTCTCTTTAAGTATTTCCGAAGGTCACTACCTCATTGATATTTTCGACAGCGGTATTCCGTTTGAGGCAAAAACAATCGTTAACTTAGGGCTAAATAAAATTACCACACACGCAGATAACGGCGGAAGCGGTATTGGGCTGACAACGGCTTTTGAATTTTTCAAAAAATATAGCGCAAGCTTCATAGTGGAAGAGTTCACCAATGAAAATATTCTTTTTACAAAAAAACTGTCCGTCGAATTTGACGAAAAGAATCAATATTTAATAAAAACCATGAGAAGCAGTGAAATCAAAGCATTCTCTCAAAGAGAAGACCTGATTGTAACGGTTTAGTTTTAGGGGCACGGACTTGCATTGTACCTTAATAACAGCTTTATGCTATTATCTTGTTAAGTATATGTGAGTTGCCTAAAGAACAAGGAATTGTTGAAATAACCGAGGCACCGGATGAAATCTAATCCTCTATTGCTCAATTTCAACAATTCCACCAATCAGCAAGTCTTTCCTCTTTGCCTCTCAAGCCAACTAACAAATTCAGGCTTCATTATATAGTACCTTCCGCCTACTTTCAGTGCCGGAAACGATTTGCTTTTAACTAACGCATAGGCTTTATCCTTACCAATACCGAGGTAGTTTTGTAGTTCTTTTATCGTCATCAATTCGGGCAATTGTGCCACGCCACATCCTCCCTCTCATTTCAGAATCGTATACAAATTGGAGCTGTAGCTGCCGTTACCGCGGTAGCGCAGCTCCTTCTCTATATATCCATTTTGTATTAAGTCCTCCAACGCCCTTTTTACCGTTGATCGTGACATTTCCAAATCAGACGCTATGCGATTAATGCCCGGCCAACACGCGCCCTTTTCATTAGCTCGATCACGAAGATACATATATACGGTTTTTGCCCGATGAGGGAGGGTGACAATATAAATAGTACTGAAATAGCTCATTTTTTCTCCCGTTATTCAAACCTCAGCATTTTGCAGTTTGGTGTAAGAGTCTCTCCTCCAACTTCCCCGGTAGAACTATCACTCTCCCGATTTGAACTTATCGCAAGGTTCTTTTTCATAATGCTCATTTCAAGCTCACGCCGGTTTGCATAAGCTACTTCTCGCTGTGCTTTTTCTTGTACAGAGTACGGACTACCAAACGTGATTCCCCAATCCGAGAACAGCCGCAGGCGCGTTTTCATCGGGTGTGTACCCGTCTTCATAACAATGAATTGTCCTTTAGGCAGAGCTTTTAGCTCATCAGGCGTAAGCAACGGTCGCTCTATCATTTGCAAACTCTGTGATGGGTCGCTCCTCCCCCGATTGACACTTCCCGACATGACTGTTCTGCTTCCCAATGCTTTAGATAGCGCCTCTGCAGTCTGGCTATTCGGAGCGAAGCCTCCAAAGATTATGTCCTGGCAATTATCGACTATTATTTCAGCACCCTCTCTTCCGTAATTCTTATGGAGCTGACTAAGGCTCTGTATTATCGGGACCATTGTCAGTCGGCGTGATCGCGAGGCGGAGAACATAAGCTCCAGCGAATCTATAGGCGGTATGGTCCCAAGCTCGTCGCAGAAAAACACAACCCGGTTATTAAGCTTTCCCCCTTGCTCGTCCGCAAAAGCAAGTATTTCACGGTATAATTGCTGTATCATAAGCGACACCATAAAGTACTTTGTATTGTCCTCCTCAGGAAGCACAATAAATATTGCAGACTTCTCCTTGCAGAATCTCTCCGCATCAATTGCGGTATCAAAACAGAGAATTTGCTCCATTGCGGTGTCAAGGAAAGCATTGAGCCTGGACAGAACAGTCGACATCACCGATGCCATCGCCTGCTCCGAGGTGTTCAGCGCCGCGCCTGCAAACCACTTGGCCTTGTGCTCAGGCGGAAGCTTCTCCATAAGTAGCTGAAACTGATTTCTCCCCGCGAATTGTGACGGAGCAAGTAGTTCCTGAACAAGCTTGAACACGCTCACTATATGGCGTTTCTCGCTTTTGTCACCTTCTGTAGCTTGCAGATACTCGGCTACCAGAAGGATAACCGCTGTAAGAACACCTTCGGCTGCGTCATAGAAGAACGCGTTTTGTCCGTAGTTCTCCTCTCCGGATTTGTTAATAATTGTCCTACTGATTATTTTCGCGTACTTTTCAGCTTTAGCTTTTGAGACTATATCCTTTGGGTCTAACGAGTAGGCATCCATATATCGGTTGACGAGATGGAGAAGGTTATTGCCGTCCGACCGTGTAGGATTTCTTAAATCAATGACCGACACCTTATAACCATAACAATCCTTGGCGATTGCACCGTAATTACGAAATACATCGCCCTTGGTGTCAGTCACTAGAAAGCTCATTCCGCTTGCGCATGCAAATTCTAGATTAGGGTAGAGAAAAAACGCAGTCTTGCCAACTCCGGAAGCTCCGATCATAAGAGTATGCACATCGCCGGTATCGACAAGAGCCTCAATCTTGTTTTTATGCCCGACACATCCGAGGACTACTCCTTGAAGGGCGGGG
>Ga0209125_1002857_pt1 | contig 12622 bp, 8 predicted proteins | sample BarGraIncub1131A_FD_184503 | JGI IMG/M metagenome (GOLD analysis project Ga0209125, IMG submission 184503) | Arctic peat soil microbial communities from Barrow, Alaska - Barrow Graham LP Incubations 11-31A (SPAdes) (version 2) | ecosystem: Environmental > Terrestrial > Soil > Wetlands > Peat... | reverse complement strand
GTGCCGCCAAGGGTGCGGAATTGTATTTGAAGGACGCCGTGGCATCGGTGCAACGTCAAGACGATAAACTGCTGGTGCAGCTAAAATCAGGAGCGTCGCTTCCTTGTGACATGGTGATCCTTTCCATCGGGGTAAAGCCCGACAGTGCTCTGGCCAAGGGGGCTGGAATTGAAACGGATGCCCGTGGTTACATCGTGGTCAATGAGCGCATGCAAACATCTGTGGCAGATGTGTATGCCGTCGGCGACGCGGTGACCGTGCTCAATCCTTTACTGGGAAAGAAAGTTGCAGTACCTTTAGCAGGGCCTGCGAACAAACAAGCGCGTATCGCTGCCGATAATATTGTGCTCGGTGAAAAAGCGCCGACTTATAAAGGTTCGGTGTCCACGGCGATTGCGAAGGTATTTGACCTAACTGTGGCGTGTACTGGCCTTGCGGAAAAAGCCTGCATCCGCGAAGGCATTGCCTGTGCTACGGTCATTGTGCATCCAAGCCATCACGCGGGGTATTATCCAGGCGCAAAGCCACTGACCTTGAAACTCGTGTATGCACCCGAAAGCGGCAAAATTCTGGGTGCCCAGGCCGTTGGTGCTGAAGGTGTCGATAAGCGCATTGACGTCATTGCTGCCTATATTGGTATGGGCGCGGATGTGGATGCCTTGCAGGAATTTGAACAAGCCTACGCGCCGCCGTTTTCCAGCGCCAAAGATGCGATCAACCATGTTGGCAATATTGCCTCGAATATGATGTTGGGCTTAACGCATCAATTTAAGTGGAATGATGTCGAGACGCTGCGTGCAAGTGGTGCCTTGCTCTTGGATGTGCGTACCGCCGAAGAATTTTCTTTGGGGCATATTGAAGGTGCACTCAATATTTCAAATCTTGATTTGCGGACTCGATATATCGAACTTCCGCGCGACCGTAAAATTCTCGTATACTGCGGTGTTGGCATTCGCGGGTATCTGGCGGAACGAATTCTTGATCAGAATGGATTCAAGGATGTCGCCAATCTGAGCGGTGGTTACAAAACCTATGAAGCCGCAACTTCGCCACAGTCAAATGAAAATGTATTTCGCCCACATATCACTACGGTATCTCCGCGCAAGCAGGAGCCTATTGCTTTCAACGAGGGGTCTGGAATGCCAGAGGCCCTGGCACAGGTTTCTAAGGATGTAGTATTAGTGGATGCCTGCGGTCTACAATGCCCTGGCCCCATTATGCAGCTTAAGGCGGCCATGGACAAAGCGCAACCAGGCTCGCGTTTGGTGGTGCGGGCGACTGACGGTGGCTTTGTGAAGGATGCGCGCTCGTGGTGCAATTTGACCGGTAACTTACTGGTGAGCCTTGAAGAAAAATCAGGTGTCTATGAAGCGGTGATCGAAAAGACCCCTCCGGTATTTGGCGCAGCAAAAATGAGCGCGAGCCAAAATTCCATGATTATGCAAGGCAATGAACTGACGCTGATCGTATTCAGTAACGATCTGGACAAGGCGCTGGCGAGTTTCGTGATTGCCAATGGCGCAGCAGCAACTGGAAAAAAAGTCACCATGTTCTTTACCTTCTGGGGACTTTCGGTAATCCGTCGACCCGAAAAATTGAGTGTGCAAAAGGATTTCATGGGGCGCATGTTCGACATGATGTTGCCGGGCAATGCCGGGAAGCTCTCACTTTCCAAAATGAACTTTGGCGGTGCGGGTGCGGTGATGATGCGCAAACGCATGGAGGCAAAAAGCATTGAACAATTGGAAGCGATGATGGCTGGTGCGCTCAAAGCGGGCGTGCATATGACCGCATGTCTCATGTCCATGGATTTAATGGGAATTGCGCGCGAAGAGTTGATCGACGGGATTGAAATCGGCGGAGTGGCGAGCTACTTAGAAGCTGCAAGCAGTGCAAACATTAATTTATTTGTTTAACACCTCTGGTTCCTGCTGTGTCCACATCTGTGGGTAAGCCTGTTCGAGCCCGTAACGTCTTTATCTAAATCTATGAAGAATGGATTGTTGGACGTTTACGGAGAATCGAATCATGATGAAAATGCTACGGACTTTCGCTTTACCTGCGTTGTGCGTTCTTGCCGTGGAGGCCCACGCTCTAACGCCTGTGGAAACCCATGGCGAGCTTGCGGTAAAAGGGAATCGCATTGTAGATAAGGATGGAGTGGAAACGCAATTGGCGGGTCCAAGCTTATTTTGGTCCGTGTGGGGTGGCGATCGCTTTTTCAATCATGACGTGGTAGATTGGGTTGTGAAGGACTGGAAGGCCTCGGTGATCCGCGCTCCGGTGGCAGTGGAGGCTTCTGGCGGCTACATCATGAATCCTGACAGTATGACCACTCTGGCCAAGGCAGTGGTGGACGCGGCTATTGCCAATGGCATATATGTGATCGTCGACTGGCATGCCCATGACGCTAATTTGCATGTCACTGAAGCCCAGACGTTTTTTACCGAGATGGTGAATACATATGGTGATATTCCCAACATCATTTGGGAAATCTGGAACGAGCCCAATGACGTGAATGGCACCGGTGCGACGGGCCAGGACACTTGGGCCGACATCAAGGGTTATGCGAGCGAAGTGATTCCGGTGATTCGCGCGAAAAGTGACAATATCATTGTAGTCGGTACGCCAAAGTGGTGCCAGACGGTGATGGACGCCGCCAATGACCCCATTTCGGGGCCAAATATTGCGTACTCTTTGCACTTCTATGCCAAGAGCCATAAGCAATGGCTGCGCGACAATGCCGACAAGGCGCTGGCGAAAGGGATTGCGCTCATGATCACCGAATTCGGTATGACCAATGCGGATGGTGGCAGCTGGTCCAATCCCGGAATTGATCCTGTGGAAACAACGAAATGGATCACATGGGCCGCAGAACGCAAGATTAGCTGGGCAAATTGGTCTCTCACGGACAAAGATGAATCATCGGCAGCCTTGTTGCCTGGTGCGGATACAACTGGAAATTGGGCTGCTACGGATCTATCCGAATCGGGAGCCTGGGTACGCGACCGTGTGCTTATGACCAATGACTCAACCTATGTCAGCACTTGGGTTTCGGGGGTTCTGGATCGGCCTGCGCAGGGCTCCTTGATGGTTTCCCATGGCGTTCTTAATATGCCACGTGCCGGACAAATGAATTTGCGCGTATTTGACGCAAGCGGTCAGCAAGTCTGGTCATATAACGACCATGTCTCTGCTGGATCGCACGCATTGTCGCAGTGGATGCCTAGCCCCGTAGAACATGCGCAGTACATCCAAATTAATGTGGATGGAGCCCTGGTATATTCTGGGGCGAGGTAGTCTTCAAAGGGTTGCTTGTTTTGCTACTGACCGTATGATTAATTATGCGATTAGAATAACCTGGATCGCAATCCATATGGCATAACGGATAACCAGACAATCATAAAGCCCCTGAATAGGGGCTTTATGTATATGTAGACTCTTCATAGTTTAAATGCTAATCGCAGGCAAGGCCAGTCCATGAGACCCAGTTCATAACGAGTTGATAATGCTTTGTCGAATCCTGCTTCAGAAGATAAGCGTATTCGTTGTCACACTGGCCTTCGTAGCCAAAAGAAAGCAATGCGTATTCTCCTGCTTTGCGTATTGAAACATAGCCCTGTGGAACCTGATAATGTGGGAAGGTTTGCTTGAGCCATTTGGAATAGTCATAATTACTATTGGATTCAAAGGGCACCCAAAGATCCTGGTAGGGCTGGCTTTTTGCATCAATAAACGCACCAGGCACCGTGTCCCAGTATACTGGTGTATTATGGCTTGGCCCGATGTTGATTGTGTTCACGTTTGAATCGGCATTCAATGCATCCACCACGATTTGTGGAAGGCTTTTCAGCATGTCTAGATCGAAATGATTTTTTTCGATCTTTAGGCTTGAGTAATCCACACGAATAAATTGACTTGTGTCTGTAGATGTGTCTGCGATTGCCTTAGCTTCAAGTAGTTCACTTGCACTGCGCCCACCTCCGAGTGTGATGGAATCTTGAAACAAATATCCCTTGATCGTATCATTTAATTGCGTTGGCACAAAATCCCGTAAGATGGAGCCTAGTTCATTTTGAATTTCGATGTCGCCTGCGGTTTGCTGGGGTGTATACGATTCACAGCTTACATGAGGAATTCCGATGCTATCCAGAAGAACGCACGAGGGGCCATTGGAATCCCAAGTTATGCGGAGACGACGATGCGGAATCGTGTCCTTCACAATGGGTGTTGCATCTTGTCCTGGAGTGAATTCAACAAAGTTTTGAGAATATCTATCGTAAATACTTGCATCGACGATGATCTCGACAGTGTCTGGTTTACTTGTTTGCCTGGGGAATTGCACCGAAATCATGGTTCCAAAAACGTAATAGGACGTGTACATTCGGCCCATAATCTGATAAGATGACTCCAAATATCTTACCGAAACCAACGGGCTCGGATGGCTTGGACCAAATAGCGCGGCTCTCTTTGCGGTATCTCCGGTTCCATTCTCACACTTAATATTCAAATTCCAGGTCTGGAATCCTTCGATAGCGAGAATCGGCTTGCCTTCGAGTGTAACCTCCTGGCTTTGCCCCTGTTCGAGCTGAATGGCATCGTGTTGCAGCGTTGAGCCATCCGGGAAGTGGGCCGCGACGAAATACCGGCCTGCGACGAGGCTGTCGAAGGTAAAGAATCCGGCAGAGTCAACCTTGGAGGAATCCAGAACCCATCCGGTATCCACTGCTTGTGCGAGCACCACGATAATGGAATCCCATACTGGATTGACTACCTCTAGAGCCACTTGTTTCGATTGGCTCTTGCGGGCCAGTGCCGTACTAGTCGGCAGAGCGACCGTACCATAGATTTTGCCAGTATTTCCGGTGATAGTGACACCTGCTTGGTCGTCTTTTACTGCGCAACTAAACAAGGATGCAAGACAAAAGGCGATAAGAGTTGGAAATAATATTTTCTTCATAGTTTCTCCGAAAGTTGATGTGTCAAAGGAAAGCATTGCATGTTGAGCTGATATACCCTGTCCCCGGTATCGCCCTGCTCAAGTATCGTGCGGACGATGCTATCGCGTGCTTCGCGCAAAGCCTCGCGAATCTTTGGAAAGGCTTTTGCAGGTATCGAAAAGGTCAGTGTCGTGATTTCGCGCTCCGCTGGATCCAGATTATCCATGGCTTTACGCGCCAGTTCCAGCGTCTCCAACTGAAAATTGTACACCGCAAGAGAAACCAAATCGTCGCCAGTATCCACAACGGAATCCGCTTGGCTATAGTGACCATTGTTGTCCTTTATGAGTAGTCCGAGATTCTGCAAAACCTCAAGTCCGCGCTCTACTTGTGCTCGTGACAGCGGTGGTTCAAATAATGCACCCATTTTATCGAGATTGCCTTTGAGCGCAGGAAACACTGCGACTTCGCGCAAAGTGGGCAGCACCCAATCCGAGAAGTAAGCGAAACGGTCGGGCTTGAGTGGGCTAGGGTCGCGTAGGGCCAAAAGCGCGTGCATGCGTCGGTAGGCTTCGTTCTTTTGCGTCAAGGTCTCGGCACGGTTAAAATCGACCAGGGCCACAAAGTATTCCCGTTCCCGGGGGCGCAAATCCAACACTTCGCACAGTTTGCGAATAATGGAGTCGCTGCACGGTGGTTTCGGGTCATGCAAGATCCGGTGCAAATGGCTGCGGCTCTTGAGCCCGAGCTTGGTGGATACGGACTGCAATGAAATGCCTTTGCGGGAATCTTTGGCGCCTTCTAGCCATTCCCGTAGGAATAGCTGAAAGTCCGTGTACTTGAAAACCGATTGTTCTGGTTGTTCCATGCCTACAAAAGTAGCCCCCTTCCGAAAGAAAGAGGCTACCTGGTATGAAAATGCTGTTCCAATTGAGTGAACATTGGGGCGGCAAAATCCTACACCTTGAATTGAGCCACAAGATGTTTCAAATTGAGAGAAAGATCTGCGAGATTTCCTGCGTTTTTCTGGATCAGGACCATGCGGACAGAAATATCGGAAACATTGTGGTTGACTGTGTTAATGGTACTGGAAACATCAGAAAGACCATATGCAGATTCCGAAACGTTGTGTGCAACGGCTTTAACGCCGCCGTTGACTACGCTTACGGTTTTAGCAACTTCACTGACAGTAGAGCTTTGTTCTTCGACGGCGTGGACGATGGTGTGTGATAAGGCGTTAACATCCTCAATGACGGTTGCGATTGAGTTAATCGCATCGATGGCAGTTCCAGTTCCTTTCTGGATGTCTTCAATTTGTTTTTGAATCTCTTCGGTAGCGCGGGCCGTTTGCTGCGCCAAAAGTTTGACTTCGTTGGCGACCACGGCGAATCCTTTACCCGCTTCTCCTGCTGACGCCGCTTCAATGCTTGCATTCAAAGCAAGCAGGTTGGTCAGTTCGGCAATGTCGATAATCGTATCCACAACTTTCCCTATGGAGTTCGCGGCCAGGCCCAGCTTGTCAATGGTTTCTTTTCCTGCGCGCACCTGGCTTGATGCCTTTATGGCAATTTGCAGCTCTTTTTGGCTATTTTTGGTGACGTCACCGAGAGAGGCGCTGATTTCTTCAATGGCAGCAGCAATCGCATTGGTTGAATCGGAAATGTGGATCGCGCTACTCGAAATTGCATTAATGTTTGTGGTCGCTTGTTCTGCTTTGTGTGTGACAATTCCTGTTTGAGTCGCCATGGATTCGGTACTGCTGGCAACTTGTGTGGCTGCTTCTGATAGTTCCTTGGCAGAAATCGCTACTGATTCCGCACTTGTGGCGATACGACTAATGATTCCCTGGAGCTTTTCCATAAATTGGTTGAAATACCTAGCCATATCACCAATTTCGTCGTTATGTACGACGGTAAGTCGACAACTGAGGTCGCCATCCCCTTCCGAAATGTCTTTCAGGGCAACGATGGTCAACTGCACTGGCTTTACAATGGAATTAAAATTGTAGAACGACAAAAATGCGGAAATAGCAAATACCAGAGCTCCAAACACTAAGATGAAAATTGAGGACGTTTTCATGTTGGATAGTATTGATCCGCTGAGCTGGTCGGTGCGTGAGCGCAGGTCGCTAAGCAGCGCCGAAATTTTTGCGGAAGTCTTGGCCTCGTTGGGAGTGACTTCTTCCTCTAGCGCTTTCATTCCCTCAAATTGCAGCACTTGTCCGGCAAAGGTAAATACATGCATTGCTGCAGTGTCCAGGCTGACCAATGACGTTTCGATATCGGAAATTTGCGTGGCAAAACCCTTTTCATTGGCGCCGAGGGTCGTGAGCGACTGAGTGATTCGGGTGAGAGAATCTCTAGTCGCAAGGTAGTCCTGTTTTAATGCCTGAACTTTTTCCACATCGATTTCGGATGGTGCCCGGAATACGATACTTTTAAGTGCCTCTAAATTCACCTTCAGCTGGTAGGAACCCTGCATCATGGGGTAAAACTTGGTATTGAACTCCTGCATCTGTCGTGATGTTCCCGATGTCGTCACACCAATAACAATGCCACAAATCAGAAGACCTAGCAGAGGTACGCCCACTAGAATCAATATCTTTCGAGCGAGGGTAAAGCGGAAGTTCATGTGCTCGCTCAGTTATAGGTTTTCAATTGCTTGATGAGTGCGAGAATGTCGGCAGAGGGCTCCCCTTTGCTCATCAGAATCAGCGGGGCCGTGATTTTTTTGTCGGATAGTTTGAGGACTGTCATTTTGGCATCGAGCATAGATTTTCCCAAAGGACCAAATCCACCAGGAAGTTGCCCGATCACAGTTGCCACCTGCGTAGGGTTGGTTACTTGACGCGCATCTGCAACAATTTTTGCGTCTTTCAAAAGTTGCTTTTCGATAGTTGTGCGAATTCCATTTCCGGGCATTGCAATGGCGACTACGACAGGTAAATCGGCTCCCCCGACCTCTTTCCAATTCTTAATGCTCCCCGTCAGAAGGGCTGTGGCTTGTGCCGCGGTGAGCGCTTTAACGGTATTGGCTGCATTGACTATAAAGACAATTTCGCTTTCTCCAATCTTGATTTCTGTGAACTTGGATGCATCTACATAGCCCGGCTTTTTCTCGTTCATCTTTTTTGCGACGTCCGCGAGGGGGGCGGCAAGCATGGCCACATCCGCACGTCCTTCAATAACATCTGCAATGCCCCGGTCCGTTCCGTTTCCAATGACTTCGACGTTCAGTTTGGTCTTCTCTTTGATCTCTTGAAGATGGGGGTCAAAATATTGTTCTTTGAAGGGCACGCTTCCACTGACCTTAATTGTTTTCTGTGCCATCGCAGGGATAGATGAAAATCCCACCAAAGCAAAAGCGAGAATAAGCGCTTGGGGAATTTTACGGTTGTGGTGTATTGTGCGCATGGGGAATCTCCTGCTGGTCGTGTATGTTCGTGAAAAGGTTGAATAGTCTGATTATGACTATTACGCTGTTCAGATGCAACACAATATTTAAATACGTACAAGGACGACTAAAGATGTCGTCAATGGCGGGGTGAAACGAGCTGTCGTCAAAACCACTCACGAACATCCGCCGCCGGTTAGTTTAAATGACTTCCAAGCTCAAGCTTCTGCATCTTCTGCGCGTAGATGAGCACGGTCTTGGCGTCCGCAGTGCGTGGTTGATTGTTATTAATGACGTATACACACCAGCGGATGCATTCATACCAATCTTTAAGCTGCACGTAGGTAAGAGCCAAAAAATACGGATTATCGGTGAGGGTCGGCCGTGTCAGTGTTGCTTGCAAAAATTCAGGCGCCGCCTCGACATATTGCCCTCTCCGATAGTAGATGCTGCCCATTTCAAAGTGAATATTTCCATAAAAGGGGTCTTTGCGGGTAATCTGCTGTAACCGAGTCAATGCGACGCTAGTGTCGCCTGCTGCGAGGGCCGACATTGCCTGGTAATGCAAATAGTGCGGATCGGTTCCATCCCACGCACCCAGGTTTGTCCAAGCAAGTTCGACTTCCTGTGGCGATCCATGGGCATGGGTTGCTTGGCGCAAGAGCACTTGTTTTTCCCAAATCCAGTGGGCACGATAGACGGGGTACGCAAAGGCTACGAGCAACAACACAAAAACGATGACTCCGGACTTAAGGGATTGGCGCGGGTAGGGGATAATCCAAAGGGACGGCGAACCCGAATTGCGCAGCATTGCTAACAGGATCCATGTACACAAAGTCACATACAAAGCTTCAGCAACCTCGCCTGTCAGCGCAAAAAGAGTGCAACAGGCAAGTGCAAGAGCGGTCCAGAAGCGTAGTTCCACATTCGCCGAATTGCGGGCTCGAAAAGCAGGGATGATGGCGCTGAATGCAAACCCCAGTAACGCGGTGACCCCAAGGATTCCATATGCGGCAAGAAGGTGCAACAAAACGTTGTGTGCATTGTAGAGCGGCTGGTCAATTCCAAAAGCGCTGGAGAGATACTGTGTCGTATACATGGGTAGAGTATGGGGGAATGAGCCAGCGCCAAATCCCCACCAAGGCTTATCCGCGATCATGCGGCGCACACAAAACCAAATTTCGGAACGTTGATGGGTCAGAACGACCAGCCGAATCATGGGCGTGGTGATGTAAACGATGCTTGCGCCGATCAGAATGACCCCGAAAATTCCGCCTGCAACCCACCGGGTCAGTGCTGGTTTTACCATGTGCACGAAGGCTAGGATGAATATCAAGGGCAAAGCCCCCCACGCCATGCGGCTCTCATTCAATACCAGGGTGAGCATGGAGGACGTGGCAACTAGAGCCGCAAAACGTCGCAACCAACCGTTCCCATGCAAATATTGGTAGAGAGCGACTGGAATGGTTGCCAGCAGAAAGTAGGCAAGAAAATTTCGGTTGCCCAGTGTGGAACCAACAGGATTTAAATCGGAAAGTTGCCACTGCAACGGGTCGAGCCCTGCGCATTGAATCCAGGAATAGATGCAGATTGGTATGGTTGCCATGAACCACCCCCACCACAGAACCCTTTGTTCGTCCCGGGTCTGAAACAGCAACAGGGCCTCAAGACACAATAGAATGGAGAGCACCCCATCAAACCAGATTTCCCAGCTCGCATGGGCTCCCCAGAAGGTCGAGAGGGCAGAGAGGGCGATTGCCAAGCCTGCCCAGAAACACAAGGCCCGGGGCGGCAGGGTAAAGTGGCGCTTGTTAGGGTCTGGCCAAAACAGTAACAACAGCACCAGTGGTGCTAAAAGACGCAATACATAATGTTTGATGTCTTCCGCAGTGTTGCTTGCAGTCGAAATGACAAGTAGGCTGACAGAAAACCCGATGGAAAAAATCCACCGGGCTGTATTCTGCTGTCTATTGGAATTAAGGATACGTAATACCGATAATATAAACTTGCTTGCGGGTTGGTAGGTTGGGGTCCCCAACGAGGACCTGTATGTAATTGTTTTTTGCGAGTAGGTTGGATGCTAAGTATGTCGCCGAGACTTTTCCCAAACCTTGGATGTAAGAACCGTCGTTTAGATTTATATACAGGTCGGCAGTAGGGGACTCTGCGGTTGCACTAACGGTAAAGCTAGTCACGGTTCCGACGTTTTGATTGAGTGGCAGCTTGTACTGTAATACCGCGGGCGAGAAAACAGGGGAAATCACTACGCTCGAATATGTCGTGAGCCAATCTACGCTGCAATAACGGCTCAAGCAACTGACGCTGCAATCGCGATTGGTGCAAGTGGAGTCGCCTTGCCGCTGAATTACTGGTAGTTCTTGCAGGAGTAACGAAATTTCACTTGCAGAGCTTGCTTGCACACTAGATGAGGATGGCGCTGGAGTTGCTGCGCTCGACGATCCGAGGGTGCTCGAGCTAGAAAGGGATAGTTGGCTAGAACTGCTGGCGAGCTGGGATGACACAAAAGCGGTTCCTCCTGCATCCGTGGAATTATCACGAAGCCCAGTATCTTCGCAGCTAAGCAGGAGACTCAGGCTGGAAACCAGCATGCCGAGAATAAGACCGATCTTTATTTTCATGTATCCCTCAGTTTAAAACGCAAATTGAATGACAAGTCCAGTAGCCAATAATCCTGCGCCGACACCATAAAGGGTATTGCGCATCGATTGAGCATCGGTTACTTTTTTCCACTGGGCATCCGCTCGTACGCGGGTTAGAAATATCGAATTGTCATAGGTCTTACGCTCTGCTAGCATAGTCCTATGTTCCATGTAGCCCAGCACACCGCCGAGCACGCCACTCGCCAATAACCCGATCACTACAGGCTGTTTCCACTTGGGGTGCTGTGCAATATTTGGCATGGCAACCGGTGCCGGTACTACCGCAAGCAAGGTGTCGCCGCGAATGTAGCGTACCAGTGCATCAGCGCCTTGCTGACAGGCTTCCTGGTAGACTTCATACAGTTCGCCGTTCTTTTCAAAGCTAATGGTTTTAATTACTTGCCCCGTGGCAACATTTACATACTCGATGCGGAATGCATAATGGGGTCCAAAACGGACCATGCTCCCCGCAACGAAATTATCCACGCCGAGCAACTGGCCCATTTGCAACTTGCACTCACTCGAGTTGCAGGCCCCCGTTTGCTGAAAGCCTTGTTCTTTGAGGATTACATCCATGCGACTGCGGTCAAGGACGGTAAAGGCTTTGGATTGAATCAGTTTTGCCGCAAATTCCCCAGTGATAAACCCAAGTTGCTGCTGGGTAACGGTCTCGTCCCCTGAGAAATTCAATACGGCAATATTGGGCAGTGAGTTTGCCTGGGCGATATGAGCAGTTGAAACTGTACTGTCAGCAACTTGCGCAAACGAGAGTACTGTTGCGGCAAAAAAGAAAAATGTAAGGCGTTGAATTACGTTTTTTGTGTTCATGGGCAATAATCGCCTGGTTCTATTGTTCAAGGTAGTTCAAACAAGCCGTTTATGTGCCTAATTTGGGGAGAACCCCAAAAAAGCAACAAACGGCCGAATGCAATGTGATCTAAATCACACTTTGGTAACTGTCACCCACACCGCTTCGCCGTCTGCTTCGCTCTCGCTCGCGCCTGCGGGAACCGCCGACATGAGTTCAAGGGTGTTGGCCTGCGTTTCGCCCATGAGCAGTTCGCGCGCTTCATTCACCGCTAGGGTGAGTTCGGTGCTTTGTGTGTGAAGACTCACAACAATGCGGTCGGCGATGAGGAATTCCTGCTCTTTGCGCATGGTCTGGATGCGGTTGACCAATTCGCGCACCATGCAGCCGCGTTTAAGCTCTGGGGTAATGTGCAAATCGAGCGCCACGGTAAAATGCGTGTCGGCTTCCACCGCCATGCCTTCGGGCACTTCGCGCTGAATCATCAGACAGTCACCACCCACGGAACCAAATTCAAAGGCGATGGCTTCCCCGTGCTGCAATTTGCGGATCTCGTCGGTATTCAGAGTCGCGAGCTTAGTTTGGATCACCTTCATGTTTTTGGCGAATTCCGGGCCCTGGGCCTTGATGGCCATGAAGTTCGGCTTGGCGCTAAGCTTCACCAGGCTTGTTTCATCGGACATAAATTTCAGTTCGCGCACATTGAGTTCTTCGAGGATCAGCTCGCGCATGCTTTCGGCCACAGCCTGGTCGGCTGGTGTGTGCGCTACCAGGGTAATGCTCCCCAGCGGCTGGCGGTTTTTCACTTCCTTGGCGGCGCG
>Ga0209125_1002856_pt1 | contig 12626 bp, 14 predicted proteins | sample BarGraIncub1131A_FD_184503 | JGI IMG/M metagenome (GOLD analysis project Ga0209125, IMG submission 184503) | Arctic peat soil microbial communities from Barrow, Alaska - Barrow Graham LP Incubations 11-31A (SPAdes) (version 2) | ecosystem: Environmental > Terrestrial > Soil > Wetlands > Peat... | reverse complement strand
AATGGTCGCGGAGCTATCGATCCGATCCGCATGTTTAAGTACTTATTTCTTAAATCTCTGTATGATCTTTCCGACGTCGACCTTGTGGAGAGATCGCGCTGCGATTTGGCCATCAAGTATTTTTTGGACATGGCGCCGGAAGAGGATGTCATCAATCCAAGTTCTCTGACCAAATTCCGCAAGCAAAGGCTTAAGAATATGGATGTCCTCGACATGCTCATCAGTAAGACTGTCCAGATAGCTGTTGAAAAAGGTGTCATAAAGAGCAAGGCCATTATTGTCGATTCTACGCATACAAATGCCCGCTACAACCTTCTGTCTCCACATGACGCTCTGGTTGCAAGGTCGAATGGTCTTCGAAAGATACTTTGCTCGTCGTACAATATAAAGGCAGAGCAATTACCTGCCCGCCCGCAGGCAGATTCCAGTATATCGGAGGTGCTCACATATAGTAGAGAACTTGTCAGGGCGGTTGAAGCAGACGACAGGTTGTGTCAGTATCCTGCTGTCTGTGAAAGTGCCAATCTTCTTGCAGAAACGATCGAAGACACTCTTGAGAACCGAAATATTTCCGCAGATCCGGAAGCAAAGGTAGGGCACAAAACAACGGACTCATCGTTCTATGGTTACAAAACACATATCGCGATGACAGAAGAAAGAATTATTACAGCAGCCACCGTCACAACGGGAGAAAGACAAGACGGGAAACAATTACAAACACTTATCGAAAAAAGCGAAAAAGCCGGCATGGATGTGCAGGAAGTCATCGGAGATGCGGCCTATTCAGACACAAACAACCAGAAATATATGAGAGAACGAAAAATTCGATTGGTTGCCCGGGAGCGTCTATCCAGAACGTATGGAAGGCGAACGCCGCAGGAAGAATTTGATTACAATAAAGACGCCGATATGTATGTGTGCCCGGCGGGACATATGAGTGTCAGAAAAGCCGGTCAATATAAACCCCTAAGATGCAAAAGTCCTACCATGATTTACTACTTTGACATTGAGAAATGCAAGATTTGTACGAATCGAGAAGGTTGTTACAAAGAGGGCTCACAATCGAAAACATACAGTGTCAGAATAGAATCGGACCTTCGAGAAGAACAGAAGGAATTTCAGGAGAGTATCTACTTTCGAAACAGGGCCAGAGAACGATATAAGATCGAAGCGAAGAACAGCGAACTCAAATATGCACACGGATACAAAACGGCACAGTCTGCAGGGTTAAACAGCATGCAGCTGCAAGGTGCCATGACTATTTTTGCCGTAAATATTAAGAGAATCCTGAAATTAATGGAAATTCAATAAAAAAGTAATGAGATAGGCATCTCTTTTGAGCTGCCTATCGTCCGTTTTCCATATTCAGAAATCCAACGTCAAACACCATTCTGCTCACAGACGCTAAAAAACTCCCCGGATAAAATATCTGAGAAGTTTTTCAGTGCCCTGCCCCTAGAGGCTGTAGGCTTATCGTTTGGAGCCGATTAACGGATTCGAACCGTTGACCTGCTGATTACAAATTCGGATTTGTGGTTCAAACAGCTTTTTGCAAAGTCAAGGAATGCCCTGTTTGCAGTCGTTTCCGGGTTTTCAGCCTAAGCGTGTTAGAGGATATTTGGGTGCTTTTTTGCATCAATAAGACACAAATAAGACACAAGTCAACACACTATAAATGGGAGAAATGGAAGGTCAAATTATAAAAAAAATATCATCGACGAATATATTAGGATATATGATAGTCTTTTTATTAGTGTAGGTAATTATAAGCGGCAATTATTGAAAATCGGTTGATTCGGAAGCATGTAAGAGGGTACACTCAAAACAAAGGATACACTGGTTTCGTGAATGTGTCGATATGAGTGCCTATCAGAAAGGGAGTGATATCCTTTTTTGACTTTTCTCATTTTCTTGGTTATAATAAAAACAAAGAAATACGTATAAATACATGGTTTAAGCATATAATAGCAGGAGTGAAGAAAATGGCGAAAGGTGCAGTTAGGAGCAGTTCTATGGAACGAAAAATTATTAGTGTTTCGGGTAAAAGGCAGATAACCATACCACAGAAGTATTTCGAAGTGTTGGGCTTCAGCAACGAAGCCGAATGCATTCTGCAAAATAATGCAATTGTCATTCGCCCTATCCGGGAAAATACAGGAAGCGAGTTTTCCGAGCAAATTCTTGCGGATTTGATTACTCAGGGATTTTCAGGACAAGAGCTCCTTGTAAAGTTCAAGGAAGCGAGCAAAAAAATCGCTCCTGCCATGGATAAACTGATCGATGAAGCAGACAAAATTGCAAAGGGTGACCCAAAGAGTGCAACCATGGCGGATATCTTCGGCGCGGAGGACAAATAGATGTACGAAATCCGTTTCACAGGAGGTGCAGAAAAATACTTGAAGAAGATTAAGGAAAAGGGTCTCAAGAAAGCTTTTCAAGAGGCCCTTGAAAAAATCAGCAGTGACCCGTACATTGGTGAGTTGAAAGCAGGTGATCTGGCAGGGGTTTATTGCTATGATGTCTACTACACCAAAACCAATTACGAGCTTGCGTACAGAATCTATGAAGAAGACGGGCAGAGGATCGTTGTGATTCTTGCCGGTACACGAGAAAACTTCTATGAGGAACTGAAGAGATATATGAAATAGACGCTGCTGTAATGATTTTTGCTATACGAATTTTTTTAGCTACGGTATGACAGATGTTCCTCACGCATTTAAATACATAGGTATAATATAACCAGCTGGCGGTTTTTTATATGCAAAAAATAATGACAACCGGCCATAAAACACAAGCGGTTGCGCTTGTAAATAAAGTGAAATAAAAGTGAAAATTAGGTGATTATGTGTTATACTTGCATTGAAAAGAGTTGTAATGATTTGTCATTTATGCAAAAACATAAAAAAGATAAAGCGATAGATGTAAAGTTTACGGGAGTAAAAAAATGAAAACAAACACAGTGGCCAGCGAGCCAAAAATGCCTTTTTTCGATATGAAGATGATCTCTGTATCAGAAATCAAACGCGACTACTCTAAGGTCATCAAGGAAGTCGACAAGGAGAAAGAGCCGGCCTTTGTAATGAACCACAATACCCCGGAAGCGGTACTCATGTCTTACCGTTATTACAAAGCCTTTATGGTAGAAATGCGCCAAAAGCTTGAGGACATTTCTGCTGATATCGAACGGCTTGAGGACGCGGAACTGTATGCCAAAGCTGAAAGCCGACTGGCAAAGGACAATCTGGTTTGGGTTGCATCTGATAAAGTATTTGAAAACAAAACGGATGAAGACAATCCCTACCGTAGGCTGCCGGATGAGGAGTTATTCGACTGATGATAACAGTACAATTTCTGAAGGAAGCGCAGGAAGACTACGACGCGCTTGATGGATCGCAAAAAAAATGGGTAGAGGAAGCGGTTGAACGCTTAAAGGTTCGCGGCGGAGAAATTGGCGAAGCATTGCACAAATCCCCAATCGCTGATCTGCGAGGATGCAAGAAACTTAAAAACAATAGTCTCAGGCTTCGTATCGTGTTTCGCGTCGTCTCTCCTGGCCAATGTGAAATTATTGATATCATCGTAGTGGGAATGCGGAAAGACTCAGAAGTATACCAAACCGCAGGTATACGCTTGCAAGCAATACACGAGAAGTTTAATCAACTTCCGAAAGTTATAACCAAAACCAGACAGGAGGGGAATCAGTCCCCACATGTTATCTACAGAAATAAACCGAAAAAGAAATGAGTTATACTATATCTTCATGAACGTCTTGACTCTCCATGTCAGGGCGTTTTTATTTGCTATTTTGTATTCGTATATAATAGCTATTTTAATGCGCGTGAGAAAGAAAATTTGTTATTACAGTAGCGATTCCCGAGTAATGATGTTTGTTCCAAAGTGCAGCCGCAAGTTATCAATGGTCTTGCCCAATGCCATTGTTTTGTCTGTTCGGTAGTCGCGGTCAAAAACCGTGATCTGCCGGTGATGTGAAGTTGGAATAAGAGTATATATACACAGGCCGATAGACCGCAACGGCAAACTCCAGTCATATTGGATTAGATAATTCATGGAACTTATTAGTAAGCTAGTATGTGGTATCAGCCGATCCGTTGCATTAAGCGTGCTGTGGCTTGAAGCATTTGTTCTTGTACGGATGCATAATCCAGGTTTAGCGGACCTAGTTCATTTAACGCTGCAAGAAAATCGGAAGCATGAAGTATTGTCTTTTTTGCTTCATTTAGTTCAAGTAAAGTTTGAGCACGGTTGGCATCAGAAATATCACTTGCATCAAGCATATCGGAAGCTTGTTGAATTATCCTGTTAGCATTATGAATGATGCTCAAAACTTTTGAGCGTTGCTCGTCATCTACGACATTTTCAGGAATGGATGACTCCCAATTAGATATTTCCTTATCCATCTTTTCATAAATTCAGTTGAAAATACGAGTGTTTTTTTCATTTTAGCAAATTGGTCAGTATGCTAAACGGATAAGGGTGTAATAGAGGGGGTAGGGGTTGGGGTTGGTATGAGGGGGGGAGAGGGTAGGAGCAATCCATATAATGTCGTTGTGTAAGTACAATATGAGAAGGGAATCGAGTAACGAAGCATATGGAATTGAGGTTGTCTCAATATGATCCAGAGGCGAGCAAATAAACAGGAATACTGGGAATGGAATATGAAAAGAGATAGGGGGGCAGGCTGCGGGATCTGTATGGTAGGGGTGTGGTGGCTGGGGTATGAGGTGGGTGGGACTGAGGGCATGATGTATAGGGGTGAATGGGAAAAAGTCATAGGGGAGGTATTACATTGCTATGCTGTTTTTTAGGTGTTGCTAAGTGTGCAGTCTTATAATCGATCTATTCGAGAAAATTTTAGAATTACTCAAAAAAGGGATTGCATAATTGTTGTTTGTGAATTATTATGAGTACGTTGATTGATGTTACTTCGAAAGAGGCAACTTTTTTTATTTTACAGGCTTATTTTATTTATCTTCGGAATTTCCGGAGAATTATTGAGAAAAACAACTTTCAAATTCTACCCCTCAAAAACCCCAAAGGAAACTAAAGCGCGCGTCATCCAATGACGCAAAAAAGCGCAATTAATAGGCATCTATCGATGTGCCGTTTTTTGCGCTTTTTGTTTTGTCGCCGGAAACGACGCATGCTCTTTGCCCATAGTGGCAAAGAGCATGCGCCCCGGCGGCAGGCGCACAAAAGGATCCGCCAGCGCACGCTCGTGCGTCTGATGGATCTTTTTGGATTTTCGCGGGTTCGCCTTGCGGCGTCCCGAATTGTGGCGGAGCCAGGGCCGCCACAACAAGTAATAGGCCGCAAATGCGGTGCCCTGGCTCTTGCACGTACGCAGCGTGTGTAAGACAATTTGGAAATGCTGTGGGGAAAACTTAACAGAGGAAATGATTTCATTTTTTGATTGCAGGAGGATTGCAAAATGGGCAGAAAAGGCAGCATCAATTACCAGATCAAAAAAAGACTTACAGAACTGTATCGGTTTGGGGTTTCCAAACGCGAAGCCAAAAAAAATGGTGAGACATATGGTATACATTCTAAAAAAACCTTTGACGTCTATTGCGAGCACTTGTGCCGTATGGCCAAAAAGATCCAAGCCGAGACCGGCGCAAAAACACTCGATGAGATTTTGTCGTATGTACCGGCATTTTTAAAACAGCAGGCAGATAGCGGCGACTATAGTGTTTGGACTCTTAAGCTGGAACTTGCAGCAGTCGCTAAGTTTATCAGTTGTCCATCCTCGCAAATACTTTTGCCGGGATGGGAACTGCCCAAGCGTATGCATGGTGACATAAAAAGAAGCCGCACGTCGACAAAAGCCGACGAGGAATTTTCCGAAGAGAAAAATGCAGATGCTGTTACCATCGGCCATGCGCTGGGACTTCGCCGACATGAGTACCCGCAGATGATTGAGACGCAGATTATAGATGGCCAGATCCAGCCCGGTTGGCGCACTTTGGACAAAAGGGACGTCGAAAACGGCCTGACACACGAATATTGGATGAACTTCTTTCATGTTTTTGTCAAAAAAGGAAAGGGTGGTCGCGCCCGCTGGGTTCCTGTGTATCCGGGTATGGAAACGGAAGTTATCGAAATTTTGAAAAGGCGATCAGCAACTCGCAACGGTAAGGCGTTTTATGCATACGATCTGCGGTCAAGGATGGACTGCCATGGGTATCGCCGCATGTATGCAAAAGCAATGTACAACCACCTGATGTCTCGCCCGGATACGGACAAAACACTAAATTACCATTGCCGCGGGGAACGTTTTGGCGAATCGTACTCCCGTAGCTGCGCGGAAGGGACTAGTTCATCACTCGGTCATAACCGCGTTGATGTAGTTATAGGAAATTATTTAGACTCTTAATGCATAACTATTCCATTTAAGAACAGCTTACATACAGCACCCGACAAAAAGAAACACCGCAATTTGAACAAACAACAAGACCTACAAGAACAAAATTCCCTGCAAAAGAAAGGATGTGCAAATATGTTTAGAATGAGACTGATCAAATCAACTGTTCGAGAAATCCACAAGATGGACCCGCAATCCTACATTAACGAACACTATGTCCGCCAGCTCATCTTATCCGGGAGGGTCCCCTTTATCCGTGCAGGGAATCGCTACCTGATCAATCTGGATTATTTTATTGAGTATCTGGCAAGCGCATCGTCAACATTTGATGAAGAGACAAAAGACTATGGGATCCGAATCATTAGAGAGAAAATGAGGTGAGAGAAGATGGCATCCGTATCAAAACGTGGAGAATCATTTATGATAAGAATCAGCACTGGGTATGATTCGAAGGGCAGACAAATCAAAAAAAACACAACCTATACTCCGGAACCCGGCATGACCGAAAAGCAGATCGAAAAGGCACTTGCCAGACAGTGTGTACTACTAGAAGAAAAAGCTGCGACTGGACACTATGTCGACAGCAACATCAAGTTCTCGGATTTTACAGAGCTTTGGATGAACGATCACGCCAAAAAGAACCTGGCTCCCAAAACAATCCACGACTATGCCGAACTATTGATTAACATCAATACTGCTATGGGTCATATCCGATTGGATCGACTGCAGCCTCAGCACCTGATACGTTTTTACGACAATCTCTCGCAGCGAAGTATACGGCAGGACAAACGATTCATAGCACTGCCGGGACTGGAAAAGAAGATCGTGTCAACCTCGAAAAGCGCTTGGAAATTCGCTAAAGCAGCGCATTTAGCGCATTCAACCGTGAAGATCGCATGCTCCGGACAAAATATTAGTGAAAAAAGTGCGGAAACCATTGCCAAAGCGCTGAAAGGCAAGATTACGAATTACTTCAAATATGCAACTCCCGACAAATGCTTGTCCGGAAACACGATCAAGCATTACCATCGCCTGATCAGCTCGATTCTGCAGACAGCTGTGATGTGGCAGGTAATCGAATCCAATCCGGCCAGACGCGTCAAAACACCCAAGGCCGAACGCACAGAAGCGAAATACCTGGATGAAAAGCAGGCGAAACAAGTCCTTGAACTTCTGGATGAAGAGCATAACCCGTTCCGGACAATGATCATGCTCTGTATCTATTCCGGGCTCAGACGGGGAGAACTCTGCGGATTGCAGTGGGGTGACATTGATTTCGACAGCGGAGTCCTTCACGTTCGAAGAGCACTGCAGTACATTCCTGGCATAGGTACCTTCGCAAAACACACAAAAACGTTTGGATCAACGCGGTCCATCAAACTGTCTTCGATCGTGATCCTTCTCCTGCGCCAGTATAAAAAATGGCAGGACGAGGAACGGCTGCGGCTGGGAGATGCCTGGCAGAGCGCATATCGGGAAAAGGCGGAAAGCGAAAATGGCACATATACACCGATTGAATGGCTGTTCCCTACGTGGGAGGGAATGCCCATGCAGCCCGATACACTCACAAGTTGGTTCCATGATTTTGTTATTCGAAACCATCTGCCGCAAGTTTGCATCCACAGTCTGCGCCATACCAATGCAACGCTAATGATCGCCGGCGGCACGGACATTCGCACCGTATCAAACCGCTTAGGTCATAGCCAGACAAGCATCACAATGAACATCTACTCGCATGCCATCCAGTCCACCGATGCAGCGGCGGCCGATACGCTCGAGGACCTGCTCGAACCGGGAAAATCATCGATGCCAGAACGAAGAGCGAATTAGAAAGTATTGATTTACATCAATATAAACCCTTGCAGCGAAAGTTGCAGGGGTTTTCTGTCTGTCGCGATTACCGCCTAACCATCTTTATAGACTTCCGTTCGGATCAGATAGACTGACACAGCTGTATCGCTGAAGTTTTACTTGCAGCAACAAACGATTATTTTCATTAGTTAGACAAGTGATCAGACAGTACTCAATCTCTATATAATAGGTGCACTTGCACTTGTCATAGTTGACAAAAAATAGTATTAACGGTAACCTAAGCACAACAGTACCCCACACGCTTAGGACTCGAAAGAGAAACCGCGGACCAGGTGGGGTCATTTTTTTATTTGGGTTTGGGCGGACTATTTACGAAGCGTATATTTGGGGTTGAAAATACTGGGTGTTCCCGTTCAGCTCCTGTGATAATTGTAGGACAAGGTAAATCACTGGTGTTTGCAATAAGTACGGATCCCAAGAATGATTTTTGTGATTGGCACGTTGCAAAATTTCATATATTCATAGAAATCTATTTAAAATAAGCTGCCTAATGTGATTCCATGGCATACGAAGTGCGTTGTTTCTAAAGAGAGAAGATCAGGAAAGAATCAGTTTTGTGATCGGTGAGATGATCGGTTAGGCGTCGCTCTGCTTTCTGAGGATTTGAGCATTCTTATGCATCGGGATAGTTGATTAAAGCAAGTACGTTTCCTGGGTGGTGGGACATGGGGAGAAGCGTGCAGATAGCGAGATATCTGCTTCTTTGTGAAGAAAAAAGTCAACGAGCCACATCTGGGAATTTTTCTTTTATATCGGTCTTTTCAGGCATCTTTCTTTCGTGTAAAAGGAAAGACAAAAATCATTTCCTCAGCCAAAAGACGGAGAGGTTACGGGTATGTTTTTCCTGTGTGTAAGGGAAATCTCACACCGTTTGCCAATTTATAAAGTGGGACGAGTGTAATACTGACCTGTGAAAGAAGAGAGCTTGTTTTATTATCTGTTCAACATCTGTTTAATATTTGAGGTTGACGAAGATTTCACTGCATGCTAAAGTATCATATGATACCAAAGGAAGGGCGGCAGATTGCAAAGTGCAACTATTGAACAGTTCTTTCTGATAGGAGACATGCAATCAGTTGCAAACACTATTATTTTGTCAACAGAAATGAAGTTATATATATCAAATACAAAATCGAATATCAAGAAAAAAGTGAAGCGAAATTTGTAAGTTTCCATATTAATAGGCCGTGGATTTGAAAAAGATGGAAAGAGGGAATCAAAGTGGAGAAGAAAATATTTTGCCCGGTATGTAAGAAAGATCAAGACTACGAGATCAGAAAAGAGACGGAGACTTATCCGGTTAAAAACGAGCCGGTTACGATCGAAGCAAATGTTACATATTGCTCCGTCTGCGGAGAAAAGATCTGGAATCAGGAAATTGATGATGTGAATCTGAAAGCTGCATTTCGAATCTATCGCGAAAAACATGGCCTACTTCAACCGGAAGAAATTAAACGAATTCGCGATAAATATGCGCTGTCTCAGGTTGCTTTTGCACAGATTCTTGGGCTTGGGGAAAAAACAATCGCTCGATATGAGGCCGGGAGTCTTCAAGATTCAGCACCAAACAACCTTATCCTCCTTGCTGGATATCCAGATGCTTTCAAAATTTTACTTAAAAAAAATATGGAGCACATTTCAAAAACCTGTCATGTGCCTATATTAATAACAGGAAAGGAATTCGATGCAGATTTACTTGCAAGTGAGGAATGGAAAGCAATGGAGGAGACTATGCATTTGAATGCTGTTCCGGGTCTTGCAGATAGCATTCTTGCAGCAGAAGAAGAACCCAAAGAGAACCGCTTAAACGCAGACACTGTGGACTGGTAACATGTACAGCGTGGAGCTTTCAAGACAATCTCGGAAGGGTTTGAATAATCTAAAGCAAGCGGGGGTTATCGTTGGCGGCCTAAGATTTGGTTGATATTATTAAAGAAAAACCATTTCAAAACCCGCCACCATATGAAAAGCTAGTTGGAAACCTGGCAGGAAAATGCAGCAGACAAATTGTTGTGGTCAACCATATGGAAAAATGGCGCGGATCAGACATTACTTGCTGCGCGAATTGAAAATGAAACACAAATTTTGATTTTGCAGAAACGGATAAAAAAATGCTTGTGCAGGCCGAAAAACTGCAAAAGATATTTAGTAAATTATTTTCTTCATTGCGAATAAATTGCGGCCCCAGAATATATATTTTTAGCTGAGAAAGATTTTTGAAAAAGCAGTTTCCTGTTCGCACCACAAGTGATTTGATTTTCGAACCACTTGAAATTTCAGGGGTTTTGTGCGGTTTTGTCATGTTTTCATATATAAAAAGTCAACGAGCCACATCTGGGGACTTTTCTTTTGTATCGGCCTTTTCAGGCATCTTTCTTTCGTGTAAAGTGAAAGACAAAGGTGAGGTGCGCATATGAACTATGGCGATTATACTTTTGATGATGTATCGGATTGGGCGCCGATTTTTCAAAAAATCGACCAAGTATTCTTCTATGGAGAGGCTTCTTATGGATGGAAAAAGTTGTTTCACGGGCTTGCGGTCGAATTACGATTCGCGCCCGACCTGTATTATGAACTCTATGCCGAAGCGTATCATTTGCATTTGATGCGAAATGTTAAGGAAGTAGGGCGGCTCGGCGAATGCTGGAAAGTCCTCGGAATTCGGACTCTCGCTGAAGCAAGGCTTTTTCAGCACAAAAGAAAGCTCAACGAACCGATGTTTGCCTATGTAAAACGCGAACTGAAAATAGACTTCCTCCCGTATGACGAAATGGAAAAAAACATCATCACCTGGAGCGAAGTATTCAAGTTCGATATACAGCTCATTAGCTTTGCCATGGCACGCTTAAACCAGTCGCACACGCTGTCCTTTGCACCGCTCCATGATCTGCTTGAGAAATGGTATCTGCTGGATCTTCATTCTTTGCCGGCCATTCAAGCCTACGAGGAGTTAGAAGAAAGCGAAGCAGACCTTCTATCTTCTTTGCACCCGAATATTGTCTTTCTTCCCTTCTCGTCACGCGTTGGTCCCTTGGGTCATAAATAGGAAACATTCAAAAGGATTCCGTGGATGATTGCTCACCGGAAAGAAGCGACACCGAAATATAGCAAACCTATGTTAGCAGCTTACAACATATCGGGAATTTGAAGTAAGAGTAAAGCAGGAAGCGATATCGGGCGAGTTTAATATTTGTTTGAGGCCGGGAATAATACTAACAAATTGGTTTATTCAAAAAACGTAAATAGTACCGAATAATGTATTTGAATCGAGAGGAGAACTGATATGATTAAGAATTTCAGAGAAACGCTGAACGAACTACTTATGGATCCGGAGCTCAAGATGGAATATGATGCTTTAGCGGGTAAATATCAATTAGTCAACGCAATTCTAGATGCCAGAATTACAATGAATATCACCCAAAAGCAACTGGCAGAAATGAGTGGAATTGCGCTAAGAGATATAAAAAAAATCGAAAATGGGAATGCAAATCCATCACTGAAGATGCTAGGGAAAATCGCATCTGGAATGGGTATGACTGTTAGAATTGAGTTTATTCCTGCAAAATAGCCGAGTGTAAAAACACCGTGAGGCCAAAGCCTGAGACGTAGATCGCGTCGAGGTATTAGAGTAGCATTGCATTCAATACGTGTATCCGCTAAAAACTTTGGCTATGAGAATGGTATTAAGAGTATTCCATTATATGCTTTGTTTGTTTAAAACCTTAGGTATGCCATGGTCAATTTGAATATCGTAGATACAATCAGTCACGGTATTAAAGATATCGTTTTTGAAAGACAGATACATAGGTGTTTTCCGCTGTCAGATTATGAATTTCCAGATGGTATGAGCGTACGCGCAGTCATTTATGGGCACATAATCAACGAAAATTTTACCAAACTGCTTTTCAGAAATCAGTAATTGGATGTTAATTCGGGGTTATTGCTCCAATCTTCCCAATGACACAATGGACATTGTGATTCACCCCTGCAAAACCAGCAAACGACCTTGCAGCTGCGGTTTCAAGTTATTATCACAAAGCAACCTTTTTTTCTTCGTTTCAATAATGCATACCATTGCAAATCAAACGTTTTTTGATTTAGCGTATCCACTCCGTGCAACTGTTACATCTTTAGAGTTGACGGAGCACTAGGCTTATTGCACTTTTCTGTTCCATTGCTACACAGACCCCCTTTACATTAAAGTTTGGCAAATGACATTATAGTTTGGCAAAAATCATAATAATGACATTAAAGTTTGGCAAAAACTATTAAACTGTAACTTCACGTTACAGTTTAATCCTCGTAATGCCCTCGACAGGAAGCAATAATAATCGCCCCGTCTTTTTCTTGATAAACAATCCTGTGTACTTCA
>Ga0209125_1002854_pt1 | contig 12630 bp, 10 predicted proteins | sample BarGraIncub1131A_FD_184503 | JGI IMG/M metagenome (GOLD analysis project Ga0209125, IMG submission 184503) | Arctic peat soil microbial communities from Barrow, Alaska - Barrow Graham LP Incubations 11-31A (SPAdes) (version 2) | ecosystem: Environmental > Terrestrial > Soil > Wetlands > Peat... | reverse complement strand
TTAGTAAGGAAACTCTAATCAGGGATAGTAATGAACAGTAAACAATTATCAGGAATAATTTAAAAACCGAGTCAACTGTTTTTAGGAATAAAGACAAAAGTAGTCAACCAAAATCAGGAAAACACAAACAATGTAAATTATCGCTATTAGAGTAGCAAAAAATGGCCCTAAATCGTTACTATGATAGCGATAATAAAAAAACGTATTTTAAGACCATACTAGGGTCAAATATCGATGGATCGATCATTGAAAACTCCTCGCTGCAAGTAGCAAGGAATTTTCGAATCGTATAGGAAAACAGTTAATGCGCATACCCCGCTGTAAGTAGCGGGAAATGCGCGCTCGGAATTCAATCAAACCTTTTGCGATTATTCCGGCAAGATTGCGATTATTCGGGCAAGATTGCGATTATCCCTGTGGAATTGCGATTACTGGCGATAATCAGCAATGCTTGTACCATCGTGAAAAACTGAAGACAGCTCCACTACATTCCTTTTCGACGAATCTTGAGTCGAATTGAATTTTCAAGAGGCTTTTCGCAAACAAAGGCAAGGTAACCGCCACCTCCGGCACCGGGCATTTTCCAGGCGAGGGTTTGGTCTTTGTATTGGTCGATGGCTTCTTGAACTAAGGGATTGATCATGGCGGGAAACATGGTGATTTGGGCTTCGAAGGAGGCTTTGTAGGCTGCGGCAAAAGCGTGGAGGTCTTTTTCGAGGATGGCATCCCAGGCGGAAGAAGCGGCTGAGGTGAGGGCTAGAACATTGGGAGCATCTATGTAGGTTTCCTTCAATAAATTCAGGCCTTGGACGCGGGGCCATAGGAGCACCATGCAGAGGTGGTCTTCGAGCCAGGTCAGGATGGATTCGTCGTGGCAGGATTCAATTTTGGAGGGCCAGTAGCCGCCATCGTAATAATGGCGGTTCAGGCCTGGCATGCAAATACCGATGGAGTCTTGGGCTCCGGAGATTTCGATTCGGCCGGGCTCGTTTTCGAAGCGGAAGAGAATTTCGGCCAGCTTTTCGGGGTGGTCGAGGGGTAATTGGTAGGGCCAGAGTTTGCGGGCGGCGTTGCGGGTCGAGGTGGACATGCCGCAGCGTTCCATGAACTCGATGGTGGGTTCGATGGAAATGGTGATGGCCCAGCCTGGGCCGAATTTGTTGACGTAGGGTTGGTCGATCCAGGTGCCGGCCAAGTCGAGGCGGAAAGGAAGCTGGCATTGGGCTTCACCGGTTCTAAGGGCGGTGGTGGAGCGGGGTGGCAGGCCGGCTTCGGGAATGCGTTTCAGGATGAGGTAATGGATGCCGAGTTCGGTGCAAAGCTTTTCTTTGACCGGGGAATTTCCGTCTTCGTTGACGACAAAGACGTCGGGGCGGAATTCGCGGAGGTCGGTTTCGAAATCGAGAATGCCGGAGCCTTTATTAACCCAGGCGTCGGTGACGTAACGGCAGGATTTGACCATGTAGAGTCTTTCCTGCTCGGAATTAACAGTGCTTCTGCCTTTTAGGTCGTGGATGGTGGAATCGGAGCCGATACCGACGTAAAGGTCTCCGTAGGAAGCAGCTTCTTTGAAAAAGGCGACGTGCCCACTGTGAAGCATATCGTAACATCCTGAAACAAAAATCCGTTTATTCATCGTGGTAATTATTCGAATGTATAGGCCTGATCCAGAAAGGGTGCGGCAATATCTTTTGGGGAAAGGACCAACTCCTGTAAATCGACCGGCCATTCGATGCCGATGGTCGGATCCGCATAGTTTAAGGAGACTTCGGAGGATTGGTTGTAGGGATTGTCAACTTTGTAGGAAAAAATGGCTTCGTGGGAAAGAACCAGAAATCCGTGGTAGAGGCCACGGGGGACGAACAGCTGAAGTTTATTTTCGGCCGATAGTTCGACAGCGACGTATTTTCCGAAGGTCGGGGAACTTTTGCGGACATCGACGACGACGTCGAAAACGGCACCTTGGATTACACGAACAAGTTTGGCCTGGGAGGCGTCTCCAGATTGAGCATGTAGGCCACGTAAGACGCCGAAGGTGGATTTGGATTCGTTGTCCTGGATGAATTCGACGGGACCGATGGCTTTTTCGAATTCGGCTTTTTTCCAAGATTCCATGAAATAGCCGCGGGGATCGGTGTTTACCTTGGGTTCGATGATGAAAACGCCGGGGATTTCTTGTTCTATAAAGTTCATAATCTGCAAGTTAATTTGTTTATTTCCGGTGAGCGGAAGGTTTAGCGGTTACCATACATGGTTTCATAGTACTTTTGATAATCGCCTGAAGTCACTTCGTTTGCCCAGGCTTGGTTTTCGAGGTACCAGCGGATGGTGCGCTCGATGCCGGTGGCGAAATTGGTTTCGGGAAGCCAGCCGAGTTCGTTGCTGATTTTGGTAGGATCGATGGCGTAGCGTTGGTCATGGCCGAGACGGTCGGCGACGTAGGTGATCAGGTCGTAATTGAGGTTGCTTAGATCGGTTTTCAAAACAGATTGATATTTAGGTTCTTCCAGCATCAATCGTTTGATGGTGTCGATGGTGAGCTTCACGATCTCGATGTTTTGTTTTTCGTTGTGGCCGCCGACGTTGTAGACCTCTCCTACGCTGCCATTGCGAACCACGTTGTCGATGGCTTTGCAATGGTCTTCCACATACAGCCAATCGCGGACGTTGGTGCCGTCGCCGTAGACGGGCAGTTTCTTGCCTTCGAGGATGTTCTTGATAATGAGCGGTATCAGCTTTTCGGGGAAATGGTAGGGGCCGTAGTTGTTGGAGCAACGGGTGATGGTGGCGGGGAATTTGTAGGTTTCCATATAGGCCTTCACGATGAGGTCGGCCGAGGTTTTGGAGGCTGAATACGGGCTGCGGGGATCGAGGGGCGTGGTTTCGGTGAAAAAGCCTTCGGCACCGAGGGAACCATAGACTTCGTCGGTGGAAACCTGGTGGTAACGAACGCCTGGTTTCCAGGTGGGGTAGCCTTTTTCGTCCTTGCCGGTGACCCAATGCTTGCGGGCGACGTCCATGAGGTTCTGGGTGCCCATGATGTTGGTTTCCAGGAAGAGACGGGGGTTTTCGATGCTGCGGTCCACGTGGCTTTCGGCGGCAAAATTGACGACCACTTCCACCGGGTAGGTTTCAAAGAGGCTGTCGACAAGGGTTTGGTCGCAGATGTCGCCTTTTACGAAGATGCAGCGGCTGCCGTCCACGTCGTTGGCGATGGTGCCGAGGTTGCCGGCGTAAGTGAGCGAGTCCAGAACGATAAGCTGGACATCGTCGTAGGTAGAAAGGAGAAATTTAACGTAGTTGGCTCCGATGAATCCGGCGCCGCCGGTAACGATGTAGGTTTTCATAAAAAAAAATTATTCAGTCAAGGAGAGAATGTATTGTCCGTAGGCCGTTTTGTCCTGTTTGCGGCCAAGAGTGAGCAACTGTTCGTTGTTGATCCAGCCGTTGCGCCAGGCGATTTCTTCGATGCAGGAAACATAAAAGCCTTGGCGGTTCTGAATGGTGGACACGAAATTGGAGGCATCCAGCAAACTGTCGCAACTGCCGGTATCCAGCCAGGCGAAGCCGCGGCCGAAGATTTCTACCTGCAAGGTTCCTTCTTCGAGGTAGACCTTATTCAGGTCGGTTATTTCGTATTCGCCACGGGCAGAAGGCTTTAGAGCAGCGGCTTTGGCGGTGACGGAGCTGTCGTAGAAGTAGAGGCCGGGGACGGCATAATGCGATTTGGGTTGTTCGGGCTTTTCTTCGAGGGAAAGGACTTTGCCTTGGGCATCGAATTCAACCACACCGTAGGCACGGGGATCTTTCACGTAATAGCCAAAAACACAGGCACCTTTATCTATGTTGGCGGCACGTTTCAGCATGGTGGAAAAACGTTGTCCGTAAAACATGTTGTCGCCCAGAATGAGGCAGCCGGGTTCACCGTTCAGGAATTCAGCACCCAAAACGAAAGCCTGAGCCAGTCCGTTGGGGATGTCCTGAATCTTGTACTGAAACGACATGCCGAGTTCGTCGCCGGTGCCGAGCAAATCGCGGAACATGGGCAGGTCTCTGGGAGTCGAGATGATCAGGACTTCTCGGATGCCGGCCAGCATGAGCGTGGAAAGGGGGTAATAAATCATGGGCTTGTCGTAAACCGGCATGATTTGTTTGGAAATGGCTTTGGATAGCGGAAACAGACGGGTGGCACTGCCACCGGCCAATATGATGCCTTTCATTGCTTACTGATTAGGTCAACAAAGATAACAAAAAGATGATTTAACTCAAATACCAACGGTACATGGTTTCAATACCTTCTTCGATTTCCATGGTGTGATGCCAGCCGAGTTCGTGCAATTTGGAGGGATCAGTGAGTTTGCGCATAGTGCCGTCGGGTTTGGTCGTATCAAAGAAGAGTTCCCCTTCAAAACCGATCTTGCGTGTGATCAGTTCAGCCAATTGCTTGATGTTGATCTCTTTACCTGTACCTATATTGATGTGACAGTTGCGAACGTCAGGATCCGAGCCTTTCAGATCGTTGAAGGAAACCGTTTCCATAATGAATACGCAGGCGTCGGCCATGTCTTCGCTCCAGAGGAATTCGCGGAAGGGTTTGCCGGTACCCCAAAGTGCAATTTTGCCCTTTGTGATGCCATACTTGGTGAGTATTTGAAGCATTTCGGCCTCGCTGCTATCACCGTTCACACCTTCCACCGGATACTTGCTGAAATCACGACGAAGTGCCTCCATATCGTTGTTCATCAGGCATTTTCCGAGATGAGCCTTGCGGATCATGGCGGGCAGGACATGGCTCTTTTCGAGGTTGAAATTGTCGTTGGGGCCGTATAGGTTGGTGGGCATCACGGCGATGAAGTTGGTGCCGTACTGCAGGTTGAAGCTTTCGCACATTTTGAGCCCGGCTATTTTGGCAATGGCGTAGGGTTCGTTGGTGTACTCGAGGGGCGAAGTAAGCAAGCAGTCTTCGGACATGGGTTGCGGTGCATCGCGGGGATAAATGCAGGTGCTGCCCAGGAAAAGCAGTTTCTTCACGCCATTTTTCCAGGATTCATGGATGATGTTGTTCTGAATCTGCATGTTGATGTAGATAAAATCGGCGCGATACAGGGAATTGGCGACGATGCCACCCACGTAGGCTGCAGCTAAAAATACATACTCTGGCTTTTCTGTTGCGAAAAACTCGGCAACGGCGGGCTGATTGGTCAGATCGAGTTCCTGAATGGTACGCAACACAAAGTTATGGTAACCCTTGGATTTCAGGTTCTTGAGAATGGCGGAACCCACCAGTCCAGTGTGACCGGCCAGGTATATTTTTGCATCTTTGTTCATGGTCATTCGAAATAATTCATGATGCGGTAGCCGCCTTCTTTCAGATACGTTTCTTTTTTCATCAGCTTGATGTCGCTCAGCATCATGTCTTCACACAAGGCTTTCAGATCGTATTGGGGGATCCAGTTCAGCTTGGTGCGGGCTTTGGTGGCATCGCCGATAAGCAGTTCCACTTCGGTGGGGCGGAAATAGGCTTTGTCTACACCAACCAGCTTATCCCCCATTCGGGCAGCTAAGGCTTCGTAGTGTTCGGCCCCTACCCGTAGGTCGAAAAGGGCTTTGTCGATGCCAGCCAGGTAGCCTTTTTCGTCAGCTCCTTCTCCTTTGAAATCGATGGCGACACCGACTTCGGCAAAAGCCATCCGTACAAATTCCCGGATGGTAGTGGTTACGCCGGTGGCAATAACGTAATCATCGGGCTGGTCCTGCTGGAGAATAAGGTACATGGCCTTGATGTAATCTTTGGCATGCCCCCAGTCACGTTGCGAGGACAGGTTTCCCAGAAAGAGGTTCTTTTGCATGCCCAGCACGATGCGTGCGGCAGCTCGGGTGACTTTGCGGGTTACGAAGGTTTCACCGCGCTGTGGAGATTCATGGTTGAACAGGATACCGTTGCTGGCATGCATGCCGTAGGCTTCGCGGTAATTGACGGTGATCCAGTAGGCATACATCTTAGCTACGGCGTACGGGCTGCGGGGATAAAAAGGCGTGGTTTCCTTTTGGGGCACTTCCTGAACCAAACCGTAAAGTTCGGAAGTGGAGGCCTGATAAATGCGCGTTTTCTTAGTCAAATCGAGCAAGCGAACGGCTTCCAAAATGCGCAACGTACCGATTCCATCTGCGTTGGCAGTATATTCTGGCGTGTCGAAACTCACTTTGACATGGCTCATGGCGGCCAGGTTGTAGATTTCGTCCGGTTTGGTTTCGCCAATAATTCGAGTGAGGTTCATACTATCCGTCAAATCGCCGTAATGCAAAATCATGTTGCGATTTTCTTCCCAGGGTCCCTGGTATAGGTGGTCGATGCGATCCGTATTGAACATGGAGGAACGGCGTTTTATGCCGTGTACGATGTACCCTTTACGGATGAGGTATTCGGCCAGATAGGCGCCATCCTGACCGGTAATGCCTGTAATCAATGCAACTTTGGACATATTATAATGGTATTAATGAAAACATTTTTTTGTTCTAAAATCGATGCAAATTTATAAAAAAACCGTGTATTTGTTTCATGTTTTGCACTTTTGATGGTCGTGCAGAGTTTTTCAAGTATTATAAACGAATGGCGAATTTTTTGAGCCTGGCATCGAGCATGTGCTCGGGAATGATGCTTTTGACGGTTTCCGCAACAGCGTTCAAAACGCGTTCCCGGACAAAATCCGGATGGATGACCAGGGAAATTTCACGAACGGCTTCGGGGCTGACGATGGGTCGGACGTTTTTATGTTGTTCCTCGGTGAGGAATGGCAGGTGTAGTTCGGGAATGATGGTGTAGCCGCCATTGGTGTCGACGATGCGGATGAGGGTGTCGATGCTGCCGGCTTCATACATGTACGATCGGGGGGTTTTGTCTTCGCAGAAATTGAAAATCTGGTTCCGCAGGCAATGGCCTTCTTGCAACACCCAAAGATCTTTTAAAGGCAAATTGACGGCTGAAAGGGTTTCTTCACCGATAAACGGGGACGACGGAGAGACGTAGGCCACGAATTTCTCGTAGTAAAGCGGAATTTCGAAGATATTCGGTTGTTTGAGCGGGGTAGCCAGGATAGCGGCATCGATTTTGCCTGTATGAATGTATTCGATGATGGTATCGGTGCGGAGTTCGGACACTTTGAGGGTAACATCCGGAAATTTGGTCGTAAAAGTCGGGAAAAAGCGGGGCAATAAATAAGGTGCGACGGTGGGAATGATGGCCAGGCGGAAATCGCAAACCAAGCCGTCTTTTTCGGAGGAAACGAATTCTTTGAGGCGTTCGGCGTTCACCAAAATGCTTCTGGCTTTTTCGATGATTTCGGCGCCGGTCTGGGTGGGTTCGATGGGGTGTTTGGAGCGGTCGAAGATTTTGACACCCAGCTCGTCTTCGAGTTTCTGAACCATCATGCTGAGGGTGGGTTGGGTCACACGGCAGTCTTCGGCTGCTTTGGCGAAGTGGCGGAACTGGTCCACCGAAACAATGTATTCAAGTTGTTGCAATGTCATGATACATAGATTTGATTGATGCAAATATAAAGAATATTGATTTGATTTATGAACAATCGGGGAGTATATTTGTGCATTCCTCATAGATTGATGTAAGATATTTTTGGTTTGTTTTTCTGGGTTGATTGATTGATAATTTGCAGTTCGGAACAGACGGGAAGTGATTCTCGTCTGTTTTTTGTATTTTTGTGGCAATCTATATAGTTCCCGATGTCTGACGACTTTTCTACACTCGATGCGCTGACTGTTTCTGAACGAAGTTTTGCCGTGTATAGGATACCTGGCCAATCGCCTGTTCTTCAGGTGCAAGAGGAGGGTTTGCCTGAAGCCTTTGACACGGTGGCTGAACTGAACGGTCGCTCTGGTTTCGTTATGGCGCCGTTTCAAAGCAATGTCAGCCACCCGGTGGTTTTAATTCGGTCGGATGTTTCCGTACATGGTAAGAGTCAGATTTTAAGATACTTGAAAAAATGGGTTTCAGCTGATGCGGCAAAAGCAACAGTTGGTTCATCAATAGTCGCAACTGGTGCATCAATTACTACAAACGAAGCGCCAATAACTGCAAACGGTACATCAATAACCGCAGCCATTGCCGGTTACACCATCTATAAAGGAGCGTTCGAACTTTTTCTGAAAGCGCTTCATGCGGGTTCCTGCGAAAAAATCGTTTTGTCCAGGACGATGCAACTGCCATTGCCTTCGGGTTTTTCGGCAGGTACCTTGTTCGGAGCGGCTTGCGAGACGTATCCGGATGCGTTTGTTTACCTGTGCCACACGCCGTTGACGGGTACGTGGTTCGGAAGCACTCCTGAGTTGTTGTTGTCGGGTGAAAACGGTAGTTGGCAGACGGTGGCATTGGCGGGAACGCGCCGAATCAAAGATTCTGAAGCGGGCTGGGATGCCAAGAACATTCGCGAACAGCAAGTCGTGACGGCCTATCTGGAAAAGCAGCTTCGAATCAAGAACCTGATTGGCAGCATTTCTGAACCGTATACTGTCCGTGCCGGGCAGTTGATGCACATCAAGACTGATTTCCGTTTTGAAATGCCCGATCAAGGCTGCGTTGGCGATTTGCTGGACTTCCTGCACCCTACTCCTGCAGTGTGCGGGTATCCAAAATCGGAGGCCTGCAGGCTAATTTTGGCACACGAGGGCTACGACCGCTCCTATTACAGTGGGTTTGCTGGGCCTATGAACATGGATGGAAAGACGGATTTATATGTAAATTTGCGATGTGCACAGATGACGGACAAGGGTTTGGTGCTGTACGCAGGTGGTGGTCTGATGCCCGATTCGGAGCTGAAATCGGAATGGGAAGAGACGGAAGTGAAATTGCAAACGCTGCTGGCATTGATTCAAGAATAGCTGTTACAAATGGGAAACAATGAAAAAGTAAGAAACGAAAAGTTCGAAACGATTTGTTAACAAGCAAGGGGTCGCAACGAAAAATTTCTATAAATAATTTTCAACGAATATTTTACAACGATTAGTTCATAACACCAGGTATTTCAATGTATTCCTCAAAAAAAAACGTACTGGAAACGGTGGCTTTGCTTAAAGCCCACGGCATTTCTGAAGTGGTTCTTTCACCGGGTTCGCGGAACGCTCCGCTTATCCAGTCGTTAGCGTCGGATCCGTTTTTCAACTGCCACCGGGTGGTGGACGAACGCAGTGCCGGTTTTTTTGCCCTGGGCATCATCAACCGCATTCAAAAGCCGGTGGTTGTGTGCTGTACGTCGGGGACGGCGTTGCTGAATTATGGGCCTGCTGTTGCGGAGGCTTTTTATCAGGAATTGCCGCTGGTGGTGGTTTCGGCCGATCGTTCGCCTTCCTGGATCGGGCAGATGGATGGGCAAACCTTGCCGCAAGCCGGGATTTTTGGAACGTTGGTAAAGCGTTCAGTTCAGCTGCCCGAAGTGCGTTCAGACGAAGACTTGTGGCATTGCAACCGGTTGGTGAATGAGGCGCTGAATGCGGCATTGGTCGGCGGCCCTGTACACATCAACATCCCTATTTCGGAGCCGCTTTTTGATTTTTCGGTGGAAGCCTTGCCTGAGGTTCGCAAAACAACGGTAGTTACACCGCTGATGCTGCATGATTTGCAGCCGTTGGTGGAAATCTACGACCAGGCGGAAAAGGTGTTAATCGTAATCGGGCAATTACCGGCAAACCCGTCTAAACTGACTTCTCTGTTAGAGAAATTTAGGCTTCAAAGCTCGGAAGTGGTTCTTGCAGAGCATCTTGGGAAATATTATACACCAGACTGCATCGGTAATTTCGATGCATTGATTTCTACCTGGGATGCTCCAACGGCTCAGGAATTCGCACCCGATTTGCTCATCACGCTTGGAGGGCACATCGTTTCCAAGCGGTTGAAGAAATGGCTGCGTGAAAATCCGGCTAAATTTCACTGGCACATTGGTTTGAGCGGTCAGATGCCGGACACGTACCAGCAAGTCACGCATTTCGTACAAACTACGCCGGAAGCCTTTCTGGAAGGCTTTGTGAAGTTGCGGAAAAAAAGGGAGGCAAGTACAGTAAGTCCGTGGATACTAAACTGGAATTTGGCAGCCAGGGAACTGCTGGAACCGGATCGTTCACTGCCGTTTTCGGACATCACCGTGACAGGGGCGTTCCTGAAAGTGATTGTTAAAAGTGGTGTCCTTTTTTCTGGAAACAGTTCACCGATACGGAACCTGCAATTATTCAAGAAGCCGGTGGACATGCCCGTCTTTTGCAACCGGGGCACCAGCGGTATTGAAGGGACGCTTTCGGCCGCCTGCGGCTATGCTTGCGGTGCCGACGGGCTTGTATTTGTTTTACTCGGCGACCTGAGTTTCTTCTACGACCTGAACATCCTGACGCATCAGCCTTTCCCGACAAACCTGCGGATACTGCTCCTAAACAACGGTGGGGGCAGCATCTTCAAGCAATTGCCCGGATTGGAAAATTCGGATATTGTAACTAAATATGTTTCAGCCAGTCATGATATAAAAGCTAAAGGCTTTGTTGAAGCATCGGGTATTCGGTATTTTAGTGCAACCGACTACAAAGAGCTGGATCAAGCTTTGAAGATTTTACGCAATGCAGAAGGCGATTCAGCCGCTTTACTCGAAGTGTTCACCGACGATTCTTTGAACATCGAGGCTAGTCAGACCTATTATCGATCACTCAAACAATAGCACAATAGGCAACAAACAATTCAGAAAAATAACCTTTACCACCGCAGAGCAGCTGGGTATTAATTTAAGAATTTGTTTGAATCGCCTTTAAGAGCGGGGATTTTACCTAAAATGATTAAATTAACGGCAATAATAAATAGGACAGCAATGAGAAACTGGGAAACCATTAAGGAATACGAGGAAATCCTGTTCGATTATTTCGAAGGGATTGGTCGAATCACCATCAACAGGGAGCGTTACCGGAACGCCTTTACCCCCACCACCTCCATGGAAATGAGCGATGCGCTGCGTTTTTGCCGCGAAAGTCAGGACATCGGCGTGGTGGTATTGACGGGCGCAGGTGACAAGGCTTTTTGTGCCGGCGGTGACCAGCATGTGAAGGGCAAAGGGGGTTACATCGGCAAAGATGGCGTTCCGCGTTTGAATATTCTGGACGTCCAGAAACAGATTCGTTCCATGCCCAAGCCTGTTATTGCTATGGTGAACGGTTATGCCATTGGCGGCGGGCACGTGCTGCATGTGATCTGCGACCTGTCCATTGCTTCGGAAAATGCCATTTTCGGGCAAACAGGGCCCCGGGTGGGCAGTTTCGACGCCGGTTTCGGTTCCTCTTACCTGGCTCGTATCGTAGGGCAAAAAAAAGCCAGGGAAATTTGGTTCCTATGCCGGCAATACAATGCGCAGGAAGCGCTGGAAATGGGCCTTGTGAACAAAGTGGTGCCGTTTGATAAGCTCGAGGACGAAGTGGTGCAATGGGCGCACGAGATGTTGCAGCATAGCCCGATGGCGCTGCGCATGATCAAACTGGGGCTGAACGCTGAACTCGATGGTCAGGCCGGTTTGCAGGAACTGGCCGGCAACGCCACACTCCTATATTATTTAACCGAAGAAGCGCAGGAAGGCAAGCATGCTTTTCTGGAAAAACGCAAACCCGACTTTAAGAAGTTCCCCAAATATCCATGAACCTGAAAACCGAAATCAAGCATCGTACGCTGCATTTTCACAAACCTGCAGGCACGTCGCGTGGCGTTTATCGGACGCACGATGTTTGGTATGTGCGGGTTTCAACCCTGGAACACCCGGAGCGGTTTGGTATTGGGGAATGCGCACCGTTGCCGGATTTGAGTTGCGATTACGGGAGCGATTATCTGGTTCGATTGCAGGAAGCCTGTAAACAATTGGAGTTAAGTGGCATTTTGGATACGGAAGCGCTTCGAAATCAACCTTCGATACTATTTGGGCTTGAAACGGCCATGCGGCAACTAACGGTGCTGATTCAAAGGGATAAGCACCTGTTGGATAACGAGCAGCACCTTCCTGAAAACGCCCGGAATCGACTGCAGTCAAATGCCTTTGCCCTTTGGGACAGCCCTTTTTCCCGCAGTGAGCAAGGCATCCCCATCAACGGACTCATCTGGATGGGACCCTATCGGGACATGGAGGCACAAATTCGCGAAAAACTTTCAACAGGCTTCCGTTGCATCAAATTGAAAATCGGCGCATTGAACTTTGAGGAGGAATTGGCTTTGCTGCACCAGATTCGTCGGGAATATTCCCCGGAAACGGTGACGCTGCGGGTGGATGCCAACGGTGCTTTTTCGCCAACGGATGCGCTTGAAAAGTTGAAACGGTTGTCGGAATTGAATTTGCATTCCATTGAGCAGCCTATACGGGCGGGGCAAGCGGAAGTGTTGAAGGGGCTGATTCAGACCTCGCCTCTGCCCATTGCATTGGATGAGGAACTGATCGGCGTTTTTTCCTTGGAGCAAAAAGTGGGGTTGCTGGACAGTCTGATGCCAAAGAACCTGTTAACGAATAGCCCCTTACCACTTTTTCTTGTTTTGAAACCCACCCTCCACGGCGGTATTTCAGGCTGTACCGAATGGATCAGTCTTGCAGAAGAACGCGGCATCGGCTGGGG
>Ga0209125_1002853_pt1 | contig 12630 bp, 10 predicted proteins | sample BarGraIncub1131A_FD_184503 | JGI IMG/M metagenome (GOLD analysis project Ga0209125, IMG submission 184503) | Arctic peat soil microbial communities from Barrow, Alaska - Barrow Graham LP Incubations 11-31A (SPAdes) (version 2) | ecosystem: Environmental > Terrestrial > Soil > Wetlands > Peat... | reverse complement strand
CCGCCTCGGCCCGAAACTCCGGGGTGTAACGCTGCTGCTTCTTCATTTATCACTCCTCCTGCTTGGCAGTTTACCAAGCGAGAGTGTCCATTGTCATCAGGTTACCTCACGTCGGACACGCACAGCGAAGAAAGAGTAAGTCACACGCGCGAATGTCTGCGCCGATGTGACCAAGATAGGCGCAGTCATGCCGAATTCACTGTGCGGTAGCCAACTCGAGGAGGAACAGAATTCCCCGGATGCCACACTAGCCCAGTGGCATTATGCCAGGTTCATCCCATTTTGTAAAGAGGGGTGCCTAGAGCCCCCTCTAGCCACATATTATACGAGGAGGATAGAAAGAAATGACTCAAATCAAAGTAACCCGTAAAGCTTATGTACGCAAAGACGGCACCGTGGTAAAAGGTGCCTCCTACTACACCAAAGATAAAGGGAAACCCGGCAAAACGCCGGAAAGTGAAAAGTGGTACCAGCATAATGTGGAAATGAACTGGCACAAGGACGAACCGGCTGAAGTGAGGCGAGCCAACGCGCTTAAGGCACACAAAGGCGATGAGCTAGCTGCCGCCAGGGCTTTGCAGGCATTAGCCAACGTGACTACGGACCCAGAGACTAGCAAGCTGGCAAAGACTGATGCTGATTACTTCTTCGCCAAGCATCAGTAGCTGATATGTCTGCCAGTAGTCAAGAAAAAACAGTAGTCCCTTGACACCGTTGTTACCGTGAGTTTGCTGCCCGTTTATGCTTCCAGGGTATAAACAGGGATGCAACCTGATTCGCGACGGTTGTTCACTCTGATATACGCGGGTTGGTTACCGCATGACTTGGCTTCGTCGTGGAGCTGCCTCGGTCTAAAAACGGGAGCTTGACTGATATAGTCAATCCCATAGCCACTTCGAGGGTTCTCCGACCGCGGTTGCATCCCTGGCTATACTCTGGAAGATTTGTAAGGTGTGCCGTTGCCTTCTCCTTTTACGTGAATTCTTGTGCGTTACGCGGTAACTATTTTTACTTCTCTGGCGATTGCCCACATGAAGGCGCAAAGTTCACGGGCTATGGCACAAATGACAGTCTGGTACTTCTTGCCTCTCGCGATCATTTTTCGGAACCGGCCACAGAGTCTCACCTGTGCCTTCCAGGCAATGTCACGGATCACCTTTGGCAACCCTTCCTGTCGTTCAAGCAGTATCTTGCTGATACGAGCAGGCAGCCGATAGGTCTGGGCTGCTTCGACGAGGGCTTTTCTTACGTGTCCATTTCCGGCCTTGGTTATACTGCCGGTTCTCCTGGTGCCGCCGCTTGAATGCTCAGAGGGAACAAGCCCAAGGTAGCACATAAGTTGGCGCGGTTTGTCAAACCGCTTTAAGTCGCCAAGTTCGGCAACGGCGCCAACTCCCAGGAAGGGAGCACTTCCCGGATTTGGGTATTGAATCGTATTATGCGCTCAGTGTCGCCCTTAACGGCATTGATGTAATCTTGCAGGACGATCTGCTGTGCTGGGTTGGGCATTTTCAACCCAGCCAGCCATTTCATATATGATGGCTTCCAGTTCCCAATTCCTGCGAATTTAATGCCATGCCGGAGCAGGAAACCCTTGAGGTGCTGCTTGGCAACGCGCTCGGCTTTTACCGCGTCCTGGCGAGCACGAACAAGGTCACGCATGGCCTCATCCTCCTCCCGAGGGACGTAGACCGCAGTAAGTTCTCCGGCACGATGCAAGCTGGCAAGCATAATAGAATCACGGCGATTTGTCTTAATCCGGCTGCCACTACGTTTTGGAATCATGGACGGAGCAACTACCATGCACTCATGCCCAGCTTTAGTCAGATAACGGTATATGCCATAGCCGCAAGGTCCGGCTTCATAGACGAAGTGAAATGTAGCAATGGGATGCGCTTTTTTTATCTTCCTAACTGTTTTTTCGAGATCGGCAAGATCACCGCCGACAGTGCCATAGTACCGAACCGCTGCCTTCCGATCACCTTCAACCAGGGCAATATCAATGGAATCTTTGTGTACATCAAGGCCAACAAATATGCTAAACTTGTTCATGACTCGTCTCCTTGGTTATGGCTCTGCGCCGTGGGATTAATTCCGACAGCGTAACCCACGTTAACAAGGGGCGAGTCTTTTTTTTTCAACTGGCAGACATTATGTCTAATACGCAGGTTCTCACGGACCTTCGTGGTTCAGTCCTTTTCTTTTGTGAAGAAGTTTAATGCACATGATGATTTGTCGTCGGGAAAGGCATATGGAGTTATGGAATGCCTCTTACCCGCCCGGGCATGATGAGCGGGCTAACAACTCGCTGAAGCTGACCCGGCGGGCTGGGCCGTAGGTGTGGCTTGCCTGGCCTGCCGGCGTGGCGTAGAGTGGGGGAGCGTTTGCCCGCTTCCGCCGGGCAGCTTAGCTCGAGGCCGTTATACGCAAAGGAAGAATATTTATGAAATCGAAATCAAAAGATTTGAAAAAAAGGTGCCCGCCAAGAACGCTTCTCTTGAACGTGTCCTTAAAAAAAATGAGAAAATCAAAGAAACTGTCAAGCAGGCTGCAAGTGAACTCACCTCGGTAAATGAAGTTCTGAAGCAGCGAAAAGGAGCCGAAGTCCCTGTTCAGACCATCAAAGAGGTCATCACTCAGAACAAAGATGTCGAGAACAAAGTGGCGAAAGCCGGAGACGATTTGCATCAGGTTAACGCCGAACTTGTCAAGGAAATGGCTGAACGAGTAGTCCTTGAATCCGAACTCGCCGACACGAAGACCGATCTGGCCGAGGTGCGCGACGATTTATCGAAGTCCCAGGCCAAAGAAGAAGAAACACGGAAAGTTGCGCTTCAGGACGCACTCACTGGACTTCCGAATCGTGTGTTGTTTGAACAGAGTCTCGACAATGGGTTGATCCAAGCAAAACGTCACGGTTGTGGGCTCGCCGTCCTCTTTATTGACATTGACAAGTTCAAGAGCATTAACGACACTTATGGTCACGATATGGGAGACAAGGTGCTGATCATGGTGGCAGACCGTTTAAAGTCTACCGTCCGCGAAGAAGACATGATCAGTCGCTGGGCAGGCGACGAGTTTGTGTGCCTGTTGTTGGAAGTCAAGCAAGAAGCCGACGTGACTCGCCTTGCAGAGAATATTGTTAATTGGATTTCCGAGACCTGCGAGTTTAATGGGACAGTTATTTCTATAAGTGTCAGTATCGGTATTGCCATATATCCCGCAGATGGAAAAACGGCTGACATACTTTTCAAAAATGCTGATACTGCAATGTATAAAGCCAAAGGAACAGAGAAGAGAGTTGTGCTGTTCCGAGAATCCGCTTTTGACTGATCCGGGACTTTATGGATTATCAAGGGTGGATTGCGGGGTCATGGGATTGCGGGGTGGATTGCGGGGTCTAGGCATGCAATCGTGCATTAACGGGATGTATGACCACCTCTCTAAAGGAGCCAAATCGAATGAACATCGGAAATACTTTTGACCACATATCTGGTCACTTCATCTCTTGTGGTGATGCGAGAATCTACGTTGAGGAAAAAGGAAACCCCGAGTTGCCAGTATTGATCTTGCTACATGGCGGATTCGGCAATATGGAAGAGTTTAATACCATTGCGCCTGTCATGGGCGAGCGGTTCAGACTCATTGGTATAGATAGTCGCGGACATGGAAAGTCGAGCCTTGGCAATGTCAAGCTGTCCTATGCTTTGATGGCAAATGATCTCGCGCAAGTGATCAACTCGCTGGAGCTTCAGGAATTCAGCATTTTGGGATTCAGCGACGGCGGAATAGCAACCTATCACTATGCCACCAGACAGGATCCAAGGCTTCGAAAGATCGTCACGGTTGGAGCACGCTGGGAAATGAGCAAAGACGAGCCTGCTTGGAAAATGCTTTCAGGGATGACGGGCGAAATATGGAAAACGACCTTCCCCTCAAGCTATGAAAGCTACATGCGCCTGAATCCGAAGCCAGACTTTGACCGCTTTGCTGTGAACGTGGTGGATATGTGGACAGATCTGAGCCCAGATGGGCACCCTGGATCGCTGATGAGTCAAATTACTAATGAGATGCTGATTGTCCGTGGGGATAAAGATCCGCTTACATCGCTCGACAGTATGGCGAAACTTCGCAAGTTTGCTAAGAATATGAGCCTATTAAATATTCCATTCGCAGAGCATGTTGCTTTTAATGATGCTCCGGAGGTTTTTTTTCGAGCCGTTGGCAAGTTTTTTAATGTGGCTCTTATCTCCGAGTAGAAAGAGCGAATATATAGGAATCACTACTGTCCGGGTAATTTCGAATGTACTTCCATAACCATCTGATTATTGACGCTCTTTGACTCAATTGTTCTTTTTTCGATTTGAATTCGTCCCTTGCCATCGGGGTGATACCTTCCTGACAACTCAGGAGGGTGCCCATGAACTCTGGCCAAACCGTCTTTCGACAACTACTTCAGCACCTCCCACGACATGAATTCAACGTCTGCGTTAGCCGATATCGCGGGGAGTACTGGGCTAAGAGCTTTTCCACATTCGACCAGTTTCTCTGTCTGGCATACGCACAGATGGCCGGTCGTGAGAGCTTGCGGGATATTCAAACCTGCCTGAACTCTCATCAGGAGAAACTCTACCACATTGGATTTCGTGGTGATGTATCCCGCACGACGCTTGCCGATGCGAACGAGCGCAGGGATTGGCGAATCTTTCAGGATTTTGGTCAGATACTGATCGGTATTGCCCAAGAGCTTTACAAGGGCGATCCGCTTGCCATCGAACTAAAGCAGCCACTATTTGCTTTTGACTCGACGACCATTGATCTCTGCCTGACTTTGTTTCCGCGGGCCGAATTCCGGAAAACCAAGGCAGCGGTCAAGATGCACACGCTGATTGACTTGCGTGGCTCAATCCCGACATTCGTTGCAATCACTACCGGCAAAGTGAATGACGTAAAGATGCTGGACAAAATGCCGGTTCAAGAAGATGCCATCTATACCATGGATCGCGGCTATATCGACTATGCCCGGTTGTTCGCAATCCATAAGCAGGGAGCTTTTTTCGTCATCAGGGCCAAAGACAACCTGAAATTCAAGCGCCTCTACTCTTCAGCAAAAGACAAGGAAGCAGGTATACGGGCTGATCAGGTTATCACCTTGGTGACAAAAAAATCAAAGAAGGGATATCCTGAACGGCTACGCCGGGTTAGTTATGTTAACAAAGAGCGAAACAAGCGACTGGTGTTTCTTACCAACAACTTTGACATCCCGGCAAAGACAGTTGCAGACGTCTACAAGCAGCGATGGCAGGTGGAGTTGTTCTTCAAGTGGATCAAGCAACACCTGCGGTTCAAGAGGTTTTACGGAACATCCGAGAATGCCGTGAAAAGCCAGATATGGGTCGGACTCTGCATGTACCTGCTCGTGGCTATCGGCAAAAAACGACTCGGTATTCCGTGTTCGCTTTACACTTTTCTACAGATTCTTGAGGTCAACTTATTCGAGAGAAAGCCCATTTCATCACTGGTTGCTGAGGCTCTCAAACAGAAAACGGACACACTAGGCTATAACCAGCTAAATTTATTCAGTTATTAACCGGACAGCAGTGATTTTGAATATGAAAACCATTAAGGAAGCACGATGAAAACGAGCGTTATTGAAGTGCACGACATGCTGTCGGTATTGACCGTGGACGAAGTGGAAAAGCGGATTGGCAAGGTGCCGGGTGTCGAAAGCGTTACAGTGAATTACGCTGCGGGAAACGCCACAGTGCGCTACGACGAAACCCGACTCGAAATCGCCGATATCAAGGTGATCGTGCACCAACGCGTGCATCAGTCCGCAGACGAACCCCTACCCAAGAATGAGAGCGGAAACAAGCCCGACCATAAGCCTGCTGTAGCACCAACGCTGGAAGCTGCGCCGGCCTCTACTTCATCGCCTGAACCCGCTGTGCCGAAAGCTGCCCCGGCCGCGCCCGCCGCCATGCCCGCGTCGACCGCGCCCGCCGCCAAAGGCCAAGCTGGCAAACCGGCGCCGAGCGCGCCGCCATCAGCAACGGTAGCTGTTCCGCCGAAACCATCCCCAGTTGCGGCGGACGCGAAGCCCTCAACGCCCGAAACCGTTGTGCCGAAAGCTGCCCCCATCGCACCCGCCGCCGTACCCGCACCGGCCGCGAAATCTTCAACGCCCACAGCCGCTGAGCCAAAAGCTGACTCTTGGAAAGTACATGCGCTTTCGCTGACGGTGACTCTGAGTGTGGCATATATCTTATGCGCCATTTTCGACGTTCTGTTTCCGCCCTTCGGGCTGCTTGCTGCACTTGCGCCGGCCAGTCCGTTGCCAATCTCCGGTAGTCCCCTCGCTTACCTGACGGGATTCGCGCTGTTCACCGTCGCTGGTTTTGTGTTTGGCGCACTCCATGGAATTGCATGGGCATTCTGGAGTAAAAGACTGCGGTGAGATGACGTCATGGATACGTATCCGATTACCCTGAATGAAGATGACGGCCATTAAGGAAGTGTGATGAAAACGAGCGTTATTGAAGTGCACGACATGCTGTCGGTATTGAGCGTGGACGAAGTGGAAAAGCGGATAGTCAAGGTGCCGGGTGTAGAAAGCGCTACAGTGAATTTCGCTGCGGGAAACGCCACGGTGCGCTACGACGAGACCCTGCTCGAAGTGGCCGATATCAAGGTACTCATACACCAACGCGCACATGAATCCGCAGGAAAATCCCGACCCAAGCATGTGAGCGCAGATAAGTCCGCAGATAAGCCCGCACATCAGCATACTAAAATTCCAACACCAGAAACTGCGCCAGCCTCCGCCCCAACGCCCGCAGTCGCTGCACCGAAAACTTCCACAGCCGCACCGGCCACTCCCGCAATCGAAACGGCGCCGGGTGCGCCGCCTCCATCCCCCGCACCCGCTATGACTCCCGCATCCACCATGGAGAAGGCAGGCAGTCTCGATGATCCTTCCGTCAAAAATGCTGACGAAGTAGCGAGAGCTTTTGGCGCAGACCTCGAAAACGGACTCACTTCACAGGAGGCGTCGCGCCGTCTTTCGGAAAACGGCCGCAACGAACTCCGCTCTGCTCCGCGGCGGCCCGCGTGGCGTCGCTTCCTGTCGCACTTCCATGATCCCCTGGTCTACCTGTTGCTCGCCGCAGTTGCCATCGCGCTGGTGGCCTGGGTGATCGAGGGCTTGGTTGGCTGGCCTGTGGATGCACTCGTCATCGCGACGATCGTCTTGCTCAACGGGGTTCTGGGTTATGTGCAGGAAGCCAAGGCGGAGGACGCCGTGGCCGCACTGGCCCGAATGACTGCGGCGACTTCCGCGGTCCTGCGTGACGGTCAGGTGCTGCGGTTGCCCAGCGCCGAGCTGGTGCGTGGGGACCTGCTCGTGCTCGGCGAGGGTGACGCCGTCGGGGCGGATGCGCGTCTGGTTCAGGCCACATCACTGCGCGTGCAGGAGGCCTCCCTGACGGGCGAGAGCGAAGCGGTGCTCAAGGATGCCACCACGTTGCCTGAACTGGCGCCGCTCGGCGATCGGCTCGACATGGTCTTCAAGGGAACCGCCGTCGCGCAGGGCACCGGTCGCGCCGTGGTGACGGCGACCGGGATGGACTCCGAGATGGGCTCGATTGCAGAAATGCTCGAGGCCACCGCGGAGGAGCCAACACCACTGGAAAAAGAAATTGGACGCATCGGACGCATGCTCGGTATCGCGGTCGTCATCATTGCTGCCGTCGTGGTGGGGACCATCCTGCTGATGTCCGATATCCGCAGCGCCGCCGACGTGATTCACGTCTTGCTGCTCGGCGTGTCCCTGGCGGTGGCGGCCGTGCCCGAAGGGTTGCCGGCGATCATTTCGGTGGTGCTCGCCCTGGGGGTGCAGCGGATGGCGAAGCACAACGCGATCGTCAAGAAGCTTTCATCTGCGGAGACGCTGGGCTCCGCCTCGGTCATCGCCTCGGACAAGACCGGCACCCTGACCCGCGCGGAAATGACCATCGTGCAGGTGATGACTGCCTCGGGCAACACCCACGTGACCGGGGTGGGATATGCGCCTCTGGGAAGGGTGGAGCAGGAAGGCACCGAACTGGCAGCCGGACCGTTGCGTGATGAAAACATCGTGGTACTCAGCGGCGGCAGCCTGGCCGGCGACGCCGACCTGCGCCAGGGCGCGGGCGGCGAGTGGGAGATTCACGGCGACCCAACCGAAGCCGCCTTCCTGGTGGCCGAACGCAAGCTGGGCGTCACCGAGCGGCGTAAGCAGCGTTTCGAGCGCATCGGCGAAATCCCGTTCACGGCCGAGCGCAAGATGATGTCGACGATCGAGTTCGACCACGAACACAACGACGAGGTCGTGGTGATCACCAAGGGTGCCCCGGACGTCCTGCTCGGTCGGTGTACCCGGGTTCGGTTGGGGATGGAGATCGTTGAACTCGATGATGCACTGCGAGCGCGGCTACTGGCGGACGTCGACACGCTTACCGAGGCGGCGCTGCGCACGCTGGCCGTAGCCTACCGCCCCCTCGCGCCGAGCGAGGATCCACAAGTTACGGAATCGCTGGAGCGCGACCTCGTGTTCGTGGGCACCGTTGGCATCATCGACCCACCGCGCGAGGAAGCGGCGGTGGCCATTCGCGAGGCGCGTCGGGCCGGCATCCGGGTGATCATGATCACCGGCGACCACCCGCGCACCGCGGCGCGCATCGCCGCGGATCTAGGCATCGTGGAGGCAAGCGCAACCGCACTGACGGGGCTCGAACTTGATGGGCTGGACGATGCGGCCTTTGCCGACGCAGTGCGCAAGACGTCCGTCTACGCGCGTGTATCGCCGGCGCACAAGTTGCGCATCGTCGACGCACTGCAAGCCGATGGGAACGTCGTCGCGATGACCGGCGATGGCGTCAACGACGCACCCGCGCTGAAAGCGGCCGACATCGGCATCGCGATGGGGGTGACCGGGACCGAGGTGACGAAGGAAGCGGCCAAGATGATCCTCGTCGATGACAACTTCGCTACGATCGTCGAGGCTGTGCGCGAGGGTCGCGGAATCTTCGACAACATCCGCAAGTTCCTGCGTTACCTGCTGTCCGGGAACATGGGCGAGGTGCTGACCGTCTTCCTGGGTGTCGTGGGGGCGGGAGTGATCGGGATGACAGGCACAACAGAGGGCGGCGGCGGGGCAGTGGTGCTGCCCCTGCTCGCCACGCAGATCCTGTGGATCAACCTCGTCACCGACTCCTGGCCGGCCCTGGCAATGGGCGTCGACCCGGCATCCGACGACGTGATGGCCCGCAAGCCGCGGCAACTGAGTGAGCGCGTGATCGACGCCCGCATGTGGGCGGGGGTGATCCAGATTGGCTTGGTGGTGGCAGTCGTGACGCTGCTGACGATCGACATCTACCTGCCGGGCGGACTGATTGAGGGCACACACGACCTCGCCACGGCGCGCACTGCGGGTTTCACGGTGCTTGTCCTCGCCCACTTGCTTAACGCCTTCAACGCGCGCTCGGACACCACGAGTGCGTTCACGCACCTGTTTGTCAACCCGTGGCTTTGGGGCGCTGTCGCACTGTCTGTGCTGTTGCAGGTGGCGGTCGTCAACATCGACTTCCTCAACCTTGCTTTCGGCACGGTGCCGCTGGCGTTTGATCAGTGGCTGGTGTGCATTGCGATGGCCAGCGTGGTGCTGTGGTTCAGCGAATTGCGCAAGCTGGCGAGTCGCGCATGGGGTCGGCGAGATGACGCCCCGGGCGCTCCTGAATTGACGCAGGTCATACACGCCGCAGTCACACACATAAAACGTGCAACTTGCAAAGTGATCGGAGATGTAACCCATAAGGATTGACCCGACCTGCAAGGTCGGCTCAATCCATAGTTCAAGAAGCCCGGCCTATCGGCACTGAATTAGATATAAGGGTAATGGTTCGAAAACTGTCTGGGGTGAGTCGGATTGAGAGGGTGCCTTCTTCATTTTTTGCGGAAACTGCGGTGCGTTTGAGGTCGGGTTTCCATCCCCGGCGACCATTGCATGATGCTCCTGCGTGCAGGTGTTACTCCGTGAGGCATTTCAGTCGGATTCAGGACGCACTTCGCCTGTTCGCCTCCTTTTCGTCATGAGCAGGCGATGGTCCTTGACATTGGCATAGGGTTCCGTTCTTTGCTCTCTACCCGGAGGGCCCCGGATCCAACCGTCTCCCCGGCGGGAGCGCGAACAGGTATTTCACCGGATTGCCGCACTTGCCGCAGGCGAACCCCGCCTTCGGCTTCGGCTCCATTTTCGGTTCGGTCACGTCGAAGCCATAGGCGATCTCTATCTTCCCCCTCGCCTCATCAAGCGCGACGGACGAGTTGGGGCTTAAAAAGCCATAGTATCGAACCTTCATGAATCCGGTCGGGAGCACGTGCTGCAGGAAACGGCGGATGAACTCCATGGCGGTAAGCTCCATGGCGCAGGACTTGGTACCGCCCACCTTTCGATAGTTGAAGGTGACCATGCCGTTCTCCACCTTCTCGATGCGGTGGTTCGATATGGCAACTCGAAAGACGTAGGGAGCAAGATACTTGATGCTCGCCTCGCTGCTTCCCACGGCCTGGGAGTTAACGTTCCACGATTTTGTCCATACCTCCTTCGGAATTGCGGCGAGCAGCCCCGCCTTCTCCATGCGGTCGCGGAACTTGGCGCGGAAGATGGGAGACAACGCGTGCACCGGCAGAAAGAACCGCTCGCCGCTTCGCTGCCAGCTTCCGTCGACGGATGAGAAGGCACCTCCCGGCACCACGTAATGGACGTGGGGATGGTACTGCAACTGCCGGCCCCAAGTATGCAGTACTCCGAAGAAGCCGGGCCGGTCGCCACCGACGTACTTGGGGTCTTGGCAAAGCTTTTTCATGGCGTCCGAAGATGCCGCGAAGAGCGCCGCGTAGCAAACCCTCTGGTGCGAACGGATGAAGTCGCGCAGTTCCGCCGGGACGGTGTAGGTCACCATGAAGTGATGGCCCGGCACCATCCTGCCCATTTGCCGCTCCAGCCAGAGGTTCCCCTTGTGGTTCTGGCACTGGGGGCAGTGGCGATTTCCGCAGGAGCGATCGACCTGATGGTGGAGCCCGCATTCCTCGCATCGGTAAACGACGGTTCCGTTCTCCTCGGTGCGGCACAGAACGATGGCGGAGATCACCTTCCTGTGCTCGGCGGGCATGGCGCTGCCGAATCGGCGCAGGTACTCGGGGGCGAACTCGCGGAAGATTCCGTTGATGGCGCCCATCACGCGAGATCTCCCATAAGGCGGTTTATGATCTGGGCAGCGTCGTCGTGCCCCTTGCTGGTGAGGTGAAGATAGACCATCGTTGTCTCGATGGAAGAATGGCCGAGATAGCGCTGGATTACGCGCAGGTTCACGCCTTCTTCGAGCAGATGGGTCGCGTATGAATGACGAAGCGTATGGATGTGCACATTTCGTTTGTTGATGCCGGAGTCACGTACGGCAGCCTTCATGGCTCCTTGGACGCTGCTTATCGCCATGGGTGAAGCCGCAGGAATGGACTGACCTCTCCCTGTTGCCGGAAAGATGAATTTGGGATGGCGATGTGATTTCCAGTGGGTGCGCAGCACGGCTAAGGTTGACGCGGGAAGCGGCACCATACGGTCCTTGGCCCCCTTGCCGCGATGGATGTGGATGAGCATCCGGTCACTGTCGATGTCGCTCACTTCGAGGTTGAGCGCCTCTTGGAGACGAAGTCCGCAGGAGTAGACGGTAAGGAGATAGGCGTGGTTGTGGGGAGTACGCACCTTGGAGAGGAGTTTTGCTATCTCCTCTTTGGAGAGCACGGCGGGGAGAGTTTTCGGGCGTTCGGCTTTCAGGTAGCCGAAAATGTGCCATTCGCGCTGCAGGACTTTTTCGAAAAAGAATTTGAGCGCGCTATAGCTGATGCGCAGGGTCGCAGCGGACCAGTTATCGACGTTGCGGCGGTGGAGGAGGTAATCCTGAAGCTCCTCTTCAGAAACCAGGTCAGGGGTCTTGTCGTAAAAATCCACCAGCATGCGTACCATGCGGGTGTAGGACTCCTGCGAGCTCTTGGCCAGCCCTGCGAGTTGAAGCGCCTTCGTTGATCTTTCGTACCAGTTGGTCATCATAGTCATTCTCCTTTCGATGTGTGGTGACAACGAAAGAAAAAATACTCGATTGGCCGGCTGGTATGAAAGGAAGATGTCGCACGGAGGGATTCGGGGGGGGGGATTGGTTTTACTGCCGCGTCAGCGGCTTACTTGAACAAAACATTTTGAATACGAAGACCATTAAGGAGGCGTTATGAAAACCAGCATTATTAAAGTAACCGACATGCTGTCGGTATTGACCGTGGACGAAGTTGAAAAGCGGTTTGGCGACGTGCCGGGCGTCGAAAGCGCGACGGTGAATTTTGGATAGGAATTTGTTTTTTTGGGAGGTTGTAACCTATGGGGTCAGGTTAGACAATTGGATATATAGTGATAGCTCAACTTTCGCACATGACTCTAACACCATAAGTGGCTGAATATAATTGCCTTTGTTCACCTTCTGGTAGCAAAAACAACAGGCGTTCTTTGAAAACGGGCGGTAACTGATTAATAAAGTCAGCCAC
>Ga0209125_1002852_pt1 | contig 12632 bp, 12 predicted proteins | sample BarGraIncub1131A_FD_184503 | JGI IMG/M metagenome (GOLD analysis project Ga0209125, IMG submission 184503) | Arctic peat soil microbial communities from Barrow, Alaska - Barrow Graham LP Incubations 11-31A (SPAdes) (version 2) | ecosystem: Environmental > Terrestrial > Soil > Wetlands > Peat... | reverse complement strand
GAGTATCGACGCTATTGATGCGAACAGAAAGTAATTTGCTGCTCCAGTCCAGGCTCCGTATCGATTCTATAATGATATTGCGGGCTTGTTGCTTCGCTTCAACGGGAACTGAGTCTTCGAGGTCAAGCATTACGACATCGGCACTTGTCGAAAGTGACTTGGAGTGCATTTTCACAATGTGGCCAGGTACAGAGAGAACAGAACGGTTCGGTTTCATAGATTAAATATACACGTTCAGACATATTTCTATCTTCTGAATATTCTGATCTAGCAAAGGAAATTCCCATGAACCGTTCTCATAAAATTGCAGTTCTCCCAGGTGATGGTATTGGCCCTGAAGTGATGCGCGAAGCCGTGCGTGTCCTTGATGCTGTAGCCAAAAAATTTGGCTTCACCATGGAAAAGGAATGGGCTGATGTTGGTGGAGTGGCTATTGACAATCATGGTCATCCTTTACCCGAGTCAACATTAAAGCTTTGCGAGTCCTCAGATGCAATCCTTTTTGGATCTGTGGGTGGGCCAAAGTGGGAGACGATGCCACCGCATCTCCAACCTGAGCGGGGTGCCTTGCTACCATTGCGCAAGCACTTTCAATTGTTCTGCAATCTGCGGCCTGCCAGAGTTTTCCCTGCGTTAGTGGCTGCATGTCCGTTGCGGGCCGATATTGTTGGTGATGGATTTGATATCCTGGTGGTGCGTGAACTCACAGGTGATGTCTATTTCGGTCAACCCAAAGGACGCGAAGGATCTGGGCCAACAGAGAAGGCTTACGATACCATGGTATATAGCCGTTTTGAAATTGAACGGATTGCCCGATTTGCTTTTCAGGCTGCAAGGTTGCGTCGTCGGAAAGTGTATTCTGTCGATAAGGCTAATGTATTGACGAGCATGGTGTTATGGCGTGAAGTCGTTCTGGGTGTGTCAAAGGAATTTCCTGATGTCGCGCTCGAACACATCTATGTGGACAATGCTGCAATGCAGGTGTTAAAGCGTCCGCGTGATTTTGATGTGTTGCTCTGTGGAAATTTATTTGGCGATATTCTTTCGGATGAGTGTGCTATGCTGACTGGTTCGATGGGGCTATTGCCTTCGGCATCGATTGCGGAAGGATCCTTTGGCCTATATGAGCCAGCAGGTGGCTCCGCTCCCGATATTGCTGGAATGGGAATTGCAAACCCAATTGCACAGGTTCTCTCAGTTGCCTTAATGTTGCGTTATACTTTCAAGGAAGAAGCTGCTGCACTCGATATAGAAAACGCTGTCGAAGCGGTTATCAATCGGGGAATCCGTACAGTAGACATCTGGACGGAGGGCTGCACGAAAGTGGGAACTACGGGTATGGGTGATGCATTGGTGAATGCAATCCTCGGCTGAATGGATGCATAGGATGAGCAAGTTTTCTTGTGTTGTGATTACCGGCGCTTCTAGCGGTATCGGTCTTGAACTGGCAAGACAGCTTGCTCCCCTGACTTCTCGCATGGTTCTTGTTGCCCGCACCGAAACGCGTTTGCAAGAAATTTGTACCGAATTGAACCAGCAGAACAGTCTAAAGGTTACTTATCTTCTTTCTGATCTAGAGCAACCTGGAGCAGGTGAGGTTCTTTGGGGGCAAATTTGCTCTCAGGAACTCCATCCAGATCTATGGGTCAATGATGCGGGTTTTGGATTATACGGTTCCATTTCTGAGCTTGTTCTAGAACGGGAGCAGGCGATGATCCAACTGAATGTTACTGCATTGATGACTCTGACCACTCTCGCATCGCGGGATATGCTTCTTATGGGGAAGGGGACCGTTCTCAACGTAGCGTCCGTTGCTGGGTTTCAGCCCGGCCCTCGTATGGCGGTTTATTTCGCCAGTAAAGCGTTTGTTTTATCCTACTCGGAGGCTTTGGCGGAGGAGCTTGCTGCCACAGGAGTCCGCATATTGGTATTGTGTCCGGGGAGCACCAAAACCAAGTTTCATGCTGTTGCGGGTACCGAACGAGTCAAGGCTATGTACAAGTTTTCCTCGATGAGTGCACAGCAAGTTGCGCATTCTGCCATACATCAAATTCTTTGTGGTAAGCGCGTAAATGTACCTGGTGTCATCAATCGATTAATGGTTCTTTCTATTCGTTTTATTCCTCGGCGCCTGGTTGTCTGGATTTCCGGAAAAGTACTCAGGATCGGATAATCTCCACAAAACCAGGTTGCGGCGCAGGCCCAGGCCCTTTAAGAACTTTGCGCACTAAGCTTAGAAGTTCATTGGGGGTAAACGGTTTCGCAAGCGTGTGTTGCGCACCGAGAATTGAGGCCAGCTCTAAATAGTAGCCCGGTTCTATCAGATCACCACCAGAAACGGCGATAACCTTAAGATTTGGATAGTCGCGCTCCAATTCCAAAATCAGATCGAGCCCTTCTTTGCCCGGAAGTACGACATCAGTGACCACAAGCTCATAGCTCGCACTGTCGCACATTTTTTTTGCCTGAGTGCCATCTACAGCCTCCTCAACAATATGGCCTTCACGCTCAAGAACTATCCGTAAGAAGTGCAATACTTCGATATCGTCATCAACAATCAGAATTTTAGCCATAACGAGATATTAGTTGTTTGGTAGAGATTACATAGGAGCTTTTGTTAGAAATAGTATAGTTTATACTAGTTGAGACCAGAGGTTTTTTTGTGATGCATGTCGATCATAGTGATGATATTCTCCGCAGATACTTAGATGATATTCGCCGTACAAGTCCACTCAGCCGTCAGGATGAGCAGACCTTGTTTCATTTGGCTGCGCAAGGGAACCACAACGCGAAGCAAAAATTGATTTCATCCAATATGAGATTTGTCCTTAAGGTAGCGATCCAGTACAGAGGATGCCCGATCTCTCTACCTGACCTTGTCAGTGAAGGGGCTATGGGGTTGGTTCGGGCTATCGATAGTTTCGATTCCACACGTGGGCTTAAATTCATTTCCTACGGAGTCTGGTGGATCAAAGCTTACATCACCCGAGCGATCAATGAACAAGGCAATTTGATACGACTGCCAGCGAACCAGCATCTCCGTTTACGAAGAGCACTCAAAGAGCAGGCGCATGGTGGAGATATTGGTGAAGATATCCAAGAACTGATTCACATGGTACAGAATAGCATTTCTTTTGACGCTCCAATCAAGGATGATGCCCGCTCTTCTTTTGCCGACATTCTACCAGATGGATCTCTAACCTCAGCGGATTGTCTTGCCGAGATGGATCGCACGGAAACGTTGATTCAGCATTTGATTAAGCGTCTCCCTGAAAGGGAAGCTAAAGTGATTTCTGGGATATACGGAGTGAATCAAGAAGCTGCTCTTCCCTTGCGTGAGGTAGGCGATAGTCTCAATATTTCCCACGAACGAGTTCGGCAACTTCGTGATCAGGCTCTACGACGTCTTCGTAGATCTGGCTGTAATGAATTTTTACAGGAAAAATTTGAATCGTATATTGAAGCTAGAGCTCACTAGGTACTGCAGAATAATAACAGTCTTCACATTAATTACTGTTATTTCTGTTGAATAGTGAGCCATCTATGATATCGAGGTTTACAAGTCGCATGCAATAATCTATCTTAGATCCATTCTAGATAAGGAACGATATGCGCTTTGTTCTTCTCTGCGATAGCAATTACATGAAAGGCGATGCCGTGGGATTTATTAATAATTTCCCACGTAACCATGAACTCGTCACCATGACCTCCGAAGAAATGCTCAACAAAAAGGCTCTTCCCGAAGGTGTGAAGGGAATTCTTGTGGAACGAACCACTTGGCAGAAAGGCTTCAGTCTTTTCCGCTATTTTGGTATTCTTCCTTTACTTGAAACCATTCCTCTCGGCGTGCTCACCCGTGGACGCAAGCAGGAACCTTTGAAGGGACGTGGTTCCTGTAAGGAAATGTACTTCAGTGCGAATGCATCACCAGAAGAGGTTTTCTCAACCTTGGACCGGTTCTGTTCTTTGCCTCCTAGTTTGCATCAGTATCCACGCGGATCGGCGAAAGCCTGATCTTAGTTCCTTGTCGCTATGCGTCAAGATTTACTGGAGACCGTCGCTAGGCGTGATGGGCTTCATGTATTGTGGATGACTGGTTCCCAGTCTCTTCAAGTTGATTGGATTCACAATTTGGCTCAAGCTCTTGCAGAGCTTGGGCCTGTTGTTTTAGTGGATTTAGCTCGGATTATCCCTTGCGACCGGACTGGTGCGCCCAGTATTCTCGATGTCCGGGTTCATCAGGGACGGCCAGACCAGCGCGACGATTTGACCCTCCCGTGGTTTGATGCCGTGCATGTTCTTCCAACAGGTATTTACGGGTTTCCCGATCAACTGGAAGTGAAGCGTCTCCGTAATTTACTTGTGAACCTTCAATTGTTACGAGAGCAATTTGCTGTGACATTGCTCATTCTTCCACAGGAATGGAAAGCCTCCTTCCGTTATTTACTGAAGTCAGCAAGTACCTTCGTTGTTCTTAGTGATCCGGCTGGAGATGTGCTCGATTCCGATCTTTGTTCTGAACTCAGAAAGCACCTACGCTGTCCATTGGTTTGGCTCGGAAGTGGGGCATCATCGATACCTGCAACGCTTACACATAAAGTATTTTTTCAGGCCGAAACATCAATTTCTCCTCGACTACTTGCAGATCAACTTTACGAAGCCCGAAGAGTCCATGTGATGCGCCAGAACCCGCCAGATGGATATGTTGTTTGGATTCAGCGCTATTGGTGGATTGTTGGCTTATTGCTTGCCTGTTTGGTTCTTGCGATTCCCGTCAAGCTTGACCATGCGACATCATTATTTCACGAGCTAGATGCCGAGAAGAGGCTGTATACAGGGAAACCATTTTTAGCTTTCCGTTTTGGAGGTGATGAAACCCTCATGCGGCTTTCTCGACATGCAATTGGTCGTTTCACGGCCTTGGTCCCTGCTGAAAGTGACATCCGCGAGTACGCCCTTGAGGTAATCAGTAAAAATCATGCCGATTCCAGTTCGTGGGTGCGAGATCCGTCGGGCATTTTTTATCCGCCCGCAGGGACGTTGTTACGCTTTTATCCGCCGGAACGCCTTTTCAATCCTCAAGCTGATTCCCTGTTGCCTGCCTGGCACTTTTTTACTTCAATCCTATCGGACTCGTTGGCATATGTTACCGAATACTACAATCCAACGGGGGTTGGTGGACGGCGGCATTTGGGGATTGATGTTGCTGGCCGTAAGGGTTCGCGCATCTTAGCTCCATTTTCGGGGAAGGCCTGGACGACCGTTGATGAACGTGGGGGAGTGGTTATCGCATTGGTTAATGGTGATGATGTGCTGCTCTTTATGCATTGTGACCAATTACTCTATTTGGATGGCCAGGATGTCTTCTCCGGTGATCCTTTAGCCACCGTGGGAATGACTGGCCACACAACAGGACCTCACACCCATTTGGTTACTGGTCATGTCAGTATTTCGGGAGCACAGAGCGCCGGACCGGTACGGTATAACACTGTTGATCCTGTTCATTGGGTGCATGAATTCTCTATCAAGATGAGAAATTTGCAAAATAGACCCAAGACCTAGTGATTTTGATCACTCCTGATTCAAAATAATAGACCCTAAGTGGAATTTTGCCATAGAGCGGATTTACATTTGGCTAAGCTGTGGGGGATTACAGCTTGGAAAAGGAGTTCGGTTTGAATTTGAAAAGAACAATGGGATTGTTCATTCCTCTATTGCTTATGGCATGTTCTTCTAATATGCCTAAAGCAGCACTTGTAAAGCATGGTGATGACCGTGGTGTCCCCGCAATTGATGAAGCCATCGTAGAAATGAAGGCTGAGTTTATTCAGAATTGTTATGGCCCGGTCGCGCAAAGAGAAGTTCCTGAAACACGTTGCCAGACTGATCTATTCCAGCTTCTTGAACGTCGTTACCGCATGAACTATAAGCAAGTCCACGTCGATATGGCCTCAGACGACTTATTTTTTCGTGAAGTGGATCAACGGATCCGGACCATGGTACGTACCGACCCAGAAGTTCGTCAGATGGTCAAGGCCCAGTTTCGGAGCCAGGATGAGCTATTGCGCTATTACAAGAACCTTTATGGGTTCAATCCTGTAACTTCAGCTGGTACGAACTAAATCAGTTAATTTTCGAGGTTTGCCGCGCCGCTCTGCTTGAGAAACTCATGTTGAGCCCGGCGAGCTTCGTTCACAAAGATTCCATTTGGGAATTTCTTCAGGTAAATCTCATAGTCTTTCTGACGGTTCGCGCTTTGAACAAGTGCGAAGATACCTGTTTCAGCTTCTTTTCTGTAGTGGCCATCCGGAAAATTAGTCAGGTACTGAAGATAATCTTTGTATGAATTTGCGGTACGGGCTGTACGGAAGGCTGCGTAATCGTCCAAAATCTGAATTTTGGCCTCGGTCGCGCTCCGGTAGCGGGAGTTGGGATAGTACTGGAGAAACATCTTCAAGTAATTGGGATCATTCGAAGCCATGACCTGCTTGTAACGAGCCTCTTCTTGGCTCATTTGATAGGTCTTGAGGTGTACCTTGCTGCTGTCTAAGCTTGCGTAAAGACTTTCTTTGGTTTTGAGGTCTTCGGGAGCGCAGAATGACAAAAATGATTCCATGACATCGGTAAACTGTGACAGGGTAAATTGCTCATGCATGTCAGGGAGCTTGCCATTTTCGAGGAGATAGAATTTATAGTCGCGCTCAATGGCCATGCAGTCCCATTCGGTAATGGTGTCCATACCCTTGTTATGTTTTCTGAGCTCTGCGTCGCGATCCCGCAGTTTGAAGCGGGTCTTTCGATCTTTTCGAGATTCGCGGCCAAAATCCAAGGAGACTTCGATACCGAATTTTGTGCGGGTCTGCTCCACACGCGACATGATGAGGCCATTGAGTGGGCGGCTTTCATCGGGAACATCTTTATAAAGGACTGAATTCAAATTGTAAATATCTTTTGCATCCTGCCGAACGAATGCCCCGATTTTGAGATCGGTTCCGCTCCAAATATCCTGGTTGACTACATATTCCATAGCAACTGTACCGAAATAGCCCATATCAGTATGAGTTGCCGTCTCTGGGTGTCCCGTTACCTGTTCATAGGAGTAAGTGCTCCGCGTCCAGCCTATTCCGCCAAGGAAACGTAGGTCCAGATTGCCGACTACATTAAAACTAATTGCTCCTGTGACGGCTGGAGTAAACTGCGACCACGAGAGAGAGGAGTGATGGTTGTCTACTGCGATCGTATCCTCTTTGATGAGGCTGCTCAAATCAGCCCATTGCCAGTTGCCGATCTCAGCTCCGAGCCAGATAGTAAAAGGAACATCGAGTTTGATGAGTGGATTAAAAAATGGACTCCACAGAAAGCCGCCTTGTAAGGGGACTACGACCTGATTGTCTATTGGATGGTAGGGACCCGCGGGATTCATGTCGATAGGGTAATAAGGAGTTACACCCGCGTACACTTGTGCACGGAAATTTGTTTTCTGAAAATCTGCGCAAAAGGCAGACGCCACGAATAGTAGTAGGACAAATAATCGGATCATGCTACACCAAATGTATAATACTAACTCTCAGAGCGAAATTGTTCTTAAAACCACAGTGAAATACCCACAGAAGCCAAGATAACACCTAAAGCGACAAGTCCGCTACCGAGAAGTATTTTATGTTGGCCTTCGTTGACTGCTTGCCTATTTTCTGCAATGGCATCCGCATATTGGGGGCCACTTCCGGTTGAAGGTTGTTCTAGATCATGCTTGAGTCGTTCGGCCCGGTTAAAATCTTTTGTGGAGAGCCAGAGCAAGACTCCCCCGACTAAAGTAGGCGCGATGGAAACTCCAACAATGGCTTTCCCGAGATGTAGTCTCCGCTTAGCCTGCAATTGACTGTTTTGAATTTCAAGAAGGGATAGATCTTTAAGAGGGATTAGGTTGATATGGAACATATCACGTCCCGTAGGGTCCGGATTGAGGCGCAATACTGTGTCCTGGTATCCTGGATAGGTAATCAGCCAACTGACTTCGCCAGGGCCAAAATCGTCCGTTACAAAGGGTGTGTGGCCAATGGAACGTAGGCTGGGACTCCAGGCTTCAACTGTTGGATATATTTCAGCTCCGCTTGGGTGGCTGGTGATTTGCAAGGTGGCGTGGGAAGGCTGCAACTTAAGATTAACGTTGAGTGAATCACCCGCTTCCGCGTTCAGTACGGTTTTTCCGGCCCAAAGGCGGCTGTCTAGCCTCCAGGAAGCCCAAATGGAAGCCTTAGTCTGGGAACCTTGCTGTGTGGGTAATAGGACGCGACAGGGCGATTTGCAGGTTGGCGGATTTCCATTTACCGATATCCATGCGCTATCTGGATCGGTTTCTACCCAAATGCGGGCAAATTTGCTGGTGGAGATGGGCGATAAATTAAAGTTCACCCCCGCTGCTTTCTCAAGGGCTTTCCAAGGATCACCAGATAGCAGCCAATGAGCCCAGGCTCCGCGAGTGCCACGGGCGGCGGTTGTGGTCGTTGTCGAGTCTTTACCAATGCGGATGGTTTTGAACTGAACATGGAGCGAATCTCCTGTCGCCTGCCAAAATGAACCAATCATCCCGATTGCGCCAACCTTTTTCATCTTGAGGAGAAGGCTCTCTGGTGTGGTAAGACTGTCAAGTTCTACTGGATCCGGAATGAGCACAGGAAAACCGCTCTTTTCACGGAGCAGTTCAAGCATGATCGGGAGTATCGTTTTTACGAAATTGCTATCGAGGCCTTTCGTGTCCGGAGGTAGTAGTAGCATGTGTCCGAGCCAATCATGTGGCGGCGGTATTTCTTCTTGTTCCTCTGCTATAGGTGCTTCTGGCGCAAGTGCGGGGGCTTGAAATTCGATCTGGGTGCTATCGGCGAGGTTACGGATGCTTTTGATGCGGTCTTTGTGCAGGCGCACAATTGTCTGCTGTCCATTGACGCGGCCGCCCAGGATGACGGTATCCCCTTGTATACCAACTAGGAGTGCTTTTTGTTGAAGACCCGTTTGAAGTTCAATCAACACTTCCTTGGGTGCATCCTGTGCGAATGCCTGGTTTGCGAAGACGAATAAAAGCAATAAATATTTGAACATGTAATCCTCAAAAATTGATCAGGCAGCCAGCGGCCAAAAAGAGCCCTGTTGCCCCTGCAGCGATCCACGCGCGGTGTTTTGCGTCGTTCCCTTCCAAAGCATGTCGTTGGTATTCTTGGACAAATGTGTTGTAGGGCTGGTCGCCGGTAAATGTACTGTTTGCGGCTTTTTTTTTGTCGTTTGCGGCAAGATGGTACGCATAGGCTGTCTGAGAAAGGAACAATAGGGTAAGGGCTGCTGGCAGTGAGGCTGAAATCCAGGTTCTTTGGGCCCAGAGTTTGGCTGAACGCTCCCGCAAAAATTGATTCTGCAGGTCTAACTGAAGCGAATCAGACTCTGGTTGGAGGTGAAAGAACACATAATTTTCTGGATTGGGTTTAAGGCGAATTGTGATTGAAGTATCGTGGTATCCGGGCTTAAAAAAATACAGACGGATGGTACTCGAATCCATGACCAAAGTCTGCACGTAAGGAGTAAGCGAGGAGTGCAGATTCTTCGCTGCGGGAGGGATACTGAGGTTTACTTCAGCATTCGAGGGCCAAGTATCGATATGGAGGCGCGTGCTTTCCTGCGCGAAAAGGGCGGAACAAAGCAAGATGATCCAGGAAAGGCACCTCATGGAACGCTCACTTTGCTTGGTGGATCAAAGAAGGGGCCGGAGAGGATGATATGTCCAGAGGAAATCTGCGTTTTCCAATAGGAATTTTCAGTGCTGTTTGCTGCAAAATCTTTGGCGATGATGCGGATCTGGGCAGGAGCTGTACCATTGGTAATTGCAGACCATGAGAGGGTAAGTTTTGTGCCTTTTCTGCTCACTTGCAACGTTGACGCAGATACGGAAATAGAATTGGTATCAACCCCTGAACCGAAATCAAAAAGTTCAAAAACTAAGGAATCCTTGATTGTGCTGGGAGCGGTCGTATTCAGATACATGATTTGAGGAGGAATATTATCATTTAATTCTAGGAGGGTTCCCTGATTGTGGTAAATTCCTGCAGGAAGAATTACTTGAAGGGAATCCGGTTCAATGTCGCTGTGGAGGGAGTCTCCGGCGATGACGAGCCAGGTCCCTGCTGGCATCAATGGGGAAGTTGCGGTTCTTGCAACTGTGTCAACCATCCAGTTCACCTGAGTTTGGTATGCGGAATGGATAGAATGAACCCACACGCCTCCCCCAATCCTGACTGCGTTGGAGGATAGGCCAATTTTCATCTGCACAAAATCTGTGGAAAGGCGGCGCGTTTGGAAGAACAGATTATCGGTATGAGCCGAGTCAATTGTTGAGGGTGGGAGGGCTGAGTGTACGGTCGCAACAAGTTTCCACCAAAATCGACATGATGAGTCGGTGGGACAGGCGCCACGTGATGACACCGTAAGATTGTCCGAAGAGGTTGAATCCAGGGGAAAAGCGGATTCAATTTCATTTGCTGTAGGAGCGAGGGTGAGGCGAACCAGTGGGGTTTCCCAGCTATCGACGCCTTGCAGGTTCCAGATGAATGCAAGTTCCTGCGATGAGCTAGGACTTACATCTAAACGATCGGGTGCTGGCTGTAAGGGTGAAATAGTAAGAGGGGTATTGACAAATATTTCCATGGTGTCATGCAGGGTGTCCCCTCGTTGGTCGATGACATGATAGACTAACGTGTCAATCCCAGCCTGATCGAATGTCTTGCGAAAAGGATTGTTCATGATGCTATCCTTTCCCAGTGTCCAATAGGTTTTGTAGGGAAGGGAGTCGGGAAGTTCAATGGCGAGAGTTTCACCATTAAGTTCGAGAAGCCCCCAGAATTCCGCCGATTTTCCCAAAGGAATCATTGTCGTATGCCCCGCGGGGATTTCAAAACCAGTGATTCCTAACAGTTCTTGTGGAACGACATGGATTCCGGCCCGAATTTGTTGGGCATCCGACTTGGAGTAGAGTTTGCCATTTCCGCAGCCAGCGATTAGGAGTAAAAGGAAAAGAACTCCATATTTCATGGTCCACCTCGCACCCAGAAGGTTAGCGTTGTGTCATTTCCAGAAGAGTCCTGCAATGATATCTCTATGGGATGTAGTTGCGCGATCAGTTGGCGAGAAGGCTTTTGCAAAAAGAGGGAGTCATTGTGAAGGGTCCAAGGTAAATTCACCTGGTCAAGCTTGACGCTGACTGACTTCACTAGCAGTCCACTTCCTGTTTCTACGATTTTGAGGGCAAAAGGGAGTAGACCGGGCAGGGTGTCATTAATACATGAGGCGCATATGATTGTGGGCGGTAAAATATCATTGAGATGAATGGGCAGATCGAGAAGCTGGCCGCGTTCCAAATTCAGAGTCAAAGACTCAGGCTGAAAACCTGGATGGAGCGAGTCTGAGATGGAAATGTGGTAGATGCCTGGAAGAAGCGATGAAAAAAGGATCTGAGCGGAATCACCGGCATTTGACGCGTATGTTTGTATTCCCGCGAAGCGCCTAAGGGCGGCCTTGAGGCCTGCGCGTTCTGTCTTGACTCGGATCGCCGCTGTTCCATCTAGGGATGCCGTGGAAAAACGGAAAGTTTGGGTAGAGTCGGAATGACCACCCCAATTATCAGTTGCGATTACACTCCACTGGTACGCACATAATGGTTTAAGTAGGTTCCATAGTTCAATGTGGGCTTGGTTGACGATCGTATCAAGCAGTAGAGTGTCTTTGTTTTGTGAGGTGCATGAGGTCTGATGAAGGCGCATGCGAAACTGCAGGGTGGTTGCGGAGTCTGGGTCTGTCGCCGCCCAGGAAAATAGCTGCGCACTTATAAGTCCCTGGGAAACGCCCCATGCTGAGTCCGCTGGTAGCACGGCTCTGGTGAGCGTTGGGGGTGTATTGATTAGGATGGGAACAGTATCTGAGAGGGTGTCTCCAAATTGATCAATCACGGAGAAAATGGCAAGGTGTTTACCTGGGGTGGTGAACGCCCATTTGAAGAAAAAATCTGGCATTAAGATGGAATCCATTGTCCACCAATGACCCAGAGTCTTAGTTCCTTGGCTAGGAAGAATATTGGATTGAAAAATCAAAGAATCGCCTGGCAGAACAGTATCCGCTTCTTTGGAAATGGCAAAAGTTGCGAGGTTGCGCGAAACGGAAGCCTCGACTGAGATCGTGTCGGCCAGCATGCCTCTATAGCGATGGTCGACACCCGTATCCAAGCATGAGAATACCAGTAGCGCGCTCAGTATTGACAGCGCCCATCGTAACAAATTGGTTCTATGGGTTTGACGTGACAAGTTCAATATTCCAACGGAGTCGTGATCTCGATTGCTTGCGTAGCCGATGTCTTTACGCGAACGGAATCGGAGGTGAGGTTTGTGGATTGCTCGGTGGCGAAGAGAAGCAGTGAATCTGTTTGAATGCCCGGCTGAAAGTAAAAGCTGAAGTCATCACGTATGGGAACGTGGATGGTATCGCCAGTCATTGTTTCGGCGACAAGATATAGACTGGTGGGCCGTGTCGTTCGATTTGCAGCAGTAAGGGATATCGTTCCGTGGATATAACCAGGCTCGTCCCACACGGAGCGGGTA
>Ga0209125_1002851_pt1 | contig 12636 bp, 14 predicted proteins | sample BarGraIncub1131A_FD_184503 | JGI IMG/M metagenome (GOLD analysis project Ga0209125, IMG submission 184503) | Arctic peat soil microbial communities from Barrow, Alaska - Barrow Graham LP Incubations 11-31A (SPAdes) (version 2) | ecosystem: Environmental > Terrestrial > Soil > Wetlands > Peat... | reverse complement strand
GCTACGGCTGCGACGACGTTCGTGAAGGTGTTGCAGTAATGCACAAAGAAGGCGTTGACGTTTCCATCACCGGAAACTCCACCAACCCTACCCGCTTCCAACACCCTGTTGCAGGTACCTACAAAAAGGAATGCTACGAACAAGGCAAGAAGTATTTTTCTGTTGCTTCCGGTGGCGGTACGGGTCGTACTTTGCACCCCGACAATATGGCTGCAGGGCCTGCCTCTTATGGTATGACTGATACTATGGGAAGAATGCACAGTGATGCGCAGTTTGCAGGTTCTTCTTCAGTTCCAGCTCATGTGGAAATGATGGGATTCTTGGGAATGGGGAATAACCCGATGGTAGGTGCTACGGTGGCGGTTGCTGTGGCTGTTCAAGAGGCGATGACGAAGTAAAGTCGTAATATTTTATAAGATAATCCCCTGTGATATTAGTATTGCAGGGGATTTTTGTTTTAAAGATTTAGGTGAAAATGGGGATTTATTTTGAATAGAAAGAGATTTGGAGGAAAATATAGGCTGCTAGACACACAAATTAATTTAGCGCTATCCAATAATGATAAAGAGTAATAGGCTTTTCTGAAATTCGGAAATGTAATGATTTGAAATTCGATATTTCATCGTTGATTAACAGTTTGTCTTTTTGTTCCCAAACTATATCTGTATCTTTTAAAATTAAATCTTCAATCCAACTATTGACTTTATTGTGCCAATAATCATGATTCATATCTTGAATATAACCAATCATTGCACCTTTATCTAAATGAATACCAAAATCATCCTGTTCTCTTTTAAATCGCTCTATTCCACCAGTAGTTCCCGAAACATAATCATAATGTTTTTTGGAAAGTCGTTTACATTCAATCATAAAAATTGAAGAAGCACCGATATTATAAGGGGTTACATAGATAGTAAAGTCAACACCTTTTTTCTCATTGAACTGAAAAAGCAGATTATGAGCTCTAGCCTTATCATTGAAATACCGAGACAGTTCTTTTGAAATATCATCTTCTTTATAAATCGTCAAATGAGCACGTTTAAAATCGAACTCAAATTCAGGTAAAGTATATCGAATAAAACTCAACACTCTTTTAATTGTCTGATTATCAGGCAAGGAAAACTTATTGACCGTAAAAAAATGATTATGTGTATGGTTGCCTATCATTAATAGCCACTATTTACAAAATCAACAATCACATCACTAGCATCTCTCAAGGCAACAGACTTCAACCAATATCTTAGCGTATTAGGTTTAATAAGATAGATAACATCCTTTTGATACAAACGTAACACCCTTCGATAATGAACAGCCTCTTGTTGATTTTCCATCAAATCAGATAAGTCTCCATCTTTTATTTTTGTAGAAATCTCTGGAGAAAAGTTATTAACCCCATAGGCAAATGGGAAACAAGTATATGAAAGTGTTTTAATTGGAGTAAGAGGCTTAAATGTACGATTATCGTTTTGATAAATTGGGTTTAGACTATTACAGAAAACATTTCCAAACTCAGACAATTGTTTTTCAGTAACATTTTGAGTGTTTATTTTCGCTTTTTCACCCTTACCAAGCTCCTCTAGCTTATAATTGAGTACATCATCTTGAATTATTTTTTCACTATATGATAAATACAAATCTTTCTCATCTTCGGGATATGGTAATGCTAATATATCTTTCAGATACATTGTATATCCACCGGAGCGACTAATACCAGCTTCAGCACTGACTGACAATAAAAAGAGTTTGTAAAAGAAATAATTTGATTTAAGTGAAGCTTCAATCTTCTGTAGTTCAACTTCCTGCCCTTTAGGAGCATATATTCCGACAATTCTTTCTTTAAATATTAAATCATAATCAATAAAGTGAGCAATAAATTGATTCTTACCCATACTTCTTTTGATAAGAAGATGTGGAGATAGAAATACTTTTTTATGAGGTTCTCTTGACCATTGAAACATTGTTTCTGGTTCATTTTTTGTTTTTACAATTCCACTTTCTTTAAAATCATCTGTCTCGACCATCAAATGGTCAGTTAGATGAGAAGCTGGTTCTGTTTTTTTTGCAACTTGATAACCAAGACTAACATCCCAGCCATAATGCCTTTCATTATTATCGAGATATTCACCTAATGTTCTCTGTGTTTGAAATCTGTTTATCAAATAATACAATTGATTACCACCCATCAAATTAGATTTCCATATCACTAAATTGTTTTCTGCTGCCTCTTGTGATACGTTGTGAATATCATAATAGTCTATCTCAAAGAACAACTTTTCTCTGGTCGTTTTCGTCCTTTTTACAGTAATATGAAGTGTTGTATGATCTTTTTGGGGCGGAGTGTTGTAGGCAAAAACCACAGCGGTTGCAATGGTTCGTTCAAACAACACAGATGCATCGCGCAACTCAGACAAATCAATAATCTGAGGAACTGCATACCTAGAGAAAAAATCTTTTCTAAAATCTAAGGTATTATTATACAATAGTGGTCCAGATGGCATTACAAAACACAGTAGGCCATTTGGTTTAAGAAGTTTCATTGCTTGCTGGAGAAAAAGCATTGCAATTTGATTTCTAGGAATGTCGTAATCGCATTTAACATTAAAATCTAAAATAAGCTTATTAAAATATTTTGGCTTATCTTCAAAAGGTGGATTGCCAATTACTAAATCAAATTGCCCTTTCTCTTCTTCATTCAAGTATTTAAAGAAATTTTCTTCGTGGATATTTTTTTCTCTCAAATCATCAAACCTAAGATCTGTCCATATTTCTGTTGGGGTAAGCATGTCGCATAAAGCAATACTTAAACTAAAAACAGACAAACGTACCGAAGCCTCTTGTATATCGACTCCATGAATCGAATTTCGTAAAATAGCTTTTAAATCATCAATTTTTGGAAATACGAGTTTGCCAGTTTTCTCAAACTGCTCTTTTTGCCACCATTGTACTAGTCTTTTAAATACAGCGACAAGAAACACGCCAGAGCCACAACTCACATCTATAACTTTGTAATCATGTTTTGGTTCAGCAATTGGCATGCATTCATCTACCATCAAACGTGCAAGGTGAATTGGAGTATAAACGGCATCTGACCTTAAATCTGCAAATTCTTCGTAAATTCTGCTAATAAGTTCAACCGGAAGGTATTCAAACGAGTAGAGAGGCCACAGGACTAATTGATTATGGTAAGAATTAGCATCAAGATACTTGGCTAGTTCTGTCAAATCAGTTTGGGTTAATATCTGTTTATCCTGAGTTTTTAGCTCAAATATTCTTCCATTGAACTGCGTACTTAGGTCAGCAAAAAGTTCAACTATGAAACCTTGCGACCTTAGGACATCGCAAAAGCATGTAGCATTGTTGTATTTTATAAAATAGTTGCTTGGAAAGACATGGTTGCCATGTTCATCCTTTCTTTCTTCTAAATACTTGACTAAAATGGACAAAACTAATAACTGATTGGCAAGCTTAGTATTAAGACCACTTTCAGAGATAAAGTGAGCCCTAACCTTTTTCAAACCGTCAATCAACTTATTCTCTGAACTCTCCTTACTTAGAAATAGATTCTCAAATTCTTTTTGTTCCCAGAATGTTCCATTGGCAAAAAGCTTAAAAGAATACTTTTGATATTGTTCATACGAACCCTTGATAATTGATAAATTTTCAAAGGGTTTTACACTTATGATTCTGGAAAATTCGTTATAATCAACCTGTTTTCGAGCATCAAAAATATCAATGCTAGTATTATCAAACACATAGTATATAGGCACTATGCCACTACTCCAAATTTTCTTGTGGAGTTCAGCCAATTCTTCTTTTGAAAAAGAATTCTGAGTGTTGTCAAATAAGAAAAGTTGGGGTTTGGAGGATTGATTCTCGGGGAACCGTCTAAAATAAACAGCAGATGCTTTGAGCTTCCTCGCTATATCTAATATAAGCCGTTCTTCGAAATATAATCTGTGTTTTGAATAATCTATTGTTGTGAAAAACAAAGTCGAATTTCCTGACTTTTCATTAAAGTCAAGCTTTTCAAGAACTTCATCTATCAAAATTTTCTTCATATTGACAAATATACATTTTATTCTCTTAATATAAAGCTATTTTGAATAAATTTAGCATGTAATTACCAATTAATACATTTTAAAATACCTCTTGACGTATACAAATTTTCCCAACTCCAATTTAAGCTGCAACATTTACTGGAATTAGCTAATCAATATCATTGTTGTCCTGTAAAACCGGTTATTTAATTTTTGTTCCTTATTTCAGGGGCTGCAATTTGGGTACAATACGTCGCTTTATGAAAGTGGAAATAAAGATGAGGTGATTGGCAACTATGGATCAATTGCAAACAAAGCCTGGGAGAAAGGCATTGTATCTGAAAGTGCATACTATGGACTTTTAATGGACTTAGGGGTTGACATTTCAAAACTTGATGATGTGCAACCGGATGAAGACTTTTAAAACAACACCAAAATAATCCTTCTGGATTGCGATATAATATCTAACTTTATTGCCAGTAACGCATTATTTGAAACTTTAGAAAAAAACAACGGTTCCTAACAACATCCAAAACCAATCTCATATTGTCCACCATAAACAATTTTTAAACACCCCCACCACCATTCAATGACAAACTACATCGACCTAAAAGAATTCCCCACTAAAAAGTCAGCCAATAAACTGACCGCTATGCTTGAGAAAAATGGTATTCCATATCAAATTGATAATAGCCCATTAAAGTTTAGCAGAGCATCAAAAGATGAAGTTCCGGTAATAGTTATGATTCAGAAAAAGGATGTTGATACGGTAAAAGAATTGATCATTCAGTCAAAAACGATAGATGAGAATCATTATATCAATCGGTTTTCAGACAATGATTTAGTTGATGTGGTTGCTAACCCGGAAAATTGGACAGATGAAGAAGTCGATTTGGCTCAGGATATTATCAGGCAACGGGATATCAAGATTACAGCTGATGTCATTAATATTGTCAGAAAGAACTACAGATTAAAGAATAAAGAGGAGAAAAAGATTGTTCCTGTAAATAAAACGTATGGTTGGTTTTTGGCTATTGGAATTATATCGATCATTAATTCAATCTTGATTTTTAGCAATGCCAGTGTTCGATTAGTTTTTGGATTGGGCTTTACCCAAATAATTGATGGTTTTTTTAATAATACAATATACTTTTATAAGATATTTGGACTATTCATAAGTGTTCTATTTTCAAGTATTTTCTTTATATTATGGCATTACGCAAAATTAAAAAGAGATTGGGCATATATTGTAGGATTAACACTTTATAGTCTTGATTTATTGGTGTTTATACACTTCAAAAAATGGTTAGGCTTCTCGTTTCATATTTATGCATTAATCTTTATTTTGGTAGGTTACTCAATGTTTATTAAGTCAAAGAAAACGGTGACAGAGGCTAAGAAACTATAATCAAGCTGTAAAACGTAAGGTCAAACGATTTCCGCCGGACTTTATGTTTCAATTATCCTCTGATGAATGGTCAAGCTTGAAATCACAAATTGTGATTTCAAGCTGGGGAGGTAATAGATGGTTGCCTTACGCTTTTACAGAACAAGGTTTAGAAAAACTAAGATATGACCAATAGAACTTTTGCAATCGGAGATATTCACGGCTGTTTCGATTCACTTAAAGAATTGATAGAGAATATAATCCAACTCCAAAAAAATGATAAGCTTATTTTTCTTGGCGATTATATTGATAGAGGATCTAAAAGCAAAGAAGTTATTGATTATATCATTGAATTACAAGAAAAAGGCTATGATCTAATAACTCTTTTAGGAAATCATGAATCAATGTTAGTTGATGCTTATAACAAGGACGATTTTAAGTCAATATGGATACAAAATGGAGGTGCTGAAACATTAAAAAGCTTTGGTGTTAACTCATTGAAAGATATGGAATCAAAATACTTAAACTTCTTCAATAACTTGAAGTTGTATTTTGAGCTTGATGAGTATCTATTTGTCCATGCTGGATTTAATGATGAAATAGAAAATCCATTTACAGATAAATACAGCATGTTATGGAAAAGTAGAGAAAGGTATTTGAATTCTTCATTAAAAGATAGAACAATAATTCATGGACACTCTCCTATTTCAATAAAATCTTGCGAAGAACAAATCAAGAACAACAGTAAAGTAATAAATATTGATGCCGGTTGTGTTTATTCTAGTAAGCAATTAGGTAAACTTGTGGCTTTTGAAATAAATTCCAGAACTATTTTTTTTGCAGAATAAAATAAAAGTGCCATATTTGCAATTCGCGAATCGCGAATTAAATATTATTTGTATGAAGAAACATAATGGAATGCGACCACAAGACATTGTGGTACTGCTAAAGATAATATCTCTAAAGCAGGCTGAATGGCGAAATATTGATATTGCGAATGCTATACTGATTAGCCCTTCCGAAGTATCTGAAGCAATAAACAGATGTAAAATTGCGGGACTTCTTGATTCAAAAAGGAGAAAAGTAAATATAAACTCTTTTATTGAATTCTTGATTTACGGATTAAAATATGTTTTCCCGGTAGAGCCGGGTGCTATTGTCAAAGGCATTCCAACTGCACATTCAGCTTCACCTATTAAAGAACATATTTCTTCAGGTAAGGATAACTATGTGTGGCAATATGCAAAAGGAAATTCCCGGGGTCAAGCAATTGAGCCATTATACAAGACGTTGCCAAAAGTAGTTGAGAACGATCAATTATTCTATGAGTTATTAACTATTATAGATACCATACGAGTTGGTCGGGTTCGAGAAGTAGAAATTGCCATCCAAGAATTAAATAAACGTTTGAATAATGCCTAGTAACAACATCACGATGCTTCAAACCGTTGCAAACGGGTTAGGTGATTTAAATGACGATATGGTATTTGTGGGCGGTTCAGTAGCAGAGCTTTATGTTAACAACCCTGCGGCATCGGATATTAGACCAACCCTGGATGTTGACTGTGTAGTAGAATTAAGTTCAAAAACAGCACACGCAAAATTAGAAGAAGAGCTACGGGCGAAAAAATTTGCCAATGACACATCACAAGGTGCGCCGATTTGTCGATGGATTTACAAAGATATATTGGTAGATGTTATGCCAACGGATTCGAATGTTCTCGGATTCACCAATATCTGGTATAAAAAAGGTGTTGACACCAAAATTTCAAAAACTTTACCGGATGGAACTGAAGTATTTGTTTTTTCTCCAGAGTATTATGTAGCAGCCAAATCCGAGATTATAACATTACAAAACAAGAGTGGGTGCTGAATGGCGAAACGGTACTGTACGCCAGTTCCGAGAGTTTAAAAGCTACCATGGAATACGATTTTCGGCAAGAAAAACAATTTAGTTACAAGGGGCTTAATTTAACCGAAACCATTCAGCATATTGCTGATTTTGTGTCGGGACTGTGGCAAATTCACCCCTTTGGAGAAGGCAATACCCGAACAACTGCCGTATTTACCATCAAATATCTTCGCACGTTTGGTTTTGAAGTAAATAACAGTTTATTTGAAGAACATTCATGGTATTTTCGCAACGCACTTGTAAGAGCCAATTTTAATAACCTTACAAAGAACATTCACGCCACCAAAGAGTATTTACTTCGTTTTTTTAGCAATTTATTGCTTGGCGAAAACCATATTCTGAATAACAGAGAAATGCTTGTAAACTTTCAAAGTGCACAAAATATAGCAAACAACGCTCCAAAGAGCAAATCTTGCACTTTGGATTGCACTTTGGAGGAGCGTTTTGTTTTAGATTTCCTAAAAACGAACCCGAAAGCAACACAAAAGGAAATTGCCATAAATATTAAAAAATCAGAACGAACGGTAAAAACAATCACAATAAACTTACAACAAAAAAATCTTTTAGAACGCAAAAACGGTAAACGGAATGGTTTTTGGGTAGTAAAAAACAACTAAATATGACACAAAAAGAACAACAACAATTGGGTAAAACCCTTTGGAATATAGCCGACGATTTACGCGGCGCAATGAATGCGGATGACTGTACCGGTAATTAAGACGCATGGTTGGTTTATGACTATTGGTATAATATCGATCATAATTCCATCTTGATTTTGAGCAAGGCCGGTGGTCGATTAGTCATTGGATTGGGCTTTACCCAAATTATTGATGGTTTTTTATAATGCATCCCTTTTTTATAAGATACTTGGACTTTTCATAAGTGTTTTATTTTCAGGTATTTTCTTTATTTTATGGCATTACGCAAAATTAAAAAGAGATTGGGCATATATTGTTGGGCATGTCGTTTCATATTTTGCCAGAGGCTAAGCAACTATAATGAATGTCGAAATAGCTCCTACCCTATTTCTAAAACACAGCTTAATTCTTCAATTTTATCAACGCTCTTTCTCACATAAATCTGTTGTTTTTATAATGGAATAAGTGAGAGGAGGCAGATATCTTTATTTAAGTAAAGTGGCTTCATGACGGGAAAGTTTTACGGTTTGACCAGCACTTCTGGTATAACAATCAAAGATATTAGGACCTCTCAGATGTACGGGTTTGTTTTGGTTGTTCGGGAATATGAATAACTAAAACAGGATTATCGTTATAAGTGATAACAGCATGTTCAATGCCAACTGGTTGAGCTAAGTTATTGCGAGCAATATTTCCCAACTTTTGAATGATCTCATCCATTTCAACTTTACTCAACGGACTTGAAATGCCATCATTATTTATAACTATGTCCAAGAATCCGCCTCCGGGATAATTGGCAAAAGCAGAAATATGCTATGCTAAGCGTTCTGTCTTTGTGGACAATGCACATTTCAATATATCTCATTCAATTCCTGGGATATAGGATTCAAACTTTTGTTCAATAAATTGATAGCTGTTTCTTCCAATGTATTTATCTGATAAACTCACCCATTTAAATCGGCAAAACATTAACACTAAATTAATTTTATTCTCATAAATATTAATATATTTACATTATTTTAATATTAATATTATGGATATTGAGCTGATTTCTGAAAATGCTGAGGTGTGTTTACTGCAGAGGTAAGGATAGAAGATGAAACGGTTTGGCTGAATCGTCAACAGTTGGCTATTTTGTTTGGTAGAGATATTAAAACTATGGGTAAGCATATTAATAATGTGTTTTCAGAGGGAGAGCTTCTGAAAAATTCAACTGTCGCAAATTTTGCGACAGTTCAAATAGAAGGAGGAAGAAACGTAGAACGGATGATAGAATTCTATAATTTGGATGTTATTATTTCAGTAGGTTATCGTGTTAAATCAAAGCAAGGCACACAGGTTCGAATTTGGGCTACAAATGTTTTAAGAGATTATTTACTAAAAGGATATGCCTTAAATCAACGAATAAATCGGATAGAAAACCGGATTCTAAAATTATTCGCTCCGCTCAGAAAAGTATTGTGCTGATTGATAATTACATCGACGAAAATACACTGACACATTTAGCCAAGAAAAACAAGCATGTACAGTTCAGGTTTCAACTTACTGAAAATGAAAAACAGAACTGGTCACAATTTGTGACCGGTTCGAGTCATTAAAACATTCCCAAGTAATATAATTAAATGATTTACAATGATTCCAAAAGTAAATAACACCGAAATGAAAAACGAAATAGTACTTTATCAATCAAACGAACTACCCGAACGGATTGAGGTAAGGATAGAAGATGAAACGGTTTGGCTTACTCAACAGCAAATGGCTGCACTTTTTATGCAAACTAAGCAAAATATCAGTTTGCACATCAATAATTGCTTTAAGGAGAATGAGTTACAACTAATTTCAGTTGTCAAGGATTACTTGACAACTGCCACTTTTTCACAATTGAATAAAAATTCGGTGGAGAATATTTTAAAGTCAATTACGAATTTTCAATTGTCCTAGGATGTGACATATCAGGATTAGCAGCGTATGAGTAAACATATTTTTTTGGTTAATAGATATGAATGACATAGAAGATTACACACCCCAATTATACAGCGATATTTGCCAAATCATAGAGGGCACGCGCAGTCGCATAGCAACCACCGTAAATGCCGAAGTTTGTCTATTGCATTGGCATATTGGTAAACGCATTAAAGAAGATGTGCTATATAATAAACGGGCAGAATATGGCAAAGAAATTTTAAAAAATTTATCTGTTTTGCTTAGCGAAAAGTATGGTAAAGGTTGGGGTTATGAAAAACTAAAACATTGTGTACGCAGTGCGTACCTTTTTACGGAAGAACAAATTGGGTACGCAGTGCGTACCCAATTGACATGGACACATCTTCGGTCGCTCATGGGTGTCGATGATGAACTGAAACGCTCGTATTACTTCGAAATGGCTCGCTTAGAGCATTGGGATACCCGCACGCTCGATCAAAAAATTGATGGTATGCTCTACGAACGAACCGCCCTTAGCCGCAAACCCGAAGAACTCATAAAACATGAGTTGCAACAAATTCAATCTACCAATATACTCACGCCAGATGCTGTATTTCGTAGTAGTTATTTTCTCGATATGATTGGACTTGCAGATACCTATTCCGAAAAAGATTTGGAAGATGCCATATTGCTTAATTTACAGTCGTTTATAAAAGAGTTTGGTAACGATTTTGCTTTCTTGGATAGGCAAAAACGTATTACGGTCGATGCCGTTGATTATCGAATTGATTTGTTGTTTTTTCACCGCGGACTGAGGCGTTTGGTGGTAATCGACTTAAAACTCGGTAAATTCAAACCCGAACACGAAGGGCAAATGTTGCTTTATTTGCGCTATTTAAACAAAAATGAACGAAAGGAAGGCGAAGAATCGCCAATAGGACTCATTCTTTGCAGTGAAGGCAATACAGAACATATTGAATACCTGATGTTAGACGAAAGCAACATCAAAGTAGCACAGTATTATACACAGCTGCCCGACAAAAAAACCTTAAGCGAAAAACTACATAAAGCCATTGCCATTGCCAGAGAAAACCAAAAATCAAAGCCAACTTATGATTAAGGATACTAATAAAAATAGCAATTTTGCACCTGTTATAAACCAAGTTGAATACACGGAGATACTTCATATGGGTGTGTCGCCATGCAACCTGTGGGATATGAAACGCTATTATATGCATTATTATCAATTAGATACAAAACTGCGACAGGCTGTCGCAGTTTTGCGAATTAGAAAAACTTCAACCGTCAAGGAATCCTTGCCAGTTCAAAAAGAAGGTCATAGAAGTGTAAAGCGTAAAATTGAATACTACAATTGAAATTATCCCATGTCAATATTTCGTCGTTATATAAAATCCGGTGGAAATCACTAACACTTTCGGTTATGTAGGCTTCTTCCACCTGTTTCACTTTCAATTGTGCCTGTCGTATCACACCTAGGGACAAAATGTCCCCAGGTAGAAATGTTAATGTTCACCAGGATCTGTAGGCTTTTCTGTAATCCTTCTTTAGTTTGTACAGCAAAATCAGTTTGTCTTTCACGTTCGGCACCATAACTAATGGAAACCATCTCGTTGATGTCAACGAGATGGTTTTCGATTAGCTGACCACTATTTTTACAGGCTTCTTTCTCTTTATAAATTATTAAGCAGATTCATAGGAAAAGAGCAATACAAGGTTTTTTACTTTATGAACCTGCACTGAACATTCAACTTTTTATTTATTATCATTATGTGTTTTTATTATTAATATTGTATATTTGTGCATACAATTAATAGAATATGGAATTAGAAGTTATTAAAGGAAGAATATTTGAAATCAGGGGAATTCAAGTGATGTTAGACTCTGATTTAGCATCACTTTATGGAGTAGATACGAAAGTCCTTAATCAAGCAGTTAAGAGAAATTTAAAACGATTTCCTTCAGACTTTATGTTTCAAATTACTACTGAAGAATGGTCTATCTTGAAGTCACAGTTTGTGACCTCAAGTATAGATGGTTTAATTTATCCCCCTGGTCTATATTCATACTATATAATGAGCTTTCATTTTCAACTAAATTAATTTCTGACGCAGTAAATATCGCCAAATTCCAAACGCAAGTAAAATGATTTCAGGCTTTTTTATCTTGAATGCCACCTATTCAAATTTCACCATTCAATTATTTTTCCTAAATCAAACGTATGATGTTCATTGTGAAATACATATCCCAACTGATTGCTCACACATTGGGTCTTCCCTATCATTTTGTCAATATTTCTGTGTGAATGCCCATAAATCCAGTATTTAATTGGACTGCTTTCAATGTAGGAAGCCAATTCAACTGTAAAAGCTCCGTTTATCTTACTTCCGGCATAATCGGGCGATGACAATTGAAAAGATGGGACATGATGAGTTACAACAACAATATGTTCTGCAGTGCTTTTAGCCACTTCGTTCTGAATGAACCGGAAACATTTCTCGTGTTCCCGATTGAAATTATCCCATGTCAATATTTCGTCGTTGTATAAAATCCGGTGGAAATCACTAACACTACGTTCGGTTAAGTAAGCTTCTTCCAACGGGATTTTCGCCCATAAGGTTGAAATAATAAAATCAACATTTTCTATCCGAACGACTGCATCGTAATAGCATTTTACATTTTCCCGAATTGAACTCACTAAGCCTTGGGGCATTTTTGCAA